>VFQO010002476.1_pt1 | contig 11207 bp, 10 predicted proteins | sample 3512331 | NCBI WGS metagenome assembly VFQO01 (sample SAMN10412371, study PRJNA504923) | tailings metagenome | isolation source: Replicate 3 from Balatoc abandoned mine | place: Philippines: Itogon, Benguet | collected 2017-08-28 | reverse complement strand
GATGGCGGCCGAGTCGGAGCCGCAGCCCGGCTCGGTGATGGCCATGGCGGCCCAGGTGCCCTTGAAGCGTTCCAGCTGCTCGTCGTTGGCGACCGCGGCGATGGCGGCATTGCCCAGGCCCTGGCGCGGGATGGCCAGCAGCAGGCCGACGTCACCACGGCACAGTTCCATCGCGCCCAGTGCCGCCGACAGGTTGCCGCCATTCTTGACGCCACCGCTTTCCGCCGCGCCGCTGCGCTTGCTCGCGCTGCCGGCACCAACCGACTCGCTGGCACCTTCGTTCATGCCGTCCAGCAGCGAGGCCAGCATGTCCAGTTCCTTGGGATAGGCATGCTCGGCCTTGTCATACTTGCGCGAGATCGGGCGGTAGAAGTTGTCGGCCACCTGCTTGGCCTGTTCGACCAGCATCGCGAACTTCTTGGGGGTTTCCAGATTCATGTCATGTGCTCCAGGTCAGTGCCGGTCAGAGGTGCAGGCCGCCGTGGGCGATCGCCACGGCACGGAGGTCGCGGTACCAGCGCTCCACCGGGTGTTCCTTGGTGAAACCGTGTCCGCCCAGCAGCTGAACGCCGTTGGTGCCGATCTGCATGGCCTTTTCGGCGCACAGAAGACGTGCCAGGTAGGCTTCGCGGTGGAAGGGCTGGCCAGCCTCGGCGAGGGCGGCGGCGCGCCAGGTCAGCATGCGCATGGCGTCCACCTCGACGGCAATGTCGGCGATCATGAACGCCACGGCCTGGCGGTGCGAGATCGGCTCGCCAAAGGCGACACGCTCGTTGCAGTAGGGCACGACGTAATCGAGCACGGCCTGGCAGGTTCCAACCGCGAGCGCACACCAGGCCAGGTAGCCGTAGTCGAGAAAGGCCTGGTAGTCCAGGTCGTCCTCGCCGAGACGGTTGGCAGCCGGGACACGTACGCCATCCAGCGCCATGTCGACGGTGGCAGCCGCCTTCAGGCCCATGGCCGGTGATTCGCGGAAGCTCAGCCCGGGGCTGCCGCCCTCGACGATGAACAGCGCCGGACGGCCGTCGAGCTGTGCGGCGACAATGAAGAGCTCGGCGTCCTGCCCGGCCAGCACCAGGCTCTTGCTGCCCTGCAGCAGATAGTCCCCGCCCTGTCTGCGCGCCGTGGTTTCCAGCGCCACGGGATTGAACAGCGGACGTGCCTCGGCCACGGCAATGGCGGCCACCGGAGGCTGTTCGCCGGCAAAGGCTGGCAGGTAGCGTGCCTGCTGTTCGGCGCTGCCCCAGCGCGTGATGGCATTGGCCACGCCAATCGGGGCAAGCAGGGTGGCGGCCAAGGTGAAGTCACCATGGGCCAGGTCCTCGGCAGCCAGCATCTGGGTCACCGTGGCCTGTTCGCTGGCGACGCCGCCCAATGCCTCGGGCACGGCGTAGTAGGCCAGACCCAGGGCCTGGGCCTCGGCACGCAGGTTTTCCGGCAGACGCGCCTCATGGTCTGCGGCATGGGCCGCCGGCCGCAGCTGATCGGCGGCGAAGCGCTGCAGGGTTTCGCGCATCATCTGCTGTTCGTCGCTCAGGCTGAGATCGAACAGACCCCGATCGCTGCGTCCGGGCAGGCGTTGACGGCCGCCGGAGGATGACGGGGCAAAGACGCGGGCGGCAGCGCCGGCGAGGCGGAAGCCGGACTTGCTGCCCTGGTAGAGCAGGCGCTCGACCGGCTTGCGCAGGCGCAGGCGATCGGCGATATCGGAGCGGGCAAAGTGGCTGAGGGCGCGCAGGCCCAATCCTTGAATGTCGCCAGCGTTCATGTTCACTCCCGGCATGGTCGTGGGTTAGGAGGAAATCTCCTCTCGATCATGCCCAAGAAGTGTCGGCCATCATTGACCGTGGTGACAGTCCGTTCCGTCAGATTGACCGGTCAGTCGCGGCGAATCGGCTTGATGTCGTTGACGTGGACCGGAAAGACGCCGCTGACACGGTCCTTGAAGTACAGCTGCAGCGTGCGCTTGACCGAAGGAAAGGCCAGCTCGTCCCAGGGGATCTCGTGTTCCTCGAACAGCCGGCATTCCAGCGATTCGCTGCCGACGCCGTAGGCGCCGTTGACCAGCTCGCCACGGTGCAGCATGTAGACCTGGTTGATGTGCGCGATGTTGAAGACCGTGTACAGCTGCAGGTCGCTGACATCGGCCTCGGCTTCTTCCCAGGTTTCGCGCGCGGCGCCTTCGGCCACGGTCTCGCCGTTTTCCATGAAGCCGGCGGGCAGGGTCCAGTAACCGTGACGCGGTTCGATGGCGCGTCGGCAGAGCAGCACGCGCTCGCCCCAGATCGGCAGGCAGCCGGCGATGATGCGCGGGTTCTGGTAGTGGATGGTTTGGCAGGACGGGCAGACATGACGCAGGCGGCTGTCGCCCTCGGGAATCCGGTGCTCCACCGCGTGCCCGCACTCACTGCAGAATTTCATGCCGCTGCTCCTGTTGACTGGTCGCAGTATACAACGCCGACTGTGTATGATCCGGACATGAGCGAACATGCCTTGATCCAGATTCTGCGCAACCGCATGGCCACCCAGCCGGCGCCGGCCGACGGTCCGGAAGCCGCGGTGCTGATCCCCGTCATGCTGGGGCCGGAACCGCAGGTGCTGTTGACGCGGCGGCCTGCCCACATGAACTCGCATGCCGGAGAGGTGGCGTTTCCCGGCGGCAAGCGTGATCGCGAGGATGACAGCCTGGTGGCCACGGCCTTGCGCGAAAGTCGCGAAGAGGTGTCGCTGGCGTCTGCGCATGTCGAGATCATTGGCGCACTGGCCCCGGCCCGGGCCAAGAGCGGCATCCGGGTGCTGCCCGTGGTGGGGCTGGTGCATGGCGATCCGGAACTGACCGCCAACCCCGACGAGGTCGAGAGCATTTTCCGGGTTCCGCTGCAGTTCTTCATGGAGCATGCCCCGGCCCGGGATCATCGCATCAACTTCCGCGGCATTGACCTGGTCGTGCCCTGCTTCCGCTACCAGGGCTTCATTATCTGGGGCCTGACCGCCTACATGCTGGTCGAGTTCATGCGCCAGGGCTTTGACCATCACATCGACTATCCCTGGCCGCCCATCCTGCCCGGCATTCTGGTGCCGGCCACGAAGACGCCGGCCTGAACGCGGCGCGCAAGGAGCCTGTCATGAAATACCGTCTCGGCGACCGCGAGGTCGTCACCGGCAAGGACGTCTGGATCGCTGACAATGCATCGGTGATCGGCGCCGTCACGCTGGGTGACGACAGCAGCGTCTGGTTCAACGTGGTGATCCGGGGTGACTGCGAGGAGATTCGCATCGGCGTGCGCAGCAACATCCAGGATGGGGCCGTGTTGCACGCCGATCCCGGCAAGCCCTTGATCATCGGCGACAACGTCACCGTCGGACACCAGGCCATGCTGCATGGCTGCGAAATCGGCGACGGCAGCCTGATCGGCATCCAGGCCGTCGTGCTCAACGGTGCCCGCATCGGCCGCAACTGCCTGATCGGTGCTGGTGCCCTGATTCCGGAAGGCCGGGAAATCCCGGATAATTCCCTGGTTGTCGGGTCTCCCGGCAAGGTGGTGCGCACCCTGGATGACAGCGTGCGCGCCGGCCTGCTGATGTCGGCACAGCATTACGTGGACAATGCCCGCCATTTCCGCGATCACCTCGAACCCCAGGACTGAGACATGACGGTTGAGCGCACGGGCGCCATTGCCCCCGTACTAGGCACCCCTTTTTCTTCCACCGCGACCCGCGTGATGCTGCTGGGCTCCGGCGAGCTTGGCCGCGAGGTCATCATCGAGCTCAAGCGCCTGGGCTGTGAAGTGATTGCCGTGGACCGCTACGCGAATGCGCCCGGCATGCAGGTCGCCGACCGCAGTCATGTCATTTCCATGCTCGACGGAGAGGCTCTGCGCCGTCTGGTCGAGCTCGAGCGTCCCGCGCTGATCGTGCCCGAGATCGAGGCCATTGCCACCGATGAGCTGGTCAAGCTCGAGCAGGAGGGCTGGCAGGTGGTGCCGACGGCCCGTGCCGCCCAGCTCACCATGAACCGTGAAGGCATTCGTCGCCTGGCTGCAGAAACCCTGGGTCTGGCGACGTCACCCTTTGTCTTTGCCGACACCTTCGAGGCCTTCGTTGCCGGTATCCGCCAGGTCGGCATGCCCTGCGTGGTCAAGCCCATCATGTCGTCCTCGGGCAAGGGCCAGAGCGTGGTGCGCAGCGAGGCGGACTGGCAGGCCTCCTGGGACTATGCCCAGTCCGGTGGTCGTGCCGGGGGCGGCCGTGTCATCGTCGAGGGCTTCATCGACTTCGATTACGAGATCACGCTGCTCACCGTGCGCCACAACGATGGCGCGGGCGGCATCATGACCTCGTTCTGTGACCCCATCGGCCATCTCCAGATCGCGGGTGACTACCGCGAGTCCTGGCAGCCCCAGCCGATGACGGCGGCGGCGCTCGCGGTCGCCCAGGACATCGCGGCCAAGGTCACCACCGCCCTCGGTGGTCGCGGCCTGTTCGGCGTCGAACTGTTCGTGAAAGGTGACCAGGTCTGGTTCAGCGAGGTCTCTCCCCGCCCGCATGACACCGGCCTGGTCACCCTGATGTCGCAAAGCCTGTCCGAGTTCGCCCTGCATGCCCGCGCCATTCTCGGTCTGCCGGTTCCGGTCATACGCCAGGCTGGCGCGACCGCGTCCTGCGTGTTGCTGGTTGAAGGCAACTCGACGGAGATGCAGTACGGCAATCTGGCTGCAGCGCTCTCCGAACCGGACACGGATCTCAAGCTGTTCGGCAAGCCGGAAGTCGCCGGTCAGCGCCGGCTGGGCGTGGCACTGGCGCGTGCGGATGACATCGACGGTGCGCGAGCAGCGGCACGGCGGGTCATCGAGCAGGTGCAGGTGCAGCTCTGACGCATTCACAGTGGTTGCGCCGTGGTGGGCGGGGGACTTCGTAAAACACGCCGTGAATACATCCCTGTAGGCTCGCTCACGCCATCCATGGCGTGAGACGGTTTTCCGAAGTCCCCCGCCCACCACGGCGTTCAAACGGACTGTGCCAGTATCGCGTTTCGGTGATGTCGTCGCATTGCAGGTCAGCGCTCACATGCCGCGTCCGGAGGTTGGGTGCCCGGGAAAACCGTGCGAGGCATGGATGCCGAGCCGAGCCTACAGGGATGTATTCACGGCGTGTTTTCGCGGGCACCCAGCCTCCGGACGTAACCACCGTGTCAGCTGGTGATCTTCCACACGCGCGCCGTCTTGATCAGATGCCCCCGCAACTGCTGCACCTCGATCCGGTAGCTGTCCAGGGCGATGCCAACGGGGGCCTCCGGAATGGTTTCCAGGCGCTCCAGCAGCAGGCCGTTGAGGGTGCGGGCACCATCCGTGGGCAGTGACCAGCCCAGGCTGCGATTGATGGTGCGCAGGCTGGCGGAGCCGTCGATCAGGTAGCTGCCGTCGGGCTGGGCGGTGATGTCCGGGTGCCGGTCGGCGGCGCGGGTGGTGAACTCGCCGACCAGCTCCTCGAGGATGGACTCCAGTGTCACCACGCCCTGCACGTCGCCGTATTCATTGACCACCAGGCCGAGTCGCCGCCGGTGCTTCTGGAATTCCAGCAGCTGCGTCGGCAGCGGCGTGCGCTCGGGCAGGAAATAGGGCGCGCGGGTCAGCTGCATGAGTTCGGCCTTGCGCAGCTGCTCGCGCCCCAGGAAGCGTGTGGCATTGCGTACATGCAGGATGCCGACGGTGTGGTTGAGGTCGCCGCGATAGACCGGCAGGCGCGTGTGCTGGGTGGTGCGCAGCGTCTGCACGATGCTGTCGACGTCGTCGTCGAGATCGATGCCGGTGACCGCCTGGCGCGGAATCATGATGTCGTTGACCGTGCAGTTGTCGAGTTCGAGCAGGCCTTGCAGCAGGCGGCTGTGCAGTGGCGGCAGCAGGAGCTGCCCGATCAGGCGGCTGAGCCAGCGTCGAAAGCCGCGTCCGCGTCCGATCCGGGCCGCGAGGCGGCGCAGCCAGTGCGGGTGGCGTCGAAGTTGCCAGATGGCGATCACCACGATCGCCAGGGTCACGCCGGCAAGCCAGAGCCACATGCTTCAGAGGCTCCGTGGCAGCACCAGCTCGAGCACGAACTTGGAGCCTATGAAGCCGATCAGCAGCAGCAGGAAGCCGGTCAAGGTGAAGCGCACGGCGGTGCGGCCACGCCAGCCCCGCCAGTGCCGGCCCAGCAGCAGGATGGCGAAGACCAGCCATGCCATCAGCGTGAGCACGGTCTTGTGGGCGACATGCTGGGCGAACAGGTCATCGAGCAGAAAGGCGCCGGTGGCGATGGCGATGCTGAGCAGCACGAAGCCCAGGGCGATGAGCTCGAACAGCATGCGCTCCATGGTCTGCAGTGCCGGCAGGGCCATCAGCAGGCCGCGGCGATGCACGCGCAGCGCGCGCTCCTGCCAGTGCACGAGAATCGCCTGCAAGGCGGCAATGCTGAGCACGCTGTAGGCCAGCAGTGACAGCAGGATGTGCAGCTCCATGCCGGGTGTGGGGGCGGTCATCGGTGGCGTCGGATCATGGCCGGCCACGCCCAGGCTGAGCTCGATCGCGGCCAGCGGCGTCGCGATCAGGTAGATCCCGTGTACCGGCCGGTACAGATTGACCAGCAGGGCAAGCAGGGCGAGCAGGGCGCCGTGCAGGCCGGCAATGCTGAACAGGCCGACATGCAAGCCTTCCGGACGCCACAGCATGTCGCTCAGTACCAGTCCGTGCAGCAGCAGGGCGAGCACGACCAGCATCTGCACGCGGGCGCCGGGAATGGCGTCGCGACGGCCCAGGCTTCGCGCCACCGTGGCTGCGGCAATGAAGTAGAACGAGACGGAAAGCAGGGCGAGGGTAGCGGTCAACGCATCCATGGCGACGAACAGCCGGTAGGGAATGAGGACGGATCAGTGTGGCACAGCCTGCCGATCGTGCGCCAGCCGCTGGTCATGCCTATAATCGGGCATCTTTGCCGTGATCACGGCCTGCACGGACAGCCGCTGCCATGTTTGACAATCTTACCGAACGCCTCAGTCACAGCCTGCGCGCCATTGGCGGCAATGCCCGGCTCAACGAGGACAACATCAAGGACACCCTGCGCGAAGTGCGCATGGCGCTGCTGGAGGCCGATGTCGCGCTGCCGGTGGTGAAGGACTTCATCGAGCGCATCAAGACCGAGGCGCTGGGGCAGGAGGTGCTGTCACAGCTGCAGCCCGGCCAGGCCTTCGTCAAGATCGTCCATGACGAGCTGGTGCGTACCCTGGGCGAAGCCAATGAGGGTCTTAACCTGTCGACGCTGCCGCCCGCGGTCATCCTCATGGCCGGCCTGCAGGGCGCCGGCAAGACCACCACGGTCGGCAAGCTGGCGCGCTACCTGAAGGCGCAGAAGAAGACCGTGCTGGTGGCATCGGCAGACATCTACCGACCGGCCGCGATCAAGCAGCTGGAAACCCTGGCCAGGGACATCGACGTGATGTTCTTCCCCTCCGACATCGGCCAGGATCCGGTAGCCATCGCGCGTGGCGCCATTGCCGAAGGCAAGCTGAAGTTCGCCGACGTGGTGCTCATCGACACCGCCGGCCGCCTCGCCATCGATGACGAGATGATGGCCGAGATCAAGCGCCTGCATGCCGCGATCAATCCCGTCGAGACCCTGTTCGTGGTCGATGCCATGACCGGCCAGGACGCTGCCAACACGGCCAAGGCGTTCAACGAGGCGCTGCCGCTGACCGGCGTGGTGCTGGCCAAGGCCGATGGTGATGCCCGTGGTGGTGCCGCGCTGTCGGTGCGCACCATTACCGGCAAGCCCATCAAGTTCATCGGTGTCGGTGAAAAGACCGATGCGCTCGAGCTGTTCCACCCGGACCGGGTCGCGCAGCGCATTCTCGGCATGGGCGACGTGCTGTCGCTGGTCGAGGAGGTCGAGCGTAAGATCGACAAGGAAAAGGCCGAGAAGCTGGCGAAGAAGCTGCAGAAAGGCAAGGGTTTCGACCTCCAGGACATGCTTGAGCAGTTCCAGCAGATGCGCAACCTTGGCGGCATGGGCGGCCTGCTCGACAAGCTGCCGGGCATGAACTCGGCGGCGGTGCAGCAGGCCATGGCCGGTGGTGCGCCGGAGAAGGAAATGAAGCGCATGGAGGCCATCATCCAGTCGATGACCGCTGCCGAGCGCAGCAAGCCCGACCTCATCAACGGCTCGCGCAAGCGCCGCATCGCCAGCGGTTCCGGTACCCAGATCCAGGACGTCAACCGCGTGCTCAAGCAGCACGCGCAGATGGAAAAGATGATGAAGAAGTTCGCCAATCCGGCGGGCATGATGAAGATGCTCAAGGGCATGCGCGGCAAGCTGCCGCCGGAAATGCTCGAGGGCATGCCGGGTCTGCCGGGGGCGGGTGCCGGAGCGGCACCGGGCCTGCCTGGCAAGGGCGGCTTCCCTGGCGGCCTGCCCGGACTGGGCGGTCCTGCCCTGCCGGGAGGGCTCGGCAGCCTGCCGCCGGGCTTCAAGAAACGCTGAGTCGCCACTGAGTGCTCCACGTACCGACAACAAGAACACAGGATGGACGGATGTCGCAGGCGACCGTGAAAACCCCGCTTTCGGGCTGGGGCAGATACCCCGTGGTGGATGCCGTGCTGGCTCGACCCGAGCGTTACCTGGAGTTGCAGCAATGGGCGGCGCAGGCCAGCCTGGCGCGTGGCATGGGCCGCGCCTATGGTGATGCCGCCATCAGCGCCTCCGGTACCACGGTGCTGACTTCCCGTCTCAACCGCTTCCTGGCGTTTGATGCCGAGACGGGCGTGCTGCGTGCCGAGGCCGGTGTCACGCTCGACGAGATCCTGCAGGTGGTGATGCCGCAGGGCTGGTTCCTGCCGGTGACCCCGGGCACCCGCTACGTGACGCTGGGCGGTGCCGTCGCTGCCGACGTGCATGGCAAGAATCACCACCATGTCGGCAGTTTCAGTGCCTTCGTCACCGGTATCGAGCTGTTCACATCCACCGGCCAGTTCCACTGCTCTGCCATCGAGAACACCGAGATCTTTCATGCCACGGTCGGCGGCATGGGCATGACCGGCCTGATCGGCGAGGTCACCCTGCAGCTGCGCCGGATTCACAATGATCGCCTGCAGGTGCAGCATGTGCCCGCACCGGATCTGGCCACCGTTCTGGAGCTGATGGCTGATCCGGCCCGTGACGACGAGTACACCGTGGCCTGGATCGACTGTCTGGCCAGTGGTGCCGCGCTGGGTCGCTCGGTGTTCATGCGCGGGCATCATGCCTCGCGGGAAGAGGGCGGTGACACCCTGTCCGCGCCCCTGCCGGCACGCCGCCGCCTGCCCGTTGATCTGCCTGCCTTCGTGCTCAACCGGGCCAGCGTCTCGGCCTTCAACGGCCTCTACTACCGCCGCGAAGGCGCGCGCCAGCAGCCGTTCCTGTCCGGGGCCGCCTCGTTCTTCTACCCGCTTGACGGCATTCGCGACTGGAATCGCCTTTATGGCAAGCCGGGCTTCGTGCAGTACCAGTTCGTGCTGCCGCACGAGACTGCGCGCGACGGACTGACGGCGGTGCTCGGCCGTCTGGCGCAGAGCGGCAACGCCAGCTTTCTTGCCGTGCTCAAGCGTCTGGGGGAGCAGGGGCCCGGTCTGCTGTCGTTCCCGATGCCGGGCTACACCCTGGCCCTGGATCTGCCGCTGAGGTCCGGCACGCTGACCTTGCTCGACACGCTCGATGTGGTGGTCAGCGACTTTGGCGGCCGTGTCTACCTGGCCAAGGATGCCCGCCTTGCCGCGGCGGCGCTGCCGGCGATGTATCCGAATCTGTCTGCCTGGCAGGCCTTGCGCTCCCGTCTGGATCCGGACGGCTTGTTCGTGTCGGCCCTTGGTCGTCGCCTGGAGATGTGCTGATGGCCCGGATTCTGGTGGTGGGGGCGACGTCGGCGATGGCGCGTGCCGCGGCAATGGCCTGGGCGCAGCAGGGCCACAGCCTGTTGCTGGCGGGGCGCGATGGCGAGGAGCTGCAGCGGCTGGCGCAGGACATCGGTGTTCGTTTCAGGGTCCAGGCGCGCGTCGTGGCCGTGGATCTGGATGAGACGGAGGCGCGCGAGGGGTGGTTCGACGAGCTCGAGTTTCGTCACGGCACCATCGACGGCCTGCTCTGTGCGGCCGGCTGGATGCCTGACAGCGAAACCATGCGTCATGGCCTGCCTGCGCTGCAGGTCCTGCAACGCAACCTGAACGGTCCGGTGGCCTTGATCAATGCCTATGCCGATCTCTGCGAACGTCGTCGCAGCGGCTTCATTGTCGGCATCAGTTCGGTGGCCGGGGATCGTGGCCGCCAGAGCAACTACCTGTACGGGGCCGCCAAGGGCGGCTTCACGATCTATCTGGCCGGATTGCGCAACCGGCTCGACAAGGTCGGCGTGCCGGTGCTGACGGTGAAGCCGGGCTTTGTAGACACCCGCATGACCTTCGGCCTGCCCGGCCTGTTCCTGGTCGCGGATCCGTCCTGGGTCGGCAGCCAGATCGTCGCCGCACAGGCGGCGGGGCGCAACGAGGTCTATCTCCCGGGCTTCTGGCGACTGATCATGCTGATCATTCGTCACGTGCCTGAATTTCTTTTCAAACGGTTGTCGCTATGACAGTGATAGTGCGCGAGCCCACCGTGGCCGCCTTCGATTTTGACGGCACGCTGACCCGTGGCGAGTCGTTCTTCCGCTTCCTGCGTCATGTCACGCCGCTGCCGCGTTTCGTGGGGGCCTTTGTCCTGAGCGCTCCGACGATCGCCAGCTATCTGCTGGGCTGGAAGGACAACGAGACGGCCAAGGTCATCGTGCTGCGTCATTTTCTGCGAGGACGTCCGCTCAGCGAGGTTGCCCCGCTGGCCGAGGAGTTTGCGCGCAAAGTGATTCCGCGCACGGTGCGTTCCGAGGCGCTGGCCGGACTGCGCGGGCATCAGAAGCAGGGGCATGTCTGCATTCTGGTCAGTGCCACGCTGGCGCTCTATCTGCGCCCCTGGGCCGAGCAGGTCGGGTTTGACGAGGTGCTGGCCACCGAGCTGGCGGTCGATGCACAGGGCCGCCTCACCGGCGAGCTGGCCAGTCCCAACTGCTACGGGCGCGAGAAGGCGCGACGTCTGCAGGTTCACCTCGGGCGAGACCGCATCCACAGCGCCTACGGTGACAGCGAGGGCGACACCGAGATGCTGGCGATGGCAGCTCA
>VFQO010002475.1_pt1 | contig 11212 bp, 9 predicted proteins | sample 3512331 | NCBI WGS metagenome assembly VFQO01 (sample SAMN10412371, study PRJNA504923) | tailings metagenome | isolation source: Replicate 3 from Balatoc abandoned mine | place: Philippines: Itogon, Benguet | collected 2017-08-28 | reverse complement strand
CGACGATGAGGATCGCGCCAGCACCAGTCTCAGGAGCGGGTTTTTCAACACAATCCACCCACTTCCGGACGTTCACCTCCGCCGCGGCGCTCGCCAAAAGTGGCCATCCACGGCCCTCATCCCCGGAACCACACGAACACCGCGCCCATTGCCGCCATCCCGGTGAGGAAATGCCCGGCATCAATCAGGAACAGCGCCAAGGGCTTGCGCTGATGCAGGTAGTTGATCCCGATCGCCGGGATCATCACCCCGACCGCAAAGCCGATGGCCATCATCATCACCACAAAGGCAGGCGGATCGGTGCGGACCAGCAGGTGCCACAGCACCATCGCGATCAGCATCTCGAAAGCGAAGGTCAGCGCGAAAATCACGCGCATATCGCCGCTGCGCAGCTGCGTGTTCGAAAGCCCCGCCGCGCGCTGCCACGGCTTGGCGAAGATCACGCCGTACCACAGGGCGCCAACGGCAAAACATGCCGCCGATCCGGCCAGCACCGGCCACAGAGCAAAATCACTCATCCTTGATCTCCTTCGCCCTCAGGCCATTCGAGTTCCAGCGTGGCATTGACGGAAGCGTCCCACCATTCATCCAGAAAGACATCGAGGGCAGCGCGGATGCCGCTCAACTTGTCAGGCACACCGGTGGGCGGCGGCACGAGCGAGGTCGCCCAAGCCGGCTCGGCCATCGCCATGATTGCCGCGTCATCCGCCCCACCGCTCCAACTGGCAGCCTCGAAACATTCGACCAATCGCTCGGCCTGAATGAGTTCGACAATTCCGGGATCGGGCTCGGCAGCGCGCTTGGCGCTGGCATGACCGCCTGCAAGCGCCATCGCCTGCACCGCGTCCGGTTCCATCCCGCGCGCAACCAGACCCCAGAAACCAGCCTGCATCCCGAGGCCGCGCTCGATGAAGAAGTGGAAGGCGTCGTGCGGATAGGGGCCCTTCTTGGCGAAGGAGAAGTGGGTGCGCGAACCGTCGGTCCGCGTTACGGCGACATGATCCTGCGACGTCCCTTTGGTGATCGCGATACGCATGGGGGGCCTGTAACCTAGTTAGCGGCCCGCGTGTAGGGCGCTCGCGCGCTAGATCACGTAAGCGAATTCCTCGGCCTCGGGCGTCGGCTTGCGGCCGCGCATCTCGGCGTCGAGCTGAACCACGGTGCGGCTCGCGGTCTTGACGAACAGGCCGGGGATGACGGCGTGGACCATGCAAGCGAGCCCGCCGACCACCATGCGCCAGCCGAAGCTGAGCGCCGTGCGGGCGTGCTGGCCATAGGTTTCGCCAATGGCGCGCGGATGGTCGGTGAAGAGCTTGACGATCATGGGTGCCCAGATGCCCCGCTGAGCCTGCCTCCGTCAACCCTAGCGCTGGGCTCCCACACAGTGTAGGGGCGCGCCGCAATGAACACGTCCACGACAATAGCCCCCACCGTTCTGGCCGACCAGAAGAAGATCGGCATGGTCAGTCTCGGCTGCCCCAAGGCGCTCGTCGATTCCGAGCGGATCCTCACCCGCCTGCGCGCCGACGGCTATGCCTTTGCCGAGGACTATGCGGGCGCAGACGTGGTGCTGGTCAACACCTGCGGCTTCCTCGATTCCGCGAAGGAAGAGAGCCTGGCCGCGATCGGCGAGGCGATTGCCGAGAACGGCCGCGTGATCGTCACCGGCTGCATGGGCGAGGAGGCCGACGCGATCCGCGCTGCGCACCCGCAGGTGCTGGCGATCACCGGGGCGCATCAGTACGAGCAGGTGGTCGAAGCGGTACACATCCATGCGCCGCCGAGCCAAGGCCCGTTCATCGACCTGATCCCGCAGCCGGACATCAAGCTCACCCCGCGCCATTACAGCTACCTCAAGATTTCCGAAGGCTGCAATCACTCCTGCGCCTTCTGCATCATCCCTGACCTGCGCGGCAAGCTGGCGAGCCGACGGATCGATGCGTGCCTGCGCGAGGCGGAGAAGCTGGTCGCCGCGGGGACCAGGGAGCTCCTCATCATCTCGCAGGACACCAGCGCCTATGGGGTCGATATCCGCCACGAAACCCGCCAGTGGAAGGGCCGCGATGTGCGCGCGCACATGACCGATCTGGCGCGTGAACTGGGCGGCCTTCGCACCGCCGAAGGCCATACGCCGTGGGTGCGGCTCCATTACGTCTACCCCTACCCCCATGTCGATCAGGTCATCCCGCTGATGGCCGAGGGGCTGCTGACGCCCTACCTCGACATCCCGTTCCAGCACGCCAGCCCCAAGGTGCTGAAGCTGATGCGCCGCCCCGCCAACGAGGCCAAGGTGCTCGAACGGCTGAAGTCGTGGCGCGCCATCTGCCCCGACATCGCTATCCGCTCCAGCTTCGTGGTCGGCTTCCCGGGTGAGACCGAGGCGGACTTCCAGTACCTGCTCGACTGGCTGGAGGAAGCCCAGCTCGACCGTGTCGGCGCGTTCCGGTTCGAGCCGGTCGAGGGCGCGGCGGCCAATGCCCTGCCCGATCAGGTGCCCGAAGCGATCAAGGAGGAACGCTACGCCCGTATCATGGAGGTGACCGAGCGCATCAGCGCCGCCAAACTCACCGCCAAGATCGGCCGCACGCTCCCCGTCATCATCGACGAGATCGGCGAGCCCGACGAAGACGGCGACATCGGCGCGACCGGCCGCTCACAGGCCGATGCGCCCGAGATCGACGGCGCGGTGTATCTGCGCAACGTACCTGAGACGCTGGCACCGGGCGACATCGTCGAAGCCACCATCGAGGATGCCGACGCACACGACCTGTTCGGGGTCATTGCCTGAGACTGCGAGTCGCCCGCGCTCAAGGCGCGTGTTGGAGACACATGAGACACTGTCCAGAAGCGTAAAAACCTGTGGCCCGAAAAGGGCGCTGAGGGGGTCAATCGACTGTTTCAAAGAGCACGATCAAGGGCTTGGCACATCCGGGCAAGGTAGGAAAACGCCGCGTCAGCGCGGCGGCCCCTCCTTGAGCGCCACGCGCTTCAACGCCGCCTGCGGGATGAAGGCTTCGGGCATGGCACGCATATGTTTGGCCAGTTCCGCCGCCAACTCGGGATAGTCGGGCAGCAGATCGCGCGCATCGGGCAGGGTTGAGGCGGTGTAAAACAGGTCGAGCTCGTCGGTCTGAAACGCCGCCAACGCGGTATCGCGCAAAGTCTCGTCGCGCAGGCCCTCCAACAGCAGGCTCGCCGCCTCCTCGCGCTGGCCGTGGCACATCAGGCCTTTTACCGCGAATTCGATGCCGTCCTTCCAGTTGGCGCGCAGGAATGCGAGTTCGCCGTCGGCGTCCTGGGCCCGGCCCAGTTTGAGCAGCGCACAGGCCCGGTCGCGGGCGATGATCGTTTTAGCGAAAGCCGTGCCCTCTTCCTCGGCGACTTCGCGGGCCAGAATCGTGGCAGCTAGACCTTCCTCCCAGCGCCCCTGCCCGGTCAGCCGCGAGGCGCGGTTGATCACAAAATTGACGACCCACGGATGCTCGTTTGGATCAAGCTTAGCCAGTTCCTCGAACACCGAGTCGGCCTTGTCCCGCTGACCGAGCGAATCATAGGCATAGGCCTCGATATTGAGCGCCCAGCCATCACCCTCCTCGAACGCCGCCTCGCGACTGGCGCGCGCGCGCCAGCGCTGGGCAAGCGCAATCGCATCTTCGAACTGGCCGTTGTAATGCAGCGCGTGGGCGGCATCAGACAAACGGTCGCGGTCTTTCATAGCATTGGTCAGGCCGGCGCTCGTCATGCGCACGTGCTCAGCCCCGACCGTGGTCAGGTTCGCCCCCGCGCGCGCCTCGATCTGCGGCCAGAAGGGTTCGTAGTCGCGGCTGGTGAGCAGATCGATATAGATCGGCGGGCTGGTGATTAAGACCAGCAACTGATCGACCATATTGGCGCGACCTTCGCGCGCAGCTTCGCGCAAGCCGCGGATGGCTAGTGCCTCGTGCAGATCGCCATTGATAAAGGCGAGCTTGCCGTCCGCCACCCAGGCAAGCGCGAGCGCATCGAACTCGCGCCCAAGTCCGCTGCGGGTTATAGCCCGCGAGAGCTGCCAGTAGTCGTCCTTGGACACCTGCTCCAGCGCCATGCCATCGAGCCGCCGCAGGATCGTGAGCGCGCCCGCGCCGTCCTCCAAACGTTTGGCGAAGTAGAGCGAAAGCTCGAATGCGCGGGGCTGGTCGGGGCCGAGCGCTACGAGCTGCTCAGCGAACTTTGCACCATCGGCATAACGCTGCTCTACGTCGGCACAGAGCGCCTGCGCAAACAGCTGCGCGCGCCGGATCGGCTCGGTCTTGCCCACCTTCTGGGCAAGCGCAGCGGTGACCGGCACACCGAATTCGCAAGGTTCGCGAATCCAGCGATCGCCGCCCCCCTTGAACAGCGCCAGCACCTGCTCGCCGCTCATCGCCGAAAGATCGGGCAACGGCTCGGGCGCGGGCACGATTTCCTGCGCGTCGAGCGGGGTCGCCACCATCGCGGCAACACCAATGAGCATTCGGACGGCTGGTGTCATGGCTGCGATCCCCCTGTTCACTCTGCCCTTTTCTCGCCAGTTACCGGCAAAGCAAAGCGAAAACATGGTGAAAGGCCAAATTCCGCCGTTAACCCCTCCCCCCGCGCCGTCCCCGCAAGGGACGCAAACCTGTTAGCCTCTGGCAAGCTAACGGCTGACAGGGCATAACCTGCCCCATGATCCGGATCCTCGCAGCCTCGCTTGTTCTTGTCGCAACACCCTATGTGGTGGCGGCGCAATCCACCGCCGGTCAGACCGGCGATGCCGCCGAGGCGGTTGCGGCCAAGGCGGTTGGCACCTTTGAGCAGATCGATCCTGATAGCGAGTTGCCTTCGGCTGACGCTGCAGCGGCAGCCTATGCTGGCCTTCCGCCCCTCACGGCGGACGAGGCGCCTGAGATGGTGGCCGCGCCCGCACTCCAGCCCGAGCCTCCTCGCGGCCCGGCGGTGCGGATGATCGCCAATGAGGTCGCACAGCCGCTCCCCGCAGCAGCACCTGCGCCTACACTCACTCCGGCGGCTCTCACCCGCAATGATCCCTTTGTCATCAAGTCGATCCTGCCGATTGAAGGCAGCATCCGTTATGGCGACTGGTTCTGGGACGAAAGCGCCGCGCCGCGCACCGGCACGCTGGTCATCACCGTCGATCTCGAAGCGCGCGTGATCAGCGCCTTTCGTGACGGGCACGAGATCGGCACCGCCGTGGTGCTGGTCGGCACGCAGGCACACCCCACCCCGCTCGGCAGTTTCCCGATCCTGACCAAGGAGAAGGACAATGTCTCGGAGAAGTACAACAACGCCCCGATGCCGCACACGCTGCGGCTGACGTGGGACGGGATCGCCATCCACGGCTCGCCGGTGATGAACGGCTATGCCAGCCACGGCTGCATCGGTGTGCCGGATGAATTCGCCGCCAAGCTGTTCGCCGCCGCCAAGCGCGGGGACAGGGTGATCATTACCCGCGGCAAGATGATCGGGATTGGCGATAAGGTGATGTAATTCCTCGGCTGAATTTTGGGGGATCCACTTGAAGACGCAGAGGCTTATCGGTTCGCGCAGCCATTGGTTCGCGCCAAGGGGCCAAGGGGCGAAGGGGGGGTCACTGCGCCGCAGGCAAAACCTTCCATAGCGTGCTATGACAATGGGGAAGTGCGGCTTCGCCGCAAGCGCAACATCTTGGCCTCTTGGCCCCTTGGCGCGAACCGATAAGCCTCCACGTCTCCGCCTCCGCGTGACACCATGAACTCTAATTCACACTGCCCCGCGCAGGCTCCGGCCGGAAGCGCCAGACGCGCATCATCACGCCGACTTTCTCAACCCGCTCCACCCCGGCCTGCGCCAGCACCCCGCCGAGCGACGCGTTCTCTCCCGCCCAGAGCCGATCCCAGGCCCGTGCCGCCTCGGCGCGGGTGGCATGGCCGCCCAGCGCGGCGATGATCTTGCAAATCGTCTCGATCGCGATGACGCGCGGGACATTGGCGCAATAGGTGTAGCCCAGCCCCCCCGGCGCGGCGTCATCGCGCATCACCATCTCGTGCCAGTCAAGCTCTGCATACCACTCGAGCGCCTGCCACCCTTCTGCCAGATGCGCGGCGCTGGTGGCCAGCGCGACCGGATCGAGCCAGTCCGCCTCGGCCAGCTGTGCGCGCAGCCGGGCACGGTCGAAAGCCGGGTTGGTGTTGGAGGGGTCAGCGGCAGGCGTGATCCCAGCGGCGGCGACCATCGCTGCCAGCTCCGCCTTGCGCCAGCTTAGCAGTGGGCGCAGCAGCGTGATCTCGCTCTCTGCGATGGTTGACCGGGAGCGCACTCCGGCGAGCCCGGACAGGCCGCTGCCCCGGTTCAGGCGCATCAACAAGGTCTCGGCCTGATCATCCGCGTGATGCGCCGTGGCGACCGCGCCCAGGCCCTTGTCCTCAGCCCACCTCGCCAACGCCGCATAGCGCGCCGCGCGGGCCTGCGCCTGAAGGTTGCCGGGGGCGAGCGCCACGGCAAGCTGCGTGAAGGGAATGCTGCGCTCCCCCGCGATCCGTTCGACCAGAGCGACCTCGCCCGCAGCCTCGGGCCGCAAGCCGTGATCAATGCTGCACACCGCGATTGCACCCGGCAGGGCTTCGTGCGCGAGCAGCAGCAGCGCCAGACTATCCGGCCCGCCCGAAACCGCGAGGCCCAATGGGCCGCTGCGCTCATCCTCGGGCCACAGCGCTGCCAGATCGGCAGCGAAGCGCCGAGGTGCTTTGGGGCTTAGCTGCACTTCACCTTGGCGAGGCTGTTCCTGTATTCGTCAGCCAAGCGACCGGTCGCGACCAGCGGATAGGTCTCACCAAATTCGGCGAGCGCGATGCATGCCTTGCGGGTGTCATTCTTCGCGATCATCGCCTTGCCGAGATAAAGCAGGCTATCCGGCGCGCGGTCACCTGCCTTGTTGGCCTGATAGTTCCTGAGGAACCAGCGCGCGGCTTCATCTGGCAGATTGTCGTCGAGGAACGCACGGCCCAGCAGGTTGCGGCCAAAGCTGATGCGCGGATGGCTGGGATATTGTTCGACAAACTTGGTGAGCTGCTGGCGCGCTTCGGGGAAGAATCCGGCGCTCCACAGGCGGAACCCGTAGGAGTATTCGTCATCCCCGGCATCTGCCGTTTGCGGCTTCGTGATCGCCTGCACGGCAGCGAGGCGCGAAGCGCTCGGCGCGGCGATGCTGGCTGCGGGCGCAGGCGTCGGCGCGGGAGCGGTCTGCACCGGCGGGCGCACGATGGGGAAGGTGGTGACGGTGGTGGCAGGCGCACTGGTCGGGGCAGGCTGAAACGCTGGCAGGCTGCTGGCCGCAGACGACGGTGTCGTGGTGATCGGCATATTGGCCGCCGTCTCCAGCGCGGCGAGCCGCAGTTCCATCTGCGAGAGCGCGTTGGCCTGCTCCTCGGAACGGGCGGTCAGCCCGCGCAGCTGCGTCTCCAGCGCGTCGAGCCGCACGAGGATATCGGTCACCGCCGTGCTGGACGGGGCGGCAGGGGAAGATGCCGTCGTCGGCGCGGCCGGATCACCGCCGGGGCCGATCTGCGGTTCAAAGAAGCGCCCGTCGCCGCCGGGGAAGACCTTGCGCTGAAGCGCACGCACTTCGGCCTCGATCTTGCGGATACGGGCGTCCGCTGTGCTGTCCTGCGCCAAGGCGGGCGCAGGCGTGGTCACCACCGTGGCGGTGCCAGCGGCGAGCAGCATCGCACCGGCAAGGCGCAGAGCGGGGGTTCGCAGGAGGGGGGTCATGGCGCGTCAGGCTCCCTGTCTATGACCGCACATCGTGGCGCGGCGCACATGAACGTGTTCCGAATCCCTGCCTTGTGCTGGCCCTCAAGTCGAGAGCGGCACAGGGCCTAATCAACGGGAAAAGGGTTAACCGCGCGGTGAAGGCGCCGATTCGCCCGCTGGCGCGGGATTGCTGGCGGCAGCGGGCGCGCTTTGCCGCGCTGCCGCGACTTCTGCCGTTGCCGCTGATGGGCTGGCTGTCGCGGTGCGCTGCGTGGTGGTGGGCCGGGACGGAGCAGGCGATCGCGCTTGCGGCACGGCAGCGGCCTGATCCGCCGGAGCTGTCACGCGCGCCAGCAGCGCTGCGGCCGAAACTGGCACGCCCGAGATCGTCTCGGGCCGGTCGGAAATCTTGGCGACCGCCTGCCCGCCGACTGTCACTGACAGCGCATCGGGACGTCCGGTGTTGATCCGAGGATCGGTCGCCGCAGCCGGAACCGTGACCGCCTCGCCCTGCTTGAGCGTGCGTTCGAGCAGCCGCTCCCCGCCCTCTTCATACAGCCGCACCCAGACGCCGTCCTCGAGCGCGGTCAGCACCACCGGGCCGCTCGCCGCGGGGGTTGGAGATGCGGCCGGCTTGGCCGCAACCGCCGCGGCGCTGGGCGCAGATTCTGGGGACAGCAGCGAGCCCGGCTCAGTCCCGGCGGCGAAATAGGTGTTGAAGAAAGCGAAGGCACCAATGGCCAGCACCAGCACCGCGGCTGCCGCAGCCCAGGTGAGCCCTGACGAGGGCAAGCGCGCCGGATCGCCCGGTTCCATGTCGGCAGACGGCACCGAACGCCGCATTGATCCATCGGCAAGCTCTGCCCGCACGGCGTCGGTGATGACGGCAGGGTCCAGGCCGACCGCCTTGGCGAAGGTGCGCGAAAAGCCAATCGCATAGGCGCGGCTGGGCAGGCTTTCGAAATTGTCGTCCTCGATCGCTTCGAGATGGCGCAGCGGGATGCGGGTTTCGGCAGCGACCTGCGAAAGGTCGAGCCGCAAGGCCTCCCGCGCCGCGCGCAAGGTCGCGCCCGGCCCGTGAAGGGGCAATTCCGGCGCAGTGTTGGCGCTGGTGTGATTTTCGCTGTCCATGACCCGGGTCCGCGCCTTCTTCTCGAGGCGTTGAGTGTAAGAGTGAGGGTGAATTGTCCTTGAACGGGACTCACCCGCTCAGGGGTGTTCTGTCAAGCAGTGCCATAACACGCCAACGCGCATGGCGCACGCTTCTCCGCAAGACGGGTGTCAATCGTACTCGATCTCGCGCGCATCGGCCCAGGCCGACAATTCTTCGCGCAGGTTCAGCGACGGATCGGCCAGCCAGCCGGTCATCGCCGCGGTCAGTTCGGCCAGATCAACCTTGCGCACCAATTCCTTGATCGGACCGACTGCGGCAGGGGTGATCGAGAGGCGGCGATAGCCGATGCCCATCAAGGCCAGCGCTTCTAACCGGCGCCCGCCCATTTCGCCGCACACGCCGATATCGACCCCGCTGCCGACGGCGTTCTGCATCACCCGGCGCAGGAACCGCAGGATCGAGGTGCTGAGCCAGTCATACCGCTCGGCCAGCTTGGGGTTGGCCCGGTCGGCGGCGAACAGGAACTGCGTGAGATCGTTGGTGCCGATCGACAGGAAGCTGAGCTTGGGCAGCAGCAGATCGAGCACTTCGGCAAGCGCGGGCACTTCGAGCATCGCACCAAAAAGGATCCGCTCGGGCAGCAGCTTCTTCTGGGCGCGCAGGTAGATCAGTTGTTCATCGAACACCGCCTTGGCCGCATCGAACTCCCACGGTTCGCTGACCATCGGGAACATCACATAGAGCGAGCGCCCGCCCGCCGCTTCGAGCAGCGCGCGCGCCTGAATCTTCATCAGGCCTTCGCGTTCCAACGCAAGGCGCAGCGCGCGCCAGCCCATCGCGGGGTTTTCATCCTGCGCGGCAATCTCGGAGGCGAGATAGGGCACCGACTTGTCACCGCCGATATCGACCGTGCGGAAGATCACCGGCTTGTCACCCGCCGCATCCAGCACATCGCGGTAAAGCCGCAACTGGCGCTCACGCTGAGGCAGGGTGGCGGAAACGAGGAACTGGAATTCGGTGCGGAACAGGCCGACGCCGTCCGCGCCGGTCATCGCCAGCGCGCTCATGTCATCGCGCAGGCCTGCATTCATCATCACCTGGATGCGGGTACCGCAGCGGGTGAAGGGCTCGACATCCCTCAGCGAGGCATAGGCTGCCTGCTTTTCACGGCTCTTGGCGAACCGCGCCTGAAACGCATCGGCGACCTGAGGCAAAGGACGGATGATGGCATTGCCGACGGTGGCATCGAGCAGGATTTCGTCGCCTTCACGGATCGTGGTGCGCACGCCCTTGGCCCGTCCGATCACCGGCACGTTCATTGCGCGCGCGACGATCACCACGTGTGCAGTGAGCGAGCCTTCCTCAAGGATCACGCCCTTCAGCCGCCGCTTGTCATATTCGAGCAGTTCGGCAGGGCCGAGATTGCGCGCGATCAGGATCGTGTCACGCCGCAGACCTTGCGATGCGGCGGTGCCCACCTGCCCGGCGACAATCCGCACCAACCGGTTCGCCAGATCTTCCAGATCGTGCATTCGGTCAGCGAGCAGCGGATCATCAATCTCGCGCATCCGCATCCGGGTGTGCTGCTGGACGCGCTCGATCGCGGCTTCAGCGGTGAGGCCGCTATCGATCGCCTCGTTGATGCGCCGCGACCACCCTTCGTCGTAGGCGAACATCTTGTAAGTCTCGAGCACCTCTTCATGCTCACCGCCCGCGCCGAATTCGGCCTGGCTGGCGAGCGTATCGATCTGCTCGCGCATCTTGTCAAAGGCGCGGTACACCCGCTGGCGCTCGGCCTCGGTATCTTCGGCCATGACCTGTGTGATTTCGACGCGGGGCTGGTGATAGACCGCATGGCCTGCGCCCAAGCCCTTCACCAGCGTCAGGCCGGTCAGGGTCTGCGGCCCGGTCTGCTCCTGCGTCAGCCCCCGCGCTTCTTCTTCGTCGACCAGTTCAGCGTTGGCGATCAGCTCGCTCAGCACCATGGCCGTGGTCTGGAGCGCTTCGATCTCGACCTCTTCGTAGCGGCGCGGCTCGACGTGCTGCACGCACAAGACACCCACCGCGCGAGCGCGGTAGACGATCGGAACGCCGGCAAAGGAGTGAAACTTTTCCTCTCCCGTTTCGGGGCGGTACTGGAAGTCGGGATGGGCTTTGGCTTCGGCCAAGTTCAGCGTCTCGACCTTCTGCGCAATCGCGCCGGTCAGCCCTTCGCCGATGGCCATGCGGGTGACGTGTACCGCGCTCTGGTTGAGCCCGCGGGTCGCGAACAGCTCCAGCATGCCTTCGCGCAACAGGTAGATCGAGCAGACTTCGCTCGACAGGCATTCGCCGATGATCTCGACCACC
>VFQO010002472.1_pt1 | contig 11222 bp, 8 predicted proteins | sample 3512331 | NCBI WGS metagenome assembly VFQO01 (sample SAMN10412371, study PRJNA504923) | tailings metagenome | isolation source: Replicate 3 from Balatoc abandoned mine | place: Philippines: Itogon, Benguet | collected 2017-08-28 | reverse complement strand
CCTTGGCAGCCTACTAATGAAACCATAATTATACCTCTTAAGTTAGTTGTTGAAAATTAAAAACTATTTGTTTGGTACTAAATTGGTTAAAAACACCATACTATAATTAAATCTTTTTGTAAAGAATTGATGAATATTTATTAATGATTTGCTGTAAATTATTCTGAATATTTTGATTGTAATTTTATTATTTATGCAAGGCCTAAAGAGAACACTCGCTTAAAAGAAATTCAAAAACTTACTTATGAAAAATTCTTATCCTACATAATTAGTGATAATTTTATACAAAGTAAATGGCAAGTTCACACTACTCTTATTAAGCGTTTACAAGGTAATAAATTCATTAATACAAAAAAAACTTGTTCAAAATTGTTGGCACAATTTTTTTGTTAAAATAAAAGCAATTTTCCTTATAAATATGCAAAAACCGTTAGAAATTTTTCAGCTAAATTTTTGAATAAATAGATTTAATATTTTGTTAACTAATTTGCCATAAACTTTATTTAAACAACAAAGGAGTTTATTATGGTTGAATTGATCAAAAGTAAAGAACAAGTATCTAGAAATTTATGTGCAAAAAAAAAGAATATAATTTCTAAAAAAAGATGATCCTGAAAATATAGAAGTTCCAGCAGATGTGATGGTTGTAAAATTTTACAAATCAACCATACATATTAGACAGGAAAATACAGAATTATACAATACAAGTTCAGAATTTTTTGGTAGTCCTACCCTAGAGATATATAATGCTGCAAAATTGATGTTAGGTTATGATCATCCAAAAAGCAAATCTATTACAGAAAGTTGACAATTAGTGGGAAAACTGGGGGATGATGGATTTTATACTCCTTCTCTTAAATTAGAAAAATATTTAAAAAGTCTTATTGGTAAATCCTGTTATACACATGCAGGTTATTATAAAGCGATAGAAGAATTAGTAGCAAATCAAGTAGATTGGGATGAGTATCAAAAATACTTAAATGATTTTCATTCAAAAGAAGCTCAACATAGGGGAATGGTGAATCAAGAAAGGCCTTTGAGTTTAAAAGAATTTATGTTTTTAAAGGTTAAAAATCCTAAATTGCTAGAAAAATTTAAAGAAATATATTTTCATCAAAAAGATTTAGGTGGTAATCAAGAACAATTAAATAAGCTAGTAGGTAAATATTCAAGTATTAATTTTACATTAAAAGATGTGAGGATAAAGCCCTTAAAGGAAAATAAAACTTTAGAACAAACGGATTTAAGTTGAATAAAATTTTCCTATACCTCAATTGAGGATATAGATTTAAAGAATTGCCAATTTGACAAATGTGATATGCAAGAAATGAGTTTTAAGTATTGTAACTTTGAAAGAGTTCAATTTGCTAATTCTAATTTAACAAATGCAAAATTTCACAATACTGCTGTTGATTTAGAAGATTTAAAGAAAAGACGTCCAATTCTTATGAGTCTTTTTGGTATATGTGTTTGTATAGGGCTTAAAATGGTGGGGTATAGGCTTTAGCAGGTGCAGATTAAAGACTGTAATTTTGATAATGCCCAATTAGAAAAAACCAGCATTTCTCAAGCAGATATAAGCAATAGTAGTTTTAAAAATGCAAATATGAGAGAATGCCAAATTAAGTAAACAATCTTTTCTGATAGATGTGATTTAACAAGTGCTAACCTTAATCAATCTAGTCTTACTAATGGCGCTTTTAAACAAGCTACCTTAAAAGATATAAGTATAGATGATAGCAACCAATCTTACTGCATTTATGAGGAAAGTAGTTGTGAGAATGCAAATATGAAATCCTTACAGCTTGATAATTGCTTAATTATTAATTCAAATTTTAATCAAGCAAATTTTGATGAGATAAAAATAACAGATTGTACGTTTGAAAACTCTGAATTTATGAATGCTTCAATGAAGCAAAGTAGATTCATAGCATCTAAAGCTCAAATCCTGTAGAGATAAATGGTTGCAATTTTACTAACGCGAGCCTACAGCAATCTCAACCAGCAGGTATTAAAACTAATAGAACTAATTTTACTAACGTAAACTTGCAACATTCCCAGCTAACGAATATAAGTAGTTATGAAAGTAATTTTGCAAATGCAAAGTTAAGTTATTCTACAATTTATTTAGATAAATTTTATAACTGTGCTTTAGATAATGCAAATTTAAGCAATTCTAATATTCCAGACTCTCATTTTAGCCGACGTAGTTTAGAAGGTGTAAATGTTGATCGTGCAAATATTAGCAAGTCAACTACACTTACTGATTGTAAAGATGAATTAAAACAATCAGATTTGGCAAGAGATATTCAAGGTGAAATTGACGTTACAGCTAAAATTACTAGTGCTCCTCCAACGGAACAAGAGCTTTATATTCCATTAGCAGAAGCAGTAGAAGTTTTAGATAATGGTCAAATTCCATTAGCAGAAGCAACAATAATTGAGGTTGCTGAAGTGGCTAATCGATTAAGAGGTAATGGAGTTAATCTTGAGTCTGACACTAAAAGGAATCAAAATTTTTATAAAAGACTAGGGGATCGTAATACTGACCCTTCTTGTGATTTAGGATCAGAAAAATAAAATTTTTGCTCCAGGCATATGTAAAAGAAACCAACTTTTTTCTTGCATCAATGGGGCTTACAAACTAAAATGCCTGGTACTTAAGATTTAAGAATCCATGGAATGAAAATGAGTGAAAAATTTTACCCGCAAACCGAGGCTAATCCTGATTTTGTCAAAGAAGAGGAAGTTGTTTTAAAGTTTTGGGAACAAGAAAAAATATTTCAAAAGTCAATTGACGAAAGGCCAAAAGAAAATAGCTTTATTTTTTATGATGGTCCTCCATTTGCTAATGGTCTTCCTCATTATGGGCATCTTTTAACTGGCTTTGTTAAAGATACTGTTGCTAGATATCAAACGATGCTGGGTAAAAGAGTTGAAAGGAGATTTGGCTGGGATTGCCATGGACTGCCAGCAGAACTAGGTGCTGAAAAAGAATTAGGAATTTCAGGAAAGCTTGAAATAACCAAGTTTGGCATTGAAAAATTTAATGAACAATGCCGTACTTCGGTGATGAAATATACTAACGAATGGGAAGAGTACGTTAAAAGACAGGCTCGTTGGGTTGATTTTAAAAATGATTATAAAACCATGGATATTAATTTCATGGAATCGGTACTTTGGGCTTTTAAGCAGCTTTATGATAAAGGATTAATATATCAAGCAATGAGGGTTATGCCTTATTCTTGGGCAGCAGAAACTCCAGTTTCAAATTTTGAAACTAGGCTTGATAATTCTTATCGAGAAAGAGCTGATAAAACTGTTACTGTTGGTTTTAAATTAAAAAAACCTCCTAAAGCCGCTCCTTTAGCGAAAGAATATAAAATTATGGCATGGACTACTACTCCATGGACCTTACCATCAAACTTAGCTTTAGCTGTTAATTCTGGAATGGAATATGTGTATATATTTAAAGATGAAATTTGCTATATAATTGCTGCTTTTGCTTCGGCAAATTACAAGAATGAAATTGGAGAGGAAATAAAAGGATCTATAAAAGGCAAAGAGTTAGTTGGATTAGAATATGAGCCTTTATTTCCTTACTTTGCTGAGCACTTAAATAGCTTTAAAATTCTAAGCGGAGATTTTGTAGTTGAAGGTGATGGAACTGGAGTTGTTCATATGGCTCCTGGATTTGGTGAAGATGACCAAGTATTATGTGAAAAAAATTCAATTGCACTTGTTTGCCCGGTTGATCATCAGGGTAAATTTACTAAAGAAGTAGAAGATTTTGCTGGACTAAATGTTTTTGAAGCCAATGATGAAATAATAAAGAAACTAAAGTCTCAAGGAAATTGGATAAAAACCGAACAATATCTTCATAATTACCCGCATTGTTGGAGAACTGATACTCCATTGATCTATAAAGCAGTTCCTTCTTGGTATGTTAAAGTTACTGAATTTAAAGATAGGATGGTGGAATTAAACCAACAAATTAATTGGATTCCAGGGCATATCAAAGATGGCTTATTTGGTAAGTGGCTTGAAAATACAAGAGATTGGTCAATAAGCAGAAATAGATTTTGGGGAACTCCAATACCTGTTTGGATGTCTGATGACCCTCGTTATCCAAGAATAGACGTTTATGGATCAATTGAAGAGTTAGAACAAGACTTTAAAGTGGAAGTTAAAGATTTACACCGTCCATTTATTGATTCATTAACTCGCCCAAATCCTGATGATCCTACTGGAAAATCAATGATGAGAAGGGTTGAAGATGTTTTTGATTGCTGGTTTGAAAGTGGTTCAATGCCTTATGGGCAAGTTCATTATCCATTTGAGGGGCAAAAAGATTTTCCTCAAGCTGACTTCATTGTAGAATATTCTGCGCAAACAAGAGGTTGGTTTTATACCTTAATGGTTTTATCAACTGCACTTTTTGATCGCCCGCCATTTTTAAATTGTATTTGCCATGGGGTAATACTTGATGTTAATGGACAAAAACTCTCAAAAAGGTTGAATAATTATGCAGATCCAAAGGATTTATTTGCTCAATATGGATCAGACTCATTAAGATTCTTAATGCAATCATCACCTGTTTTAAAAGGAATGGAGTTATTGATTGATAAAGATGGTAAAATGGTAAAAGATGCTTTAAGACTTTCAATCAAGCCCATTTGGAATGCATATAATTTTTTCACTCTTTATGCTAATTCTGATAAAATCAAGGCTCAAATAGACTTTTCTTCAAAAGATTTATTGGATAGATATATTTTAGCTAAGTTGAAAGCTTCTATAAGCAAAATTAAAAGTTCAATGGATAGTTATGATATATCTTTAGCTTATGAAGCAATAGATAAGTTTTTTGAGGTATTAAATAATTGGTTTATTAGAAGAAGTCGCCATAGATTCTGGAAAAGTGAGCATGACTTAGATAAACAGCAGGCATATAATACTCTATACACGATATTGGTTACAATGTGTAAAGCTATGGCACCTTTAGTTCCACTAATATCAGAAAGAATTTATATAGGATTAGTTCATAATGATAATTTTGTTGGTGATAATAGTGTTCACTTACAATTATTTCCAGAAGTTGGTCATATTAACGAGGAAAAAGTTTTATGTGCTCAGATGGATAAGGTGAGAGAAATATGTTCAAGCGCATTATCAATAAGAAGCACTGAGAATATAAGAACTCGTATGCCACTTGCAAAACTTACAGTTTATGGAGAAAATTTACCATATCTTACTGATTTTTCTGACCTAATTTGTGATGAAATCAATGTTAAAAATTTTGAAGTAAGTGATAAGTTGAGTGAGCAAGCAAATTTTAAATTAAAAATTAATTTCCCTGTTGTTGGTAAGAGACTTGCACACAAAGTTAAAGATATCATCAATGCTAATAAGCAAGGTGAGTGGCAAGAAAAAAACGGCAAAATTTTTATTAGCGGTGAAGAACTTCATTCAGATGAAGCTCAGCTTATACTTGAGCCAAAGAATTTAAAGGGATCTCAAGCATTAAGTGATAATAAAGCTTTATGTGTGATTGATCTTAATATAGATCATGAGTTAGAAGCTGAAGGGTTAGCAAGAGATGTAATTAGATTGATTCAACAAGCAAGAAAAGAAGCTGGATTTAAAATAGCTGATAATATTAATCTTGTTATATATGCTGATGAAAAAAATACTAATATGCTATTAAAATATGCTGATTTAATATCAAGCCAAACTTTATCTTCAAGTTGCAAATTTAATGATGAAGAGGGTAATAATTTTAAGCATATTTTTGAAAATGAAGTTGAAGGAGCTTCTATTAAACTTGCTATGCAAGTAGCATAAGTAATTCAATTAAAATTTTTACAAGCTTAAGGAAAGATTAAAAATATTTCTAAACATTCATAAGTGTTTTAATCTAATTTTAAATCTTTCCTTAAGCTTCCATAAAATAACCCACCAATATTAAATAGTGAATATATTGAGTGTGACTTTAATAAAGTAGTTTTAAATTATAATTTTAGTTATTCTTCAACTATAAAGAAATATATTTAATAATTTTTCTACCTTTGATAAAATAATTTTGATCATATATTTTATAATTGTGGTTTTGTAAATAAGCTAGAATGATGGTGGATAATGGCTATTAATGGAGCTCTAGATGGAGTTCAACAGTTAAGTTCTTTAATTGGAAAAATTGCTAATGCTAAAAACACAGCTGATGGGTTAGTTGATGCTGGCAAGGTGTTGGCTGGAGATTTGCCGGTAGAGGCAAAAAAATCTTTAGGTAATGTTGAATACGCAGTTAAAGAATTCTTATCTATTACTGCTGTAACTCTAAATACCGCTCTTTCTCCCGTAATGAATGCAAATCTTAGAACTTTTGATGGTACTAAAACTAAAGAACTTGAAGAAAATTTAGCAAAGAGATATGAAGAATTTATTAAAGATCCAAAAAATAAAAAAATTGGAGAAGTTTTTAATACCCTTTCTAAAGCAAATGAAGCAAAAAATACTTTACTACTTAGCCCAGCTGCCTCAGCTGCAGCATCAATAGTTATTCCCCTAGCTGCAGGAACTATGGTGGGTGGTCCTGCTGGGTTTGCAGCAGCAGCTTCTTTAATTGCAGTTGATGTCGCAAGAGGTTCATCAAAAAATAATGCTGTAGAAGTTAAAATTGATGAAATGATGCATTTACAAGATTATGTACATGCTAAAGAAATGAGCAATTATAAGCTTAAAGAACTTCAGGTATCTACAGGAATAAATTCTAAAGAAATTGGGCAAATCATTGGTTTGAAATATGAAAAAGCAAAGCAAAATACTTTGCCTGAAGAAAAAGCAATTGGCATTACAGCAGAGAAATTAATTACTACTACTGGTAAAAATTTAGGTTTAAGCATGGCAGAAACTATGGCATCTAATCTTATTAATAGTGGTGCTTTGGTTTCTGCTTCTCCTCATACTGTGGCAATAAATTTAGCTAGGTTAACCATAAATTGTCTTGCAGGTGTTACGTCTGAAATTTCAAATGATCAAGCAAAAACTATTATAGATGATAGAATTTCTGATTTAAGGAAAGAAGGGCCAAATTATAAGGTTCAAAAAGAAAAGGAAGATTATGCTTCATACAGAAGATTAACTAACAAAGCATTTAATGCAGTTAGAATAAAATTAGGATTGCCAAAAGCCGATCTAGAACATTACTCATATGTTGAGAAACAGGCAAATGCAACTTTTAACGCAATAAGAAAAAATGTATTCGGAATGGAAGAAGTTCAAATTAAAGAGCCTGAATACTCAAGAAAATATGATCTTGCAAATGAAGCCATGAAAGCAAGAGCTAATGCTGAGGCTTTAAATAAATTAGCTGAAAGCGAAAATTTTAAAAAGAATCTATTAGAATATAAAAAGCATACAGAGGGATCAAAAGAAAGAGAGAAGGCTCATCAAGAAATAATTAATGAATACATTAAAGTTAGAAGTGATGTTTATGAAGAATTAAAAGCAAAAAATCCTCTTTACACCAATGAAAAAACTGTTAAGCCTAACACTACTCTTGGTAAAATTTCAAGAAACTTAAGTACAGGAGCAAAATTAGCATCAGAATATTTAATGGGAGGTAATAAGTCATATTATGAAGCCTATAAAGATCTTAGTGAAAAATGGACTAATAGTGATAAACAAATATCTGAAACTCGCCAAAAACATATAGAAATAGATTTAGCTGAAAAAGAAAAAGCAAGAACGGCTAAAAAACTCAAAGAAGCAGTAGTAAATAAAGAAGAAGAGAAAAGGAGTTTTGTAGGCGCTTTTTTTGACACAATAATAGGTAAGAAGAATAAGGTTCAAGAGGAGCCAAGTCAAGTAAACCCTAAGAATGCGCAATCTATTGAAGTAGGAAAAAATACTCCTCAAGAAGAGTTAAATAAATTAGTTGAGAAAATAGATAATATTAAATCAAGGGATCATACAAGAAAGAATAATTTAATAGAAGATATACGTAATTGTTCTAAGGATACTCTATCATTAAAGGTTAGTGATGGAGGAAAAGAGGTGAGTTTGCTTGAATATGCTGCAAAAAGAGCAGGGAGTAAAGTTACTGAGGCATTGCTTGAAAAAGGAGATTTTACAAAAGATGTTATTTCAAAAGCAATGGAGGCTGCTAAGAATAGTGATAAATTAGAAAATAGCCAGAGAAAAAATACAGTTGTAGTATTAGAAAAAGCATACAAGAAAGCTACACCTGAGGTAGCAAAAGAAGAGGGCTTGCAAAAACCTCAGCAGGTGACAAGAAATGAAGAAATTCGTCAAGATCAGCCGATTACTTCAAAAAAAGAAACATTGTCAAATAAAGCAACTACGCAAGAGTCTACTATTTCTAAGCCTCAAGAAGATTTAAATAAATTAATTGAGAAAATAAATGATATTAAATCAAAAGATAATGCAAAGAAGAATAATTTAATAGAAGATATCCGCAATAGTTCCAAGGAAACTTTAGCATTGAAAGTTAATGATGGAGGAAAAGAGGTAAGTTTGCTTGAATATGCTGCAAAAAGAGCAGGGAGTAAAGTTACCGAAGCATTGGTTGAAAAAGGAGATTTTACGAAAGACACTATTAAAAAAGCAATGGAAGCTGCTAAGAATAGTGATAAACTAGAATATAGCCAAAGAAGAAATACAGTTGCAGCATTAGAAAAAGCATATAAGAAAGCGGCTCCTGAAGTAGGAAAAGATAGTGATTTGCAAAAAACTCAACAAGTATTAAAAAGCAATGAAGTGCAACAGGCTTCTACTTTAACAAAAAAAGAAATCGTACAAACTAGAGATTCACTATCTGAAAAAAAATCTGCGTCACAAAATACGCAGGATATTTCAATTCCACTTGCTAAGCCAATTGAAAGTACAAGTAGAGCATCCATAACTGTTGCAGATGCAAGACCTGTTGATAGAAATGTTACTGTTGCAGTTCCTATAGAAAGCCAACAATCAAGTACAGTAGGATTAAAATCAGTTATTGATGCAATTGATAAATTTAATCCAAAAGCAAAAAATCATCATGAACAAAAATTAGAAATAGTAGAGTTAATAAAAAAATCTCCTAAAGAAGAGTTATCTAGAAAGATTGAAGATAAAGGAAGACAAGTTAGTATACTTGAATATGCTATTTCTAAAGGAGCTGGAAGTAAAGTTGTTGAAGCATTAATTGAAAAGGGAAAATTTTCTAAAGAAGAATTAGAATCTGCTAAAAAAGCTGCTCCCAGCAGAGGTATGTTTGACAATCAAAATAAAGTGCTAGAAAGTGCTATAAAAGACCGCAATTCTTCTCCAAATGTTAATAAAATGAAGGAATTTTTGCAATCGGGCCAAAGTTTATCTAGCAATGTTCAGGCATCGGCAATTTATTCTGCAAGAGCTAAAACCTCATCTAAACAAAATATCAGATAGAAATTTTTCTTGAGTTTTCTTATTAAATTTGCTAGTTTTCATCATTATTTTATCTTAAATTTTTATTATTTATGCAAAAACAACCAACAAAAAAAATATATATAAAAACCTATGGCTGCCAGATGAATGTTTATGATTCTAACAAAATGTTAGATCTATTAAGAGTATTTGGTTATACAGAAACTGAAAATTTACCTGAAGCTGATTTAGTTATTCTTAATACCTGCCATATTAGAGAAAAAGCCGCAGAAAAAGTATATTCAGAGCTTGGTACTATAAAAAAATTGAAAGAAAAGCGTAAAGCTTCTGGAAATGAGATGATTATTGTTGTTGCAGGTTGTGTTAGCCAAGCAGAAGGTGATGAAATATTTACTCGAGCTCCTTATGTTGACGTGGTAGTTGGTCCACAAACATATCATAATCTTCCAGAGTTAATAGCTAAAGTTTCAAGAGAAAAGAAAATTGCTCTTGATCTAGATTTTCCTCTTGTTTCTAAGTTTGACTCTTTACCTGATAGTCAAAAAATTGATGGTTATACTGCTTTTTTAACTATCCAGGAAGGGTGTGATAAATTTTGTAAATTCTGTTGTGTTCCTTATACAAGAGGAGCTGAATATTCAAGAAATTTAGTAGAAATATATAGAGAAGCATTATTATTAGTAGAACAAGGAGCAATAGAAATTAGCCTTCTTGGACAAAATGTTAGTGCTTATCATGGTTTAGATCATGAGGGAAAAGAAATAAATATCTCTCAGTTAATTGAACATTTAGCAAAAATACCTGGCTTAAAAAGAATCCGTTACACAACTTCGCATCCTAATGATATGTTTGAAGATTTAGCAAAATTACATGGCACAGAAGAAAAACTGATGCCTTTCTTACATTTACCCGTGCAAAGTGGTTCAAATAGAATATTAAAAGCGATGAATAGAAAACATACAGCAGAAAGATATTTGAATATTATTGCTCAATATAGAAAGGCAAAACCTGATATGCTATTTTCTTCAGATTTTATTGTGGGTTATCCAGGGGAAACAGATGAAGATTTCGAAGACACCATGGAATTGGTCAGAAAAGTGAGATTTGCTCTTGCATATTCTTTTAAGTATAGTATTAGACCTGGGACTCCTGCTGCAGTATTGGAAAACCAAGTTCCAGAAGAAGTTAAATCAGAAAGATTAGCAAGGTTACAAGCTCTTTTAGCTCAGCAGCAAGACGAAATTAATCAAGAAAGTGTTGGCAAGGTATGCAATGTGCTATTTGAGAAAAAAGGAAAATATCCCGGACAAATCCTTGGTAAAAATGAGTATGCGCAAGCAGTATGTGCTATTGGTGATGAATCTATGTTTGGTAAAATTCTACCAGTAAAAGTTAACGTAGTTAGTGGAAATACACTAAGCGGAGAAATTTTAAACTAGAAAATATGGCGCTGTTGCAAATAATATAGAAAATTTATAAAATATGATTTATCAACTTAAATCTAAGTAGGTGAATTATGAATATCTTCAAGCATCGTCATTTCAAATATGATATTATAATTTGGGCTGTTCGCTGGTACTGCAAATATGGTATTAGTTATCGTGATTTAGAAGAGATGTTGATGGAGAGAGGAGTTGAAGTAGACCATTCCACTATTTATCGATGGGTCCAGTATTATGCACCTAAGATTTTGGATAAATTAAAATGGTACTGGAAACCTAAACTTGGTGAGAGTTGGAGGGTTGATGAAACCTATATCAAAGTAAAAGGTAAATGGACATATCTTTATAGAGCATTAG
>VFQO010002470.1_pt1 | contig 11223 bp, 13 predicted proteins | sample 3512331 | NCBI WGS metagenome assembly VFQO01 (sample SAMN10412371, study PRJNA504923) | tailings metagenome | isolation source: Replicate 3 from Balatoc abandoned mine | place: Philippines: Itogon, Benguet | collected 2017-08-28 | reverse complement strand
ATCATGAAGGCGCGAGACTCTACCTCTGAATGGTAACAATCAGGGGAGCACGTCACCGCCAGACCGTCTCATCGAAAGGCGCAGGCAATGGACGCTCAAGCTCAATCCTTCAATGATACTTGCGGTTGGCTGGCGACTCTGTGTCTGACAACGGGACCACCGAGTACAGGTTATTCCGGCCGGGAAGTGCCCCTAACAGAACGATCGCTGGCCGCCGCTTCACCATCTAAAGGGGGGCGGAATCCGCCTGCATTGAAGTCGCAAAGCAGAATTGTCCTAGGTTTGACAGGGTATTGCATTGGCCAAGCGATGCTTGAAAACGCCGGTCAGGGCAAACTCTCGTCAGGCTTATCCACTTGAACGTTGCTAGGCAGGGACAAGCCTAACGACCACCTTTTCGGGGAGCGGATTAGGGAACGATGCCCCGCTAAGGGGAAATCTCTAATTTTTCCAGAGGCCGGTGGCGGAGACGGAGGGATTCGAACCCTCGGTACCCTGATAGAGTACGGTTCCTTAGCAGGGAACTGGTTTCAGCCACTCACCCACGTCTCCGGGTAACAGCAGGGCTGTGAGGCGGGCGCTATAGTCGGCAAGAACACGAGCGGCAAGGCGAAAAACCTGCAATCGCACGGCGTTTCCACCCTGCCGCCTGCGCGCCGCCATCTTGCCACCTTTCCGGCCGCCGAATAGCCGGTTCGGCGACGGTTCAGCCACGCCGACCTAGCGCTGGTCCTTGCCCCAACGTCTCGTCGCAATTCCGATTCGCTCCGGCGATGGAGGATTGCGATGCGGGGGAAATGGGATTCTCTGTCACTGCGCTACAATGCGCGTCGCGCCAGCGCGCGGGAAAGGCTGCACGATGATGAGGCTGTTCGGATCGACCACCACTGCTCGCCGCCGGATCGGCGGGATGGCCGCAGGACTGCTCGCCGCGCTGACGCTGGCGATGCCTGCCGCCGCACAGGAGGTGGAGCGGGTCGATCCCGATCAGGAAGCCTATGCAGCGCAGGAAGGTGCGCCGGCAGGCGGCATCGATGCCGATCTGATGGCACCCGAAGGCCAGCCTGTCCCGTCCGATCCGTCGCCTGCCCCGGTCGAGAGCTATGGCGATTATGCCGATGCGCCGGCCGCCCCGGCCACGCAGGATCCCGCCGCCGCGCCGCCTGTGGCCACCACCACCACCGAGGCAGCCCCCGGCACCTATGGCGAGGATGACCTGATCGGCGCGGCCGAAGGCGTGTTCGGCAAGGGCGCGGAAGGCCTGGCGCGGATGATCGAGGACCTGCTCGAAAAGCAGGGCAAGCCCAATGCCTACATCGTCGGGCGCGAGGCGGGCGGGGCATTCATCGTCGGCGCGCGCTATGGCTCGGGCACGTTGCACCACAAGATTGAAGGCACCCAGCCGGTATACTGGACCGGCCCTTCGATCGGCTTCGATGCCGGGGCCAACGCCGCGAACACCTTCGTGCTGGTCTACAATCTCCACGACACCGAAGACCTGTTCAAGCGTTTCCCCGCAGGCGAGGGGCAGGCCTATTTCGTCGGCGGGCTGCACGCCAGCTACCTGCGCTGGGGCGATGTGGTGCTGATCCCGATCCGCATGGGCGCCGGCCTCAGGCTCGGGGTCAATGCGGGCTACATGAAGTTTTCGAAGAAGCAGCGCTGGCTGCCGTTCTAGAAAATTGCGCGAAAACGCGGTTGCGATGCGCGTCCATGCGCGCCATGGCCCGCAGCATGATGCTTGACCGACTCAGCCCCCAGGCGCCTGACGCGCTGCTCGCTCTGATCCGCCTCTACGCCGCCGATCCGCGGAGCGACAAGATCGACCTCGGCGTCGGGGTCTACCGCACCGAGGACGGCGCCACGCCGGTGTTCGCCGCGATCAAGGCGGCCGAGCAGGTGCTGGTCGATACGCAGGATTCGAAATCCTATCTCGGGCCGGAAGGCGACATGGGCTTCGTCCATGCGCTGATGCCCTATGTCTTTGGCGCGGCCGATCCGAGCATGGGCGGGCGCATTTCGGGGATGCAGACCCCGGGCGGCACGGGGGCGGTGCGCCTGGCACTGGCGCTGGCGCAGAAGGCAGGTGTGAAGCGCGTGCACATGGGTGTGCCGAGCTGGCCGAACCATGCGCAGATCCTCGCGGATCTCGGGCTGGAGCTGGCCGCATTCGATCATGCCAACGCCGATGGCTCGGCCAATCTCGACGCGGTGCTCGCCGCGATCAATGGTGCAGGCGCGGATGAAGCGGTGCTGCTCCACGGCTGCTGCCACAACCCGACCGGCATTGATTACACCGCCGAACAATGGGCCGCGATTGCCGGTGCCTTCGCTGCCAGCGGCACCTTCCCGATCATCGATTCGGCCTATCAGGGCCTCGGTCAGGGGCTGGAGCAGGACGCCGCGGGCATGCGCGCCGTGCTCGCCGCGGTGCCGGAAGCCTTCGTCGCCTATTCGTGCGACAAGAATTTCGGCCAGTATCGCGACCGCGTCGGCGCGTTCTACATTCTCGGCAAGGATCAGGCGGCGCTGGATACCGCCTTCAGCAACGCCAATGCGCTGGCCCGCGCAGCGTGGTCGATGCCGCCCGATCACGGCGGCGCGGCGGTGCGCATCATCCTGCGCGACCCCGACCTGACGCAGCAATGGCTTGCCGAGCTTGACGACATGCGCACGCGGATGCGGCAGGTGCGCGATGCGCTTGCGGCTGCGGGCAAGGCGGGCCGCATCGATCTGACCCCGCTCGGGCATCAGAACGGCCTGTTCGCGATGCTCCCCGTCACCAAGGAAGAGGTTGCGACCCTGCGCGAGGAGCACGCCATCTACATGGCCGCCTCGGGCCGCATCAACATCGCCGGTCTGACGAGCAGCAACCTGCCCAAGTTCATCGCTGCCCTTGCGGCGGTGGCGCAGTAAGCTGCGGGCCCATGCTCGACCGCCAGCCGGTGCTGGAGGACGAGCGCCTGCTGCTCAGGCCACTGCGGGAGAGCGACTGGGACGCGCTGTTCGCGGTCGCCAGTGATCCGCTGGTGTGGGAACAGCACCCCGCGCATGATCGCTGGCAGGAGCCGGTGTTCCGCGCCTTCTTCGCGGATGCGCTGGCGGGCGGGGGCGCGCTGGTGGCGATCGACAAAAGCACGGGCGCGGTGATCGGCTCCTCGCGCTTTCAGGGGCTCGACGAGGGGCGCAAGGAGGGGGGCGTCGGCTCGGTCGAGATCGGCTGGACGTTTCTGGCGCGCAGCCACTGGGGCGGCACTTTCAATCATGCGATGAAGCGGCTGATGCTGGCCCATGCGCTCGCCAGCGTGGCCGAGTGCCGCTTTCTGGTGGGCGAGAGCAACACCCGCTCGCGCCGCGCGCTCGAACGCATCGGCGCGACGCTCACCGACGCCTGCGAGGAGCGCATCATGGCGGGCGGGGCGGTGGTCCCGCATCTCACCTATGTCATCACGGCCGAGGACTTCGCGAAAGGCCCGCTTGCTCTCCAGGATTGACGTCGCAGCCGCGTGTTGCCCGCGCAGCAATCCCTTTCGGGACTGCCGGAAAGGGCACCGAGTGCAGGGCTGGGGAAAGCTACAACCTGGCACCCACCGCGCATCTTGGCCTGAATTTAAACCCGCTGGTCCCTCGACGGCTTATTCTCGCGGCGGTAACCAAATATGTAATGCTCGCGCTAACCAATGGCGGCCTTCAATGAGTCCGTCGTGGTAGTGCACGCGCGGTCTCCGGATCGTTCTTGGTATTTGTGCGAAAGAAAATAAGGAGAGGTCGGATGTTCAAATATCTCGCGGGCGCAGCAGCCCTTGCCTTGCTGGCAAACCCCGCAATCGCTCAGGATGAGACCGAAGAAGGGCAGGAAAATTTCGGCACCACCGTCAGCGCGCTTGCCCAGGGGCAGCGCGACGCCGAGACCAAGGGCATCGGTGCTGAAGTTTCTGCCGAGGCCAAGGCGCGTAACGAAGCCCGCCGCGCCGCACGAGGCGAAGGCGATGACGACGCGGAAGATGAAACCGATGTGGGTGCCACCGAAGCCGACGACGCTGAAGCAGATGACGCGACCGGCCGGGCCAATGCAAACGCCGGATCGGCTGCCGTGCAGGCCGAACTGGTCGCCGGTGCACGCGCTGACAATGCTGGCGTGAAGGACAATTCCGGCGCGGTTGCTGAACTGCGGGCTGCACGTTCGGGCCGCGAGTTCGGGGTCGAAGCGCGCGCGGCAGCCGCGGATGCGCGCGCTGCCGCGGCTGACGGTCGTCAGGTGGCCGCCGATGCGCGTGCAGCCGCTCAGCAGGCGCGCGAGCAGGCCCAGGCCATCCGCGACACCGTGCGCAATTCTCGCCCCGGTCGCGGCGGCTAATCACGAAAATTGCCAGATAGGGGAGGCGGAGCGTCGATATACGCTCCGCCTTTCCGCATGGGGAAATTTATGCGGAACATCATTTTGGCCTGTGGCCTTCTCGCTGTTGCCACGCCCGCCTTCGCGCAGGACGAGGCAGGCAAAGACACCGAAATAAGCATCACCACCGGGGTTGATTATTCCTCGGGTGACTACGGGACAGCCATCGACACAGATATTTTCGTGGTCCCCCTCAATGCGCGGATCAGCACCGGCGATCTGCGCTTCAACGCCAGTATCCCGTTTATTCGCATCAAAGGCGCGGATAACATCGTCGGTGGGGATGGCGGTCCGATCATCGTGGATCCCAACACACCGGTCACCACCCGCAGCGGTATCGGCGATCTGACGCTCGGGGTGAATTATGCCATTCCCGAAGACCGCTTCGGCCTCGGGCTCGATTTCGGGGCACGGGTCAAGCTGCCGACGGCCGAGACTGGCCTTGGTACCGGCAAAACCGATATCAGCTTATCGGGCGAGATTTCGCGCACTTTCGGGATGATCACGCCATTTGCGCAGGCCGGGTACCGGATCATGGGGGACCCCGACGGGATCGAACTTGAAAATGTCTGGTTCGGTTCGGTCGGATTGAGCGCTGCTGTGGGAAAATCGGTCGTGCTTGCCTCCTATGACTATCGGCAGTCTCCCAACACCCTGGTCGAGGACAGCCAGGAAATCTTCGGTGCGTTCAGCACTCCGGTTTCGAAGTCGCTGAACCTGACGCTCTACGGTTCCGCCGGCCTCAGCGAGGGTGCACCCGACATCGGTGCTGGCGTGATGGTGACGATCAACGCATTCTAGTATGCAAAAAGGATGACGGAGCGGTGCTCCGTCATCCATCCCAGCGAGAAATGGCTAGGTTTCAGCCATAACCGCTTCCCTCGCTGTCGGTCTTGCATAGGCCGAGGCAAGACTTGGTAGCAGCCAGATGGATCGTGTGATTGCGGGGCGGACAGGCTGCCCGCTGCGTTCGCTTAACGCGTCGCCGTGAGGCTCTGCATGCGCTTGAGATACCGCGCCAGCACGTCGATCTCGAGGTTCACCTGATCGCCCACGGCCAGTTCGCCCAGCGTCGTCACTTCGGCGGTGTGGGGGATGATGTTGAGCAGGAAGTCGCAGGCCCCGTCGGCGCGGTCGCGCACGTCGTTGACGGTCAGCGACACGCCGTTGACGGTGATCGAGCCCTTTTCGGCGATGAACGGGGCCATTTCCGCCCGCGCCCGGATCGCCACCTTCCAGCTGCCGCCTTCCTGCGCCACCAGCACCACCTCGCCGACCGAATCGACATGGCCGGTGACGATATGCCCGCCCAGCTCGTCGCCGAGCCGCAAGGAGGGTTCGAGGTTGAGCTTCGCGGCGGCCTGCCACATCGCCGGCACGGTGCGGCTGACAGTCTCGCCCGAGACATCGACATCGAACCACGCATCGCCCGCCACGCCGCCGCGCTCGACCACGGTGAGGCACACGCCCGAACACGCGATCGAGGCGCCGATATCGATCCGCGCCGGATCGAGCGGGGCCGTGATGCGCAGCCGCAGATCGCCGCGCTGCTCGGCGGCGGCGATGGTGCCGATGGCGGTGACGATGCCGGTAAACATGGGCGGATTCCTTAGCCGTTGCGCCGCCGCAGATAGGCGGTGAATTCGTCGCTGCCAAGCTGCCGGCGCTCGGCCAGCTGCCAGCGGTCATGCGCGTCTGCAAGGCTGGCAAGGCCGAGCGCGCCGAGGCTGCGGCGGCCATCGCCGATCAGGATCGGCGCGCGGTAGAGGTGCAATTCGTCGACCAGATCGGCGGCAAGGAAGGCGGCGGCCGCCTCTGCCCCGCCTTCGACATAGAGATAGAGCACGCCGTCCAGCCCGGCGATGGCTTCGGGCGCGGCGATGGCGCTCAACCCGGCGGGAGCCACCCCGCGGGTCAGCACCACCCGCCGCGGCGAGCGCGCTTCCAGCCCCGGCAGCCGCACGTCGAGCCGCGGCGCATCGGCCCGCCACGTCCCGCCGCCGACAAGGATCGCATCATGCTGCGCGCGCCGGGCATGGACATGGGCGCGGGCGGTCGCGCCGGTGATCCAACGGCTGGTGCCGTCGGCCAGCGCGATGCAGCCATCAAGCGAGGTCGCCAGCTTGAGCGTCACCCATGGTCGCCCTTGCCTCTGGCGGGTGAGGAAGCCCGCAAGGCTGGCAGCCGATGTGGCATCGTCCAGCAGGCGGGTTTCGATCCCCGCCGCCTCCAGCCGCGCCAGCCCTGCGCCGCTGGTGCGCGGATCGGGATCGTGCTGGCCGATGACGACGCGGGCGGGCCGGGCCGCCGCGATCAGATCGGCGCAGGCCGGCCCGCGCGGGGATTGGTGCGCGCAGGGCTCCAGCGTGACGTAGAGCGTCGCCTCTGCCAGCACCTCGGGCGTCAGCCCTGCCAGCGCGATCGCTTCGGCATGGGGCCGCCCGCCCGCCAGCGTCCAGCCGCGCGCGACCACCCGGCCATCATGCACCACCAGCGCGGCCACGCCGGGATTTGGGCGCGACAGCGGACGCGCCCGCAGCGCCAGACGGGCGGCTGCGGCCATCCAGTCGTGATCGGTGGGGGCGAGAGAGCCTATGGCTGCGAACCTTCGCCCGGCTTTACGGCGTTCCCGGCGAGCAGCTCGGCCCGGCGCTTTTCCTCGGCGGCTTGCTCGGCCGCACGGCTTGCCTCGGCCTTGCGTTCGATTTCCTCGACATCCATGCCGGCGGCGGCGCCCAGCGCCTTGTACAGCTCGCGCTTGCGTCCGGCGATGCGCGCTTCCTCGGCCTCGCGCAGGTCCTTCAATTCCTGGTTGGCCCGGTTCGAGGCGATGATCTCCGCTTCCGTGCGCGCGGGATCGAAGGTGGTGATGTATTCGATGGTGGGCCGTTCGGGCGCCTTGTATTCGACCTGGCTGATCGCCCAGGCGAGGATCAGCACCACCGGCAGCACCGAAAGCGCAAGGAATACCCAGCGATAGGGTCGCGGACGCCGGATCTCGTTCCAGAGATCGGCAAAGCCAGGTACAGGGTTGAAGCGCGACTTGGAGAGCATGGCGGGCGTTATAGAGCGCGAGCCGACAGATTCCAAACCCTCACGCCTAACCGAAGCTGGCATAGAGCCCGCGGCCATGTTCGCGCAGCCACCCGTCGGCGATGCGGATGTCGGCTTCGTAGATCCGCCCCAGCAGCGCGTGGAAGGCGGGGCTGTGATCGAAATGGACGAGATGCGCGACTTCGTGCGCGACCACCGAGCGGCGCACGAAATCGGGCGCCTGCACCAGCCGCCAGTTGATGCGGATCCGGCTCTTGTCCGAACATGAACCCCAGCGCCGCTGTGCGCGGGTCAGGCCCATCGGCACCGGATCGAGCCCGGCGGCGGCGCAATAGTCGCGCATGTCGGCCTCGGACAGGCGCAGCGCCTCGGCTTCAAGCCAGCGGCGCAGGCGCGCTTCCATGCCGGTCTCCGGTCCGCCCAGCCGCAAGACCTCGCCCTCCACCACCGGACGGCGGGGGGCGCGCGGCTCCCATGCGAGGCGCAAGGCCATGCCGCGATAGCGCACTTCGCCCCCCGGCTCGGGCGCGGCGCGAGCGGGCAGGCGGGCAAGCTGGTCCTCCAGCCATGCCTTGCGCGAATGGGCAAAGGCGATCGCCTCGCGGCTTTCCGCCCATTCGGGCAGCGTGATGCGCACGTCGCTGCCATCGGGGGCAAGTCGCAAAGTCAGCCGCCGCGCATTGCGCATCCGTCGCAGCACGATCGGCACGGTGCGGCCCGCCAGGTCGATCTCGTATTCCAGCGGGGGGCGGCGCAGCCAGTCGATCACGCGCCCTCCTCCGCTTCTTCCTCCGCCTCCAGCGCCGCGCGGTCGGGGCGGGGGGAGGGCCATTCGACGATGTGATGCTCGATCGGCCCGGCATCGGTCTCGCTCACCACGCGGCCGATGACCGAGACGCCCACCCGGCGCACCGCATCGCGGTCGCCGCTGATGAGGTAATGCCAGCCCGGCAGCGAGCGATCATCGGCGCGCAGCCGGTAGGCGCAGGTCGAGGGTAGCCAGCTGACCTGCTCGACGATCCTGAGCGTCAGGCGCAGGCAATCAGGGACGAAGGCCTTGCGGTTGCGATAGTCGCTGCACTGCGCCGTTCCGGTATCGAGCAGGCGGCAGGCGACGTTGGTGTCGACGATCTCGCCGGTATCGGCATCCTCGATCTTGTGCAGGCAGCAACGCCCGCAGCCGTCGCACAGCGCTTCCCACTCGGGACGGGTGAGGTCCCGCAGCGGCAGTTCCCAGAAGCGCTCTCTCAACTCACCCATTTGTCCAGCTCCGCGGCCACGGCTTCACCGCCGAGGTCGGCCGGGAGGGTCGCCAGCGGCTCGCCGTCGGGGCCGAACAGGTAGACAATGCGCGTGTGGTCTACGAGATAGCCGCCCCCCGCCACCGCTTCGCCCTTCATGTATCCCACCTTGAACGTCTTGGCGGTGGCGGCGATCTGCTCGGGCGTGCCGGTAAGGCCGATGATATCGGGCGAGAAGGCCGCGGCGAATTCGCCGACGACCTTGGGCGTGTCGCGTTCGGGATCGACGGTGATGAAGATCGGCACGATCTTCGCCGCCTTGTCCGGATCGTTCGCCTTGAGCAGCTTCAGCCCCTGCGCCACGCGCTGCATGTCGGTGGGGCAGATGTCGGGGCAGAAGGCATAGCCGAAATAGACCACGCGGTATTGGCCCGCAAAGTCGCCCCAGCGCACGGTTTCGCCCTTGCTGTTGGTCAGCGCGAAATCGCCCCCGATCGCCGCGCCCGCCAGCGGCGGCTCGGCCGCCGGGGCGGCAGGCTGGCAGCCCGCGAGCGCCAGCGTGGCAGCAGCAAGAAAAGCGGTGATCCGGGGCGAAGGCTTGTTGATGCGGTTCATGGTCTGCTAACTGAAGGTCTGCGACGGGACGGGCTTGTCCTGCGCCGGGGCGCTCGCCAGATAAGCGGCGCAATAGAAGTGTGGCAGGGAATGCGAAAGGATCAATCCGTGGTGCTCGATGTTTTGCGCAAATTAGGGGCCCGCGCGCGGATTGCGAGTGCCATTCTTCTGGCGCTCGTTCTGGCCGCGCCGGTTGCCGCACAGTTCCAGTCGGAAGGCTACAAGTTCCTCGAAGCGGTCAAGGATCGCGATGGCGACGTGGCCACCGACATGCTCAACAAGCCCGGCTCGCAGGTGGTGAACACCCGCGACATCACCAGCGGCGACACGGGCCTGCATCTGGTGGTGCAACGCCGCGACGTGCTGTGGATCCGCTTCCTGCTCCAGCGCGGGGCCGATCCCAACATCCGCAACAAGAAGGGCATCACCCCGCTCCAGCTCGCCACCGCGATGGGCTTTACCGACGGGGTCGAGGCGCTGATCAAGGGCGGGGCCAACGTCAACGTCGGCGACCAGACCGGCGAAACGCCGCTGATCGCAGCCGTCCACCAGCGCAATCCCGAACTCGTGCGGGTGCTGCTGGCCAAGGGTGCGGACCCCGATCACAACGACAATTCGGGCCGCAGCGCGCGCCAGTACATGGAACTTATGACCGGCAACACGCTTATGAAGCAGGTCTTCGAGGAAGCCGACGCCAAGCGCGCGGGCACCGAGACCAAGCGCAGATATGGACCGGCTCTCTGATATGAACACTTGCCCCCCCGCCGATTTCGCCGACATGACGCTCGATGAGCTGCGCGTCGCGCTCGCCCCCGACATCGCCGCTTCCGCGATCTTCGATGGCTGGAACGAGACCGCGCTCAAGGCGGCTGCCGAAATGGCCGGGTGCGATCCCGATATCGCGCGGCTGGCCTTTCCCGGCAGCAAACCGATGGACATGATCGAGGCGTGGATTGCCTCGGTCGATCAGGCGATGGAGGCCGAATGGCCGGTCGAACGGCTCGCCGCCCTCAAGATCCGCGAGCGCATCCGCACGCTGGTTGCCTTCCGGCTCGATGCGGTGGCAGACGTGGACGAAGCGGTGCGCCGCGCGCTGGCGGTGATGGCCCAGCCACAGAACGCCCGCCGTGCGCTCAAGCTCGGCTGGCATTCGGCCGACATCATGTGGCGGCTCGCGGGGGATACCGCGACCGATTACAACCACTACACCAAGCGCGCGATCCTCGCGGGCATCTACTCGGCGACCCTTGCCGTGTTCGTCAACGACGAGAGCGAGGGCAAGGCCGATACCCACGCCTTCCTCGAACGCCGGATCGACGGGGTGATGAAGTTCGAGAAAGCCAAGGCGCAGTTCATCGGCAAGGACCGCGAACTGCCGAGCCTCACGCGCTTTCTCGGGCGGCTGCGTTACCCCGCGCGGTAATGTGCGGGTTCGCTGGCGCGAACCGCAGACCTCCCGCCCCGCCTCCCCGCCCGGCCACCAATTTTCCGCAGGCATGGCGCCCGGACAGGAAGGCCGGCCGGGAGGCCTGATCCCAATCAGGCGTTGAAAACGCCGCCCCCTGCGTCGCATCGCAGGCCAACCTTGCCTATTGTCTCGGGCAGATTCGCGGCGCATCTTGGACGCCGGGGTAAGTGTCTGACGGGAAGGGTATTCGATGGCGGGTTCGCTCAACAAGGTCATGCTGATCGGCAATCTCGGGGCTGATCCCGAAATCCGCACGTTCAACAATGGCGGCAAGGTTGCCAACCTGCGCATCGCCACCTCCGAAACGTGGAAGGACCGCCAGACCGGCGAGCGCAAGGAAAAGACCGAGTGGCACACGGTCGCGATCTTTTCCGAAGGGCTGGTTAGCGTGGTCGAACGCTACCTCAAGAAGGGCAGCAAGGTGTTTGTCGAAGGCAAGCTCCAGACCC
>VFQO010002469.1_pt1 | contig 11232 bp, 8 predicted proteins | sample 3512331 | NCBI WGS metagenome assembly VFQO01 (sample SAMN10412371, study PRJNA504923) | tailings metagenome | isolation source: Replicate 3 from Balatoc abandoned mine | place: Philippines: Itogon, Benguet | collected 2017-08-28 | reverse complement strand
TTTCGCTCGTGCGCCAGCCCTCATGCGAGGGTCATATCGTCAGCCTGCACCAGTCAGGCACGCACTGGTTGCGGCACATGCTGTCGGTGCTCATAGCGAGGCTCTATGGCCTACCCGAGCCCGCACATATTCAGGACAACAACTTTGTCCTGCCACCCAAGCAGGCATCGAAATATACGGAAATTCCGCGTATCGTCAGCAGTCACTCTATCGTCTCTCCGCTTCTCACGAATAGGCTCGCGCTCTCCGTCTTGCATCTGCCGAAATACGTGCTGTTGGTGCGCGACCCTCGCATGATCCTGGTCTCGCATTACCAGCGCGAAAAATCTCGTTATAAGATGTCCTTTGCCGAATATTTGCGCGCCGACCTCAACGCCCTGCACAAGGCCGGAAGACGAAAATTCGACAAGGATATCTGGTGGGACATCCGCTTCCAGAACAGCTGGGGCAAAATGCTCACCCTGCTGCCCCGGCAAATCCACCTGGTGCGCTATGAAGACATGCGGCGCAATACATCCGGGCATTTGCAGCAAATCGCGTCATTCCTTGGGCTATTGGAAGCCAGTGGCGAAGATCTATCCTATGCCATCGCCAGATCCTCCAAGGAAGCCATGTCGCAAAAGGAAGCGCCTAACGCAAAATACACGGTCGTGCGCAAGGATGATGCCCGCCCGCTTGCCATCTACTCTGAAGAGGACAAGCGCTTCTTCCTGGAAACCTACCGAAAATACTGCAAGGCCGATTTCGGCTACGACCTCGAGGCCGGCTGGTAAGAGCAGTCTACTTACCGATGCAGAACCGGCTGAAAATCTCGCCCAGCAGGTCGTCCGGCGTGAATTCGCCGGTGATTTCCGACAGCGCTTCCTGCGCCAGGCGCAGTTCTTCCGCCTGCAAATCGAGCTGACCGGGGAGCATCTGCGCCGCCTGCAGCCGCGCCTGGGCGCGTGAGAGCGCGTCGAGATGCCGGCGGCGCGCCATGAATCCGCCCTCACCTGCCGGTTGCCAGCCGGCAACGGCGAGCAGTTCGGCGCGCAACAAATCCATGCCGGCCCCGCTCCTGGCGGAAAGCCAGATTTCCGGGCCTGCCGCCTTGCGCGGCGATTCCCCGGAAAGGTCGATCTTGTTGTGCACGGTAATGCGCGTGATGCCCGGCGGCAGGCGCGCGATGATGCCGCGCTCGGCCTCGCCGAGGCCGTGCTGGCTGTCGACCAGCAAAAGGGCGATGCCGGCCTTTGCCACCGCCGCCCAGGTGCGGGCGATGCCCATCTGCTCAACCGTGTCCGCGGTGTCGCGCAGGCCGGCGGTGTCGACAAGGTGGAAGCTCACACCTTCGAGCCGGATCTCCTCGCGCAGCGCGTCGCGCGTGGTGCCGGCGATGTCGGTGACGATCGCCACCTCCTGTCCGGCCAGCGCATTCATCAGGCTGGACTTGCCGACATTGGGCTGGCCGATCAGCGCCACCTGCACGCCGTCGCGCAGCAGCGCGCCCTGCCTGGCGGCAGCGAGCACCCCGGCCAGTTCGTCGAGGCTTTCGGTGATGCCGGCGCGCACTTTCGCCTGCTCCGCCTCGACCACATCCTCCTCTTCCGGGAAGTCCAGGCTCGCCTCCACGCGCATGCGCAGTTCGGTCAAGCGCGCCTGCATGGCCTGGACACGGCGCGAGAAGTCGCCGCTCAGGGAGTGCAGGGCGGAGCGCGCCGCCTCCACGGACGCGGCGTCGATGAGGTCGGCCACGCTTTCCGCCTGGGCCAGGTCGAGCTTGCCGTTGGCATAGGCGCGGTAGGTGAATTCGCCCGGTTCGGCCAGCCGCGCGCCCAGCTCGAGGCAGCGCGCCAGCAGCGCCTGCATCACCGCCGGGCCGCCGTGGCCCTGCAGTTCCAGCACGTGTTCGCCGGTAAAGGAATGCGGCGCGGGAAAATACAGCGCGATGCCCTGGTCGATGGGCGCGCCGTTCGCGTCGAGGAAAGCGCTATAGCTCGCATGGCGCGGCCGTGGCAGGCTGCCGATCAGGCCTTGCGCGAGGGCGGCCAGATCGCCGCCTGACACTCGCACCACGCCAATGCCGCCGCGCCCTGCCGGCGTGGCGAGGGCGGCGATGACATCGGTCCTATTTCTTGGCATGGGCGGGTTTCGCGCCGCCTGCGCCATCGCCGTACTTCTTGTTGATGGCCCATTGCTGGGCAATGGACAGGATGTTGCTCAGCAGCCAGTACAGCACCAGGCCGGAAGCGAAGAAGATGAACATCACACTGAACACGATGGGCATGGCCATCATGATCTTGGCCTGCATGGGGTCGGGCGGCGTCGGATTGAGCTTGACCTGGATGATGGAGCTGATGCCCATCAGGATCGGCAGCACGTAGTAGGGATCCGGCGCGGACAGGTCGGTGATCCAGCCCAGCCAGGGCGCACCGCGCATTTCCACCGCCGCGATCAGCACGTAGTAGAGGGCGATGAACACCGGGATCTGCAGCAGGATGGGCATGCAGCCGCCGAGCGGATTGATCTTTTCCTTCTTGTACAGGTCGGCCATCGCCTGGTGCAGCTTCTGGCGGTCGTCGCCGTAGATTTCCTTCATCTTCTGCAGGCGCGGAGCCATCGCGCGCATCTGCGCCATGCCCTTGTAGCCGGAGGCGGACAGCGGAAACAGCGCCAGCTTCAGCAGGATGGTGAAGATGACGATGGCCCAGCCCCAGTTGCCGACCAGGGCGTGGATCTTCTCCAGCGCCCAGAACATGGGCGCCGCGATCGGCGTGAGCCAGCCGTAGTCGCGCGTCAGTTCGAGGCCGCGCGCCGCGGCCACCAGCGTCTCCTGCAACTGCGGGCCGGCATAGAGCGTCGTCGTCAGCGAAGCCGTCTGGCCGGGGGCAAGGGTGCCGTGCGGCTGCTTGTAGCCGGCCGAGTAAAGGTCCTCGCCGAGCTTGTCCGCATAGTAGGTGCGCGACTCGCCGTTCTTCGGCAGCCAGGCGGCAACGAAGTGATGCTGCAGCATGCCTACCCAGCCGTCCTTGGCGGTTTTCTGGAACTTGGCGCTGCCGTCGGCGATGTCATCGAACGCGACTTTCTGGAACTTGGACTCGTCGGTGAAAACGGCGGGGCCGGTGAACGTGTAGAGGAACTTGGATTCGCCCGCCGGCGGACGGCCATGACGCACCAGCTGGGCATAGCTTTCCAGCTGCACCGGTGCGGCACCGCCGTTGCTGATCTTCTGGATGACCTCGATTTCATAGCTGCCGCGGTGGAACACATAGGTCTTCTCGACCGTGATGCCGGTCTCGGCGTTGTGCCAGGACAGGGGAACCGCCAGCGTCTCGCCGCTCAGCTTGTGCGGCCCGGGCGCCAGCTGGAAAACATCCTTGTGCGTGGGCAGACCCCAGAGCAGGCCGCTCTGGGCAACGTAAGGCGCGGTTTGGGCATCGTCCAGCAGCACCAGCCGCTTGGTGGGCGCGTCAAGCTCATGGTAGCCGATCAGCTCCAGACGGCGAATGTCGCCGCCATTGGCATCGATCTCGGCGCGATAGACATCGGTTTCGACGATCGCACGTGCGCCGCTGGCCATGCCCTTGTCCTGCGGCGTCTTCTGTTCCTGCGGCTTGGCCACCTGTACCGGCGTGGCAGTAGGCACCCCGTCTGGCGCCGGCTTGGCCGCCTGCTGCGCCGTCACGGCGTCCCGCGGCACCTGATCCTTGGTCTGCCAGGCCTCCCACAGCAGCAGCAGGGAGAAGGAAAACACGACAAACAGAATCAGACGTTGGGTATCCATAGGTTTTGTAATTCGCTCTGGGTGCTTCTATCGTAACAGCCGTATATTACGGCACCGGGTCGTGCCCGCCAGGACAGCCAGGCCGGCATCGGCCGATGCGCTTGATCGCCAGCCACCCGCCCTTGATGGCGCCATGCTTGCGCAACGCCTCCAGCGTGTATTGCGAGCAGGTCGGCAGGAAACGGCAGCTTGGCGGCAGCAGCGGACTGATGGCGTATTGATAAAACCGCACCAGCAGGATCAGCAGGCGGGAGAGCATTTGGCCACCGCCCTTTCCAGGGCGTTCCGCAAATCCCGGTTTTGCACGTCACGCGGCGTGTTCCCGCCGGGGACCGCCTGCAGCCGCACCACCAGGTCCAGACCCGGCAGATTCGCTGCCGCAAGTCTGAACGCCTCGCGGATGCGGCGGCGAACGCGGTTGCGATCCACCGCATTCGGCAGCAGACGCTTGGACACGATCATGCCGAGCCGGGCCTGCCCGAGTTCGTTGGGCTTGGCCAGGACCTGGAAATAGGCCGTGCGCACCGCGCAACGATGATTGAACACCGCCTCGTATTCCGCCGCCTTCAACAGGCGTTGGCGGCGGGAAAACCCTTGTCCGCCGGACAAGGCCGCAATAGGCCGAGGACGATCAGACGGCCAGACGATGGCGGCCCTTGGCACGGCGCGCATTGATCACGGCGCGGCCGCCACGGGTCTTCATGCGCACGCGGAAACCGTGGGTGCGCTTGCGGCGGGTAACGGAAGGCTGGTAGGTACGTTTCATTTTTTGCTGCCTTGGTTAGATGGGCGGAAAAAGCCCAGAAAAAACCGCATATTAGACGCTCGTCCCCCCCCTGCTGTCAAGGCATGCCTGCACGGGCAGCCTGTGGATAAGTCAGCACGAACAGGGTAGAATTCCCCTTTGCCTCAGCGCCCACCAAAACCATAATTCCGACGCATGGCCACAGCCCCCTCTACCTCCTCTTCCTTCGACGGCTTCTGGGAAACCTGCCTTGACCGCCTGCGTGTCGAACTGACCGCGCAGCAGTTCAATACCTGGATCAAGCCGCTGTCCTGCCAGGAAGACGAACTGGGCCTGAAGATCTCCGCCCCGAACCGCTTCATCCTGGACTGGGTGCGCGACAAGTTTTCCATCCGTCTGCAGGAATGGGCGCAAACGCATTACGGCACCGACAAGCCCCTGGAATTCGCCCTGCAGCCGCGGGCGGCCGCTGCCATGGTTTCCGCTCCCCCGCCGGCCAGTCCCGCGACCGTGGCGGCACCCGTCAGCGACGAAATCAATCCGTCCAGGCTGCGCACCAATCCCCAATTCACCTTCGACAATTTCGTCAGCGGCCGCGCCAACCAGCTGGCGCGGGCGGCCGCCATGCAGGTTGCGGAAAACCCCGGGCAAGCCTACAACCCCATGTTCATCTACGGCGGCGTCGGCCTGGGCAAGACCCACCTGCTGCTCGCCATCGGCAACCAGATCCGCCTGGCCAATCCGGCCGCGCGCATCAGCTACATCCATGCCAACGACTACGTCAACGACATGGTGAAAGCCTACCGGCACCGCAATTTCGAGGATTTCAAGAAGCACTACCTGACGCTGGACGTGCTGCTGGTGGACGACATCCAGTTCTTCGCCCAGAAGGACCGCACCCAGGAAGAATTCTTCTACGTCTTCAACGCCCTGATCGAAAACAAGAAGCAGATCGTTATCACCAGCGACACCTTTCCCAAGGAACTGTCGGGCATCGAAGACCGTTTGAAGTCGCGCTTCGCCTGGGGGCTGACCGTGGCGATCGAACCGCCGGAACTGGAAATGCGCGTCGCCATTCTGCAGAAGAAGGCGCAGACCGACGGCGTCCAGCTCGACGAAGACGTGGCTTTCTTCATTGCCAAGCAGGTGCGTTCCAACGTGCGCGAACTGGAAGGCGCGCTGAAGCGGGTAGCGGCCTACGCCAAGTTCAGCGACAAGTCCATCAACGTCAATCTGGTCAAGGATGCTCTGCGCGACCTGATCGCCTCGGCGCACAAGCAGGTATCCATCGAAAACATCCAGAAGACTGTCGCCGACTTCTACAAGATCAAGGTCGCCGAAATGTATTCGAAGAAGCGCACCCGCAACCTGGCGCGGCCGCGCCAGATCGCCATGGCGCTGGCCAAGGAACTCACTCCCTTGTCCCTGCCCGAAATCGGCGATTCCTTTGGCGGCCGCGATCACACCACTGTGCTGCATGCCTGCCGCAAGGTGGCTGAACTGCGCGAGCAGGAGCAAAGCATCAGCCGTGATTATCTCGTTCTGTTGCAAACGCTGACCAGTTAGCAACCGCGGGATAAGTATGCGCAAATCGGGAACAAACCACGGCATCCGGGAAATGATCCACAACCACACACAGCCCCACTGCGATTTATCCACAGGTCTGGAGGGACCTGAAAGCGGCCTGGGTTGTTGCGTGCTTCGTGTTATCCCCGGTTTTCCCGTCCACCAAACAACGAACACAAGGAATATATAAACATGGTACTGCTGGAAACAGAACGCAACAGTCTGCTCGCCCCGCTGGCTGCCACCGTGGGCGTGGTCGAAAAACGCCATACCTTGCCGATACTTTCCAACGTGCTGTTGCAGAAACAGGGGGACCGGCTGACGCTGCTGGCAACGGATCTGGAACTGCAGGTCAGCACCGTGCTTGAAGGCAAGGCCGGCGAGGACTTCGCCATTACCGTGGCGGCGCGCAAGCTGTTCGACATCGTGCGGGCGCTGCCCGAGGATGCCAGGCTCAAGCTCGACAGCAAGGACTCCCAGCTGGAGGTGCGTGCAGGCAAATCCAAGTTCACTCTGCAGACCCTGCCGGCCGCGGACTTTCCGCGCATGGAAACCAGCGCCGGCGTGGCCGGTGAAGTCAGCTTGCCGCAAAAGAAACTCAAACATCTGCTGCAGTTGGTGCAGTTCGCTATGGCGCAGCAGGATATCCGCTACTACCTGAACGGCATGTTGCTGGTGCTGGACGGCACGACGCTGCGCGTGGTCGCCACCGACGGCCATCGCCTGTCGCTGGCGGAAACCGAGCTTGAGCAGGCAGGCCCGCAAAAGGAAGTCATCATCCCGCGCAAGACCATCGTCGAACTGGTCAAACTGCTCGCCGACAGCGAAGATCCCGTTACGCTGCGCGTGGGCGAAAATCAGGTCACCATCGAACTCGGCGGTACGCGACTCGTATCAAAGATCGTCGATGGCAAGTTTCCCGACTACCAGCGCGTGATTCCCGTCGGCCACGACAAGAAACTGGTGGTCAGCCGCCAGCTGGCCGGCCAGGCGCTGCAGCGCGCGGCGATCCTGTCGAACGAAAAATTCCGCGGCGTGCGCCTGGTGATGGGCGCCAACAGCCTGACCGTGGTGTGCAACAACAACGAGCAGGAAGAAGCACAGGAAGAAATCGAGGCGAAATACGAATCCGATCCCATCGACATCGGCTTCAATGTCACCTATCTGCAGGACGGCCTCAACGCGCTGTCGGCGGACGAAGTGACAATCGCCTTCTCCGACCCCAACAGCAGCATGCTGCTGACGACCGAAGCCGAGCCCGGCTTCAAGTACGTCGTCATGCCCATGCGCATTTGAGTTTTTAAAAAGGCAATAAACAGGGAGGAAGAGAGGCAGGAGAGTAAGGAAAAACTTTTTTAATTTCGGTTTACTCCCTTACCTCCTTTTCCTCACTGTGAAATTTTTTGTATTTGCTCTCTTCCCCAAGAAGAGAAACGCAGCAAGCAAACTTAGGAAGCAAGCAAAATGGCAGAACAGTACGACGAATCGAGCATCCAGCAACTGGAAGGCCTGGAAGCGGTGCGCAAGCGTCCGGGCATGTACATCGGCGACACTTCCGATGGCACCGGCTTGCATCACATGGTGTTCGAAGTGCTGGACAATGCCATCGACGAAGCCTTGGCCGGACACTGCGACGACATCAAGGTCATCATCCACCCGGACAATTCGATTTCAATTTCCGACAACGGCCGCGGCATCCCGGTCGGCGTCAAGTTCGACGACAAGCACGAACCCAGGCGTTCGGCGGCCGAGATCGTCATGACCGTGCTGCACGCGGGCGGCAAGTTCAACCAGAACAGCTACAAGGTGTCCGGCGGCCTGCATGGCGTGGGTGTGTCCTGCGTCAACGGCCTGTCCAAGTGGCTCAGGCTTACCGTGCGCCGTGACGGCAAGAAGTATTTCATGGAGTTCATCCGCGGCAAGGTCGAGGAACGCGAGCTTGAAACCCAGAACGGCGTCGAAGTGTCGCCCATGAAAATCGTCGGCGATACCAGGAACCGCGGCACCGAGGTGCACTTCCTCGCCGACGAGGAAATCTTCGGCAAGGTCGATTACCACTTCGACATCCTCGCCAAGCGAATCCGCGAACTGTCCTTCCTCAACAACGGCGTCAAGATCGAGCTGCTCGACCACCGCGACGGCAAGAGCGAGAACTTCGCCCACTCCGGCGGCGTCAAGGGTTTCGTCGAGTACATGAACAAGGCCAAGACCACGCTGCATTCCAAGGTGTTCCACGCCGTTGGCGAAAAGGACAACATCACGGTCGAGGTCGCCATGCAGTGGAACGACAGCTATTCCGAAACCGTGCAGTGCTTCACCAACAACATCCCGCAGCGCGACGGCGGGACGCATTTGACGGGCCTCCGTACCGCGATGACCCGCGTGATCAACAAGTACATCGAAGACAACGAACTGGCGAAGAAGGCCAAGGTGGAAACCACCGGCGACGACATGCGCGAAGGCCTCACCTGCGTACTGTCGGTAAAGGTGCCCGAGCCCAAGTTCTCCAGCCAGACCAAGGACAAGCTGGTGTCCTCCGAGGTGCAGCCGGCAGTGTCCGAAGTGGTGGCGCAGAAGCTTGCCGACTACCTGCAGGAAAATCCCATCGACGCCAAGATCATCTGCGGCAAGATCGTGGAAGCCGCGCGCGCCCGGGATGCCGCCAGGAAGGCGCGCGAGATGACGCGGCGCAAGGGCGTGCTCGACGGCGTCGGCCTGCCCGGCAAGCTCGCCGACTGCCAGGAGAAGGATCCTGCGCTGTCGGAAATCTACATTGTCGAGGGCGACTCCGCCGGCGGCTCCGCCAAGCAGGGCCGCGACCGCAAGTTCCAGGCCATCCTGCCGCTGCGCGGCAAGGTGCTCAACGTGGAAAAGGCGCGCTTCGACAAGCTAATCTCTTCCGAGCAGATCGTCACGCTGATCACGGCGCTGGGCACCGGCATTGGCGCCAACGATTTCAACATCGAGAAGCTGCGTTACCATCGCATCATCATCATGACTGACGCGGACGTGGACGGCGCCCACATCCGCACCTTGCTGCTGACGCTGTTCTACCGCCAGTTGCCCGAGCTGGTGGAGCGCGGCCACATCTACATCGCGCAGCCGCCGCTGTACAAGGTCAAGTCCGGCAAGAAGGAGCAGTATCTCAAGGACGAGCATGCGCTGAAGGAATTCTTGCTGAGCCAGGCGCTGTCCGATGCCGCGCTGGTGCCGGCGGAAGGCGCCGCCCCCATCCTGGGCGATGCGCTGGAAAACCTGGCGCGCGAATATTTCCTCTCCGAGGCGGTGATCGACCGGCTCACCCGAATTCTGCCCGAGGAAGTGCTGCATGCGCTGATGCACATTCCCTCGCTGTCGCTCGCCGACAGCACCCAGGCCATGATGGCGGAGGCGGCGTTGGCAGCGCAACTGGAGGGTGGCGTGTACAGCGTGGAAACCGAGTATGTGCCGGAAACCGAAGCGCATCGCCTCAAGATCACGCGCAACCTGCATGGCAATGTCATCGTCAATTTCCTCGAGGAAGACCTGCTGGAATCCGGCGACTATGCACAACTCGCCAAGACCGGCGAGATGCTGCGCGGCCTCATCGGCGAGGGTGCCAGCATCAGCCGCGGCGAAAAGGCGGCCGGCGTGGCGACTTTCAAGGAGGCCATGGACTGGCTGCTTGCCGAGGTCAAGCGCACGCTCGGCATCCAGCGCTACAAGGGCCTCGGCGAAATGAACCCCGAGCAGCTGTGGGAAACCACCATGGACCCGAAGGTGCGCCGACTGATGAAAGTGCGCATCGAGGACGCGATTTCCGCCGATCAGATATTCACCACCCTGATGGGGGATAACGTCGAGCCGCGCCGCGCCTTCATCGAGACCAATGCACTCGGCGTCAGGAACCTGGATGTTTAAGGCTGTAGGTTCTCAGAATTGTTGAAAAAATTCTCAGCAGTTGAAAAATATTGTAAGTAAACGGAAATAGTGTCACTAGAAGCAAATCTGTGGCACTGGATTTACGGAATTAGTGGCACTGCTGTGAAATTGAGGACAACCAGGTTGTAGGTTCTCAAGAATTGTTGAAAACTCTCGGAACTTGAAACCCCCTAGCGCGATCTGGAGATAAATCCATAGGGGGTAATGCAACGACCCAACAAAGGCCCATTCTTGGGCCTTTGTTTTTCATGGGCGTACCAATTAAGATTGTTCGAGTAACAAGGGAGACTTATAACAAGAATCACATGGCAAAACAAAAACTTACACTCTCGCACCTCGAAAGCCTGCTTCTTCGTGCCTGCGATGACCTGCGCGGCAACATGGATGCAAGCGAGTACAAGGAATACATCTTTGGCATGTTGTTCCTCAAACGGGCGAGCGATCTGTTTGATCAACGTCGCGAGGAGCTGGAGAAGGAGTTCAACGCCAAGGGGATGCCCGCAGCAGCCATCAGCAAGTTGCTCGACAATCCCGACCAATATTCAGGGAAATACTTCTTTATTCCGCCGGAGGCGCATTGGTCCAAGGTAAAGCACCTCAAAGTCAATGTCGGAACCGGTCTGAACAAAGCCCTGGAAGCCATCGAAGACCACAACATCGATGCCCTGCAAGACGTTCTCAAAGGCATCAACTTCAACAAGAAGATCGGCCAGCGCACGCTGGACGACGATACTCTGGCCGATTTCATCCAGAACTTCGAAAGGATCCCCCTGCGCGACGAGGACTTCGAGTTCCCTGACCTCCTCGGCTCGGCCTACGAATGGCTGATCAAATACTTCGCCGACTCTGCAGGCAAGAAGGCCGGCGAGTTCTATACCCCGGCGGAAGTAGTGCGCGTCTGCGTCGAGATCGTCGATCCGCAGCCCAACATGAGCGTCTACGACCCCACGGTCGGTTCCGGCGGCATGCTTATCCAGTCACGCGATTATCTGCGCGAATGCGGGCACGACCCGCGTCACCTGTCCCTCTACGGACAGGAAAAGATGGGCACCACCTGGTCCATCTGCAAAATGAACATGCTGCTGCACGGCATCGCCCATGCCGATATCCGCCAGGAAGACACCCTCAAGAACCCGGCGCACATGGACGAGGGCAACGAACTGCGCCGCTACGACCGGGTGCTCGCCAATCCCCCGTTCAGCCAGAACTACAGTAAGAAAGACCTGAATTTCCCCGG
>VFQO010002467.1_pt1 | contig 11237 bp, 12 predicted proteins | sample 3512331 | NCBI WGS metagenome assembly VFQO01 (sample SAMN10412371, study PRJNA504923) | tailings metagenome | isolation source: Replicate 3 from Balatoc abandoned mine | place: Philippines: Itogon, Benguet | collected 2017-08-28 | reverse complement strand
TGACACTGTGTAGGAGACGTGCAGAAACCACTCCAAGTTGGTCAAAAAATGACGTTGTGATCAGTTATTCCAAGGCATTTTTGAGAATTTTCTCTTTAAGAAAAATTCAACGTACGAATTTTCTAAAAATAGGTATCCGACTGGAGCCTTGAACTCTGTACTCTAACCTGAAAAAAGTACATTTTAAAAAACAAAATCTCAGGAATCAAGGCTCCAGTGTGGATAGTAATTTCAGAAAATTCACATTTTTCGATTAAAAATTACAAAAAATAGGTTAAAAAAAATTACAAAATAGCCGAAAAAGTGAAAGTGAGACTGTTCAGGAGACGTATAGAAACCACTACGAGTTGGTCAAAAAATGACGTTGTGATCAGTTATTCATGACGTTTTTTGAGAATTTTCTCTTTAAGAAAAATTCAACGTACGAATTTTCTGATTTTACATATCCGACTGGAGCCTTGAACTCTGAACTTTAACCTGAAAAAAGTTACTTTTAAAAAACAAAATCTCAGGAATCAAGGCTCTGAGGTAAAGTTGAAATTTAAAAAATTCACATTTTTACATTTTTTACATTTTTCACAATTTTTCATATTTTTCACATTTTTATTTTTTACATTAAATAATGAAAATTTTCCCCCCTATATTGAATTAAAAAAATGGACGTCTCAAAATTTATAAACTCTGCGATAGGAACTGCAATTGCTGAAATTGTTATTGCACCTGTATGTTTAGTTAAGACTAACATTCATAACAACAGTCAAACAATTCCAGAAACAGTTAAAGAAATCTATCAGAAGTATGGAGTAAAAGGTTTCTATTCTGCAAGTTTAATTGCAATGTCAACTCAAATCTTTAGTACATCATCGAAATATTTCATGTATAAGACGATATGTGAAAAGCGAAATTGTAAAGAAAATACAAACATAACAAATAATATCTTTGTCAATAATACAATTGGTTGTATTTTTATTTCATTGATTACACATCCACTTGATTGGATTAAAGTAAATCAACAAATGCATTCATCTGAAATTTTAAAGAATATAATTATAAAACCACAAATTATGTATCGAGGTTATAGTAAAACATTTATCAAAACTATTATTTCTGCTCCTCTATTTTTTCCTTTACAAGAGACAATTAGATATGAAATAAAATCTTTAAATTTACCTATTGATGATACAATCCCTGCATCAATTATTTCATCAACAATTGCAACAGTTCTTATGCAACCTTTAGATTATCTAAAGAATCGTCAAATTTACGGTAATTCACTATATGAAACTAAAGGTTTTCAAATCTATTTCCGTGGTTTATCATTGAATCTATTAAGAGTTGTACCTCATTTTACAATTGTTGTTTCAGTAACTGAATATTTAAATTCAAAGTATATATTAAGAATTTAAAAAGAAAATTTTATTAATTTTTATTGATATATTTTTAAATTTTTTAATTTTTGCTTATTTTTCAAATAATTTCAAGAAAATAATAATTTTTTTGATTATATATAAAAATATACGATGGGCGACAAGTTCAAAATCTACATTATATATTCAAGCCTTGGCCTTGGTGAAATTGAGGAACTTTTAAAATCGCATGCATCTTCAGGGTTTCAAATTGGTCCTTTAAGAAAAGATTTTACAAGAGATAATGAAAGTAAGATGTACATTGAAACTAATAGAAGGTTTATATTGATGTCGGAACTCGTATATAATTCTCTAGTATCAAATGGATATGGTAGTTTAGAGAATAAGAAATTTTACATATCAGAATACGAAATAAGAGCAGAAAATAAAGCTCCAAAAGATTCTGTTATGCACTTTCATTATCCTCAGACAGAAGATAATAAATTAAGCATTCTTAGTAAAATGAAATTTATCGATGAAACAGGTTTTATTTCAAGTAGTGAATATTATGTACATGATGGTGTTGTTGAATTTTCAAATAGTGTACCAGAATATACAAGAATTGCTATCAAAATTTCAATTGATGAAAAGAATTGTAGAGTATCATGGTGTAAAAAATTTGCTTTTCGTAAGTTGAATTGTTACTTCTAATTGACATTTTAAAATATTTTGAACTTCATTTTATAAAATTAGATTAATATTTCTAATTTTTTATATTATTATTATATTATTTATTGCATTGTTCTATATTATTGATTTATTGTTTTCTAATTTTTATAATTGTTTTCTAATTTTTTATTATTCAATGTTGAATGTTTAAACAGAAGGGCTAAACTGAACTTGAAATTGCATGATATATGCTCACATATGAACCAGGTTGAATTATAATACCTCCTCTTAATATATTTAGAATAGCGTCAAGTTGATCTTTTAAATTAGTTGCATTATTTAAATTAACAAGAAGATCATTATTAACAGTTTGCGTGGACCCTTTAATTATTTGAGATAATCCCTTGTCACCTACTGATGGATCACCAAGTAAATCTGCAATTGAAATAGAACCAGCAGGATCAAAACCACCAATAACATTAACGATCGGTGATTCAATACCATTTATCATTCCTTGACCGATTAAAGTATTAAGTGGTGAAGAAGAAAAATTATTATCATCACAAATTAAATCTCTAATTTCTGAAATATCTGTTTCAACATCGGAAATAGGTGAAGAAATAATAAAATTTCTTAAAGTTGTTAAATCATTGTCGAGATTACCTGTTGGATTTTTTAATAATTTTCTATCAAGACTTGCAATTCTTGTTCTTAATGGTTTATTTATATCATTACTAATCATTTTACGAATTTCACCGATATTATCAAGAACTTGACTATAAATATTAACATCAATAGGATACATACTTGTAAAATATGAAAGAAAATTCGAACCAGACAAAGCAAAACCTGAGACATTTTTCAGTGTAACAGAATTACCACCATATGTTAACGTAAAATCCTCCTCAGTATTAATATTATGAATAAATGTATAAGTATAATTACCATTTAGATTAGCATTTCCAGAAAACGATAAACCAAAAGTAAAAGTTGACCCAATTTTTGTAATACTACCAATTTGAAAATAAGTTGCTCTTCCAGGTAATGAAACTATACTAGTATCAATATTATTTTTTGCATCTACAACTAAATCATTTAATGGATTTGAAGATGTTGTCAAAATATTAGCAAGAACATTAAGTTTTCGATCAACTGTACCAGAACCTCCAATTTTAGTAGAAATTGCATTTATTGCATCCTCAATGGTTGGATATGATGGTCCAAGTAAATTTAGAATTGCTTGAACATCTTGTTTTAGAAATCTTGATGGTGTATTTAGTATAAGTTTTCTTATTGATTCTAATTTAGCAGTCATTGAATAATCAGAATCTTCAAGACGAACACTCATATCATATATATTATTTTTAATATCTCGGCTATAAAATTTATAAAGTGGATGTGCTAAATTTAAATATGTAACAGTATTAGATGTATTTGTAAGACTAGATCCAGATTTATTAACAAATTCAACTACCATATTAGAACTTGTAAAAGTAATTGTTGCACCAGGGCTAATATTATCCACAAATTGGTATAAAAATTCTCCTGATGATAATTCATTTATATTAAGACTAACAGAAATTTGACCGGAAGAAGCAGAAAATTGAGATATAATCCTAAAACTTTCAATATTTGATGAAATTTTTATTTCTTCAGAATCAAGTTTTTTCTTTATCTCTGTTAAAATATAATGTAACGTTGATGGTGTAAAATTGTTATCAGCTAATTTTTTAAGTGAATTTAATCTGTCTGTAATCGAAGTTTTATATAATTTTGAATATACATTTTGTGGTGATTTTAAGAAATCTTCAAGTTTTAATTTAAAATCACCAACATTATCAATTGAATTTGTACCTTTATATTTTAGAACCAATGATTCTGTTCCAATAATAAATGTAATTTCATCATCTTGTTGTATTGGTGAATCAAAATTTCCATTACTAGAATTAATATTTTTTGTAAAGGATAATAGTTACCTTCTATTACTATTGAAAAATTTTCAGTTTGAGGATGATTAAAAATAGGATCTTTAAATTGATAGTCAATGTTACCATTGTAAGAAATAAGTTCAAAATCACTACTATTTGTATTAACAAGTTGATATGTTATAGAATTTGCAATGTCATCAAGGCTTGTATCAACTGTACCTGAACCTCCTATTTTTGTTTTCATATTACTAATTCTTTCATCAACATTACCTGTACCTCCTAAATTTGCTTTTACATTACTAACTCTAGCATTAGTAGTTCCAGATCCTCCCAAATTTGTATTAATATCATCAACTCTAGCAATAGTAGTTCCAGATCCTCCCAAATTTGTATTAATATCATTAATTTTATTAGTCAATGTTGTACCTGTACCTCCTAAATCTGTATTAATATCATTAATTTTATTAGTCAATGTTGTACCTGTACCTCCTAAATTTGTATTAATATCATTAATTTTATCAGTCAATGTTGAACCTGTACCTCCAATATCTGATGATAACTGAGTTGTATCTGCACCACCAGAACTATTAGCTTTTCTTAACTTTGAATTTGCAATGAAAAGACGAACTTTCATTTCTTCCATTTCTTTTTTGAGCAAATCTTCCTCATCTGTCGACATTTTATTTAATAAAATTTTAATTTTATTTTATATTTCTTATCTTATACAGAATTAATATCATCAATAATAGCAAGGAAGAATCCAATACTTTGATTATTAAAGTGATCATCATACATTTCAAATGAATTTGAAATCATATATGACCCTACATTGAATATTTTAGCTTCTCTTTCCAATGTTAAAATACCATCATTTTCAGTAATTGTAATAGTTTCTGTAAAATTAAATAAACCTTGTAATGACTGTGGATTTGTAGAAAGTAAAACTATCATATTATCATCATGTGCAATATCATATTTAATTACAATGTGATCTTTACCCAGATATGTTTGAATCATTCCATATTGAGGTAGCAAAGCTTTAACATGTTTTTCAAAATTTATGTCTGTTTTCTGATTAACATTCAAATGTTTAATTTTATATTCAGAATTATACTCTGGAATTTTATCACTTTTCAAATATTCTACTAATTTTTTTACAGAACCTTGTTTTTCAATTAAAATTTTATATATTGTTTTTCTTCCACTTTTTGTTACTTTTGTATTTAAAAAATTTAACGACGATGACATTTTATGATTTTTTCAAAAATGAAAAAATTTTCATTTTATTTTAGTAAATCATGACAATTTCTTTAAAGGAATTTGAAAATAAAGGAAATAGAAGAAATAAAGAAAATAAAAGAAATAAAAATTTTAAAATTTTAAAATGTAAGATGAAGATTATGAAGTATAAATACAAGCTTGAAAAATTAAGGATACAAAGAATGGAGAAAATGGAAAGGATGGAGAGAATGGAGAGAATGGAGAGAATGGAGAGAATGGAGAGAATGGAGAGAATGGAAAGGATGGAAAGTTTAGATATTGAAATTCCTCCAAATCAAGAATATTATTATCAATTATTAGGTGATAAAAAATATTTAACAATTAACAATGATGATTCTAATGATTGTTTTAACGATGAACTTTTTAATAGACATAATGATTGTTTTAATGATGAACTTTTTGATGATTGTTTTAGCGATGATGAACTTTTTAATAGACATAATGAATGTTTTAGCGATGATGATTCTAATGGTGATGATTCTAATGATGATGAACTTTTTAATAGACATAATGAATGTTTTAATGATTATTCTAATGACGATGATTCTAATGAATGTTTTAGCGATGATTATTCTAATGACGATGACTATTCTGATGATGATTCTAACGACGATTAATCTAATGATGACGATCTAAATATACAGGTAAGAATACAGTTTCATCAAAATTATCATATATAAGGAACATTGCCGATTGATTTATTTCAACTTGACGAAACAAATATTTTTTAAAATAAATATCAAGTTTCGAATCTGTTAAATTTCTAATCGAAATTATTTTACCTATTTTACCTTCAGATAGTCTAACTTTTGTTTTTGTATTTGAATTATAAATTACATATGTACAATCTTTTAAAACATATGGAAGCTCAATATCTGAACCTCTACATACTATAGATTCTTTGAGTTCCAAAGTTGATATATCTAAAAATGATGATATTGGATGATCATTTTCATACACTGGTTTATTAATTGAATTTTCAATTTTACCAGAAATTAGGTCCCATAATGAATTTTTTAAATTCTTCCAGATACCCATTTTATATAGCTTTAGAAAAAATAGAAAAAATAGAAAATTTATTAGAAATACACAATTGTGTATTTAAAAATAGTAAAAATAGAAAATGGAAAAATGGAAAAATATACAACTTTACGAATTTAATATTGATATGAGTATTTTAATTGAATTTTCAGTTTCATCAGATATTATCTTCTTCCCATTGAAGAAGATATTAACATCGACATCTTCAAGAATAGGATCTTTTGCAAGTTTCTTTAATGTATCAAAATAGAATCCTTTTATGTAAGATTTTAAATTTCTTTTTGTTTCTCTAATTGTTCTACTGAGTGAATTTAAATATACATCCTTTATTAATTGATCAACAGGTATTTCAGGAAATGACATTATCAGTTCAACCATAAAGACACTCCACAACTGACAAAAACCACCTTCGTCGTATGAATTACCTGCTATATTTTGAAGACCACAACCATTTTCAAGCAAATGATGTATTTCTCTTGATGATATCAATTTAGCGTTTGGAGGTAGAAATTTTTTAAGTGCTAAAAATAAATCTTTGTTATATTGTGTAAATGTTCTAGAAAAATTAGAACTGGTATCTGCACCATTTGGATCATATACTATTAGAGAATTTTCAGATTTTATATAGATTAAAACATATGCATGTCCAATATCATTATAATAAAATGAAAATGTACCACAGATTCTATCATTTTCATAATTTAGAAATGTTTCAGCTAACTTTGATATTGTATCATTTGATTCAATATTTATCATTTCTATAGACGTAATATGTCTATTTAATCTAATATCTTGAAATGAAATGTTATGTTTTACTTTGTTATAATAACGAAACAATAGGTAGCTTAATTTATTTGGATTATGTTTATTTTCATGTAGTAAGTCGTCACGAATAGCAATTCTTTTATATCTGTTAAGAAAATTACTCACAGACATTTCTTAAAAAAATATGAAACATTTTTCAATTTTTCATATTTTCTCTATTTCCCCTATTTCCCCTATTTTTCATATTTCTCTATTTTCTCTATTTTTCTCTCTATTTCTTTAATTTATTATTAATTATAAAAAAGACATTCTTGAGAGTAGTGACATATCTGAAACATAAATCGATTAGCAACTCTACCAAATCCCATTTCTATGAACTTTTCTGATATCTTCTTTATTTCAGTATCTGTTATATTACCATATACAATTCGAATTCCTTTTTTATAATTAATATCAGAATATTCACAAAAGTCATCTGAATCTGAAAACTTTGATTTCATAAATCCTTCAAATCCTACTCCCAAACCTGATATTGAATTCTTCATTTGAATTACATGATCTATCGTTATTGTATTGGAATTTATCGAATTATTATTCATCCATGAAAATATATTCCAATATAAATCTTTCTTCTTCTTTTGAATATCATTGTTAGATAGGAATGAATGTAAATTTGTACATATGTGAATCCAATCTCCAGAATCAAGTAATGATTTAAGTAACAGCCATTGTTTAATACCATAATCAAAACGAACACCAATATTTGCAACATAATATATAACATTTTCAAATATTGTTTTAGGTTCTGTGAAAGTTACATTACTAAATGTTTGATATTTTGAACTTAGACGACCAGAATCGAAAGGTGCAATTTTTCGATATCTTGAAAATTCTGGAAATACTGTCATGAATGTTTCCAATATGTCTGCCCATTCAGGATCATTACCTCTTATAGTTTGTATTCTATCTAATGGTATAAATACAATGTCAAATTCAAGATTAGACATTTTTATCGAAAATTTAGCTTAATTTTTTCAGTTTTATAATAACAACAATGAAAAAAATATTATTTATATTTTTAAAATGCTTCGTACTTTCCCTGCTAAAAATTTTAGATCTTCATTTTATATTAATAATATTTTTCGAAATAAAATTCCCTATATAAAAGGACAATATGGTAAACAGATTTATCAGCATGTTTTTGTTTGTCCTGGTGGTAATCATAATGATTATTGCAATTTCCCATCAAGGAATTCAAGGGTTCATGACACCTCTTCCAAAGACACCTGTAACACCGCAGTTTCAACAACACCCAATACAAATTCCTTCGGCAAATGTAAGATACATAACCCCTGTTCCTGTAGTAAAAATCGAAGAATGTAATATCATAAAATTAGGACAAAGTAATATTATAAAAGAAGAATGCCAAGATTTACTTTATATCGAAAATAAAAATAGAGGTGTAGGAATTAGAACATCACCTACGCTTTCTGAAGTAGCTTCAACTCTTGCAGATGTAAATATAGAATTTAAAAAGACCGTAGAGAATCAATTCTTCTTTGATCCAACTGGAAGAAAATTTGACTCTATTGGAGAAAAATATTCATGTAAAGTATTTGAAGAATTCATTGGAAGGAAAGTAGTTTTACATCTAAGACCAGATTGGTTAAAAAATCCATTAACTGGTCGAAATCTTGAATTGGATATTTATGATCCAGTCACTAAAATTGCTATTGAATATAATGGAATTCAACATTATCGCCATCAACCATCAATGCAAGATTCTATCAAAGATGTAAATTATCAAATGTATAAAGATCAAGTGAAACTAGAAAAATGTCGAAAAGAAGGTGTACATTTGATTGTAGTTCCATATACAGTTGATACAATGAAATATGTAAATGGAAGAATGAAAACAGTTAAAATGACAGAAAAAGAAAGAGAAATTAAATTGAAAAATTATATTCTACCTCAATTACAAAAGATATTCCTTGAGAAGTATGGAACAATTACACCATCCGAAGTCAAATTTAAAGATTATTAATGATGGAAAATTGATTTATTACTTTTTTTATTGATTTATTACTTTTTTACTTTTTTTATTGATTTATTACTTTTTTTATTGATTTATTACTTTTTTATACTTTTATTAATCATCAATATTATAAAACTGCAATTGCATTTTTCATCTTATTACTTTTATTACTTTTATTCAATAAATTTCAATCATTTGAATTTTGTCAAATTCATAGAAACATATCTGCTCAATGTCTAAAATAACTTCATCAGAATTTCTATCTGAAGAAAGAATACTTTTAATTTTATCTATTTTAAACTTATCATAGTTAATTTTAATATCATCATACATAACATGTGAAATTATTTCTACATATGGTGTAAAATATCTTCTTACTTTTACAATTCTAAATTCCGATTTATTTAATTTTATTATTGATCTTACCATGTTAATATCTGTAATATTATATACATAATCTAAATTAGTTTCAGTTTTATATTCATCTAATAGATCATCAAAATCAGTAATATATAAACATGTACGTCTTAATATATAAAACTCATACTTTGATTCGCTTAAACTTATCTTATTTTCTTTTTTATTTGAAGTCCCTGAATTCTCTTTTTTATTTGAATTCTCCATAATTCTCTCAATATTACATATACTTGAGAAACTTGAACTCAAAGATGCAATACTTAAAGATCTATCTCTTTTATCATCCATTTTATTTACTATTTTTAATAAATAAATCAAAAATTGTAAGTAAAGAAATGGAAAAATGTAAAAATTGTAAGTAAAAGGTAAAAGGTAAAAACGTAAAAAATGAAAAAAAGTTTAATAAATTTGTAAGAAATGTCTTTAAATATAGATGATCAACTTACCTCTATTCTTTGTGATTTAAAGAATCCTATTGTAGAAGATGATGAATATATTTTATATGCCGCTTTAATAAAATTAGAGCGAATTGATGATGCACTCATTCAAAAACATGAAGTTTATAAAATTATTTTCGAATTAACAAAGGAATATATGTTTAATGTTTATAATGATCATTGTATCGATAATGGTTTCATTGATATTGATGAATATATTTTAAAATATTTTATCGAAAATAAAGATTATTACGATGCATATGGTGGAAATGGATGTTATAATATTCATATTTTAAATTGTTCCAAATTAAGAGACGTACTTGATAAATTTTCACGTTAAATAATAAGGTCAAACAATATAAAAATTTAATGTATACAATATAAAAATTTAAATGAAATAATATTCTAAAATTTAAATAAAAATTTTGAATGATGTTAAATCTAGAAATTTTAGACGGACAAATAAACAATTTAAAAACTTTAGAATCAAGTATAAAGGAAATAAAGGAAATAAAAACTTTCAATCCTAACGTTTTCATAAAGAATAAGGATGTAATTGTATGTAAAAATAAACAAGGTACTTATGATGCTTTGAACTTAGATAGAAAGGGTATGATTTCAGGTTCACGAGTTGGAACAATTATTATACATCTAAAAACAGAAGAAGAGAAAATTACATTTGCGAAGAAGATATGTGGTGTAATTCCAGATGTTGTATCAGATGAATTCTTAGAAAGAGTAGCGTTTGGAAATGAACATGAATCTTTACTTAGAAAGAGATTTGAAGATGAAACTGGTCATAAAGTTTTCGAGTTACCTTTTGTTAAATTGAAAGGTCATCTTCATATGTTTGGTGTATCAGTTGATGGAATTCTTGCAAATGGTGATATAATTGAAATTAAAACAACAATGTCTCATTTACCAAAAAAGCAATGTCCTAGATTTAATGAGATAAAGGGAACACATATGTATCAAATGCAACTTGGAATGGCAATTTTAGGTGCAAAACGATGTCACTATTATTGTTACTCAAGAAGTGATAATAGAGTATATCATAGAGTAATTAATTTTGATGGTAAAATTTGGCAATATATTAAGAATACATGTATCGCTTATTTTAATATTTATATTAAACCAATTTTAGATGAATTAGATAAATTAGAAGAAATAAAATATCAAAAAATTCAATGTGATGAAGTAATTAATATACCTCCTGTAGTAGACAATGAAAATGTAGTAAGAAATAATGTAGTAGAAAATGTAGTAGTAGAAAATGTAGTAGTAGAAAATGTAGTAGTAGAAAATGTAGTAGTAGAAA
>VFQO010046366.1_pt1 | contig 11257 bp, 7 predicted proteins | sample 3512331 | NCBI WGS metagenome assembly VFQO01 (sample SAMN10412371, study PRJNA504923) | tailings metagenome | isolation source: Replicate 3 from Balatoc abandoned mine | place: Philippines: Itogon, Benguet | collected 2017-08-28 | reverse complement strand
ACATCTTGCGATAGCGGTCTTCCATCTCGCGCACGGTCCATTTCAGCGCGACGACGGCCTTACCAGGCTCGGTGACGACCGGCGCCAGCAGATGCGGGATGCCGTCATAGACGGAAAGTTCCAGCATCTTAGGATCAACCATGATGAAGCGGCACTGATCCGGCGTCAGCTTGTAGAGCAGCGACAGGATCATGGTGTTGATGGCGACAGACTTGCCCGAGCCGGTGGTGCCTGCCACAAGCAAATGCGGCATCTTGGTCAGATCGGCGATGATCGCCGAGCCGCCGATATCCTTGCCCAGCGCGAGGCCCAGCTTGGTCGAGGGGCTCTCGAACTCGGCCGAGGCCAGCAATTCGCGCAAGTAAACCGTTTCCCGCTTGGCATTCGGCAGTTCGATGCCGATGGCATTGCGGCCGGGAATAACGGCGACGCGGGCCGACAGCGCGCTCATTGAACGGGCGATATCGTCCGACAGACCAATCACGCGGCTCGACTTGGTGCCGGGCGCGGGTTCGAGTTCATACAGCGTGACGACCGGGCCTGGGCGTACCTTGGTGATCTCGCCCTGCACGCCGAACTCGCTCAAAACAGATTCGAGCATGCGGGCATTCTGCTCCAGTGCATCCTCATTGATCTTTTCACGACCGGCATCGGCCGGCGGCGGTTTGAGCAGCGACAGTTCCGGCAGTTCGAAATCGCCGGCATCGCCGAGATTGAGCGAGGTCTGCGCCTCGCGTACCGCACGGCTGCCAGTCTTGGGCTTTTCGATGCGGCGGGTGACACGGCCCTCATCGGCTTTTTTGGCGGTCGGAAGACGCGGCATGTCCTGCTCATCGTCCTCGTCATCGACCTCATCGAGATCGTCCGCGTCGACATAATCGTCCTGGCTCGCCGATGCCCTCTTCGCCTTGCCAAAGCTCGGCTCGGCCTTGCGCACCACCGGCTTGTCGTCCTCGTCATCACGGGTGAAGGCGGACTTCAGGCGGCTGAAGAAGCCCTGGGTTTCCTGGCCGGCGCGCATGGCGGCCTTGCCGCCCTGATAGATGCCCTGCGCGGCGAGGCCCGCAGTCGCGGCCGCGCCAAAGCCGAGGCCGGCGCCCATGCTGCGCCACTCGCCCATGCTGAGGCCCGAGGCGAAATAGAAGCTGAGCACGGCAAAACCGAAGCAGACCACAGCCGGCAGCACCGCGGAGATCGGCAGACCGAACATGACGCCGACCGGTACCAGCTGGTGATACAGGATGAAATCGCCAACCACGCCCCCCAGACCGGCGCGCAGCGCCCAGGTGGCGGGCACTGGCAGGGCAGCCGCGAAGGCGGCGAACAGGATCAGGGTGAGCGGCACCAGCGCCACATTCAGCCACCAGCGCGGCAGGCCGCGGTGCGACACGATGCGGAAGCCCCAGGAGGCGAGCAGCAGGACGAACAGCCAGGCAGACAGACCGAGCGTCTGCAGCAGCACATCGGATGCATAGGCACCGGGCAGGCCGAGCCAGTTATGCGGCGCCTTGGGCGTGGCATGATTGAAATTGGGATCGGCCGGATCGAAGCTGGCCAGTGCTAGTGCCAGCAGGAAACCCAGGCCAAGAATCAGGATGCCGCCGCCTTCGCGGGCGCGCAGGCGCAGAAAATCGTCAAAACCTTCGGGGAAGAAAGACCGCTTCTTCTTGGACCTGGCAGCCATGCCGTTCCTCACAGGATTAACCATACCGGCGCGCAAACACAGTCGCCGACCCGGGCCGATTCGCCCTAGCCTGCTTAGTTAAGCCCCGAGAACGTTACCAATGCGTTGAAGCGCGACCTTCGTGGACTCCAAATCCGCCACTAAAGCCAGGCGTAGATAGGATTTTCCGGCTTTTTCGCCACCGTTTTCCGGCCGGGTCAGGTAATTGCCAGGCAGGGTGCGCAGGGCGGCCTCGCGCCACAGCTTGAGCGCCATGGCCTCCGGATCGCCCACATCGAGCCAGAGATAGAAGCCGCCGGCCGGCCGGAAGAAGCCGAACCGGTTGCCCAATACGTTCTGCGCCATGTCGAATTTCTGGCGGTAGAGCGCGCGGTTTTCCTCGACATGCTTTTCATCGCGCCACAGCGCGGCCGAAGCGGCAGCCACCGGCATCATCATGCCGGTGCAGCCGTAATTGCGCAGCTTGATGAAGGCCTTGGTGATCTCGAGATCGCCGGTGCAGAAACCCGAACGCAGCCCCGGCGCACTGGAACGCTTGGAGAGCGAATGGAACACCACAATGTTTTTCAGCGCATCCTGGCCGACCTTGTTGCCGGCCAGATGCAATGCGGCATCCAGCCCGCCCGGCGGCGGCACCTGATCGTAAATCTCGGCATAGCATTCATCGAAAGCGACAACGAAGTCGTGCCTGCGCGCCAATTCGATCAGATACGCGAGATATTCCACGCTGGCCACCGCGCCCTGCGGGTTGGCCGGCGAGCAGATATAGACCAGCGCCGTGCGGTCCAGCGTGTCCTTGTCCAGCGACTTGAAGTCGGGCAGGAAGCCGTTCTCGGCATAAGCCGGCAGGAAATAGGGATCGGCGCCGGCGGCGACGGCGGCGCCGACATAGGTCTGATAGAAGGGATTGGGCATCAGCACCAGCGGCCGCTCGCCCTTCGCACCTTTTTTCTGCGGTACGATCACGTTGGCGATCATGTACAGGCCTTCGCGCGTGCCGGTCAGCGCCACAATCTGCGTCTCGGGCTCAATCAGGGTTTCCGGCAACTTGTAGCGACGCGTGATCCAGGCGGCGCAGGCAGAACGAAATTCCGGCGTGCCATTGATCGTGGGATAGCGGTTGAGAATGCTCAGATCCGCGGTCATCTGCTCGATCACCATCGGCGGCAGCGGATGGTTCGGCTCGCCGATGGAAAGATTGATCATCGGCATGCCGGCCGGCAGCGGCTCGGAATCGAGCAGCGTCCGCAGGCGGGCAAAAGGATAATCACTGAGTTCGTCGATACGGGGATTGAGCATGGCGGATCACGGAAAAACGCCCGGCGGAAACCGCGAATCGGGCAGGGAAACAGTCGCCTGCAATCTACGGGGCAGCGACTCCCGGGGCAATACCGACGCCTTGTCCGCCGGGGGCCGGGCGGCCATAGTCAACCCCGGAAATCGGGGGGATACCGATGCGCTTTCAGTTCGCATTGGCAGCAATAGCTGCCTTTTTCATCCAGGCGACCGTGCCGATGGCCGAAGCCCAGACCGCGGCCCAGGACCGCATCGGCGTCCTGCTGCTGCACGGCAAGAATCCCGGCAGTGCCAATGACCCCAATTTCCAGCGCCTCAAATCCAAGCTGGACGAAGAGGGCATGATCACCCTGATGCCGGACATGCCGTGGTCGGCACGACGTTATATCGACGGCGACTGGGACAAGGCGATGGCCGAGATCGATAGCCATGTGGAAAGCCTGCGCGGCAAAGGTGCGACAAAAATCGTGATCGCCGGCCATAGCATGGGCTGCCCCGCCGCTATGGGTTATGCAGCAAAGAGGGGGAATGTCGACGCCCTGGCCCTACTGGCGCCAGGCCATATCCCGGTCTTCTACGCCGGCACGAGCCCTACACGCGAAAGCATCGAGGAAGCCCGGCGTCTGGTGGCCGCCGGTCACGGCGACACACGCAAGGACTTCAACGACAACAATCAGGGCCGTGCCCAGCAAGTGCGCACCACGGCCAAGGCGTATCTGTCGTATTTCGATCCTGCCTCGGAGGCGGAAATGTCAGTGACGGCGCCGAAGATTCCGCAGCAGACAGCCGTGCTGTGGGTGGTTGGCGATGGCGACGCGATCGCCAATCGCGGGCGAGCCTATGTTTTCGACAAGTTGCAGCCCAATCCGAAAAGCCAGTATCTGCAGGTCAATGCCAATCACCTGACAACGCCAATGGTGGCGCGCGATGCCGTGGCAGCCTGGATTAAAAGCACCGTTGCACCACAGCCATAGAAAAGAAATCCGGCCGGATTCCTCCAGCCGGACACTTCTCAAATTCCCGCCTTACTTCGCGGCCAGGAAATCCTTCACTTCCAGCAGCACGAATTCGTTGTCGTCGCTTTTGCCAAGCTGGCGACCCGACGAATACGGCAGGTTGTTGTCGTTGCCGACGATGATATGCGTGGCATCGACCACATCGACATTCTCGATGGTGAAGAACGGGAAGGTCAGGCGCGGACCGCCCTCACCCGTTTCGCCACCCTGCTTTGCCTTCTTGTTCGGATCGGCCATGTCCATCAGGTCGATATAGCCGACCTTCTTCACATAGCCGTCGGCATCGGCCCGACTAAGGTCGATCTTGTAGATGCGCTTGAACTTCGCCGGCACATTGAAGCAATCGGGCTTGATCTCGCCCTTGCAGGCCTGCGCCGCATTGCCCTCGGTATCGTCGCGCTCGATGATCAGGCCGGTATTGGCGTCGATCATGTTGAAATCGCCGATGCTGTTGCCATTGACCTCGAGACGGTACTTCCAGTTACGACCGCTCCAGTCGTTCTTGGCCAGATCGAATTCCAGGATGCGGAGATATTCCTTGCCATCAACACCCTTTTCGGTGGCGTTAGCAGCCGTATCCCACAACGCGCCTTCCAGCAGCGGATAGAGGAACTTGCCGTCCTTGCTGGCGGCCATACCCTCGAAGCCCTTGCTGCGACGGATCTCGAAAGTCATCGCGGCCGGCGCACCGGGGCTGCGCACCGCGTAATGATCCGGCGAGCGTACCAGCTTGCCGTTCACCTTGGTCTCGACGACCTGCTTGATCTTGCCCTGTCGGTCGGTCGCGATCAGGTAGGGGCCGAATTCCTCGCCGAACCACAGCGTATCACCCGCGACCTGCACGGATTCGAGATCGAAATCGCCGCCGGTGAGATAGCGCTTGTCGGTCGCCTCGTTGACGATCAGGAACGGTACTTTCCTGTCCGGGTCATGCAGGAACAGCGTCTCCTGACGCTGGATCTGGCCGCCGGCAAAGTCGATTTTCAGGCGGTGGAACATCAGCATGGCGTCAGGCGAGTTGGCCTTGTTGCCAAAGCCGTTATCGGTGACGACGAGGAACTCGCCATTGCCCAACGACTTGATGCCGGAGAAACCCTGCACCGGCTGGCCGTCGAAGGGCAGGCTGATGCCGATCTTGCGCGGCGCGGTTTTATCCGACAGCGCCGAGATGCCCTCCACGCTGCCGAGCGTGTCGTTACGCGCAGCGCCGGTGAACTTGCCCGAGGTCTTCAGCAAAGCCGGCGCGTCATTCGGCGCCGGCACGAAGCTCTGGGCCGGCAGCAGCACATGGCCGGTAACGGTGGCGCGGAAGGCCTTGTCCTGGGCCAGAGCTGGCGTCAACGCAGAGCTGGCCAGGAAAGTGGCAGAGATCAGTGCATAAGCGATCGGTTTCATATCCGATTCCCCCTGTTGGTTGTCCGGGAGGAGAGTCGGTATCGAAGATCCGTGACAGCGCGATGCCGCCACGGTGACAGCTGGGTGACGACAGGAATTCGTTTCCGCACTAGACTATCGGGATGGACAAGCCGAACCCGCCGAATTCGACCACCTGCAGCCTGGACGAAGCGCCGGATGCCTGGCGTGGCTATCTCTCGCCGGCCGAACTGGCCGCGGAACTCGACAAGCTGCTGCCGCGCATCCGCGACGACGCACTGCATGCGAAACTGAAGGCGATTCGCGACAGCCTGCCGGGCTAAAACTAGCTGGTTTTCGGCGTTGGCTTATCCGCTGGCGACTTTTGAGCAGGCGGAATGCCGTCCTTCGATTTCGCCGCCTCTTCCGCCTCCTGCTCAAGGCGGCGCTGCTTGCGCTCTGCACGCTCGTCCTCATCGTCATCCCGCTCGATCAGGACCGTCTGTGCCATCGGAATGACGATACCACGCTCATCGAAGCAGGCCTTCATGCGACGGAAGAATTCACGCTTCACACCCCATTGCGCGCCGGCCATAGTCTTGAAACGCACGCGGATGATGACGCCGGCGGCGGCGATCTGCTCCACGCCGATCACTTCCAGCGGCTCGAGAATCTTGGCCTGCCATTCCGGCTCCTTGCGCATCGCCTCGGCCAGTCCCTGCAAAGTCCTGATCACGGTATCGACATCTTCCTGATAGGCGACATTGGCGTCGATCACGGCATGGGCGAAGCCGCGCGTCATGTTCTTGACCTTGTTCACCGCACTGAACGGAATGATGTGGACAGTGCCGTGCATGTCGCGCAGACGTATGGTGCGGATCGAGATGTCCTCCACCACGCCCGAATTGCCCTCCAGATCAATCACATCGCCGACCGAGATGGTTTCCTCGGCGAGGATGAAAATACCGGTGATCACATCCTTCACCAGCGTCTGGGCGCCGAAGCCGATCGCCAGGCCAATCACGCCAGCGCCAGCCAGCAATGGCGCGATGTTTATGCCGAGCTCCGACAGCACGATCAGCGCGGCGATCAGCCCCAGCACGATCGAGACGAAACGCCGAAGCAGCGGCAGCAGGGTGCGAACGCGACCCGAACGCATCGGTGGCGTGCCGTCGACGCCCGGCCGCGTCAGGTAATATTCAATGGCTGCACCGGTGGCTTCCCACAGCACCAGCGTGACGACAATGACCAGTACGATGGTGGTGACACGGCCGGCGAGGTTGCGGCCGGTCGAACTGCCGAGCCAGGTCAGTGTGTCGATGCCCCAGGCCTGCAGGATCGCAAAGGTCGCCACGACATAGAGCAGCAGACGCAGCGAGCCGAGCAACAATGGCAAGTAACGGTTGGCCCGCGCCTCCAGGCCCGGAAAACGATGGCGCGCCTCCGGCCGCACGGCGAACAGACTGCCCAGACCATGCTCGATGGCAAACAGCATCACTCGCACGAGGATCAGCACCCCGAGCGTGACCAGCGTGCCGCGCAGGATCAGCGCGAAACCGCCAGTAACGTCGAAGGCCCAAACCGCGAAAGTGGCGCCGATATAGAGCAGCGCCAGAACATGCCAGATATCTCCGGTGCGGTGGCGCAGCAGCCGGATCGCATTGCTGCGCGGGGAAAGTGGCTCGGTGCTGGCCGATGGCGTTTCGCTACCTCGGATTCGGGCCGCCACCGCCATGCGATTCTGCAACACCAGCACCGCCAGCAGAAGCGCAAAGATAAATCCGGCCAGCGTGGCGATGGCATCCACCCCGTCGGCTGGAATGCGGACGCGCTGGGCGATGCGCACGATGGCATAGCCAAAAATCCCGACCGCGCTGAGTCGCCGCAGCCAGACATGGATATAGGCGGCGGTTTCACCATCCAGCCGTAACAGGCGGGACAGCGCGGCATCTGGCGCCAGCAGCAACTGGCCGCCGATATCGACAGCGCGGGTGGCAACGAAAGCGAGCACGATCATCTGGGCGATGTCGCGCGTCAGGTTATTGGGCGCCAGCACCGCCAACGTGCCATAAGCCGCAAGCGCAAAGACTGCCGTTGGGATGATGGCGACCATGATGCGCAGCAACAGGAAGACGAAAGCGAGCCACAGCGGATTCGACTTGCGCACCTCCAGAGCGGCGAGCGGCCTGCGGATCAGTAGGAAAGCGATGGCCTGGAAGGCAATGCCAACAACGAGCGTGGCGCCGAGCTTGAGCAGAACGTCGGTCCATAGCGCACGGCGCTTGGGATTGTCCCATTGCTGGATCAGCCATTTCTGCAAAGCCGGCAGATCGGAAAACACGGCACCCAGTGCCGCCATGCCGGAACCGGCGCGCTGCACCTGCTCGACGACAGTATCGACAATAACGGCGCCGGGATCATCTGCGGCTGGCGTCTCGGCTGGTTTTGTCGATTCCGGCGCCTTGGCCGGCGTCGGGGTCGAGGCGGGCTGGGCCGGCGCTGGCTGGCCGCCCCTTTGCGCCGCCGACAATGCGCGCAGGGTTTCGATCAGCCTGCGGCGTTCGGTTTCGTTTTCCAGCTGATCAGCCAGCGTGTTCAGTTCCGCCGCACTCAGGCCGGCCGCAGCTGCGGGCGCCGGTGCGGGCTGCTGCGCCCAAGCTGGAACGCTGGCCAATCCGGCGAGCAGCAGAATGAGGATCAGAAGGGGGCGGAGGGACAGGCGGGTCATGCAACAGGTCGCAGTGAAGGTCTCGCCGACATGGCTGCCGACGCTGACACGTATTCAACATTTCTGGAAGGAAATGGTGCCCAGGGCCGGAATCGAACCAGCGACACGAGGATTTTCAGTCCTCTGCTCTACCAACTGAGCTACCTGGGCACGGGCATCCGAAGGATACCGCCGTTACCGGATTTATCCCGTAACGGCGGGCGGTTATAGACAGATTCCCCACCCCTGTCCAGCCCCGGGCCAGACGGCCGCGGCGGGGCCGGAAAGGGCCCGGATTTACATGAATTTGGCCACGATATCGGTGGTCGAGACCTTGCCCAGATCGTCGTAGTGGCTGGCCAGGAAGTCTTCCGCCTTGCCGCGGCCGAGATCCCGCAAATAGCACAGGAAATCCCAGTCCGGATTGAGCTTGGACGAGACGCTGAACTTGGCCAGCGTCTCTTCGGCATCGACGCTATGGATGAAGACGCGCGGATATTTCTCGCGGTTCAGTTCATTGGTGTCGAGCAGATTGGTGACGAACTGGATCGCCCGCATCTCGCGCATCAGGCTGGAATTCCAGCTCAGCGTGTTGATGCGATCAAGGATCGCCGCCGCCGTGGTCGGCACCTCGGGAATATTCACCGGGTTGATCTGCACGATCAGGATGTCGCTGGTGCCCTTTTCATAGATCAGCGGGAAGATCGGCGGATTGCCGCAATAGCCGCCATCCCAATAGTGATTGCCGTCGATTTCCACCGCCTGGAACAGGAAAGGCAGACAGGCCGAGGCCATGACCGCATCGGGCGTCACTTCGTCGCGATTGAAGACGCGGATGCGGCCATTCTTCACGTTGGTGGCACAGATGAACAGCTTGGCGGCGGCCTTGTTGGCGCGCAGGGCATCGAAATCCACCACCTCGGCGATGATGTCGCGCAACGGATTCATGTTGCTGGGATTCAGCTGATAAGGCGACATCACCTGCGACAGCGAATTGAAGAAATGATACATCGGCGAGAAATCCATGTTGCCGATGCTGAACAGCTTGTCGATCGGGCTGGGCTGCAGCGGGCCCTTCTTGCCGGCCTCCGACGACTTGCGCCAGAACAGTTCGAGCAGCTCCTTGGCCTTGGCCGGACCGCCTTGGCCCAGGCCATAAGCGGCCACGGCGGCATTCATCGCGCCGGCAGAGGTGCCGACCAGCGCCTCGATCTCGATGCGGTCGTCTTCAAGGAGACGGTCGAGTACGCCCCAGGTGAACGCACCATGGGCACCGCCGCCCTGCAAAGCCAGCTTCAGACTCTTCTTCTTCGCCATGTAATCCCCCAGAAACTCTTTCGTCAGTTGGCCTGGATCGCCCCAGTTTGAATCGCACCGGGCGCATCCAGATGCACGATGGCCTCATCGCGCGGCAGATAGATGTTTAGCTCGCCGCCGCGGAGAGCGGTATAGACCGCCAGCAGCAACTGCGCCTTCTGGATCACCACCGGACCGAAATCGTCGGTGAAGAAATAGATGCGCCAGACCATCACGCTGGGGCGCAACTCATGCACGGCGATGATCGGCGCAGGGTCGGACAATATGCCGCCGATGGTGAGGGCGGCATCCTTCAGCACCGCCTGCACGGCGGCTTCGTCGACGCCGTATTGCAGCGTCACTTCGACGAAATCCAGATGCCGGGCCTGCGGCCGGCTGTGGTTGAACAGCTTGGCACGGCCGATCACCGCATTGGGCACGATCAGTAGATCCATCGACCGCGTGCGCAAATGGGTCGAGCGCCAGTTCGTCTCCAGCACCATGCCCTGAATGCCGTCCACGGTGAGCCATTCACCGGCTTTGAAAGGACGCTCCATGTTCAGGGCGACGCCCGCGAAGATATCGGTCAGCAACTGCTGCAGCGCAAAGCCAAGAACAATGGCCACGACGCTGGAGGTGGCGAACACGCCGGTCGGCTCCAGATCGAAAGTCTCGATGGCGATGAAGCCGGCCGCAGCCACATACAGCAAGACGTTGAACAGATCAGTCAGCAGTTTGCGCTGCCGCGGCACGCCGGCCAGACTCTGCCCATACATGCGGCGCCAGACGAACAGCTCGAAACCGGTGGCGACCACCCAGGCAACGCTGAACCAGGCCAGAATTGCGAGCGGCTTGTCCAGCCAGACCGGCAGATAGGGCGAGATCAGCCAGGTCCACATGAACGGCACGTGACGTGGTTCAAGCACCGTGTAGACGAGACAGACCGAGATCAGGAGCGCCAGTATAAAGCGCCGTGTTTCGCGCGACATGGGCCGGACGTTAGCGTTTTGTCTCACTGCGGGCTAGCCCTTTCATGTCATGGACGCAACGATCCGCAACTCTGTCCTCAGCGTCTCACCGCGTCGCCGCTCGAACCTCGTCACGCAGATGCCGCATTGCATGCAGTGCGTGCCAGGATGCCATCCAAGGCTGGACAATCCGGTCACCACCGCCTTATCTCTTCGTCTCACATGACCGAGACATCTTCCCGCACCACGCAGCCCGCCATCGCCGTGACTGGCCTCGCCAAGACCTATGGCGAGGCCGACAAGCGCGTGCATGCCGTGGCTGGAATCGATTTCAGCGTGCCAGCTGGCAGCGTCACGGCTTTGCTGGGCGGCAATGGCGCTGGCAAGACCACCACGATCGCCATGCTGCTCGGCCTGCTGAAGCCCACGGCGGGCAGCATCCGCATTCTCGATACCGACATGCTGCACGACCGGCATCACGTGCTGCCACGCCTGAATTTCTCCTCGCCCTATGTCGACCTGCCGCATCGCCTGACCGTGCGGCAGAATCTGATGGTCTTCGCCGGACTCTATGCGGTGCGCGGCGCGACAAAACGCATCGAACAGTTGGCCGAGGAGCTGAATTTCGCCACGCTGCTGGATCGCCCCGCCGGTGCGCTGTCGGCGGGCCAGAAAACCCGCGTGGCACTGGCCAAAGCGCTGATCAACCAGCCGGATGTACTGCTGCTGGACGAGCCGACCGCCTCGCTCGACCCCGACACCGCCGACTGGGTGCGCAGCCTGCTGGAGAAATATCGCGCCGAACGGGGCGTCACCATCCTGCTCGCTTCGCACAACATGGGCGAAGTCGAACGGCTCTGCGATCAGGTTTTGATGATGAAACAGGGCCGCATTGTCGATCGCGGCACCGCGCCGGATCTGGTGGCGAAATACGGCC
>VFQO010002464.1_pt1 | contig 11263 bp, 10 predicted proteins | sample 3512331 | NCBI WGS metagenome assembly VFQO01 (sample SAMN10412371, study PRJNA504923) | tailings metagenome | isolation source: Replicate 3 from Balatoc abandoned mine | place: Philippines: Itogon, Benguet | collected 2017-08-28 | reverse complement strand
GCGCGACGATCTTGCCCGGATTGGCGGCGAGCTTGCGGTTGATCGCGATCCCGGCATTGGCCGATCCGGTGAACAGCACCCCGTCGATACCCGGATGGGCGACCAGCGCCTTGCCTTCTTCCGGCCCGCCGACCACCAGCTGGATCACATCTTCGGGCACGCCGGCGGTGTGGAAACAGGCGACCAGCGCCTCGCCCACGGCAGGGGTCTTTTCCGAAGGCTTGAACACCACCGCATTTCCCGCGATCAGCGCGGGCACGATGTGGCCGTTGGGCAGGTGCGCGGGGAAGTTGTAGGGGCCAAGCACCGCCATCACCCCGTGCGGCTTGTGGCGCACAGCGGCGCTGGCATTCAGCCCCGCGTCGAACTTCTTCTTGCCGGTGCGTTCGGCATAGGCCTGCACCGAGATATCGACCTTGTTGACCACCGCGTCCACTTCGGTGCGCGCTTCCCACAGGGGCTTGCCCGCCTCGCGCGCGATCATTTCGGCAAGCGTATCGCCCTGACGGCGGACCTCGTTGGCGAACAGGCGCAGCGCCTCGATCCGTTCGGTCAGCGGGCGCGCGGCCCAGCCCGGCCAGGCGCGGCGCGCGGTGCTGGCGGCCGCGTCGATATCGCTGATTTCGCCGCGCCACAGCTCTTCGCCGCTCGCCGGTTCATAAGAAACGAGGATGTTGTCGCTCACGCCGCCGAGTCCCGCCTGCCCCAATCGTTGCCGATCCCGCGCGGCGGGTTATCGCGGATGCATCTGAAAAGATAGGGGTCAGACGGATAAGGACGTTAACCGAGGTCGACGTGCCCGGCAGCATGTCCTGCGGGGCGGGGCGGCGTGCCGTGGGCGGCGCCCATGCGGCGCAGCGCGGCAACCTTGGCGTGGAGCGGCGCCCAGTCGTCACCCTCGTCGATGGCCGCCCAAATCGCCTCGACCTCTTCGATCAGCATCGACTGCGGGGCAGGGTCGGCCCAGTAGTCATGCGTATCCTCGACCGGCTCGTAATCGTGCAGCGCTTCAGCCAGGCCGCGCCCGCCGCGGTGGGCGAAGAAGAAGGCATCGGGTTGCACCGCGCCGGCGCGCATCTGCGCCTCGCATCCGGCGACGAGCTGGGTGTCTTCCTCGATCCCCCGCGATTTCACGCCCAGCCGCCAGCACCAGCGCCGCGCCACTGCCTCCATGTAGAGCGGCCCGAAGCGTTCGAGCGCGGCGACCAGCGGCGCGGTGTCCGCCAGCAGGCGCAGCGCGACGGCGAGCTGACCGCAGTTCCAGTGCAGCGCTTCGGGCTGGCGGCCAAAGGCGTAGAGCCCGCCGTGGTCGAAATAGGCGGCGGTAAAGCCCGGCTCCCACGCGGGTAGCCAGCGCCACGGGCCATAGTCGAAGCTTTCGCCGGTGATGTTCATGTTATCGGTGTTGAGCACGCCGTGGACGAAGCCTGCGACCATGTAGCTTGCGGCGAGATCGGCCATGCGTTCGACCACATTATGCATCAGCCGGATCGCCGGTTCCTCGCGCGCAGGGGCATCCTCGGGCGGGGGCGGGCCGGGGAACTGGGCGAGGCAATAGTCGATCAGCTCGCCCATTGCGCCCGCATCCTCGATCGCCAGCAGCCGCTGGAAGGTGCCGATGCGGATATGCGAATGCGACAGGCGCACCATCACGGCCGAGCGGGTGGGCGAAGGCTCGTCATTGCGCCACAGCGGCTCGCCCGTCTCGATCACGCTGAAGGTTTTCGAGGTGTTGACGCCGAGCGCCTCGAGCATTTCGGTGGCAAGAATTTCGCGCACCGCACCCTTCAGGGTCAGGCGGCCATCGCCGCTGCGGCTGTGCGGGGTCTGGCCCGAACCCTTGGTGCCAAGGTCCATCAACCGGCCATCGGCCCCGCGCATCTGGGCAAACAGGAACCCGCGCCCGTCGCCGATTTCGGGATTGTACACGCGGAACTGGTGGCCGTGGTAACGCAGCGCGAGGGGCTGGGGGAGGTTGCCCGGCAACGGGGTGAAGCGCCCGAAATGGGCGGTCCATTGCTCGTCCGTCAGACCCGCCAGCCCGACGCTCGCGGCGGCGCGGTCATTGCGGAAGCGCAGGCGGGTTTCGGGGAAGTCTGCGGCGGCAACGGGATCGCCCAGCCAGTCCGCCAGCGAGAGGATCGCCGGATCGGCACGATAAGCGGGCGGGAAATCCGGGTGTTGCACAGCATCGCTCATCCCGCGATAGTGGGGGCAAGCAGGGCCGGGTGCAAGGCGCTCCGGTCACAGGATCACAGGGAAACATCAGGGCTCATGGCCGCCACTTACGAAGACCGGTACTGGACCAGCGATGACGGGCTGACCCTGCATTACCGCAACTATCCCGGCCCCGAAGGCGCGGGGAAGCTGCCGGTGCTGTGCATGCACGGCCTGACCCGCAACGCGCGCGATTTCGCTTCGCTGGCCGAGGATCTCGCCGCCACCCGCCGGGTGATCGTGACCGAGATGCGCGGGCGCGGGATGAGCGACTACGCGAAGGATTCGGACAGCTATTCGCCGGTGACCTATGTCGCCGATGTCGAAAAGCTGCTCGCCGAACAGGGGATCGACCGCTTCGTCGCGATCGGCACCTCGATGGGCGGGCTGATGACGATGCTGATGGCACCGGCCAAGCCCGGGCGGATCGCGGCGGTGGTGATGAATGACATCGGCCCCGAGCTCAATCCGGCGGGGATCGGGCGGATTTCGGGCTATGTCGGGCAGGGACGGAGCTATCCCACCTGGGTCCATGCCGCGCGCGGGCTGGCCGAGGCGCACGGCGCGGCCTTCCCCGATTTCGATCTCGACCAGTGGCTCGAAATGGCCAAGCGCACGATGGTAGTCACCCAGAACGGGCGCATCAGCTTCGACTATGACATGGCGATTGCCGAGCCCTTCGCACGGCCCGGCAACGCCGCGCCGCCGAACCTGTGGCCCGCCTTTGACGCGCTCAAGGGCGTGCCCATGCTGCTGGTGCGCGGCGCGCTGTCCGATCTCTTGAGCGAGGAAACGGTCAAGCAGATGGGCACGCGCAATCCGGCCATGCGGGCGATCACCGTGCCGCGCGTCGGCCATGCCCCGACGCTCGACGAGCCCGAAGTGCGCAGCGCCATCCACGCGCTGCTGGACGGAGTGGAATGAGCGGAACGCCCGCCGCTCCCTTGCGCGTCCTCCATTGTCATTCGACCTTCGATGCCGGGGGCAAGGAGGTGCGCGCGGTCCGGCTGATGAACGCCTGGGGCGGACGGGCGCAGCACACCATCGTCTCCGCCATGCCGCAGGCGCTGGGGGCGCGGGCGCTGATCGACCCCAAGGTGAGCGCGCACTTCCCTGCCGATTTCCCCTCGCTCACCGGCTGGCCGACGCCCGGCAGGCTGAAGGGAATCGCGCGGGCTATGCGCGGGTTTGACCTCGTGTGCACCTACAACTGGGGCGCGATGGATGCGGTGATGGCCCACCGCCTGTTCGCTGGCAGCTTGGGCCTGCCGCCGCTGGTCCATCACGAAGACGGCTTCAACGCCGACGAGGCCGACCGCCTCAAGCCCACCCGCAACCTCTACCGCCGTGCAGCGCTGGCCGGAGCGGCGCGGGTGATCGTGCCTTCGACCGGACTGGAGCGCACCGCGCGCGAGGTCTGGCACGTGCCGCCGTCGAAACTCGAACGGATCGCCAACGGGATCGAAACCGCCGTCTTCGCCCGCAAGCCCGATCCCTCGGCCCTTCCGATCAGGAAGGGTGAGGGCGAATTCTGGGTCGGCACGCTGGCGGGCCTGCGCGCGGTCAAGAACCTGTGCGATCTGGTCGCGGCGTTCGAGAGCCTGCCGCCCGAATGGCACCTCGTCATCTGCGGCGAAGGGCCGGAGCGCGAGGCGATCCTCTCAGCTGCCACGGCGCAGGGCATCGCCGCTCGCGTCCATCTGCCCGGCAATGTTGATCCGGCGGGTGTAGTCGGCCTGTTCGATATCTTTGCGCTGTCGAGCCAATCGGAACAGTTCCCGCTGTCCGTGGTCGAGGCGATGGCGGCGGGGCTTCCCGTGGCCGCACCCGATGTCGGCGATATCCGCGCGATGCTCGCCGGGCCCAACCGCACGCTGCTCACCCCGCGCGGCGATGTTACGGCGCTCGGCGCAACGCTTGCCCGCCTTGCGGCCGATCCCGCCTTGCGGGCATCGCTCGGCACCGCCAACCGCGAACGGGCGCGCGCCGAATATGATTTCGCCGCGATGCAGGCGCGCTACCATGCCGCCTATGCCGCTGCGGCAGGGCGCGACTTCTGAGCAACGGCGCTTCATCTGCGGTTCAATCGCACCGCGCCAGATCGGCACGGCATCGGGCACAGGAGCGCGCCCGCCATTGCACCGGCGGCGGCACCTGCCTAAAGAGCCGCGTTAACCGGCTTGCGCCACGCGCAGCCTTTATTTGAACGAGGACCACTGGCCCCCATGGCGCGCATTCCCACCCCTCCCGCCGGCACTCCGGCCCCATCGCACGAGGACGAGGTTCTGATCCGTGAGATCGACGAGGCGGTGCGCGAGGATGCGCTGTTCGGCTTCCTCAAGAACCACGGGGTCAAGCTGTTTGGCGGCATCATGCTGTTGGTCGCCGGATTGGGCGGCTATCTGGTGTGGGATCACTACCGCGAAGCCGATCTGGAAAAGCAGGGCGAAACCCTGATCTCGGCGCTCGATGCGGCCGACCAGCGCGATTTCAAGACCGCGAGCGAGAAGGTTGCGCCGCTGCTGGCCGATGGTTCGTCCGCCGGTGCGCGGGCTGCTGCGCGCTTTGTGCAGGCTGCGGCTGCGCTGGAAGAGGGCGATACGGCCAAGGGCATCGCGCTTTACAAGGCGATTGCCGCAGATGCCGATACGCCGCCCGCGCTGCGCGATCTGGCCCGCGTGCGCGCTGTGAGCGCCGGGTATGACACGATGAAGCCCGCCGCCGTGATCGCCGAGCTTGGCCCGCTCGCCAAGCCGGGCAATCCCTATTTTGGCAGCGCTGCGGAAATGGTGGCAATGGCGCACCTCGAAAACGGCAACCGTGCCGAAGCCGGGCGCCTGTTCGCCGCGATCGCCAAGGATGAGGATCTGCCCGAAACGCTGCGTTCGCGCAGCCGCCAGATGGCGGGTCTGATGGGCGTTGATGCGGTGGTCGATGTCGAGAAACTGCTGAAGGACGAAGGGGTGGAAACCGCTTCGGGCAATGACGGGGCGGCCGGAGCCGCTGCGGCGGCTGGCGCTGCCGAGTAAGGCGACGGATCGGGATATACGGACGGGATGAGACAGATGAAACTTGCGCGCGCTGCCCTGTTGGCGGGCATCATGGCGGCGGGTCTGACGGGCTGCAAAGGCGGTCTGTTCGGCGGCGATGATGAAAAGACCACGCCGACCATCGGCAATCGTCTGCCGATCCTCTCGCGCATCGAAAGCGGGGCCGAGGTCGATCCGGCGCTGGCTGCAATCACCGTGGTGTTGCCGCCTGCGCGCACCAACACCGAATGGGCACAGCCCGGCGGTTCGGCCAGCAAGTCCTACGGCCACCTGTCGCTGGCGGAAAACCCGGCCAAGGTGTGGACCGCGCAGGTCGCCGGGTCGAGCAACCGGATGCGGCTTGCCGCCTCGCCTGTGGTGGGCGGAGACAAGCTGTTCGCCGAGGGCACCGACGGGGTGATTGTCGCCTTCGACAAGAACACCGGCGCGCGGCTGTGGTCGCGTGACGATGAGGAAATGACCAAGGATCAGACCCCGTCCGCGTTCGGCGGCGGTGTCAGCTATGAAGCGGGCAAGCTCTACGCGACCAACGGCGTGGGCGAAGTGAAGGCGCTCAACGCCGATACGGGCGAAGTGCTGTGGAAGGTCAAGCCGGCTGGCCCGCTGCGCGGTTCGCCGACCATTGCCTTCGGACAGATCTTCGTAATGACGCAGGACAACCAGCTGATTTCGCTCAACATGAACGATGGATCGCTGGTGTGGGACGAATCCGGATCGACGACCCAGTCGGGCGTGTTCGGCGTGGCTGCGCCCGCAGCCGGGCAGGGCACGATCGTTGCGGGCTATTCCAGCGGCGAGCTGTCGGCCTATCGCTATGAAAACGGCCGCACGCTGTGGTCGGATGCGCTGGCGCGCACCAACATCTCGACCACGGTCGGCACGATCACCGATATCGATGCCGATCCGATCATCGATTCGGGCCGCGTCTATGCGCTCGGGCAGGGCGGGCGCATGGCCGCCTATGAACTGATCACCGGCCAGCGTATCTGGGAATTGAATCTCGCGGGCATCTCCACGCCGGCGATTGCGGGCGAATGGATCTTCACCCTGACCGATGACGCGCGCCTGCTGGCGATTGCCCGGTCGAGCGGTCGGGTGCGCTGGATCACCCAGCTGCAGCGCTACAAGGACGAAGAAGACAAGAAGGGCCCGATCTTCTGGACCGGCCCGGTGCTCGCCGGCGGCCAGCTGTGGGTGGCAAGCTCGCGCGGCGAGGTGTGGCGGGTGAGCGCGGGCGAAGGCTCGGCGCAGATGTTCGCCGATATCGGCCAGCCGGTCAGCCTCGCGCCGGTGGTGGCTGACGGGATGCTCTACCTGTTGGATGACAGCGGCACGATCCACGCCTGGAAGTGATCGCCTACAGGGGTCTGTAGGACGCGTGCCCGCAGACCCCCGCAAACCCCGGTTAGACCCGGGTTAGACCCCTGCTAGACCCCCCTTAGGCTGGCCTTGCCGCGTTTTGCCGCGACGGGGGCCAAGCTGTTAACCCTTTTGCGGTAGGGCGGGGCCATGATGTCCGCCTTGCGCCCTGATGATCCAACCGTGCCTGCCGCGCTGCCGAAAAGCGATGTTTCGGCGGGGGTCGGTCTGGTCGGTCTGGCGGGGCTGCTGGTATGGATTGCCGTGTGCCGATCCTACCCGGGGATCGCCGATGCACTCGGGCTGACCGGCGTGTTGTCCGGCGCGCGCGGGGTGCTGTCCGGGCCTTACGCGGCGCTGGCGGGGCTGCTGTTCTGTGCTGTGCCGATGGCGGTCTGGTCGGTGTTGGTGGACAAGGTGCATCTGCGCCCCTCGACCGGGATCGACTGGCAGCTGAAACGCCCCCCGGTCGAAGCGATGCCGATCTCGGTGGTCAAGCTGGTGGGTCTATGGGCCACATGGGCGCTGCTCGCCGCCTTCTACGGCCTGGCCCGCTGGTACTGGAGCGGGGCCTACGAATTCGCGATGGAGGTGCTCGCCGCGGCGCTGGTGCCGATGGTAGTGCTTTCGATTCCTTACGTAATCTGGCTCGACCGTCACCTCGTGAACCCGCGCGACGGGACGTGGCATTTCGGTGCCTGCCTCCTCGGGCTGGGCGTGATCGGGCGCGAGACATGGGATGCCGCGCCCATCGCGAAGCACTGGCGCGCTTGGGCGATCAAGGGCTTTTTCGGGGCCTTCATGATCTCGATCCTGCCCCCCGGCTTTGCCCAGGTGGTCACCGCAAACCCCGCACAATTCCTTGGAAATCCTGTGCAATTTGCGCTGCTTCTGGTGACGGCGCTGTTCCTGATCGACGTGATGATCGGCACGGTCGGCTACCTTTTCACCCTGCGTCCGCTCGATGCACACATCCGCTCGGGCAATCCGCTGCTCGCCGGATGGCTGGCGGCGCTGATGTGCTATCCGCCCTTCGTGCTCGGCATCATCGGCCCCAATGATCAGGTGCTGAGCTATGAAATCGCCACCCCCGGCTGGGCGCACTGGTTCGCCGGGAGCGAGGTCCTGCTGTGGGCATGGGGCGGACTTCTGGTCTTTCTTACAGGCATTTACGCCTGGGCAACGGTGGCTTTCGGGATCCGCTTTTCCAATCTGACCTATCGCGGGGTGCTGACAAACGGCCCCTACCGCTTCACCCGCCATCCGGCTTATCTGTCGAAGAACCTGTTCTGGTGGGCCTCGGTGCTGCCCTTCCTGGTGACCTCGGGATCGCCGCTCGATGGGTTGCGCAACTGCGTCTGCCTGCTGATCGTCAACGCGATCTACTATTGGCGCGCCCGGACCGAGGAAGCGCACCTGCTCGCCGAAGACCCGAAATACCGCGCCTATCACGCGTGGATGGAAGTCCACGGCCTGATCACCGCGCCGCTCGTGAGGCTGCGGCGGATGATCTCTGGCCAACCTGCTGCCCGCCCGGAAGAGGCGCACCCCTTCCCGGCGGAGTAGGATTACATCACCGGCGCGCCATCATCGGCGTGATACTTCACCGCTTCGATCACCTGGAAATCGAGCCCCGCAATCGCTGCGCCAAAGGCGGCCATATGTGGCGTGGCAAAGTGCGCGGCGAGCGCGGCTTCATCCTGCCACTTCTCGACGATGTGGATGACCGTCGGGTCGCCAAGGTCCTGCGTGAAGGCATAGGCGATGCAGCCGTCCTCCGCGTTGGATGCCGCCACCATGTCGGCGATCGCCGCCTTTGCCGCTGCCAGTGCGTCCGCGCTCACCTGCGCCTTGGCCAATACGATCAGCATCGTGCCTCTCCTCCCGTCAGAATGATTGTTCGTAGACGCGGGTGATATCCCCGTTCCACTCGCCGTGATAGGCATCGAGCAGCCGCTGGGCGGGCACCTTGCCGCTGGCGACGATCTCGTCGAGCGTATCGAGATAGCCGGTCTCGTTGTCGCCCGCCGCATTCAGCCGCGCGCGCGCTGCGAGCCCGCCGTGGGCGATCTTCAGCGCCTCGCGGGCGATATCGCGCAGGGTGTGGCCGCCAGGGACAGGCGCATCGAGCGCCATCTTCGGTGCGGCGGAGCGCAGCGCCTCGCGCTCTTCCATCGTCCAGCCTTTGACCAGATCCCAAGCCGCATCGAGCGCACCCTGATCGTAGAGCAGCCCGACCCAGAAGGCGGGCAGGGCGCAGATTCGGCTCCACGGACCGCCATCCGCGCCGCGCATTTCGAGGAAGCTCTTGAGGCGCACCTCGGGGAAGGCGGTCGAAAGGTGATCCCACCAGTCGCTCTGCGTCGGGCGCTCGCCGGGAAGAACCGAGAGCTTTCCGTCGAGGAAATCGCGGAACGACAGCCCGGCCGCGTCGATATACTTGCCGTCGCGGAAGACGAAATACATCGGCACATCAAGCATGTACCGCGCCCAGCGCTCATAGCTGAAGCCGTCCTCGAACACGAAAGGCAGCATCCCCGTGCGCGCCGGATCGGTGTCCGACCAGATGTGCGAGCGGTAGGAGAGGAAGCCGTTGGGCTTGCCTTCGGTGAAGGGCGAATTGGCGAACAGCGCGGTCGCCAGCGGTTGCAGCGCGAGGCCGACGCGGAACTTCTGCACCATGTCGGCTTCGGACTGGTAATCGAGGTTCACCTGGATCGTGCAGGTGCGCAGCATCATGTCGAGGCCCATGCTGCCCACGCGCGGCATATGGCGCAGCATGATATCGTAGCGGCCCTTGGGCATGATCGGCAGCTCGGCCCGCGTCTTGTCGGGCCACATGCCGAGGCCGAGATAGCCCACGCCGCACTTCTCGCCGACCTGCTTGACCTGCGCGAGGTGCCGCCCGGTTTCAGCGCAAGTCTGGTGCAGGTTTTCGAGCGGCGCGCCCGACAGCTCCAGCTGACCGGCCGGTTCAAGGCTGACCGCGCCGTCCGCGCCCTTCAAGGCGATGACGTTTCCCCCTTCCTCGACCGGCGTCCAGCCGAACTGTTCGAGCCCCTTGAGCAGATCGCGGATGCCGCAAGGCTCGTCATAGGACGGAGCGCGGTGATCGGAAGTCTTGAACACCAGCTTTTCGTGCTCGGTGCCGATGCGCCAGTCGGCAGGCGGCTTTTCGCCGCGCATCATCGGCGCGAGCAGCTGGTCGAAGCTCTCGATGATCGGATCGTCCGCCGTGCTGGCTTCGCGTGTGCTCATAGGATGAGGCCCTCTCTGGAAGGTTGCCTTAGAAAACTGGTCTGCCGGTGGGAAGGCAAATTCGCGTTTGGCGGGGTGAAGCGGAACTGTTGTGCCGGTTCGCGGGGGGCTGTCCGGTGGTTACCAATCGCCCACGCGCGCCATCCAAACGGCCAGTGCCGCGATGGCGGCGGTCTCGCCGCGCAGGATGCGCGGGCCGAGGCTGATCGGGCGTGCCTGCAGGTGGGCGCGGATGGCGGCGCGCTCGGATTCGTCAAACCCGCCTTCGGGGCCGACAAGGATCGCCGCCGGGCCGGAATGGGCGGCGAAGGCGGCGGCGGCATTGTCTCCGCCGTTCTCGTCGGCGAAGAACAGCGCGCGATCCTCCGGCCATCCCGCCAGCAGCGCATCGAGCTTGACCGGTTCGGCCAGCGTCGGGAGCGCGGTGCGGGCGCATTGCTCGGCGGCCTCAATGGTGATCGCACGGGCGCGTTCGTGGTTGAGCTTGTCGGCGACGCAGCGACGGGTGAGCACCGGCTGGATCCGGCCCACGCCCAGTTCGGTCGCCTTCTCGAGGATCAGGTCGAATCGGTCTTTCTTGAGCAGGGCGGGGCACAGCCACAGATCGGGCACCGCCTCACGCGCCCGGAGCCGCTGGACGACTTCAAGCGTGACGTCGCGTTTGCCCGCTTCGGTCACGCGCGCGGCCCATTCGCCGGTCACATCGTCGCACAGGATCACCGCGTCGCCTTCGCGCACCCGCATCACCTTGCCGAGGTAATGCGCCTGCGGGCCATCGAGCGCCACCATGCGACCTTCACCGAGTTCTTCGGCGAGGAACAGGCGCGGGGCGCTTTTCGGAGGCCATGCTGGTGTTGCGGGCATGGCTTTGCACTAGGCGCTCGGGGCGCTAGGGAGCAAGTCATGTCCGCGCGAACCGCCCAATTCCTGATCGCCGCCGTGTTTCTGGCGCTTGGCGGATGGGCGCTGTTCGCGCCGACCAGCGTGATCGAATTGGCGGTGAGCGAAGCCTATCGCGACAGCACTTTCCTCACCCGCTTCACGATGGTGTGCTTCGGCGCGCAGGCGGTGCTGTTCGGGTTGATCGCGCTGGTGACCCGCTGGAACGCGCGCAGCTTTGCCGTTTTCGCCGTGCTGTTGCTGCCGTTCTTCGGCTTCAACTACTGGTTCCATTACGAGGTGCCGGTGTTGACCAGCATCGGGATGCTCGACTTTGCAGGCAACGTGTCCATGCTGGTGCTGGCGGTGCTCGGCTGGCGGGCAGCGAGGGCTGCGGAGGCGCTGACGTGAACGATCAGGTGGTTCCCGACAGCGAACATCGTGGGCTCGTCGCGCGCCTGCCGCAGCTTCCGCGTGACCTTGCCCTGCTGGCGCGGTTC
>VFQO010046363.1_pt1 | contig 11265 bp, 12 predicted proteins | sample 3512331 | NCBI WGS metagenome assembly VFQO01 (sample SAMN10412371, study PRJNA504923) | tailings metagenome | isolation source: Replicate 3 from Balatoc abandoned mine | place: Philippines: Itogon, Benguet | collected 2017-08-28 | reverse complement strand
AATCATGTGCTACCTGTGCATCAAATCCAATACCACTCAGCATGCAGGAATAATGTTCATTCACCATGAATGCATCAATGGGTTTGGATTGTCCGGTAAAAATGAGTGATAATGCCTGTTCGGTTTTGGTGGGAATTTTGGCAGCCAGTGCCAGGCCATTACCTGAGCCAACGGGAATAATGCCAAAACGTACTGGCATATCATGTAGGGATTGTGTTACCTGATTCACCGTACCATCACCCCCAATGATCACGATATCAGTAATCTGTTCCGTACGAATCTTTTCGCGCAATAACTGGTAATGACCAGCAGCATTGGTATGCATGATCTCGAAGGGAATGTTCCTGGCGGTAGTTTCCCGTTCAATGATCTTTTTAATGCCTTCTTTTTTCGAGGTTCCAGAAATGGGGTTAATCAGGTAAACAATCTTTCTTTCCATCAATGCTCTCCTTTAGATAAATAAATAATACCACTTACATGATAAGTCGTTCGAATGGCTTAAAGATTGCTATTAAATATGATAAAATCCTGTTAAACCAAATTGTCTACCACTTCAGCAAAGCACTGGCCCAGGTGAAACCGCTGCCAAATGCTGCCAGGCAAACGAGATCCCCGTTTTTGATCAATCCCTTTTCCCAGGCTTCACAGAGTGCAATGGGTACAGATGCAGCTGTAGTATTGCCATACTGCTGAATATTATTATACACCTGATGATCTCCCAATCCAAGTTTTTGCTGTACAAACTGACTAATACGCAGGTTGGCCTGGTGTGGAATGAGCATATTGATATCGGATGGTTGGTAGCCATTTTGCTGTAAGGCTTCCATGATTACTTCCGGAAACTTTACTACTGCTTTTTTGAATACAGATGGGCCATCCATAAAAGGAAAGTTTTGTGCATTGTTCACCATCTCATGACTCATGAACATTTGTCCGATCTCGGCATCATCGAAGCTGGCATAGTTTTTATCTCCCCAATAATTGGCATGCGTACCCGGATTATACATGGCCAGAATCTCGGCTGCTTCTCCATCGCTATGTAAGTGGGTGCTGAGAATGCCTTGAGCTGGTTCATCGGTTGGTTGTAATACTACAGCGCCGGCGCCATCACCAAAAATGACTGATACATTTCTTCCTCTTGTGCTGAAATCGAGTCCGAAAGAGTGTTTTTCACTGCCTACCACCAGGATATTCTTGTACATACCCGAGCGAATGAACTGGTCGGCCACACTCAGTGCATATACAAAGCCACTACATTGATTACGAACATCCAGGGCCCCAATTTCCTTCATCTTCATGGCCCGCTGTAAGAGTACCCCACATCCAGGAAAATAGTAATCGGGAGAAAGGGTGGCGAATACAATGAAATCAATATCCTGTGGCGTGGTGCCAGCTCTTTCAATCGCTATACGGGCTGCTTCCACGCCCATGGTAGTGGTGGTTTCATCAGTTCTGTGGGCATATCTTCTTTCTTTGATTCCGGTTCGCTCCTGTATCCATTCATCACTGGTATCCATATAACGGGTGAGATCCTGATTGGTCATAACCTGTTTAGGTACATACATACCGATCCCGGCGATCTTACTGCGTGGCATAGGCAATCATTTATTTATTGGAAAGATAAGACAATCGGCAAAAATAGGGGCTATGGCGCTTCTACAGGTGCTTTAAGGATATGTTGCAGGAACCAGCCAGCCTCTTTCTCTACACTCATGATATCCTTCGATTGTATGGGTGAAGCCAGCACATGACTACCCGCATTGGGAATGGCCACCATTCGTTTTAATGAATCGGGTGTACCCAGCTCCTGGAACATGGTGCGCATGGCACTTACCTTTACTACAGGATCCTGTTGCTGCTCATTTTTATAATAATAGAGTACTAGTACAGGTTGTGCAACTTTGCTGAAAGTAGCTTTTGTCATCGTGGTTTCCAGCAGTTCCTGTAATTCTGTTACTGCTTCCAGCCGGTATTGGGTATTCCAGTACTTTTTATATTCATCTGTTTTATTGGCGACTATATTTAACTCGGAGCCCTTGACCAGCCTGGCTATTTGTAATCCCCAATGGTTATTGGCGATCCAGGCATTGGGATCATTGATGGCGATATTGGGCGATAGCAGTAATAATCCTGCTATATCCGGATAGGTAGCAGCTAATTGTAAGGCAAGTGTTCCTCCGGTTGATGTTCCCATCAGAATTACTTTTTTTCCCAGCCGTTTACCAATGGCATAGGCATCGCGGGCTGTTTCCCATAAACTGGATGCAGTCATGTGTAATAATGCATCGGTAGTATCAATACCATGTTCCGATAATCGGGCGAGATAGAGGTTGGCTTTTAGCTTTTTGGCCAATTCACGATGTACGGGTGCGCCTTCCTGTTGTGAAGCACTGAATCCGTGTAAATACACAAGCGCATATTCGGTAGGTTGTTTAAGGCTATCATTGGCCCAAATGATCCTGGCTTCATTATCGGGTTTGATGTGTGGTCTTGATTCCAGTGCCGATACATATTGTTCCAGACTATCTGCACCCGTAGGAACTGTGGGGAGGGCGGCGTTATACACTGGCTGATCAGGAGTTGGTCCCAACAGATATACAATGAACAGAATCCCCAACAGGATCAACAACCGTTTTAACCAGCGCATAGGGTTTAATTTGCAGAAAGGTACAGATACTTATTCAATGCCATTTGATTAATTGCGGAAGAGGATGAAAGGCTGTCATTTCGGGGCGAATAGCGCTTATTAGCCTCTTTATCAGTGGCTTAAGTGGTGAAATGGTTAAGTTTCGCGAATGCTTTGCCCTCCGCCGATAAAGCCGTACCTTTGCAGCCTCAATTTTTTACATGGAAATAAGAAACATTGCCATTATTGCTCACGTAGACCATGGCAAGACCACACTGGTAGACAGGATACTGCATGCCACAAAAGTGTTTCGCGATAACCAGGATACTGGTGAACTGATCATGGATAGTAATGACCTCGAAAAAGAAAGGGGTATCACTATCTTTAGTAAGAACGCAGCCGTTACCTATAACGATGTTAAGATCAACGTAATCGATACGCCAGGCCACAGTGACTTTGGCGGTGAGGTGGAACGTGTGTTGAAAATGGCCGATGGGGTAATCCTGTTGGTGGATGCCTTTGAAGGCCCTATGCCCCAAACACGTTTCGTACTTCAAAAAGCTTTGCAGCTCAACCTGCATCCTATCGTGGTGATCAATAAGGTAGATAAACCCAACTGCCGCCCCGATGAAGTGCATGATGCAGTATTCGAATTGTTCTTTAACCTTGATGCAACTGAAGAGCAGCTTAACTTCCCTACTTTCTATGGTAGTGGTAAGAATGGCTGGTTCAATGATAGCCTTACGCCAACAGAAGATATCCTGCCATTAATGGATGGTATCCTGAAATATGTACCTGCTCCCAAAGTAACTGAAGGTACCCTGCAATTGCAGATCACTTCCCTGGATTACTCTTCTTTCCTGGGTCGTATTGCCATTGGTAAAGTAACCCGTGGTTCTATCAAAGAAAACCAACCCATTGCACTGGTACAAGCCGATGGCTCTATCAAGAAAAGCCGTGTGAAGGAACTCTATGTGTTTGAAGGCATGGGTAAGCGTAAAGTAACAGAAGTAGTATCTGGTGATCTTTGTGCGGTGGTGGGTCTGGAAGACTTCAACATTGGTGATACCATTGCTGATGCCGAAAATCCTGAGGCACTCCCCATTATTAGTGTGGATGAGCCTACCATGAGTATGACTTTCAGCATTAACAACTCTCCTTTCTTTGGTAGGGATGGTAAATTCGTTACTTCCCGTCACCTGCGCGACAGGCTGATGAAGGAAACCGAAAAGAACCTGGCGCTGCGTGTAGAAGATACGGATAGTGCTGATAGCTTCCTGGTATATGGTCGTGGTATTCTTCACCTGGGTGTATTGGTAGAAACCATGCGTCGTGAGGGATATGAGCTTACCGTGGGTAACCCGCAGGTACTGGTGAAGACAATCGACGGCAAAAAGAATGAACCTTATGAAATTCTTGTGGTAGATGTACCTAGTGAATTCAGCGGTAAAGTAATCGATCTGGTTACCCAACGCAAAGGTGAAATGCTGGTGATGGAAAGCAAGGGTGAAATGCAACACCTGGAGTTCGATATTCCATCACGTGGTTTGATTGGTTTACGTTCTCAAATGCTGACCAATACTGCAGGTGAAGCTGTAATGGCTCACCGCTTTAATGAATATAAACCCTGGAAAGGCCCCATCCCCGGAAGGAATAACGGTGTGCTGATCTCTAAGTTCCAGGGTGTTACTACTGCGTATTCAATCGATAAGCTGCAAGACAGAGGTAGCTTCTTCATTGATCCAGGAGAGGAAGTATATTCCGGACAGATCATTGCCGAGCATATTAAGCCAGGTGATCTGAACGTAAATGCGGTGGAAGCTAAAAAGCTCACTAACCACCGTGCGAGCGGTAGTGATGATAGCGTACGTATCACGCCAAAGATCCAGTTAACACTGGAAGAGTGTATGGAATATATTCAGCATGATGAGTGTATTGAAGTGACGCCTAAAAACATTCGCATGCGTAAAACTGTATTGGATGAAGAACAACGCAAGAAAGTAGCGAAGAGCATGCAGTCTGAAGCGGCTCAGTAAGTTCAGCTAACTGAATATACCAGCCCATAGCAAATCCTCAACGGTTTGTTATGGGCTTTTTTATGTTAATTATTCGATGGCAGCTTGTATATATTCAGCGGGCATATTTGGCAAAACAAACGCTGTTCTCAATACCGGCATATTGCCCATAGTTAGGAATGATTTGATACCCGTTCTTTTCATAAAGCGCAATCGCTTCCGGTTGTCGTTTGCCGGTTTCCAGCATCAGTGTATGATAGCCTAAAGATAATGCCCAGTTTTCGAGTTCCTGCAAGAGGGTAGAGGCAATGCCTTGACCGCGTGCGTTTTCTTTCGTGTACATTCGCTTCACTTCAACAATACCCGGCTCCAACTCTTTAAAAGCGCCGCAGGCAACTGACTCATCATCTATATAAGCAAGCACAACATGATTCAGTGTAACAATACCATTGAATTGATGATAAAAAGCATGTTCAGGACCATCCCTTTCGGCTAATTCTGCGTCCAGTAATTGTACGAGGTTTACAAAAGCTGGGTTAGAGGAGTTTGTTCTGATTAACTGTACGGACATATATCACTCAGTTGGGTCTTTTTTTTCGGTTGCATGGGGTGTAGCTACTACCGATGCCAGTAAATGATTGGTACTGCAATTATCACCATCACAGCAGGGAAGTGCATTGGTACCACAAACCGGGCACTGATAGTGTCCGTGTACATGGATGAGCTGTACCAGATGGCCACAAAAAAGGCATTGTTGCACTTGCATAGAATCTTTGTTTTGGCATTTCTAAATTACTATTTCTTTTGAATCATACGCAAAACCTGGGAAGCAAGAATAGTTGCTACATCCACTCCTTTTAAATAAGGTCCAGGCACAGTTTCCCTACTGAAGAAGAAGCTGTACTGAAGCACTATCTTTCTCATATATGCTATAGGATAGATAAAGCAAAAGCCACCCAAATGAGGGTGGCTTTATACGATCAATCACAACTGGCGTATTCATTCTAAGACCTGCCGGTTAGTGTATCTGTATTTTTCAAGGATTATCCTTTTTTCACAATCACATCTTCGATCTGCCTGGTGCGAATGTTCACATCAAACTTCTCTTTGTACACTTCTTTACCCACCTGGATTACAAATGTGAGGACAGATTCATTTTTGGGAACTACAAATTTCTTCTTGAAATTCTTATCTGAAAAGTTAGCTCTGTACAGGCTTTGACCAAATTCATCAAATACATTCAGGGTAAATGACTGTCCTGTAGGGTTTTCAAAAGACACATTGAAAGAAAGGTCTTCATTGAAAACGCCGGCATAGTGAATGTCGATCTTCTTCTCAGTCTTGTTCTCTGAACTTACACTGTTGTTGGCATTTGCTTGCATGAACAGTACCATACTAAAAACGGCTACGATCATGTTTCTTACGATGTTGTTAACGGTTTGCTTTTTCATTTCTTGGTGTTTTAGACATTAATGATTTGATACCAGTTCTTGTACGGCGATAGCAATAGCTGGTAAGTGCTGGCAAGACAACAAATGATGGTCGTAAAAAGCTAAGCGTAGTAGAAAGATGGGCAGGCGCCCTTTTCGTATGGATAACAGCGTTCGTAGTAGCGCTGTTCAATGATTAATACCTAATGCACTGCAAAGGTAACCCTATTTTTTTATTTTTTTTCGGCCTATCGTTAAATAATCAATAAATGAATGATTAACGATCGTTAGTTTGTATGACAGGCCTGTTAAGGCTTTCCCACAATAAATCCTTGAGTTCAGTGAGTCCGGTTTGTGTTACAGATGAGATAAATACATGTGGGATTTGTGCTGGTAATTCTTTGCTGATGGCTTCTTTCAATTCATCATCGAGCATATCACTTTTACTAACCGCAATGATGAAATCTTTCTGCAACATTTCCGGATTATACTGCTCCAGTTCATTACGCAGGATCTCAAATTCTTTTTTATGATCTGCACTGTCGGCGGGTATGAGGAATAGCAGTACTGCATTCCTTTCAATATGACGCAGAAAGCGATGCCCTAATCCTTTTCCTTCAGCTGCCCCTTCAATAATCCCTGGTAAATCGGCAATGCAGAAGGAACGTCCGTTACGATAAGCTACCATACCCAATTGTGGGGTAAGTGTAGTAAAAGCATAATTAGCGATCTTAGGTTTGGCAGCCGTGATAACAGACAGCAATGTTGATTTACCGGCATTGGGAAAGCCTACAAGTCCAACATCGGCCAATACCTTTAATTCAATATTCTTCCAGCCTTCAATGCCTGGCTCACCGGGCTGTGCGTGTTCTGGTGCCTGGTTGGTAGGGGTGGCAAAATTGCTGTTCCCTAATCCACCGCGACCACCTCTCATCCAGATGATTTCTTGTCCGTCTTCGAGAATCTCCGCTTCTATTTCCCCTGTTTCTTCATTCCGTGCAACAGTTCCAAGGGGCACTTCAATGATGACATCTTTACCATCATGTCCGGTACAGTTGTTCTTACTACCATTTTCACCATTCTCTGCCAGTACATTCTTGAAATAGCGAAGGTGTAAGAGTGTCCATAACTGTGCATTACCGCGCAGTATGATATGTCCGCCACGACCACCATCACCACCATCAGGGCCACCCCTGGCGGTAAGTTTATTGCGCATGAAATGTCGGGAGCCGGCGCCACCATGACCACTACGGCAAAAAATGCGGATATAATCGATAAAGTTATTCTTCTCTGACACGGCTAAGGTATAATCCTGCAAAGTTACGACAATCGTACTCAGTTGCCGCTTTTCCAGCTTTTATAGTCTGCAGGCTGCTGATTTACAGGTCTTTCAGCAGGTATTTCCCGAAGTGGTTCTATAGGATGCCAATGGGCATGCATATCTGCTGGTAATGCCTGGTACAGGGCTGTGCCTGCTGTCTTCCAGCTTATCATTTCTTCACTTACCTCTCTGATTCTCTTGGCCGGATTGCCTACAATCAAACTTCTTTGTTCAAATATTTCATCGGCCTTAATAAAGCTGAGTGCGCCAACAATACATTCATTACCCAATACCACATTATCCATAATCACGGTATTCATACCTACCAAACAGTTCTCGCCAATGGTGGCACCATGAATGATGGCGCCATGGCCTATATGCGCTCCTTTTTTCAATAATACGGTAACGCCGGGAAACATATGAATGGTACAGTTTTCCTGCACATTACAGCCATCTTCAATAACAATCCTTCCCCAATCGCCCCGAATGGCAGCACCGGGGCCTATATACACATCACGACCAATGATTACTTGTCCGGTTACCGCTGCCTGTGGATGCACAAAAGCAGTTTCATGTACTACCGGAATAAATTCCTTGAACTGATAAATCATATGAGCGTTTTACCCGTTCTGAAGCAAGTGCCCTTGAAATGTGCTACTTCTTCATTACGCTGGTTGGTAATGGTAATATGGTATAAGCCGGTACTTCTGCCATTATGCAGCTCCCTGGCTTCTGCTGTAAGTATATCGCCCGTTTGTACCGCCTTGGTGAATACAATGGAAGTATCCAATGCCACAGAAAGATTATTGCGATTATTGCAGGCAAAGGCAAATGCACTATCTGCCAGCGAAAAAGCTATGCCACCATGTGTGATGCCAAAACCATTTACCATTTCTTCACGAATGGTCATGCTAATGCGGCTATATCCTTCCCTGATCTCTAACACTTCTATGCCTAACCATTGTGAGAAACGGTCATTCGCCATCATGTGGTCTACTACTGCTTTATTTGACTGCATGGGATGATTGTTTATGATCCTGTAAAAATAGGCTGACGTTTTTCCATAAATGCTTGCACTCCTTCTGCAAAATCATTGGTAGCGGCAGCTTTTTGCTGGTATTGGTCTTCCAGTAATAATTGCTCCTCCAGTGTATTAATGGCAGAATGGTTCAATGCATGTTTGATATACCCCAATGCACGTGTTGGCATATTGGCCAGGGTGCCTGCGATTTGTAAGGATGCGGTTCTGAAATCTGCATCATCGAATACCTGATACAGCATGCCCATTTGTAATGCCTGTTCTGCATTAACCTTATCGCCCAACATCATGAGTGCACTGGCTCTTTGAAAGCCAATCAATCGGGGTAGGGTAAATGTTCCACCACTATCGGGAATGAGGCCGATCTTGGAAAAGGCCTGAATAAAGGAGGCGGAACGTGCTGCTACTACTACATCACAACACAAGGCAATATTGGCACCAGCACCCGCAGCAACACCATTCACAGCAGCAATCACCGGTTTGGGAATATTACGTAAACGTGTAATGATGGGGTTATAATGTTCACTCAATATGCGTTGCATACCGGGTCCTTCAGGATCGGTCACTTCTGCCAGATCCTGTCCGGCACAAAAGCCTTTGCCCGCACCTGTAAGATAGATGGCTCTTACTTCATGTAATGAAGCACATTCATCAAGTCGGGCTTGCAGCAATAGTGCCATTTCCCGATTAAATGAATTGAGTTTATCGGGCCTGTTCAGGGTGATATGTGCAATATGATCCTGTATGGAAAATTCAATGGAAGCCATCGTAATTATTTTAGGTAAAAGGTATAATACCTGTTTGATGATAACCTAATCAATACAGGTTTTGCTCAAAATTAGCTCTTTATAAATCTATGCAATAAATTTTAAACAGGTACTATTTGTATTCCTGCTTTTAGTGTAATTTGCTGTATGCGCAATTGCTCTTTTTATGGTGTTTTTGTATTACTCTTATCCATACAATCAGTAAGGGCGCAGCAAATATTACCGGATAGCAGTTATGTACGCAGTTACCGCGAATTGTTGAATGTGTCGACCGGTTTGCAAACCAATAATGTGGAGTTCCTGGTATCTTATCCCGCCAACAAACTTCGGTTTGAGTTAGTGCCTCGTGAAACTTTGCAGCAATTCATACTTTTACAATATCGTTGGATAAACTTCAGGTATTCACTAACACCTGGCTATCTCAATCCTGATCGTTCTTTGCGAACTGGTGCTAGCAAGCGTTCTTCCTTTGAATTGGCTTTTGTATTGGGCGATGTTGATGTTACCCTGGGACGCCAGGTAGCCGAGGGATATTTTGTACGCAACACAAGGGATTTTGAACCCGGTTGGAAGCCGGGAGATGCTTATCTGCAACTCAATACCCTTCGTTCCCGGATCTATTCGCTTCAATTGGGGTATAACACCAATAAAAAATTCTCTGATGTAGGGATGGTATCGGGTAAGTCTAAGCAATTGAAAGCTGCTGCCAGTTTTATGCCTTCATTCCAAATGAACCTGATAGATTTTACCGATGCAAGCACACAACCAAGAACCGGTATTCAGTATGGTGATCATCATACTGATCTTGTTGTATTATTACCGGTATCGGGGGCATTGGTTTGGGCTAAGGACTGGTCTGTTGCAGCGGCTGCCGGACCTGTTGTAGGAATGAACTGGCTTCGCTCAAGATCGTATGACACTGCATTACAAACTATCAATACAGCGGGTAGCTATTTTTCTGCAGGCTACTATTTAAAAGGAGGTATATCCTATACCCGCAATCGATGGTACGCAGGGATCAATGCATATTATCAAAAATATGCTGCGGGTGATCGTAGCGAAAGAACCAGCAGAATCTTTTATGGTGCTGAGTTTTATATTGGTACCCGTTTAAGAGCACCTGGTTTTCTGGCCAAGCTTCTTTAATTAGTGGCACTTGAAATGATCGAAGGGTTCTTTGCAATCCAAACAGCGATACAATGATTTGCAGGCAGTACTGCCAAATTGTGAAACCAGTTCTGTATGCCAGGAATGACACTGCGGACATTGAACCGCTTCTTCTTCCTGGAAGGCATCGGGGGTGCCAATGGTTTGTTTGTAATGTGGTGGTGCAATGCCGTAGGCCTTGAGTTTATTCCTGCCTTCCTCACTCATCCAATCGGTTGTCCAGGCCGGACTTAATACCTGTTCTATTTGTATGTGCTGATAGCCTGCTTCGAGGAGGCGCATGCGTATTTGCATGCCAATTACATCCATGGCCGGACAACCACTATAGGTAGGTGTAATGCGGATGGTGATGCGTGCAGGTTCATTGGGAAAGGTTTCGATGGAACGTACGATGCCCAGGTCCAGTATGGTTAGTACGGGTACTTCCGGATCGGTAACCGATGCCAACAATGTCCAAACTTGCTCTTCCTGTTTTGTCATGCGTAATGAATGCTTTACCATTCTGCACCGGGATAGGCTCTTTGCAGGTATTGCATTTCAGCGAGAATATATCCCAGGTGTTCGGTATGGATACCTGTTTTTCCTCCTTTTTGTGACCAGCTGTTATCGGGCTTTGTAAGTGTAGCCTCTGCTAATACCTGATCAACACGCTCCTGCCATTGCTGTTGCATACGCTGTAAATCAGCACCAATACCTGCTTGCAATATGGTCTCTTCATAAGGCGCCGCAATAAAGGCTTCTCCAGTATAATTCCAGGCATCATTAATCGCTTGCTGCATTTTCTCCTTGCTCTCATCTGTACCATCACCTAGTCTGATTACCCATTCGCTGCTCCAGCGAACATGATAGGTTACTTCCTTCAGTGATTTTTCAGCTATAGCGGCGAGTTCCGCGTTATTA
>VFQO010046362.1_pt1 | contig 11266 bp, 5 predicted proteins | sample 3512331 | NCBI WGS metagenome assembly VFQO01 (sample SAMN10412371, study PRJNA504923) | tailings metagenome | isolation source: Replicate 3 from Balatoc abandoned mine | place: Philippines: Itogon, Benguet | collected 2017-08-28 | reverse complement strand
ATCCCACAGTCACCTGCATGGACCGTTTGCTAGCAGAGCGCTTGCAGCGTGATTATGCCCCTATTGAAGCAGCTGCAGCTAGAGAAATGTTGCTGCTTGACCTTGATCAGCTCAATGACTGGCAGACCATCGTGCAAACTAAGGAGACTGCCGAGAGCATGAAGCAGAAAGTGCTGCAGGCCCGCCAGCAGAAAGCCGTTGCAGCTGCAGCTGCTGCTGCACAGGCAGCTGCTGGAGCCGCTGCTGCCAACTCCCAGGCCACGGCTACCGTGCAGCAGCCACAGGGGCAGCAGCAACAGCAACAGCAGCAGCAGCAGACACAGCAGCCGCCGCCAGGCGTCAATGCACCTGCAACAGCATCAGGTGTAAACCCGCAGCAGACGCCTCAAGGGCAGCAGTCTACCCAGACAGCTGCTGGGGGTGCGCCGCCCAATGCTGCTGCTGCAGGAGCAGCAGGTTCTACTGGTGCCACACCCTCTACTGGCCAGCCAGCCACGGCCCCAGTGCCTGCAGTCCCTGCAGCCCCGCCTACAGCCACAGAGCTAGCCCAGGAGTTCACCAAGGCAATCACAGGTGCCATGACAGCAGTTGCAGCAGCCGCCAAGCCTGATGCTGCTGACCGTGAAGGCCAGAAGAAGATCACGATTGGCACTGGTGCACGCTGCTCTCCACACGGTGCCCTCTACTGCCTCTTCTGGATAGCTATGGACCTGTGCTTTGGCCTGGCAGGCATCCCAGAGAAGGACAAGCTCTACAGCTTCAGCTCGCCTGGCAGCCAGGGCAGCATGCAGGTTGGTGAGTTTGCTCAGCACATTCAGCTGCTGTATGAGACTGTTGCCCACATTCCAGGTGTGGATCTCAATGCAGCAAAGTCCATCTTCATCAGCGGCCTCAACAGCGACAGCATCCGCCTCAAGGCCAGGGACTGGCTGTTCAACAATCCCAACTCAGACCTGGACCAGCTGTCAGCAAAAGCACAGCATTATGAGGACATGCAGCAGCGTGAGGAGCAGGTGATGCTGCAGGCCAGTCTGGTCAAGGGCACAGCAAGCAGCAAGTCTGCTCGTGCAGGCTCCTCAGGGGGCGGCAAGAAGCTACGCAGTGAAGACCCTGCAGTCCAGGAGATGCTGCGCAATTGTAGTGAGAGGCAGCGCCCTACCTGGGAAGCAGCAGTGCAGCTGGCAGACAAGGACCCAAACAATGACATGGCCCTTTGTAAGGTCTGCCACCCAAGCACCCGCCATCTCAATGCCCTGTGCAATGCTAGGAACAAGGAGGGCAGTGCAGCAGGTGGCAAGGGCAGGCACGCCATGGCAGCCAGCCATTACCCAGCAGAGGCAGGTCAGCAGTACCACACAGCTGCTGCAGCAGGCAGCAGTGGGTACGCAGCAGCAGCACCTATCACAGCTGGTGATGTGGCGCAGATCTGTCAGCAGACCATCGCAGCAGTAGTGCCTACCTCCATAGCAGCAGCCCTGCAGCAAGGCATTCCCAGGGGTGAGGTGCGTCCTTCCTCCTCCAAGCGTGGCGGCTATGAGAGCCAGCGGCCTGGTCCTTCCTATGGTGCCGGCTCTTCCAGTGGTGGCTGCCCCATCTGCGGCTACCGTGCCCGCCATGACTGCTGGTGTGAGTCACCTGGCAAGGCTCCTGCAGACTGGGAAGGGCCCAGCTCCCGCACCTATGACAAGGGCGTGCTCATGTACATCCGTGCATGCCACAAGCTGGGCAAGACCCCTCTCCTGCAGCGCTGTGAGTCCACTGTGCGCCGTCTGCTGCAGGCAGGTCAGCTGCAGAAGCATGAGGCAGACTGGGTCAAGCAGGTGCTTCAGCAGCAGCGGCACGCTATGATGGTGAGTGACTGGGGTGGGCCTGCTATTCACCCAGTGATGCACGCAGCAGCAGCCTACAATCCTCATGCCATGCACATGCCTTACTCTGGCAGCTATAACCCTAGCATGCAGCAGGCAGTGTATCATCAGCAGCAGCCGTCCTTTGCAGCACCAGCAGCCACGTCTGGTCAGCCAGCTTCAGCAGCAGCAGCTGCTGCACCTACTGCTGGCAATGCAGCAGCACCCACTAGCATGATGGCTTGGCAGGGGGGTGGTTTTGCCATGTCAGCACTTATGGCAGCAGCGGTCAGCGACAGCAGTGACAGCCTTGATTCCGCTGCTCCCAAAGCCCCTCCTGCTGACCAAATTGTTGAGCTGCCTGAGTCATTCTTCAGCTGTGCAGCCACCCGTTCCAAGCAGCGCAAGTCCGCTGCTCCTGAGCAGCCAGCAGAGGTCCCTGCAGCAGCAGAGAACACCCCTGCAGTAGCGCCACCAGCAGCAGCCAATGAGGATACCGTGCGGCCTAGGAACAAGCTGCCCAGCAGCTTCCTGCCACCACCACAGACAGACCGCTCCTCTGGCAGGGCCCCAGCTGCTTCAACAGCAGCTGGCAACGCCTCAGCAGCTCCAGAGTCAGCTAGCAGCAGCAGCACTTACACCCTAGAGGTGCACAACAGCATTGTGGCAGGCATCAACAAGATGATGGAGCGTCTTCCTCATCTGCCTGGCTACCTAGGCCCGCCACCTGGCCTTGCAGCAGCAGCAGCTTCCAGCAGCAGCCAGCCCAGTGGCTCCCTGCCCATACCTGCTGCTGGACTTGAAGTGGGTACCAAGCCTATCTTCAAGTACCGCACGCCAGACTATGCAGTAGCTTCTACAGCGCCTCAGACCCTTGATCAGGTGCTCTCCCTGTCCGCAGCAGAAGGTATCACCGCCGCAACGGCCGCCCAGACGCCCTTGTAGAGAAGGCCATGGTTGACAGCGGCTCCAATACCTTCCTGTGCACTGAGAAGTGGGCCGAACAGCTGGGCATCCACATCTACCGTGACGTGCCCCTGCCAGCACTGCGTGCCATTGACGGCAAGCTGGCAAACTACCTGGTTGGCCGCACTGAGCCCCTGACACTCATCCTGGGTAAGGGCACTGAGCACCCAGCCTACCTGCAGCTGCCGCATGGAGGCTTCGTGATTAAAGGTGATGCAGGGGGGATGTATAACATTTGTTTGGACAAGCAGACACTGGCACCTCACTTTGCTCACGTGCACCCTGTGTACCGTCACCTTGTGTGGTACCCCAATGCCGCCAAGGGCGACTTCAGCATTATGAATGGTGTGCCAGTCCGCAGCTTTGCACCAGTAGAGCAGGCCAGCGCCCAGGGTGGTCCCGGCAGCGTGTGCACTGCAGCAGTGGGGGGCATGGCAGCACTGGCAATGGGCTGCATTTGTGAGCATGCGCCGTCAGCAGCAGCAGGTCAGCAGGATACGGCTAGCAGTCATGCTTCCTGCGCCCCTGCTAGTGCTGCCTCCTCTATTGCTGCTCACACTGCTGCTACCACTAACGAGGCTGCTGCCAGCTTTCCTAGCAGCTCCACAGCACAGCCCAGGTCCTCCCTGTCAGCAGCACGCAACTTCAGCCTGCTGCTGCTGCAGCTGCTGCTGATGTTTATCAGCAGCACCTTCAAGGGCCTGGACTACCTCCTTCGCCAGCTGCCCAGTCACTGCCTTTCCTGGCTGGTGCAGCAGGCATTGCCCCCTGTTTGGGCCTGGAGGATTAACCCAGCAGACCTTCCCCAGCAGCTCTTCGCCCGCTTTTCCTGTGCACAGCCTGGGCAAGCCAACGCCACAGGCAGGTGCGGCAAGCGGCCACGTAAGAAGCAATCAAGGCCTGCCAAATCCCTTCAGAAGCGTTCTCAGTCACTGCAGCCAGTCAAGCCCCGCTGCAGGCTAACATTCAGTCCTGGCAGTCTTCTTGCCAGGTTTGTGCTGTTCTTTGTGCTGCTTTGCCTTTCTTCTCTGGCAACCACAGCAGCTATGCACACCAGCCAGGACCTGCAAACAATGGCTGCTGGCACTTCCATTCAGCAGCAGCAGCTCCTGTACTGGCCCGGCTACACACAGCAGCACTATGGCCCCAATCAGCTCTTAGCAGCGCAGTTCCAGCAGCTGCCATTTCAGCAGGCAGCTGCAGCAGAAGCAGATGCAGACAGCAGCAGTGCAGGTTGGTACAGCCCCAACTCCACAGTCCTGGAACAGTTGGAGCCAGATGGTGCCCCTGAAGACCTGCACTCTGCCAACTGGACAGTGCATCCTGAAGGCCAGTGGATCATAGGCAACCATCCAAGCCTTAGCGCCACTGACCTTGAAGCACTGGTGAAGGTTCTCACTGAGGAAAAGGGCGCCTTTGCCTATACCTTGGATGAGATACCTGGCTACGAAGGCGAGCCCTTGACCTTCCAGCTCATTGAGCCTGACAAGCGCATGTGGTCCCCTCAGAGGCACTACACTGAGGAGGAGCTTGCCTTTGGTGATGCCAAGGTGCAGGAGATGCTTCAGGCCAAGATAGTAGAAGAAATCCCCACTACCAATCCACATGCCTCAGCAGTAACCTTGCCCATGAAGCGCGCTCCTGACGGCAGCTGGTCAGACAAGCGCTGGTGTGTGGACCTCAGAAAAGTCAACAGTAACACAGTGGTGGACAGGCATGGTGTTCCTCTGCCAGAAGATCTCTTCCGCCGCATGCGTGGCGCCAAGTACTTCAGCAAAATAGATCTGCGCTCAGGTTTCTGGCAGATGCGCCTCAGCCCAGAAGCCAAGCAGCAAATGGCCTTCTGGTGGCGTGGCAAGCTGTACACCTTCAACCGCTTGCCCTTTGGCCACGTTAATGCCACTGCAGTCTTTCAGCGTGCCATGGAGACCGAGCTGCAGAAGGCAGGCCTGTCCCACTGCAGCTGTGTCTTTGTAGATGACGTCTGCATCTTCAGCGACAACTTTGCTGATCACTTGCAGCAGCTCAGGCAGCTGCTGCAGCACTTTCAGAAGTGCGGCCTCCGTGCTCACCCAGCCAAGAGCATTGTAGCAGCAGATTGCATTCCATACCTTGGCCATCTCCTGTCAGCCAGCGACCTGCGCCCTGAGCCCGCCAAGATTGCTGCCATGCAGGCACTTAAGCCACCAACCACTGTCAAGCAGTTGCAGGCCCACCTGGGGCTCTTCAACTACTACCGGTGCTATGTGCCCAACTTCAGCCTCCTGGCACAGCCTCTCTATGCCCTGCTGAAGAAAGATGTTGCCTTCCTCTGGGGCCCTGAGCAGCAGGAGTCCTATGACAGCATCAAGTCAGCCCTGGCCACTCCTGGCCTGGCCCTTCAGCAGCCCCGCCTGGACAGGCCTTTCCACCTCTATGTGGACTGGAGCAACCACGGCATTGCAGCAGTCCTCAACCAGCAGGATGATGACGGCAACGACTACCTTGTTGCCTGCGCCAGCCGTTCTCTCAACTCTGCTGAGAAGAACCTCCTAGCCTGGAAAGGTGAGATGCTGGCAGCAGTTTGGGGCGTCAAGCTCTTCAGGCCTTACCTGCATTCAAGGGAGTTCTTTCTGCACAGTGACCATCGCGCCCTGCTATGGCTTCTCACCCACAAGGAGCCAGTTGGTCAGCAGATGCGCTGGTGTCTAGCGCTGCAGGATTACAGATTCACCCTTGTGCATAAGGAAGGTGCCAGCAACCCAGCAGATGTGCCCAGCAGGGAACCAGCAGCGTGCTCAGCAGATGTGACAGGTGCCCGCCTTGACAGTGCCTATGATGCCTGGCCATTGCCCAAAGTCCTGCAGCCCAACATGGTGCCAGATCCTACTGTCTACACCCATGACAGCCTTGCACAGCAGCTTGGCATCATGCCCAAGGCCAACAAGTCTACCAGCAAGCAGTCTGCAGCGGTGAGTCCTGCAGCTGCCTTGGCCATGCATGCATCTGATGCACTTCCTGCTCTGTCGCAGCTTGATCATGATCTGATGCATTGCGTGGTGGCCAGCACTGAAACAGCCATTGATGTCATCGCCCCAACAGCAGCTTCAATGCTGGGGGGGGGGGGGTAACACCACTCTGCCTTTTTTAGACTTTTTTGGCAATGCACCTGATGAGCAGCATCCAGCCAGGGCCTGGCAGCAGTTTGAGTTGCAGTCAGCTGCATCTGCATGGGTGGCCAAGGCAGCAGCGGACGGTGAACCAGCTGCTCAGCAGTCACTTCCTGGCAGTTATGGCAGCCCTCCTGACAGCTTTGGCATTAGACCCACCTTGCAGCTTAACACTGTGCCTGTCAGTGCTACCTTTTTCCCTGCCGCCTATGCCCAAGGTGTTGTCCTGTATGAGCCCTTTGGTGGCCTCTGTGCCGGCCTGGAAGCTGTGCTACGCAATGGCTTCAAGGTGGTGCAGTACCTCTACAGCGACAATGACCCAGCAGCTCAGCAGATTGCTCTGCACCGCATCAGGCGCTTGCAGACCATGTACCCCAGCCAGCTTCCCACTTCTGCAATTGAGGGCTGCTTCTCACTGCTCCCAATGGACGTTAAAGAGGTGGGCAGTGCACAGCTGTCTCAGGTAGTTCAGCTGTTTCCCCAGCAGCAGTGGCTGGTTGTGGGTGGGTGGCCATGTCAGGATCTCTCCCTGGCTGGCAACTCTAAGGGCATGACAGGCAGGAGGGCACAGCTGCTGCATAACCTCGTCAGCATCATAGGCAGCTTGCAGCAGCTGATGCCTGCCCTTCCACCAGCTTATGTGCTTGAAAATGTGGCATTTCAGCATCACCGTGACCCACAGATTGCACAGCAGGACTTTGCTTAGTCGGCAGCATTATTGGACAGCCCACATTGCTGGATGCAGCTCAGATGGGCAGCCTTGCACACCGTGCCAGGAACTATTGGACTAACCTGTGCCTCCCAGCCCAACTCTCTGCTGCCCTGCGCTATGCTGAGCGTCCTGCCAATCGTACTGTCAGCATGGCACTGCCAGCCCACAGGGAAGCACTGCCAGTTGCCAGGTCAGACCCTGTCCCTCAGTTCCCCTGCAATCAGATTGGTGAGCCCCGTGCAGCATGGCCAACCCTCATGGGCAGGGCCGGTTCCTATGCCTTCAGGCCCGGTCAGGCTGGCAGTGTCCTTGACTACACCCTGCCAGCACAGCCATGCTGGACAGAGCCCACAGCAGAAGAGCGTGAGTTTGCCCTTGGCTACCTTCCTGGCAGTACAGCAGCAGAGGGTGTCACAGAACAGCAGCGCCGCAAGGCCCTGGGTCAGTGCATTGATGCAAACGCCCTGCAGGCCATCATTGCCACTTCCAAGGCATGGTGGTTTCGCTCTGCCCAGACCTCGCCGGCTGCTGCAGCAGTCAGCTGTGCCAATTCCAGCAGCACAGCAGTCCAGCAGTCAGAAGATCAGCCCTACAGCATTTCCCTTGCCTGTGCCCTTGCCGCCGAGACCCAGGACAAGGAGGCAGCCCCAGCAGCTGGTGCAGCAGACATCTGGCAAGATGCAGCAGCATTGCAAGTGCTGCAGTCAGGTGTGCTGCCCCAGGGCATTTCAGTTGTAGAAAGGCACCGGCTGGCACGCCGCGCCAAGCAGTACAGCTGGGAACAAGGCAAGCTGTACCGCCGCATGCCTGACAGCAGCCTTCGCCTAGTGCCACCTCCAGCAGACCGTGCCAACATCATCATCAGGCAGCATGAGCTGTGTGGGCACTTTGGCATCCGCCGCACAGCAGCTATGGTCCTCAGCAAGTACTGGTGGCATGGCCTCCTGGCCGATGCAGCTCACATCATCAACCGCTGTGAGCACTGCAAGCGTGTGCAGGCCAGCTTCACTGCCAAACCCCCAGAACTGCAGTCCATTCCTGTCAGCAGCATTGGTTACAGGTGGCACGTAGATACAGCAGGTCCCCTTACCACCTCAGAGCGTGGCCATCAGTACTTCATGGTAGCAGTGGAAGCCTTTACCAAGTACCTTGAAGTTGTGCCCATTCCTGACAAGAAGGCCAGCACCCTTGCCTACGCCTTCCTGCACAACGTCCTGGCCCGCTATGGTGCCCCAGCACAGGTGGTTACAGACAATGGTGGTGAGTTTGAGGGCGAGTTCCAGCAGCTACTGCTTGATGCCATGATTGATCACAGGCACACCTCCCCAGCTCACCCTCAGGCCAATGGCCAAGCTGAGAAGGCAGTGCATGTTGTCAAAACAGCCCTCACCAAAATGTCACAGGCCCGCAAAAGCCTGACCCAGTGGGACCAGGATGTAGCCTGGCTGGCTCTTGGCTACCGCTGTACCCCGCAGTCCAGCACCGGCTATTCCCCTTATGAGCTGATGTTTGCCCGCCCGCCAGTTGTGCCGCCAGCAGTCAAGGAGGCACTGGCACCTGCCATCAGCTATGATGATCCAGCAGCAGCAGCTCAAGACCTGCTGCTCAGGAAAGACCTTGTGCAGAAGATGTGCCCCATGGCTCTGGACAACCTCACCATAGCCCAGCATAGGGACCAGCGCCGCTACCTGCAGACGAGGGCGCCAGACTACGAGCCTAAGCAGCGCCTCTTCCAGCCAGGGCAGTACGTGTACCTGCAGCAGCTCAACCGCAGCAATACCCTGCAGCCCCGTGCCCGTACAGTGATCCTGAGGGTTGTGCAGCTCAAACCTTCAGGTGTGCTCATGCTGCAAGGCCGCTGTGGCCGTACAGTGGACATTCACATGTCCCACTGTGCGCCTTGTCCTATCAGAGGCATTGATGGTGACATAGACCCGCTGCTGAAGGACTTTGACTACGACACTCCCTGTGAGGTATGCAGCAGCCCTGTTGACAATGGGGATATGCTGCTGTGTGACATCTGTGACAGCGGTTACCACTTGCACTGCCTGCAGCCAGCATTGTCTGCAGTACCAGAGGGCTACTGGATATGCCCCAAGTGCAAGGAGCAGGGCTACACAGCAGATGAAGCAGCATCCAGGGAGCAGCAGCGTGAACAGCTAGCAGAGCGTGAGGCACAGCCTAATATGTTCCCATCCCCAGCCACCAGGAAGAGAGATGAGGAGGCCCGCAAGCTTGATGGCCGCCTTATCAAGCAGCCCTTCAGGGACCCTGCCATTCGCCGGCACAGGGACTACTGGGGTAAGCTGCACTACCGTGGCCCTGAGCACAGGCCATACTACTTCCAGATTGTCTGGGAGGATGGCAACACCAATGCAGCGTCCATGCGTGGTGTTAAGCGCTGGCTGCAGCCTGAGTCAGCAGTCCCACCAGCTTCAGTTCAGTTCCTGCCCCCAGAGGCGTTAGCAGCAGCAGTTCAGAATCCTGCAGCTGCCCATCAGCGCCTGCAGTCAGACCAGCAGCTCATGGCAGCAGCTGCCCACAGAGCCCCAATTCAGATTCCTGCAGTAGACCTACAGACTCTCCTGCAGTGCCTTCAGTTCAGCCTTGCACAAGAAGTGTGCAATCCCCTCAGCGACAGCGAGCAGTGGCAGCCAGTTCTTGGCAACTTCTGCCACACCGTCCACAATGGCCGTCCTCAGCATTCAGCCAGTGTGGTTTTCACAGCAGTTACTGGCAGCCATGCAGAGCAGCTCCTGGAGTGGCTTATGTCCCTCCCAGCTGCACTGGTGGTCTGCTACTTGGACAGCACTTGCCTGCTGGGGCGCATTGCAGCCGCCATTCAGCAGTACCGTGATCAGCAACGCAGCACCTTCATCACAGGCCAGCGTGGTGCCTGGCTGGTGATTGCTCTAGGCAGCCTGCCTCTTGAGCACTGGCTGCAGAAGCAGTAATCTGCAGCAACCTTCTGCAGCCTCACTGGCTGCTATCAGCAATAAAGGACCTCAAATCAGGGTTCAGTTCTCTGGAAGCACTATTTTCTGCCGGTGTGCTGCTGCTGCATCTCTTACTCTCCTCCAGGTGCCTGGTTTCCCTTTCACTCGCTCTTGTTTGGGTTGCAGGGCCTGGGGGGGGAAGGCATAAGGGTGCATGCAGCAGCTACGGCCTAGTCGTGTTCAGCAAATGCATGGGGGGTTTTTCTCTCACACTGTTTCATTTGTCTTGCAGCTAGTATACCATGGGGCGTGACGAGGAAAAGCAACGCTCCAAGTCCAGCTCAGATCGCAAGCCCCTCGCCCGCGGCTGCAGCAGGGAGCGCACAGCATCTGGCTCTCGCCGTGACAGCGCCAGGGAGACTGCCAGCAGTCAGCGCAGCCCCCGCAGGCCCTCAGCAGCAGCAGCACCCAGTACTCCTGCTGCAGCAGCAGCCACCACAGCAGCTGCTGCAAGAGTAACACCAGCAGTGCCTGCAGCCAGTACCCCTGCAAGACCTGCAGTACCCACAGTGACGACAGCTCCTGTGGCAGCACCTACAGCAGCAGCGGCTGCCCGCCCAAATGCTGCAGCCAACAGACCCCTGCCCCCTGGCCAGCAGGCCGTCAACCTGCTCAACCAGGCCCACACTCAGCTGCAGCTGATGCTGCAACAGATGAATGACCAGCGTGCGCTGGTGCAGCAGCGTCAGGCAGAGCAGCAGAGGCATGAGCAGGAGATGCGGCAGCAGAGGGAGAAGTACGAGCAGGAGCTGGAGCAGTTGCGCTAGCAGCACCGAGATGAGCTGCGCCGCATGCACAACAGGACCCTCAACCTTGAGGTGAAGGTCAGCACTATGAAGGCCTGGGTGGAGTCCCTGAACCAGCACCTGCACGATGTGACAGAGCTGGAGACAGCAAACCTGCTGCTGCAGAGGCGCTATGAGCGCGCAGTAGAGGCAGCAGCCAAGCAGGAGGCAGCAGTCAAGGAGGTTGCTGAGCAGAAGCAGCAGCTACAGCTCCTGGTTGACCAAATGCTGAAGATGGGCGTAGGGCCCTGCCAGGCCTGCAGCAGCAGGCAGGCGGAGCTAGATCAGCGCCTTGCAGAGGCACAGGCAGCAGCAGAGGCTGCTGTAAGGAACTTCCAGCAGCAGCAGGGACGCTCCTCTGCCCCAGCATCAGCAGCTGCAGCAGCAGCAGCTGCCCCAGAGCAGCCAGCCGCTGTCCCACAGCCAGCAGCAGCTGCAGCAGCAGCAGCTGCCCCTCAGTCGGCGGCAGCAACCTCAGAGTCCCCAGCAGGTACCTCGTCAGCAAGGCCTGCCATCAGCCCTGAGCGTGCTGCCCGAGTCCAGGCCAAGTACAACAAGCTCAAGCGGAAACATCGCCAGGATGTGCTTGACAACGTCCGCTGCACCATAGATGCAGCCATCGCCCTTGCAGACAAACCTGTTAACAGCAGCAGCGGCAAGGGCAGTGAGGATGGCAGCGAGGAGGAGGACAGCGGTCCGCAGCAGCCGTCGGGCCAGCAGCAGCAGCAGTCAGAACCAGGGGAGCCCGAGCTTGATTACGAGGGTAGCCCATCAGCTGCAACCGCCAGCAAGAAGAGCCGGACGGAGTGAG
>VFQO010046361.1_pt1 | contig 11267 bp, 14 predicted proteins | sample 3512331 | NCBI WGS metagenome assembly VFQO01 (sample SAMN10412371, study PRJNA504923) | tailings metagenome | isolation source: Replicate 3 from Balatoc abandoned mine | place: Philippines: Itogon, Benguet | collected 2017-08-28 | reverse complement strand
CGGATAAGCCTCCGTGTCCGAAAAGGCATTGAGCCGGTTGACGCGCACCGTGCCGCAGTCGAGCCGGGTCAGGCTGACCTTGGCCGCCGCGGCGGGCTTGTTCTGGGCGAGGGCGGGGGTAGCAAGGGCCAACGCCGCTGCGGCCGATGCGATAGCTTTCCAGATCATGCCATTCCGCTCCTTCTCTCTCCGTTCAATCGACCAGTTCCCGCACGTCGGTGAGCCGCCCGGTCACCGCGGCCGCAGCGGCCATCGCGGGGCTGAGCAGATGGGTGCGGCTGCCCGGCCCCTGGCGGCCGACAAAATTGCGGTTGCTGGTGCTCGCGCAGCGTTCACCCGCGGGCACCTTGTCGGGATTCATCGCGAGGCAGGCCGAACAGCCGGGCTCGCGCCATTCGAGTCCCGCGTCGATAAAGATACGGTCGAGTCCCTCGGCCTCGGCCTGCGCTTTCACCAGCCCTGATCCGGGCACGACGATTGCCCATTTGACGCCCGGTGCCTTTTTGCGGCCTTTGAGCACCGCCGCGGCGGCACGCATATCCTCGATCCGGCTGTTCGTGCAGCTGCCGATGAAGATATTCTCGACCGCCACATCCTGCATCCGCGTGCCGGGTTCGAGCCCCATGTAAGCGAGCGACTTGGCGGCGGCGGCCTGCTTCGACGGATCGGCAAAGCTCGCTGGATCGGGCACTGTGCCGGTGATCGGCACGACATCTTCGGGGCTGGTACCCCACGTGACACTGGGTGCGATGTCGGCAGCGTCGATGACGACGGTCTTGTCATAGGTCGCGCCCGGATCGGTTGCTAGGCTGGTCCAGTAAGCGACCGCGGCGTCCCAGTCGGCGCCCTTCGGCGCATAGGGGCGGCCCTTCAGATATGCGAACGTCACTTCGTCGGGCGCGATCAGCCCGGCGCGGGCGCCGCCCTCGATCGCCATGTTGCTGACCGTCAGCCGACCCTCGACCGACAGGGCGCGGATCGCGCTGCCGGTATATTCGATGACATGGCCCGTGCCGCCCGCGGCGCCGATGGTGCCGGTGATATGCAGAATGATGTCCTTCGCGGTGACGCCGGGGCCGATCTCGCCGTCGACGCGCACTTCCATCGTCCTGGCAGGCTGGAGCAGCAGCGTCTGCGTCGCCAGCACATGCTCGACCTCGCTCGTCCCGATGCCGAACGCCAGCGCGCCGATGCCGCCGTGGCAGGCGGTGTGGCTGTCGCCGCAGACGATCGTCGCGCCGGGGAGCGAAAACCCCTGCTCGGGTCCGACGACATGGACGATGCCCTGTTCGGGGGCGACCGCGTCGATGTACCGGATGCCGAAGTCGGGGGCGTTTTTCTCCAGCGCCGCGAGCTGGGCAGCGCTGTCGGGGTCGGCAACCGGCAAACGGTTTCCGGCGGCGTCGCGGCGCGGCGTCGTCGGCACATTATGGTCGGGCACCGCCAGCGTCAGGTCGGGACGGCGCACCGTCCGCCCGCTCGCGCGCAGCCCCGCGAACGCCTGCGGACTGGTGACTTCATGAACAAGGTGGCGATCAATGAAGATCAGGCAGGTGCCGTCAGCGCGCCGTTCGACGACATGCGCGTCCCAGATTTTTTCATACAAGGTGCGGGGGCGAGTCATGGCGTTGCCTTAGATCAGCGGCACAACTTTGCAAGCCGGTGGCGATAAGAAACGCAATTTTCGGTCGCGGGTGCCGGTCTCATCTCTGTACGGCCATCCCGGCGAAGGGAGTGGCGCGACCGGCGGCACGCGCCTATATTCGACGCATGACGCTCCCCGCCATCCTCGCGCTTGTCGTCGCCACGGTTGTCGCGATGGAGTTCGTCGCTTGGGCGAGCCACAAATATATCATGCACGGCTTTGGCTGGGCGTGGCACCGCGACCATCATGAACCACACGACAAGCTGTTCGAGAAAAACGACCTGTTCGGGCTGTTCGGTGCGGCGCTCAGCGTTTCGATGTTCGCGGTAGGCAGCCCGATGATCATGGGCGCCAGCGCATGGGAGCCGGGGACGTGGATCGGGCTTGGGGTGCTGTTCTACGGCATCATCTATACCGTCGTCCACGACGGGCTGGTGCATCAGCGCTATTTCCGCTGGGTGCCGCGGCGCGGCTACGCCAAGCGGCTGGTGCAGGCGCACAAGCTGCACCACGCGACGATCGGCAAAGAGGGTGGGGTCAGCTTCGGCTTCGTGTTCGCGCGCGATCCGGCGAAGTTGAAGGCCGAACTCAAGGCACAGCGCGAAGCGGGGATCGCGGTGGTCCGCGAGGCTTTGGTCGACTGATCGTCGCCGCCGCGAAGGCGATTCACCCCGTCCGGTAATCTGCCGTGATCACCCCCGCGGCTTCCAGCTCCTCCTCATGTCCCACTTCGCGCCAACTTTCGGCCAGCGCCTGGCGTTCCCACTCGAGCATAGCGGGATGCGCCAGGATGTGGTCGACCCACGCCTGCCCCGCGCCGACGTCGAGACCATAGGTGCGGATACGGAAGGCGACCGGCGCGAAGAAGGCGTCGACCGCGGTAAAATCACGCCCCGCAAACCATGGCCCGGCAAAGCGCGCAAGCCCCTCCTCGAACAACTCGCGGATGCGCGCGATGTTGGCCTGGAGCGGGGCGGACATCGGCTTGGGCGTGACGCGCACCCCGACGTTCATCGTACAATCGTTGCGGAGCGCCGCGAAGCCGCTGTGCATCTCGCAAACGGCGCACTGCGCCCAGGCGCGCGCATTGGGGTCGGTCGGCCACACGCCCTCGTGCCGGTCGGCGAGATAGAGGGTGATGCCGAGCGAGTCATAGATCGTGCGCCCGTCGTGGAGCAGCGCGGGAACCTGGCCGGTCGGCGAGAAGCTGCGGAAATCGTCGTAATTGGCAGGTTTCGTGAACGGTTCGATCCTGTCCTTGAAAGCGATGCCGAGCGCGGTCATCAGCACCCATGGACGCAGCGACCAGCTCGAATAATTGCGGTTGGCGGTGATCAGCTCGTACATGTTTCGCGCTCCTGAGCGACGATGGGGGAGGTGTAGGCAGGGTCGTGCGCGAAAGGTAGCGCGCTGCCCTCGCGCAGCGCCGCCAGCACGCTGGCGAACTCGCTGCGGGCGCGCCAGCCGAAGCGGCGTTCGGCGCGCGACGGGTCGTAAACGCGGTCGATGCGGTCGGGGAGCACCCAGCCTGCTGCGGCATAGAGATCGGCGGCCTCTGGGTGCGCGCGCGCGATGACCGCGCGGGCGTCGCGGGCCAGCTCCTCGGCGTCGTCGCGCGCGAACGGCGGCGGGGCGGAGAGGATGAAGGTGTCGCAGCCGATCGTCGGCGCCGCCTCCAGCGCGGCGAGATGCGCGGCCGCTGCATCCTCGACGGTCAGGCGGCGGTGGAGCATTTCGTTCGCCTTCAGGTTCGGGCCGCTCGGCACCGCATGGGTGTCGTCATCCTCGGGAAAGAAACGTCCGGTGCGCAGGATCGCCACGTTGATGCCATGCTCGCGGTGGACGAGGCGGCACGCCTGCTCGGCCGCGAGCTTGGTGATGCCATAGATATTGCGCGGCTCCAGCGGACCGAAATCCTCGTCCATCCACCAGGCGCCCGTGTCGCCCGCGCCCGCACGGACATCGGCGCGCACCATCAGCGAGGTGGTCGAGGTGAACAGGAAGCGATCGTTGCCCGCCGCGACCGCCGCCTCGATCAGGTTCAGCGTGCCGCTGACATTGACATCGACAAAGGCTTGCCGCGGATAACGGACGATGTCGGGTTTGTGCAGCGCGCCGCCGTGGATGACCGCCTCGATGCCATGCTCGGCCATCATGCGGTCGACCAGTGCGCGGTCGGCGACGGTGCCGATAACCTGCGTATGTTGGCCCGGCACGACGTCGAGCCCGGCAACGTTATGACCGTGTCGGCCAAGCAATGGTGCGAGATGGCGCCCCAACCAGCCCGACGATCCGGTCAACAATATCCGCATGATCGATCTTCTTGATTAGGTGCGCCGCGCCATCATGATCCCGCTTTGGCAGCGGCAGGCGCGGCGGCGACCGTACTGCGCGTGACCGGTGGCAGTTCACTCAGGTCGAGCCAGTTTGTGTCGCTGCGCCCGTGATAGCTGTCGATGGCGGCGAACGGGATGCGAAAGGGAAAGCCCCAGTCGCTGTTCCACATGGCGACGACGCCCGTCCGCGTCGACGGTTCGAAGATCATCGTCGCGCGATAGCCCGAAACCGCGCCCGAATGGCCCTCCAGCCGGTGACCGGCATAGGTGAAGCTGCGCCAGCCAAGGCCGTAGGCGGCATCGCCCGTCGCTTGTCGCAGCGCGCCGCCATACAGCCGCGGCGTGCCGACGCGCGGCCGGTGCGCTTCGCGGAGTACCGGAGCGGGAAGCACATCGGGACGTGCGCCCATCATTGCCTGCATCCATTTGGCGAAATCGACGATATCGCTTTCGACACCCGCAGCAGCGGGGACGCGCCAATAGGCGGGTTTGACCGGCAAGACGCGCTCGTCGCGGTGCGGCCGCGCCCAATCCTTTGCGCCGGTCAGCCGGTCCATGCCGAAACCGGCGCTGACCATCCCGAGCGGCAGAAAAAAGCGATCCTCCACCGCGTCGGCAAAAGATTTGCCACCAGCCGCCGCCAATATCTCGCTCGCGGCGTCGAAGGCGATATTCTGATAGGTGTGGCAGGTGCCGGGTTCGCACTGCAACGGCGCCGCGGCGAGATTGGCGCGCAGGAGTTCGGGGTTCTGGCCCTCTTCCAGTTTTTCGTCATAGGCGTTTTTGGTGATGCCGGTGCGCTGGGCGAGCAGGTCGCCGAAGCTGAGCTGCGCCTCGGCCCCGCGCGGCAGGCGCAGCGTCGTTTGCGACTGGGCGATCGGACGGTCGAGATCGATCGTGCCGTCGTGCGCCATCGCCGCCGCCATGGCCCCCGCGGTGGTTTTCGACACCGAGGCCCAACGGAACAAGGTTTGCGGCGTGACCGGCGTCCCGGTTGCCCGGTCGGCGACGCCATAGGTGCGGACGAAGCGCAGTTCGCCATCCTCGACCACCGCCACCGCCAGACCTGCCATTTCGGGGCGGGCGGCCAGCGCCGCCAGGTTCCGGTCCAGCGAAAGATAGTCGATCCGCCCCTGCCACCGGTCGGGGCTGTCGGGCAGATGTTCGGCGGTCTTGATCGGGATCGGCACGCTGGCGAGCGGCTGTTTGCCGCCAAAGGCGTGAATGCCGAACCAGCTCGAAAAACCCAGTGTCACGACCGCGATCAGGAAAATTACAATGCGCTTCATCGACCCGTACTGGACTGCGACCTCAATATCTGTCCGCCGTCTTAGCGGGGCAGGACGCCGCCGTCACCCCCGCGCGCGTCAGGGTGCAAGATAGCGCCAGGCTTTCCATGTCCCGGTCGCGTAGACAGCGCCGAAAACCAGCACGATCAGCGACGACCAGATCGCGAAGCTGTCGGAATAGTGCCGCGTCGCAAGGTTGACCGGCACAAACGCCAGCGCGCGAAGCAAGTAGATGGCGGTGATCAGGGCCAGCGCGGCGCGCAGCAACGGCAGGCGCGGCAAATAGCCGGCGCCCGAAAAGGCATAGGCGGCCCAGATCGCCAAGGTGGCGGCGATGCCGACGGTGATAAGCGCAGGATACCAGTCACCGCGCGCGGCGGCGCGCGCCATCCCTTCGCCCGCACCGAAAAAGCGGTACCAGTCCGGACCGCCGACGATGCAGGCAAGATGCAGCAACGCCGCCACGATCGACAAGGCACCGCCGATCAGCAGCCATGGCGTGCCCGGGTTGGCGGCGACGTCAGGCAAGCCCGCCCACCTAGGTCCGCCGTCCGTTCATTGTTCGACGTTCGACAGGTCGTCGCGGGTAAAAAGCAGCTGGCTCCGCTTCAAAATCTCGTCGCGAACCTGCGGGTCGGTCAGGTCGCGCTCATGCTTCAGGTCCACCGCGACGGACAGATCGCTTTCCTCAAACGCGACGCCGAGATTCAGCATGGCGTGGAAATCGATCGTCCCGCTTAGCAGCAGGTCGAGGTCGGAGCCGGGCCGCGACGTGCGCGCTGCGCGCGAGCCATAGAGGCTTACCTCGTCGATCTGATCGGCGTAGCGCGAGAGAATCCCGGCGACGATGCGCATATCATCGATCGACAGACCGATGGCGTCATGCTCGGCGCGCATCAACGTCCCGTTCCAGCGCAGTCAGTATCGCAAGAAATTGGTCGGCGATCAGTTTTAAGCCCTGATCGCGGATTGGCTCACTGTAGGTATGCGACAACTGGTTGCGTAGCTTGCCCATCGCCAGCCATTCGTCAGCCGCAGCGATCATGCCGGCGGCGTGCGCGGCGCGAATGGTCGATGCCGGGGTCAGCGCTTCTGGCGGTGCCAGTTCTTCCGCCAGCCGGTCGGCCAGCAGTTTCCAGCCCAATTCCCACGCAATCTCGAAACGCTGGACCATGCCGGCCTTTTCCAGTTCGGTCAGCGGACGTTTTTGGCGCAGATCAACCGCCTCTTTCAAGCCCGCCAAGGCGCGTGAAAAATTGTCCAGACGGAGCAGGGAACGCGGCGGTGGCTTGTCGTCCATTCAGGATAAGTAGCTTGCCGTCGTTTTCGCAGCAACCTCTTCCGCCGTTACCCCCGGCGCCAGCTCGATCAGCTTGAACGGGCTGTCATGATCGTCGCGCCGGAATACCGCGAGGTCGGTGATGATCATGTCGACGACATTCTTGCCGGTCAGCGGCAGGGTGCAGGCCGGAATGAACTTCGGGCTGCCGTCCTTGGCGTTATGCTCCATCACGACGATGATCTTTTTGACCCCGGCGACCAGATCCATCGCGCCGCCCATGCCCTTGACCATCTTGCCGGGGATCATCCAGTTCGCGATGTCGCCATTTTCGGCAATCTCCATCGCGCCGAGGACGGTGAGGTCGATATGTCCGCCGCGGATCATCGCAAAGCTGTCCGATGAGCTGAAATAGGCCGATTGCGGCAGCTCGCTGATCGTCTGCTTGCCGGCGTTGATCAGGTCGGCGTCTTCGTCACCTTCAAAGGGGAAGGGGCCGATGCCGAGCATGCCGTTTTCGGACTGGAGCGTCACCGTCATTCCGGCGGGAATATGGTTCGCGACCAAGGTCGGAATGCCGATGCCAAGGTTGACGTAATAGCCGTCCTGCAGTTCCTGCGCGGCGCGCGCCGCCATATCGTCGCGGGTCCATGGCATCTTATTTCGGCTCCCATTTGGTGTCGGAGGGGAAGGTGTCGTCCCAGCCCAGCTTCTCCCACGGCCCATAGGCCGCGTTGGGGAACAGGAACCAGCCTTTGTCCCACAGCGCCGCGGCGGCGGGGCTGGCGGCAAGCGCGGTGCGCTGCGCGGCGGGCAGGTCTTTGACGTTGAACTGCTGGCTGAAGTCGCCGAGCTGGTCGCCCGCCATCAGGATGACGCAATAACGCGATGCGATGGTCGCGCGGCGCGCGTCCTTGCTCGATCCGTCGGCGTCATCGCCCATCAGGAACAAAGTCTCGCCATGCTTGAATTCGCCAAGTCCGGCGGCGCGCAGCGTATCTTCGCTGCCCTTGGCATTGGCGGCGGTGCGGTTGGTGTTGGCGATGACGGTGATGCCCGCCGCGCGCAGCCTGGCCAGCATCTCCACTGTGCCGGGCATCGCGACCGCCTTGCCCGCGCCGGTCTGTTCCCACTGGTCCCATATTTTCGGGTCGAAGGCGATGCCCTGTTCGGCAAAATAGCGCATCGAACCGAGGTTCCAGACCAGCGTTTCGTCGGCGTCGAACACCGCGGCAAAGGGTTTGTTCCCACACGGCACAAAGCGCGGCGCGTCCATCGTTGCACCGGGGGCAAGGACCACGCTGTCGATCGGGCGCTGTTTGATCCGTGCTGCAGCATAATCTGCGATCCGCGCATTGGTGGCGCGCACAGCCATCGCAGCTTCGGCCGAGCCATAGAGATACTGCAACGCGACTGGCGGCTTCGTGGCCTCGGCTGATATTGCAGCGGGCGCCGTCGGCGCGCTCGCTACCGGAGCGGAGGTGGTTGCGCAGCCGGTAAGCAGCAGCGCGGTGATCGAGATCAGTTGCGCTTTCATCAATGCGTTCCTTGTGGACCGAGCGGGCGGGGAAGGTCGGTCGGGTTGGCCAGTTCGGCGTTTACGCCTTCCATGATCCGCTCGAAAGCATGGTCTTCGTCGACATTGACCGCTTGGGCGTAGGCCTTTGCGCCATGGCGCACGGCGTCGACGATCGCGAGCCCGAACAGCATCGGATCGGCGCCCAGCGCCGCGGGATCGATGACGCACAGGACATTGCCGTTCGATTGTTTCCACATGCGCAGAAACTCCTCGCCGCCCGCCAGCGCCGGGATGCCGGTGACGTCGATCGACCCCTTATGGCCGATGCCCTTGCGCCCGAAGCTCACGCGGCCTCTGCGCTTTCCGGGCGCGGGCGCGTCGTGCGGAATTCGATCTTCTTGTCGTACGGCGCGCCAACGATCAGGCGCTTCACATAAATGCCGGGCAGGTGGATGCAGTCGGGGTCGAGGCTGCCGGTCGGCACGATTTCCTCGACCTCGGCGACGCAGATCTTGGCCGCGGTCGCCATCGGCTGGTTGAAGTTGCGCGCGGTCTTGCGGAAGATGAGGTTACCGCTCTCGTCGGCCTTCCAGCCCTTGATGATCGCGAGGTCGGCAAAGATGCCGCGTTCGAGGATATAGTCCTGTCCGTCGAAATTCTTTACTTCCTTGCCCTCGGCGACGAGCGTGCCGACGCCGGTCTTGGTGTAGAAGCCGGGGATGCCCGCGCCGCCCGCGCGGCAACGCTCGGCGAGCGTACCTTGCGGGCAGAATTCGACCTCGAGCTCGCCTGCCAGATATTGCCGCTCGAATTCCTTGTTTTCGCCGACGTAGGACGAGATCATCTTTTTGACCTGCCGGGTGCGGAGCAGCTTGCCGAGCCCCTCGCCGTCGATCCCGGCATTGTTGCTGGCGATGGTCAGGTCTTTCGTTCCCGCGTCGCGGATCGCGTCGATCAGCCGTTCGGGGATGCCGCACAGGCCGAAACCGCCGGCGCAAATCTGCATGCCGTCGAAGAGCAGGCCGTCGAGCGCGGCGGCGGCGTCGGGGTAGATTTTCTTCATGTCCGCTGGCCCTTTTCGGTTGGGCTGCCGTAACGGCAGGGAGAGTGCGTCTGCGCGATAGTGAATGGGTCGCAACGGGTCAACCGCCACCCCGCGGACGTCAGGGTAGCGTTATTCCCAGTACGGCCGACAGGTCGCTCAGCGCCTGCTCGCCACTCGCTACCTTGATCGCGTGCATGCCGAGCTGCGCCGCCGGTTTGCAGTTGATGCCAAGGTCGTCGAGATAGATGCAGGTGGCGGGTTCGACGGCCAGCGCGTCGCACATCATCTGGTAGATCCGCGGATCGGGTTTGCGCACCCCGACCTTGCTCGATTCGATCACATGGTCGAAGCGCGCCATGATTGCGGCGACCTCTTCAGCCTGGGCAAAGCTGCGCGCCATCCCGGCGCCATGGCCGCTGGGCACATTGTTGGTGATGCAGCCAATCGTGAAGCCCTTGGCTTTCAGCGTGTCGAGCGCCGCGACCATCGCCGGGCGGACGGTCCCCGCCAGCACCGCGAGCACCGCTTCGCCCTCCAGTTCATGGCCCAGCGCACGCGCCTCGGCGGCGAACAGGGTGTCGAAGGTCGCGGCATCGATCTCGGCGCGTTCGAACTTGGCCCAGGCGTTGCTGTCGGGGTCCGCGGCGTTGACGCGGCGCACGAAATCGCGCGGCAGGCCGCGTTCTTCCTCCAAGCGGTTGAACGCCTCGAATGGCGACGACGTGATGACGCCGCCGAAATCGAAAATCACGGTCGTGTACGTCATGGGAGAGGCGGACATCCTATTTCTGATCCGGTGCCGCAACGCGGTTGCCCGACCAGCTCGCGTCGTCGATGCTGAGATCAAGCTTGTCGGGCGAGCGCACCGTGTCGAGCAGGAAGACATAGGGACCGCTCGCGGCGAGGATCGCGTCCATCGCCTTTTCGAGCGGGATGGTGACTGCCGGGATGCGTGCATAGTCCGACTTGATTTCGACCTTGTTCGGACCGACACGGGTGACGGTGACTGTCACATTGTCGCGCGACGATCCGCGCGCATCGGAAATGACGGCGCCCTCGTAGGTGCCAGCGACGCGATCGGCGAGGTCGGCCTTGCGCGGCGCGGTGGTCGGGTTGGTTTCGGCGTGGGCGGCGGCGGGCAGCAGCGCCGCGGCGGCGATGGTCAGGATCAGCAAGCGAAGCATCGGGCATCCTTTCAGGCAAATGGTCAGGGTTCGACGACGATCCCCACCTTGGCATCGGCGCGACCCGAGAGCATTTCGTGATAGGCCTCCAGCGCGGCCGGGCCGCCGCGTCGTTTGTCGATCGAGGCGAGCCGCGGCGCCACGTCCATGAACGCCAGCCACGCTTCGGCGATCTTCTGCCCGAACACTGCGCCGCCCCAATCGGCAATGCGCTTCTGGCTGCGCCCGGGCGCGAAGAAGCCTTGGCGTTCGGGGCCGGGCAGACCTTCAACATCGGCCTGCGCATCCCAATGCGATTTGCCGACGATGATCGAAGCCTGAAGCTGGTTGCCGAAATGGCTGTGGACCACGCGCGTCACCGCGCCATTGCCCGCCATATCGACCAGCGCGGCGGGGGTAGCGGCGTTGAGCGTCATGATCTGATCGTAGCTGATGACGCGGTCGTAGATCCCCTGCGCCGCCAGCGATTCGACATTCGCGGCGCTGGTCAGCCCGATCGTTTCGGGGCGATCGGCGCGTTGTTTGAGCGCAAAGCCAAGGCCGATCGCGGTCTTGCTCGACGCGCTGGCGATCAGGATCTGCTGGACGCCATAATCGCCCTCATCCTCGAACTGGTCGGCGATCAACCAGCCGGTCAGAAACAGCGGGCGGAACACCGGCCAATAATCATGGTCGGCGGCGCGATAGTCGGGCAGCGCCTCGATCCGCTGATATTGATTATAGATCGGCGGCAGCGTGGTGCGCCGCGGGGTGACGTCGGTGAAGCCGCCCGGTCCCGCCTTGCCGACGGTCAGCACGGCATCGCTCGCCATTGGGTAGTAGCCGTAGAAACGGTCTCCGGCAGCAATGTCTTCGGCGGCGCTTTCGATGACGGTGGCGAAACCCCAGACGGGCAGTCGTCCGGCCTCGCCCCGTTCGGCGAAAAAGTCCCAATAGCCCTGATCATTGCCGAACAGCCCGGCAGGTTTAC
>VFQO010002460.1_pt1 | contig 11269 bp, 10 predicted proteins | sample 3512331 | NCBI WGS metagenome assembly VFQO01 (sample SAMN10412371, study PRJNA504923) | tailings metagenome | isolation source: Replicate 3 from Balatoc abandoned mine | place: Philippines: Itogon, Benguet | collected 2017-08-28 | reverse complement strand
GCGAGCAGGTGGTGGCCAAGGCCAACCGCCTGCTGCGCGAGGCCGAGGAACTGGCGGATCTGGTGCAGGCCTCGGGCAAGCCGCTCTCGGGCGAACTGCGGATGAGCGTGATCCCCACCATCGCGCCCTTCCTGCTGCCGCGCATCCTGCCGCGCCTCAAGCGCGAGCGGCCCGAACTGAAGCTGATGCTGCGCGAGGAAACCAGCCACGACGCGCTCGAATCGCTCCACCACGGGCGGGTCGATTGCGTGCTGCTGGCCTTGCCCTTCGACACCGGCGATGCCGCGATCGCGCATATTTCCGACGACCGGCTGTTCATCGCCTTCCCCAAGGATGATCCGCGCGATCCCCCCGCGAGCATCAAGCCCGAAATGATCGATCAGGGGCGGCTGCTGCTGCTCGAAGATGGCCATTGCCTGCGCGATCACGCTCTGGCAGCGTGCTCGCGCTCCGAACTGCGGGCCAGCGCGGCGATGATCGGCACCTCGCTCCATACGCTGGTGCAATTGGTCGACAACGACCTCGGCCTCACCATGTTGCCCGAGATGGCGCTGAAGGCGGGAATCCTCGCCGGCACCGATGTGGTCGCGCGGCCCGTGGACAGCCCCACCGCCAAGCGCGAAATCGTGCTCGCATGGCGCAAGAACTCCCCGCGCGAACCGGATTTCGCGCTGCTGGCAGAGGAACTGCGGGCGGGGTGAAGCTGTTGTTCGGACAGGTGAAGCGGGTTAAGTCCCGAACGTGACCGAGCCCGACCAGGAGCCCCTTCCCTATCGCTTTGACGGCCGTCCGTCCGAGCGCGCCGGCGGCGGCTTCATGCTTGCCATGCTCGCCCTGCTGCTGGGCGGCCTCGTGCTGCTCAATACCGGCGCGATCGAGACATCCTATTCGGGCATCGCCTTCATGGTGATTTTCCCCTTCGCGATCGGGGCGCTGATCACGGGCGCGGGGATGCAGGTCTATTCGCATTACGGCTGCATCTTTGCCCCGCTGCTGATCTTCGCCGTGCTGTTCCCGCTGATGCATTTTGCGGGCGCCGAAGGGCTGGTCTGCATCATTATGGTGCTGCCGTTCTGGCTCGCGGCAGGGCTCGGCGGGGGGTTGGCCACATGGATGATCCGCCGCCGCCAGCAACGCCGCGGCGACGAGGACGGCACGACGCGGGTGCAGGTCATCGGCCTGCTCGCCCTGCCCTTCGCGCTGCTTTATGCCGAGGAAGCGAGCCCGCCCGAATGGCAGACCCGCACGGTGGTGCGGTCAGTCGAGATCGCCGCCGCGCCGCAAGATGTCTGGCCCTTGCTGCTGTCGATCCCTGCCGTGCGCGCGGATGAGGGCCTTGCCACCTTCACCCACAATGTCGCCGGCATCCCGCGCCCTGCCGAAGCCCGGCTGGAGCGGCGCGATGGCGCGCTGGTGCGGGTGGGCCGTTGGGGCGAGGATATCCGCTTCGAAGAGCGCGTTACCACGCTGGTTCCCGGCAAGGCGATCGGCTGGAACTTCGCCTTCCCCGATACCTCGGTGCAGGACTACACCGACCACCACATTTCGCCCGATGGCCCGATGCTGAAGATTTCGCATGGCGGCTACACGCTGACCCCGCTGGCGGGCGGCGGTGTGCGGGTGAGCCTTGCCACCACCTACCGTATGCGCAGCCGACTGGGCTGGTATGCGGGGCTGTGGGGGGAACAGATGCTCGGCGATGTTCACGACAACGTGCTTGCCATCATCAAGGCCCGCGCCGAGGCGAGCGGACGGTAAGCGCGATCATCCGGCCTTGCGGTAGATGCCGCGCCGCGCCCGCCCGCCCAGTGCTCCAGCGTCGCATCGCCGCATCTCCGCAGCAACGGCAACACGGCACTGGAGCCTTTCGTCTGTCGGGGCAGACGAAACGGGGCAGCGGTGGGTCAGTAACCCAGAGCGATGTAAGTGCTGCGCTCGTCCTTTGCGGCCACCCGCGCGCTTTCCATCGTCAGCAAGCGGCCGCGCAGCTTGTTGAGGCTGCGATAGTCCTCGGCGAAGATCAGGTTCGCGATGAATTGCACCTCACCCGCCCGCTTGACCGGCACCTCGTCGAGATTGTCGAGGCTCATCACCGCCTGCTTGGCGATGCGGCGTTCGATCCAGCTTCCCTCACCGTTGTAGAACTGCGGATTGGCGGGCTTACCGTCGGGGCCGCGGGTGAAGGTGATCTGGACGATCGAATTGCCGGTATCGGTGCGCAGGGAGTCGCCCCGGCGCATCGCCCGGTCGAGACGGGCCGTGGTGGCCTGCTGCCACTTGTCCATCGCGGACGTGGAGCTGACGACGATATCGTCGCCATTATCCGCCGAAGCGGGAGCCAGGGGCGCTGCCACAAACACAGTGGCGCCCAACAACAGGGTAGCGATTTTTCCTTTGGTAGTCATGCCATCATCCTTTCGAGTTTCGACGGGATGATCGGCCAAAAAGACCTTCGCAGTTTTCAGGCGACCATTATTCGACTTCGTGCGACCGTTATGCGCGAGGAGATTAAGGTCGATCGTTTCAGCAAGCCTGCGGAACTTGCTGTGGCGGGAATATGCCGCCCAAATCGTGGCAATTTTAGGGCAGCGCCGTGCAGGCGCCTCGTGCGTCCGACCAAGCGCTTGATGTGGCGCAGCTTCGCGGGCAGCAGGAAAAGCGCCGCAATGGCGCGGGGAGGCATTCGACTCGGCGTTCAGTCCATGTGCTTCAGGCCGACCCGCAGGTAATCCCAGCCGGTCACGCATGTCAGCACCGCCGCTGCCCACAGCGATACGAGGCCGACAAGGTGCACCCAGCTCTGCGCGAGCGTGCCGCAAGCCTCGCCCACCGCCTGGCAAGGCGCACCATGCACCGCGCCGCCGAGGATCAGCGCGCCGAGCGATACAAGCTGAAACGTCGTCTTCCACTTGGCGAGCTTGGAAACCGGAACCGAGACCTGGATCCCGCCCAGAAACTCGCGCAGGCCCGATACCGCGATCTCGCGCACCAGGATCACCAATCCGGCAATCACGTGGATATCGCCCACATAAGGCCCGCGCAGATAGCCCTGCGCGGTCAGCACCAGAATGACCGCGGCAACCATGATCTTGTCGGCAATCGGATCGAGGAACACGCCGAGCTTCGACACCGTCCCGTGCGAGCGGGCGAGATAGCCGTCGAAGAAATCGGTGATGGCGATCACGCAGTAGAGCACGAAACCGATCAGGTATCCCAGCCGCCATTCGGGCCACCACAGGAAGAAGGCCAGCAGCGGCACCGCGAAGATGCGCGACAGCGTGAGGATGTTCGGCAGGCTCGACATGGTGAACCCGTCTAGCGCGCCCGGACGCGGCGCAAAACCCCTCCCGCCAATCATCCCCGACGCAATGCTATCGATTGCACGCACTTGTGCACGGGCCGACCTTCGCTATGTCCGTCACACCGACAACGGGAAGCACTGGCACATCACCGCATGACCACATCGACCAACCTCATGCGCCAGCGGCGTTTTCTGCCGCTGTTCCTGACCCAGTTGCTCAATGCGTTTAACGACAATCTCTACAAGAACGCGATGGTGCTGTTCGTGGTCTATCAGGTCTACGATTCGCCCGAGACCGAGACCATGATCAGCGGCCTTGCGACGGCGCTGTTCGTGCTGCCCTTCGTGCTCTTTTCCGCGACCTCGGGCCAGCTTGCCGACATGCGCGACAAGACCAAGATCATCCGCTGGATCAAGTTTGCCGAAATCATCATCATGTGCGTCGGCGCGACCGGGCTTGTGCTTGCCGCGCGGGGCATGGCAATCGAGACAATCGCCATGCCGCTGATGTTCGTCGCGCTGTTCGCGATGGGCGTGCATTCGACCTTCTTCGGCCCGATCAAATACGCGATCCTGCCCCAGCATCTTCAGAAGGACGAAGTGCTGGCGGGCACCGGACTGGTCGAAGCGGGGACTTACGTGGCGATCCTCGCGGGCATGATCCTGGGCGGGGTGATGCCGATCATGTGGAGCATCGTCGGGGTCATTCTGGTGGCAGTGGTGGGCTACATGGTGTGCCGCTGGGTGCCGCCTGCTCCCGCCCAAAGCGATGAGAACAAGGTCGACTGGAACCCGATCCGCGCCTCCAAATCGCTCATTACCTTCACCATGAGCAATCCCGAGCTGCGCTATTCGGTGCTGGCGATCAGCTATTTCTGGACGATTGCGGCGATCCTTTCGGTGCAGTTCATCCCGCTCGCCAAGAACGTGCTGCTGGCCGACAAGCAGGTCGCCGCGGTCATGCTGGTGGCGTTCTCGGCGGGGATCGCGATCGGCTCGGTCTCGATCAACGCGCTGCTCAAGGGCGATATCTCGGCGCGCTATTCGGCGCGTTCGGTGATCGTGATGGCCGTCCTGCTGATCAGCTTCTATGCGCTGTGCAAGATGTGGGATCTCACCCCTGCGGGCGAGCTGTTCACGGTCTGGGAATTCCTCGCCCAGCCGCTCGCGCTGGCGATCACCGCCAACCTGCTGCTGATCGCGGTTGCCGGCGGCATGTTTGTGGTGCCGCTCTACGCCTTCCTCACCACCCGCGTCGACAAGAGCGAAGCCTCGCGCTCGGTCGCGGCGAACAACTTCATCTCGTCGATCTACATGGTGGTGGGCGCAGGAGCGGCAGGTGCGCTGGGCTATCTCGGCATTCCGCTCGAGGAACAGCTGCTTGTCAGCCTGATCCTGTGTGCGCTCTCGGCCCGGCTGTCGCGCAAGCTCCACGCCACCGAGGCGCTGCGCGACCCGGAAAACGCCTAGACGATAAAGACGAGAATCGCGGCGGTCGCGGCGACATAGACGCTGGCAAAGCCGCGCACGTCCGACAGCGTCAGGCGCCACAGGTCTTCGGCAGGGATCGACAGAAGATCGCGTTTCACATGCGGCGGCAGCATCGCCCGGAACCAGTGGCGGGCGCTCTCGTCAGTGAGAACCAGATTGCGACGCATCGGACGACTCTCCTTATCTTGTTAAGAGCCGTTTTAAGACTTTCTTAACTGTTTGGAACAGCCGCCGCCGGACGTGTCGCAGCATGGGACAAACCCGGTGGTGCTTAACCATCAGCACGGGTTTGCGCCGTCTCGCGCACGGCTGTAGAGGCCGCTGTCAGACGACGGGAGAATGAGACGTGCCTGATTCAACGCGTAGCGCTGCCGCGCTGCTGGTCGATTGCCTTGCCGAACAAGGCTGCGAGCGGATCTTCACCGTCCCCGGCGAAAGCTTCCTCGCCGTGCTCGATGCCTTGCCCGACCGGCCGGAGATTGACGTGGTGGTGTGCCGTCAGGAAGGCGGCGCTGCGTTCATGGCCTGTGCCGATGGCGCGATGCAGGCGGCAGGAACAGGCCGTCCGGGCGTAGCCTTTGTCACCCGCGGCCCCGGCGCGACCAACGCCAGTATCGGCGTCCATGTCGCGCATCAGGATTCGCAGCCGATGATCCTGTTCGTCGGCGATGTGGCGCGCGACATGCAGGGACGCGAGGGCTTTCAGGAAGTCGATTTCGCCGCGTTCTTCGGCCCCATCTGCAAATGGGCGGCGCGGATCGATGATCCGGCGCGTATCCCCGAATACATCGCCCGCGCCTATGCCGTGGCGATCAATGGGCGACCCGGCCCGGTGGTGATTGCGCTGCCCGAAGACATGCTGGTCGAACAGGTGCCCGCCGCGCTCGCCCCCCGCCCCTTCGTCGCCCGTCCGGCGCAGGCTGCCTGCCCCGATGCGATGCAGGCGCTGTTCGATCTGATTGCCGACGCCGCCAGCCCGGTCGCGATCATCGGCGGCGCGGGCTGGAACGCCAAGGCGCGCACCTATTTCCAGCAATTCGCCGAACGGATCGGCCTGCCGGTCGCCACCGCCTTCCGCCGACAGGACGCCATTGCGCCCGATAGCCCGGTCTATGCCGGAAACCTCGGCTATGGCCCCAACCCCAAGCTGGTCGAGCGGATCAAGAACGCCGATCTCGTCATCGCAGTGGGCGCGCGGTTGGGCGAGGCGACGACCGACGGCTATACCGTCCCCAGCCTCGAACATCCCGGGCAGCTGCTGGTCCACATCCACCCCGATCCCGAAGAGCTGGGCCGCGTCTATCGCACCGATCTGGCGCTGTGCTGCGGGGTGGACGAATTCGCCGAATGCGCCGCGCTGTGGGAAGATGACGGGGTGATCGCCTTCGATGCCGGGGGCGAGGCGCACCGCGAATGGCTCGAATGGGCGACCCCTGCAGCCTCGGATGCGACCATCGATCTCGGCACCTGTGTTGCGGCGATGCGCGCGAGCCTGCCTGCCGATACGATGATCTGCAACGGCGCGGGCAACTTCGCCGGCTGGTGGCACCGCTACTGGCGCTATGCGGCCTATCCGGGCCAGCTCGCGCCGACCTGCGGGGCGATGGGTTACGGCGTGCCGGCGGCGGTCGCGGCGGCGCTGCGCTTCCCGGATCGCACCGTGGTCGCCGTGGCGGGTGACGGCGATTTCATGATGAACGGGCAGGAGCTCGCCACCGCCGCACAATATGGTGCGAACATGATTGTGGTGGTGATCGATAACGGCGCCTACGGCACGATCCGGATGCATCAGGAGCGCGAATATCCCGGCCGCGTTTCGGCCACCACGCTGGTGAACCCCGATTTCGCGCAGCTCGGCAAGGCCTATGGCGCATGGAGCACGCGGGTGGAGACCACCGCCGAGTTCATCGCGGCGCTGGACGAGGCCAAGGGCCGCACCGGCCTCAGGATGATCCACGCCATGACCGATCTCGAACGGATCGCCGCCAGCGGGGCGACGATCAGCGGGCTGCGAGCACGAGCGAAAGCGGTAGGCTGAGGCTTGAGGGCGCTCTCCAGACCCCCCTTAGACCCCTGCTAGACCCCCTCTAGACCCCCCTTAGGCCCCCAAAGCGTGGATGTTCCACGTGGAACATCGGGTATCAGCCCTGCGCCATCTCGCAGATCACTTGCCACTCGGCAGGGGTCACTCCGCACACCGAAAGCCGCGACAGGCGGATCAGCTGCATCTCCGCCAGCCGCGGTTCGGCCTTGATCGCAGCCAGCGTAACCGGGTGCGCGAACTTGCGCTTCGCCTTCAGCTTCACGGCCGCCCACTTGCCGGTGTCATCCGTGGGATCGCCGATCCCGGTAACGGTAATCTCGGCAATGCCGACGATCTCCAGCCCCTCGCGCGAGTGGTAGAAAAAGGCCTCGTCCCCGACCTGCATCGCCATCAGGTTGTTGCGCGCAAGGTAGTTGCGCACCCCGTCCCACGTGCCCTCGCCCTCGGCGACGAGATCGTCCCAGCTGTATTTGAAAGGTTCGGATTTCATCAGCCAATAGGCCATGACGCAGCGGGCTCCCTGTTGATCGCGCGCCCGCGTTAGCCGCTCACGCGCGCGCGCGCCAAGCCCTCAATTCGGGACAGGGCCGTTGCTAACCGAATTAACCCGAAATTTAGGTTGGTCTGCAAGAAAGCCCTTAGGTTGCAGGGGGGCAATGCCCGTCAGCACTGTTCGCATGGGGCACTCGATTTTGACCGATCACGAGCCAGATAACCCGCTGGAAGCTGCCGAGCACGACATCATCGCGATGGGGATTGCGGCTGCCGCAATCATTCTGCTGGTGGGCACCGGCGGTACGGTGCTGCCCAGAGCGGTCGAGATGATGCTCGGCAATGGCAGCAAACCCGATGTGCTGCTGGTCAATGCCCTGCTGCTCAATGTCGCGCTGATCATCTTCGGCTGGCGGCGTTACCGCGAACTGACCCGCGAAATCGCCGAGCGCCGCCGCGCCGAGGAACGCGCACGCACGCTGGCCGCTACCGATCCGCTGACCGGCTGCCTCAACCGCCGCAGCATGATCGACACCACCCAGAGCCTGCGCGCCCGCGCCACCGAACGCGGCGAGGCGCTGCTTTACTGCATGATCGACGTCGATCGCTTCAAGCAGATCAACGACATGCACGGCCACAGCACCGGGGATGCGGTGCTGGTGATGCTGAGCGAACGCATCTGCTCGCTGCTGCCGCGCGGCACCCGTCTGGCGCGCCTCGGGGGCGACGAATTCGCCTTCGTCATGGCCTATCCGCCGACACAGCGCGAGCGCATCGATGATCTGGTGATCCGCCTGTTCGAGCAATTGTCGACACCGTTCGAACTGCCTAACGCCACCATCGAGATGACGGCATCGATCGGCCTTGCTGCCGATCATGACGCCGACGGCCGGATCGGCGGCGAAGTCGATGCCGATACGCTGATGCATCAGGCCGACATGGCGCTCTATCAGGCCAAGAAGGAAGGGCGGAACCGCTACTTCTGGTTCGAGGCAAGCATGGAGCACGAGCTGAGGTTCCGCAACGAACTGGAAACCGGCATCCGGCGCGGCATCCCGCTGGGCGAATTCGTGCCCTATTACGAACAGCAGATCGATGTCGAAACCGGCGCGCTGGTCGGATTCGAGATGCTGGCGCGCTGGCGTTCCCCGCATCTGGGATTGATCGGGCCGGATATCTTCGTGCCCATCGCCGAGGACATCGGCGTGATCAACGCCCTGTCCGAATCGCTGATGGAACAGGCCTTCCGCGATGCCCGCGAATGGGACGACAGCCTGACCCTGTCGGTCAACATCTCGCCCGTGCAGCTGCGCGACCCGTGGTTTGCCCAGCGCCTGCTCAAGCTGCTGGTCGAAACCAACTTCCCGCCCAAGCGGCTGGAGATCGAGATCACCGAAAGCTGCCTCCATGAAAACATGGGGCTGGTGCGCACGATGATCACCAGCTTGCGCAACCAGGGTGTGCAGATCAGCCTCGATGATTTCGGCACCGGCTATTCGAGCCTCGAACAGCTGCGCCAGCTGCCGTTCGACCGGATCAAGATCGACCGCAGCTTCATCAGCGAATTGCGCAACCCCACCGGCCAATCGAACATCGTCGAGGCGATCGTTTCGATGTGCCGCGGCCTCGAAATGCCGCTCACCGCCGAAGGGGTCGAGGACGAGGAAATCCTCAAGGCTCTGAAGACGATGGGCCGCCTGAAGGCGCAGGGCTATCTCTACGGGCAGCCCGAAGATGCCGACGGGGTGCGGGCACGTTTGCAGACTGCTGCGACCGCAAACCCTGCTCCCGCCGAGGCTGTCACCGGCGAAGTCGGCGCGCCGCACCGCCTGCGCCGCAGCTGACCCGCAACTTCCGTTCGCCCGCGGGGCTGGACGAGCGGGCCTGCCGTGCATAGATGCGCAGCCGTGGCGAAGCGTATTCCCTTCATCAAGATGCACGGGCTCGGCAATGATTTTGTCGTGCTCGATGCGCGCACGTCGGCCCTGCCGACGATGACGCAGGGCGTGGCACGCGCCCTGGCCGACCGCCGCACCGGGATCGGCTGCGACCAACTGATCCTGCTCGAACCCGACGATACCCACGCTTTCCGGATGCGTATCTTCAATGCCGATGGCGGTGAGGTGGAAGCCTGCGGCAATGCCAGCCGTGCTGTCGCTCTGCTGCACGGCCAGCCTGTCACCATCGCCACCGGGGGAGGGCCGATCACGCTCGAACCGACCGCTGGCGGCGCCCGGGTGGATATGGGCGCCCCCCGGTTTGAATGGGACGCGATCCCGCTCGCCTACCCGATGGATACCTTCTCGATGCCCGTCGGCTGGCCAATGGACAATGGCGCGCTGGAAAGCCCGATGGCGGTCAATGTCGGCAATCCGCACGTGATTTTCTTCGTCGACGATGCCGATGCGGTGCCGCTCGACACCCTCGGGCCGGTGATCGAGCATGATCCGCTGTTTCCCGAGCGGGTGAACGTCAATGTCGCGAGCCTCGCCGGCCCCGATCACCTGCGCTTGCGCGTATGGGAGCGCGGGGCGGGCCTGACGCATGCCTGCGGAACGGGCGCATGCGCCACCGCCGTCGCGGCGATCCGGCGCGGGCTGGTGCAAAGCCCGGTGCGTGTGATGCTGCCCGGCGGCGACCTCGACATCGCCTGGGCGCCCGGTGGCACGATCATGATGAGCGGCCCGGCAGCGGAAAGCTTCCGCGGCACGTTCGACTGGGACGAATACGCTTGAACGCACCCGCCGTCATTTCGCTCGGCTGCCGCATGAACATCGCGGAGAGCGAGCGGATGCGCGCGATGCTGGCGGGCGAGCAGAACCTCGTCGTCGTCAATTCCTGCGCGGTGACGGGCGAGGCGCTGCGCCAGACGCGGCAGGCGATCCGCCGCGCCCGCGCCGCGCATCCCACCGCCCGCCTCGTGGTGACCGGCTGCGCGGCGGAGATCGACCGCGAGGCGATTGGCGCGATGGACGAGGTGGATGGCCTTGTCGCCAACGCCGCCAAGCTCGATCCCCGCGCATGGAACGTGGCAGGCGATGCCCCGCCCCATGCCCCGGCGCGCACCCGTGCCTTCATCGCGGTGCAGAACGGCTGCGATCACGCCTGCACCTTCTGCGTGATCCCTCAGGGACGCGGCACGAGCCGCTCGCTCGCCGTCGCCGAGGTGCTGCGCGAGATCGAAGTGCATCTGGCGGCAGGGGTGAAGGAAGTCGTGCTCACCGGGGTCGATCTGACCAGCTGGGGCCATGATCTGCCAAGCGCACCGCGCCTCGGCGCGCTGGTGGCGGCGATCCTCGAGGCCTTCCCCGCCCTCCCCCGCCTGCGCCTGTCCTCGGTCGACGGGATCGAGATCGACGCCGCGCTGTTCGACCTGCTGGCGCACGAGCCGCGCGTGATGCCGCACCTGCACCTCTCGCTCCAGCACGGCGCGGATCTCATCCTCAAGCGCATGAAGCGCCGCCACAGCCGCGCTGACGCGGTGGACCTCGTCGCGCGGCTCAAGGCGCTGCGTCCGAATATCGCCGTGGGTGCCGATCTGATTTCGGGCTTCCCGACCGAGGACGAGGCGCACCACGCGGCCAATCTCGCGATCATCGACGAGCTTGATATCGTCCACGCCCACATCTTCCCCTTCTCGCCCCGCCCGGGCACGCCCGCCGCACGAATGCCGCAAATGCCGCGCGATGTGGTCAAGGCCCGCGCCGCCGATCTGCGTGCCCGCGCCGCCAGCCGCCGCGCCGCTTGGCTCGCAGGGCTTGTGGGCGAAACGCTCCCCGTCCTCGCCGAACGCGACGGCACGGGCTATGCGCCGAACTACGCCCGCGTCGCGTTGCCCGAAGGCACCGCTGCGGGAAGCATCGTTGACGTGAAAGTGCGCGAGGCCAGGGAGGGCCTGCTTGGATGAGTGAAACCAGCTGGACCCAGCGCCTGTTCGGCGG
>VFQO010046356.1_pt1 | contig 11271 bp, 11 predicted proteins | sample 3512331 | NCBI WGS metagenome assembly VFQO01 (sample SAMN10412371, study PRJNA504923) | tailings metagenome | isolation source: Replicate 3 from Balatoc abandoned mine | place: Philippines: Itogon, Benguet | collected 2017-08-28 | reverse complement strand
ACACGCCGCCCAGCGTCTCGATGCCCAGCGACAGCGGGGTCACGTCGAGCAGCAGCACGTCCTTGACGTCGCCCTGCAGCACGCCCGCCTGGATCGCCGCGCCGATCGCGACGACTTCGTCGGGGTTCACACCGGTGTGCGGTTCCTTGCCAAAGAAATCCTTCACGACTTCGCGGACGCGCGGCATGCGCGTCATGCCGCCGACCAGCACGACTTCGTCGATGTCCTTGGCGCTGACGCCCGCGTCCTTGATCGCCTTCTTGCAGGGTTCGAGGGTGCGCTTGACCAGCTCTTCGACCAGCTTTTCGAGGTCGGCGCGGGTGATCGTCTTGACCAGGTGCTTCGGCCCGTTGGCGTCGGCCGTGATGAAGGGCAGGTTGACCTCGGTCGTCGCGGCCGACGACAGTTCGATCTTCGCCTTTTCGGCGGCTTCCTTCAGGCGCTGGAGCGCGAGCTTGTCGCCGCGCAGGTCGATGCCTTCGTCCTTCTTGAAGCCGTCGGCGAGATATTCGACCAGCTTGGAGTCGAAATCTTCACCGCCCAGGAAGGTGTCGCCGTTGGTCGACTTCACCTCGAACACGCCGTCGCCGACCTCGAGGATCGAGATGTCGAAGGTGCCGCCGCCAAGGTCATAAACCGCGATCGTCTTGTTCTCGGTCTTGTCGAGGCCATAGGCGAGCGCCGCAGCGGTCGGCTCGTTGATGATGCGCAGCACTTCGAGCCCTGCGATCTTGCCGGCGTCCTTGGTCGCCTGACGCTGGGCGTCGTTGAAGTATGCGGGAACGGTAATCACCGCCTGCTCGACCTTTTCGCCCAGATAGGCTTCGGCGGTTTCCTTCATCTTCTGCAGGATGAAGGCCGAAATCTGCGATGGCGAATAATCCTCGCCGCCCGCCTTGACCCACGCGTCGCCGTTGCTGCCTTTGACGATGGTATAGGGGACCAGTTCGGTGTCCTTCTTGGTGATCGGATCGTCGAAACGGCGGCCGATCAGGCGCTTCACCGCGAACACGGTGTTCTCGGGGTTGGTGACCGCCTGGCGCTTGGCCGGCTGGCCGATCAGCCGCTCGCCGTCCTTGGCAAAGGCGACGATCGACGGCGTCGTCCGCGTGCCTTCGACATTTTCGATAACCTTGGGCTTGCCGCCTTCCATCACCGCGACACAGCTGTTCGTGGTGCCGAGGTCGATCCCGATCACTTTTGCCATTTATACTCGTCCTTGTTGCTTCTGCGGCGCCCTGAAAAGGCACGCCGGACATGGGGTTCTGGGCGCGATATAGGTGCGCTAATCCTTGGCACAAGGGCTTTGAGGGCTTATCGGGGACAGGAAATCCCGCGCTGTTACGGAGTCTCCCGAAATGAAACCCTTCGCTTTTGCCGCTCTTGCCGCCACCGCACTGACCCTGTCTGCCTGCGGTGACAATCTCGGCGCGGCGAAACCGCTCAATGTCGTCAGCGGCCATGTCGTCATGGGCGCGACGCCCGACCGGCCCGCCGTCGGCTATTTCCGCGTCCAGGGCGGTCCCCAGCCGGTCCAGCTGGTGGCGGTCACTACCGACCTCGCGCAGCGCGTCGAAATGCACGAAAGCGTTCGCGAAAACGGCGTCATGACGATGAAACCGATCACCAGCGCCGATGTGCCGGCGAAGGGCGAGCTGGTGTTCAAACAGGGCGGCAAGCATCTGATGATCTGGGGCATCAACGGTGCCGCGGTGCGCGCGGGCAAATTGCCGATGCAGTTCGTGTTCACCAACAACAACAATGAACGCATCCTGTTCGATCTGGTCATCAAGCCCGCCGAAGGGGCAACCGGTGAAGCCGCGATGGATCATGACGCGATGGGGCATGGTGCGGACAAGGGCGGGGACAAGGCGGCGGCAGACGCAGCCAAGCAGTAAGCGCCGATGGCGCGCGCCTCGCGGCCCCTGACCAGCGGCGAGGTCGCGCTCGCGCGTACCGTGTTCGGCGATGCGATCGCCTATGACCGCGTGCGCGTCTGTCACCACAAATGGATCTTTTTCCAGCCCCGCCATGTCGTGATGGCGCCGATGGGCAGCCTGCATTTCAACCCGCACGGCGACCTGTATTGCGACGATTTCAGCGCCGCGTCGCAGCGGCTCAAAGGCCTGTTCATCCACGAAATGGTCCATGTATGGCAGGCGCAGACGCGCGGCCGCTGGTATCTGGTGCTGATGCGCCACCCGTTCGCGACCTATAGCTATACCCTGAAACCCGGCTGGCTGCTGGAACGCTATGGGCTGGAACAGCAGGCGGAGATTGTGCGCCATTACTGGCTGTTGACCCAGGGGATGGTCGTCGGCGGCGGGCCGGGGGTGGAGGCGTATCGGGCGATATTGCCGGACTCGTGGCGAACGGCGTGATGTCTGGGTTCGACCGGAAGTAGACATAGTCGATCCTCCCCATCGACTTGCGATGGGGAGGGGGACCGCCGCGAAGCGGTGGTGGAGGGGCTGCGAGCGTGAGCGAGCGCTGCGCGCTCGGCCCCTCCGTCAGCCCTGCGGGCTGCCACCTCCGCATCGCAAGTCGATGGGGAGGATCTTATGGCAGCTCCCCACCCCAAAGCCGCCAACGCACCTTCTTGCCGGCACCTTCACGCTTGTCAGCAGCCACGCGGCGGGAGTAGATCGCGGGCATGAGCGATTTTCGTCCCCTGTCCGCCCAGTTCAGCGTCGCGCCACAGATCGACATCGACGATGTCGCCGAAGCCAAGGCGCAGGGCTTTGCGCTGGTCGTCAACAATCGCCCCGACGGCGAGGAACCCGCAGCGCCGCAGGGGGGCGCGATCGCCAGCGCCTGCGCCGCCGAAGGGTTGGCCTATGCCGCGATCCCCATCGGCCATGCCGGATTCAGCCATGCCCAGATCGACGCGCTCGATGCGGTGTTGGCGGGGGCGACCGGACCGGTGCTCGCCTATTGCCGGTCGGGGACGCGCTCGACGCATTTGTGGGCGTTGGCGCGGGCGCGCGCCGGAGACGATATCGACGCGATTTGCGAAGCCGCGGCGAACGCGGGTTATGACCTGTCGGGACTGCGCCCGATGCTCGACGCGCTGGCGGGCGAGCGGTGACCTTCGCCGAACTGGCCCAGCTCGGCGGATCGGTGGTCGCGGTGCTGTTTGTCGTGTGGCTGGTCAAGCGGATGGGGCTGGGTGCCGATCCGCGGATCGAGGATGACGCCCATGCGATCCGCCTCGCCGAAGAGGCCGAGGCAGGGTTTCGCGGGATCGAGGTTGCGCGCGACCGCGCGGGGTTCGCGGCGATCGTCCGCAATGTTGACGGACGCCAGATGCTGGTCCGTGCGCATGGCAATCATTTTGCGGCGCGGCCGATCGACGCGCAGGTGATCGGGCGGCTCGACAAGGATTTTCTGACCCTGACGATGCCCGAGCGGACTTTCGGCGCGGTGACGCTGCATCTGGGCAAGGACGCCGGGATGTGGGCGTCGCGGATGCGGGAGATCGGGCGTGGATAAGCTGCCCGATCCCGTCACCTATGCGATTCCGGCGTTCATCCTGCTGCTGATCGCCGAAATGATCGTGGCCTTGCGCGCCGACAAAAGCCGCTACGAAGCGCGCGATACGCTGAACTCGCTGATGCTCGGCACGGGCAGCCAGGTTGCGAGCGCGCTCGTCGGCGGGGTGGTGGTCGGGATCGCGGTGTGGCTGCACCAATACCGGCTGTTCGACATCGGGATCGCGTTTTCGAGCTGGTGGTGGGCGTGGATCCTCTGCTTCTTCCTCGACGATCTGGCCTATTATGTCTTTCACCGGAGCGCGCATCGGGTGCGCTGGTTCTGGGCGAGCCATGTCATTCATCATTCGAGCCAGCATTATAATCTGTCGACGGCGCTGCGGCAGACCTGGACGGGCTTTATCAGCATCGCCTTCATCTTCCGTCTGCCGCTGTTCCTGATCGGCTTTCCGCCCGCGATGGTGTTCTTCTGCGCCGGGCTCAATCTGATCTACCAGTTCTGGATTCACACCGAGGCGATCAAGCGGCTGCCCCGATGGTTCGAGGCGGTGATGAACACCCCGTCGCACCACCGCGTCCACCATGGCGTGAACCCGCGCTATCTCGACGCGAATTATGCGGGCGTCTTCATCATCTGGGACAAGATGTTCGGCAGCTTCGTTCCCGAGCGCGACGACGAGCCGGTGCGCTACGGTATCGTCAAGCAGCTCGGCAGCTTCAACATCCTCTGGGCCGCGGTGCACGAATGGGTCGGGATTGCGAAGGATGTGTGGGCGGCGCCGTGGCGGCACAAATTGTCCTATATGTGGCGCGAACCCGGCTGGAGCCACGACGGCAGCCGCGCGACGAGCGCGATGATCAAGGAACGCTGGGCGGCGGGGCGGGCAGAGGAAGATCCAGCAGAATAGCCCCATCTCCAATCCCGTTCGTGTCGAGCGAAGTCGAGACACGCGAAGGCTGGCGCAAACGTGTCTCGACTTCACTCGACACGAACGGAGAGGATATGTGCAACCCTCTTGCCACGCGCGCTAATGACATTCATGTAAGTCTCGATTGACCACCGAACCGGTGGCGAGGGGAGCGGCAAGCATGGATCAGTTCGACATCATCGTCATCGGTGGCGGCAGCGCGGGGAGCGCCGCGGCCGGGCGGCTCGCCGAGGACGGGACGCGCAGGGTGTGCCTGGTCGAGGCGGGCGGGACCAACGACGATGTGCGGGTCAAGACGCCGGGGTTCATGCCCTTCATCCCCGAAAAGTCGAACTATCGCTATGACACGCTGCCGCAAAAGGGGCTGAACGGGCGCACCGGGTACCAGCCGCGCGGGCGCGGGCTGGGCGGGTCGAGCGCGATCAACGCGATGGTCTATATCCGCGGCCACGCGTTCGACTATGACCAGTGGGCGGCGCTCGGCGCGACGGGCTGGAGCTATGCCGATGTGCTACCCTATTTCAAACGCAGCGAGGGCAATGAGCGCGGCGGTGACGCCTATCACGGCGGCGACGGGCCGCTGAATGTGATGGACCAGCGCTGGCCCAATGTGACCAGCCGCCGTTTCGTCGAAAGCGCCGCGGCGCTGCAACTGCCGCGCACGGGCGATTTCAACGGGCCGAACAACGAAGGGTTCGGGCTGTATCAGGTGACGCAGAAAGCGGGCGAACGCTGGTCGGCGGCGCGCGCCTATGTCGAGCCGCTGCGCGGGCGCGGTAATTTCGACATCCGCACCGGAGCGCTGGTCGAGAAAATCATCGTCGAGGATGGCCACGCGACCGGCGTCGTCATCCGGCGCGGATCGCAGCGCGAAATGCTGCACGCGCGGGGCGGCGTTGTCCTGTCGGCGGGGGCGTTCGGCAGCCCGCAGATACTGATGCTGTCGGGGATCGGCCCCGCGGCGCATCTGGCGGAACAGGGGATCGCCTTGACCCTCGACCGCGCCGCGGTCGGCGACAATCTGCAGGACCATATCGACTATGTGTCGAGCTGGGAAACCCGCTCGACCGACCCGCTCGGCAACAGCCTGGGCGGCACGTGGCGGATGGTGAAGGCGATCTTCGAGCACCGCACCCGGCGCACCGGCATCATGACGACCTGTTTCGCCGAGGCAGGCGGCTTCTGGAAGTCGCGCCCTGACCTGCCCGCGCCCGACATCCAATATCATTTCGTCCCCGCGATGCTCGAGGATCACGGGCGGACCAAGGTCAAGGGCCACGGCTTTTCGTGCCACGCCTGCGTGCTGCGCCCCGAAAGCCGCGGCACGGTGCGGCTGACATCGCCTGACGCCGCCGCGGCGCCCGCTATCGACCCGGGCTTCCTCACCGACGAGCGTGACATGGCGACGCTGCGCGCTGGCGTGCGGATGATGCACCGCATCGTCGCGGCGCCGCCGCTGGCCGATTATGCCGGGGCCGACCGACACCCCGTGAACCTCGATGATGATGCCGCGCTCGACGCGCTGATCCGCAGCCGCGCCGACACTGTTTATCATCCGGTCGGCACGTGCCGGATGGGCAGCGACGCCGATGCGGTGGTCGACCCGACGCTGAAGCTCAAGGGCATCGACGGGCTGTGGGTTGCCGACGCAAGCATCATGCCGCGGCTGGTGTCGGGCAATACGAACGCGCCAAGCATCATGATCGGCGAGCGCGCGGCGGATTTTGTGAAGGCGGCTTTGGCCTGACCTGCCGACGGCACGTGCCGCGACCGACAGGGAACACATCGAAAAAGGCCCGCCTTTCATCCGAAAGGCGGGCCTTTGTCATCAACCGTGCAGCAATCTCACCCCTTTTCGGGTGGTGCCACCGTGATCCGCACCCGCTCGCCCGAATTGCCGGGAAAGCCGGTGAACATCGCCTCGACCAGATTGGGGACGATCGTTTGCAGATTATTGTCGCGCGACTGCGCCTCGGCCTGCCCTTCGAACAGACGCGATCCGTCGGCGGCGCGGTTGATCTGCAGGTTCAGCCCGCTGGTATAAACGGTGTAGCTCGTCACGTCGCTGCCGCCCCACCCGGGGCCAAAGCCGCCCCACAGGAACGGGTCGCGATAGCCATAGACATAACGGCGCCCGCCGGGGCCGCGGGCGATGACGGGTCGATAAAAGCCGCGCCCGTAATAGCCGCCGTACCACGGGTCGCCAAGGCTCGGGCTCGACACGACGCGCTCGCGCCCCTTATCGACGCCATAGTCCATGCGGACGACCAGGTCGGCGCGCTCGCCGGGGGCGGCGGGGCGATAGCCGTAGCGGGTGAGCTCGCCGGCGACCAGATTGGCATATTGGCCGAACTCGATTCCGCCGGCGAGGGCCGGATTGCTGGCTTCGACGACAAAGCTTTGTCCCTGCGGGGCGGGCAGCGCGCTCTGGAAGCGCGCGACATCGGCCTTGAACGGCGTCGCGCAACCGGCCAGCGCCAGCGCGGCACCGGTCATCGCGGCAAGGCCCAGGCGGCGAAGGGTCGATTTTTTCATCATCTTGCTCCGTGATTCGGATCGGCGCATCCCGCGCCGTTTATAGCATGACTACGCCGACGCGACTTAACCTTGGTTGAACCCGCTTCGTCGCACGAAGGTTCCGGTCCCGATATGGGGCGCCTGCGGCGATAGACAAGCTTATCCGATATTTAGCGACAAAGACCAAGCGCGGCATAAGCCGCGTCGAGCGTCGGCCGCGCCAGCGCCGATGCCCGCGCCGCACCTTGCTCCAGCGCGGCGTCGATCGCCGCCGGATCGGCCTTGAGCTGGTTCAACCGCGTCGCGATCGGGCGCAAGGTTTCGACGAGCAGCTCGCCGAGCGCGGGTTTGAACGCGCCAAACCCCTGTCCGGCAAAGCGCGCCAGCACATCGTCGACGCTCTCGTCTGCCATCGCGGCATAGATCGACACCAGATTGCGTGCTTCGGCGCGTCCTTCCAGCCCCGCGGCCTCCGACGGCAGCGGCTCGGCGTCGGTCTTTGCCTTGCGGACTTTCGCCATGATCGTGTCGGCATCGTCGACCAGGTTGATCCGGCTCATGTCGCTCGGGTCCGATTTCGACATCTTCGCCGTTCCGTCGCGCAGGCTCATGATCCGCGCCGCGGTCGGCGGAATCGTCGGTTCGGGCAGGGTGAAGGTTTCGGTGCCGGTGTCGAGGTTGAACTTGGTCGCAATGTCGCGCGCCAGCTCGAGATGTTGTTTCTGGTCGTCGCCGACCGGGACGTGCGTCGTTTGATAAAGGAGCACGTCGGCGGCTTGGAGCACCGGATAGGCGTACAGCCCGACGCTCGCGCCCTCGCGATTCTTGCCCGACTTTTCCTTGAACTGCGTCATCCGGTTCAGCCAGCCGATCCGCGCGGTGCAAAAGAGCAGCCAGCCGAGCTCGGCGTGCGCGGGCACGCGCGCCTGGTTGAACAGGATCGCCTTGGCGGGGTCGATCCCCGCCGCCATCAGCGCCGCCGCCATTTCGCGCGTGTTCGCGGTCAGTTCGGCGGGGTCGTTGTGGACGGTGATCGCGTGCAGGTCGGCGAGGAAATAGAGCTTCTCGCCCGGCATCTCGTCCTGCATCCGCACCCAGTTGCGGATCGCGCCCAGATAATTGCCCAGGTGCAAATTTCCGGTGGGCTGGATGCCCGACAGCGTCCGCATGATCGTCTTTCCCGTTTTTACAATGTGCGTCGGCGCAGCTGGCCGATGGTGTCGCGATTGACCACGCCGAACAGAAAGGCGCAACCAAAGAATATAAGCCCGCCCAGTACGACGATAGCGCCCAGCGCGACAATCCGCTCGAACACCCCGCCGACAAAGGCGTCGCCCGCCAACGGGATCGCGAAATGCAGCGCCGCCGCCATCGCCGCGGCGGCCAGCACGATGCGCGCGATCCGCCAGACGACCTGCCCGGTCAGGTGGAACAACCCGCCGCGATGCAGGATCGCGTAGAGCATCGCGACATTGCACCATGCCGCGATCGACCCCGCCAGCGCCAGTCCGATGATCCCCAGAACCGGGATCAGCGCGAAGTTGAGGCCGATGTTGATCAACAGCGAAATCGCCGCAGTCCACACTGGGGTGCGCGTGTCCTTGCGCGCGAAGAAATTGGGTACCAGCACCTTGACCAGAACATAGGCGGGCAGGCCGACGACGAGCCCGCCGACCACCGCACCGGTCGCAACGCCGTCGGCGACGCTATATTGGCCGCCGACGTAAAAGGCACTGGTGATCGCAGGTCCGGCAACGAACAAGGCGACTGCGGCGGGCACCGTCAGCAGCATCGCCAGTTCGACGGCATTGCTCTGCAGCCGGAACGCGCCGCCGCGATCCTCCTGCGCCACAAAGCGCGACAGCGCGGGCAGGATGGCGGTGCCCAGCGCGATGCCGATGATGCCGAGCGGCAGCTGGTTCAGCCGGTCGGCCATCGCCAGATAGGTGATGCTCTTGTCGGGCAGCGAGGCGATGAAGAACAGGTCGACGAACCGGCTGATCTGATACACCCCGGCGCCGAACACCGCGGGCAGGATCAACACCCCCATCTCGCGCACCCCCGGTGTCAGCCGCGGGCGGCGCAGCGCGGGCCGGAAGCCCGATTTGCGTACCCAGTAATAAAGCCAGATCAGCTGGAACAGCCCCGACAGCGAAACCGCGATCGCCAGATACAGGCCGGTCGCCGCCTTGGCCGCTTCGCCGCCGTCGCCGGTGGCGCCGCCGACCAGCAGCGCCGCGATCAAACAGATGTTGAGCAGGATCGGCGCCGCCGCCGCGGCGGCAAAGCGCGACAGGCTGTTGAGGATCGCCGCGAACAGCGTCGCGATGCTCATCAGCGCCAGATAGGGAAAAGCGATGCGTGCCATCGTCACGGTCAGGTCGAATTTTTCGCCATCGGCGCGCAGCGCCTCGCTGGCGAACAGGTGCATGACCCACGGCATGACAAGCAGCAGCAGCGCCGAAAAGACGATCAGGATCGGGATCAGCACCGCCAGCACCGCATCGGCAAAGGCGCGCGCCTCGCTATGGTCGCCCTCCTTGGTCATCCGCTGGTTGAACAGCGGCACGAAAGCGGCGGCAAAGGCGCCCTCGGCGAACAGGCGGCGAAAGATGTTGGGCAGCTGGAACGCCAGCTGCCATGCGTCGGCGACCCCGCCCGCGCCGAGGATACGGCTGAGCAGCATATCGCGCGCAAAGCCAAAAATGCGGCTGACCATCGTCAGCCCGCCGATCGTCCCGACGCTTTTGAGCAGGCCGCTCATCGGCTCAGCCTGTCGGCCTGATCGGCGTTACGCCTGCCCGACCGGCGCCGCGGCGCCCGCCTGTTCGGCTTCGACCTGCTGCATCTGCTGCATGAACAGGCCGTGGAAGTCGATCGGTTCGAGCAACAGCGGCGCGAAACCGCCGTCGCGGACTGCATCGGCCACGACGCGGCGGGCAAAGGGGAACAGAATGCGCGGCGCTTCGGCCAGGAAAAAGGGCTGAAGCTGGTCGTCGGGCACGTTGCGGACGCCGAACAGGCCGGCATATTTCAGCTCGATCACGAACATCGTGCCCTGATCGGCCTTCGACGTGACGTCGATCTTCAGCGACACTTCGAACAGATTCTCGCCGACATTGTCGGCGGCAATGTTGAACTGGACGTCGATCTGCGGCGCGTCCTGCCACTGATACACCGTGGGCGCGCTCGGATTTTCGAACGACATATCCTTCACATATTGCGAAATCAGGCCGATCGCGGGGCTGGTGTCCTCGCCATTGGGCTGCAGGGCGGGGTTGTTGATGTCGGCGCTGGTCTCGTCGGCCATGATGCAATGCTTTCGCTCGAAAAGATGAAACAGGGTCCGCGCCACAGGCCGTGTCGGTACTGCGGCAGACGGTTGCGGCGGCGCTTAGCAGCGCGCGCCAGCCAGCACAATGGGCGCGCAGCATCGCGTTCGCGAGGCGTCAAGCGTTGACCTGCCGCACCGCTGCGGCCATGGTATTTGAAACTTGGCCGGCCATCGCCTATGTACAGGCCTCTATCTTTCCATTGCCCGCATTGGACCCTTGCCCGTGACTGCTTTTTCGATCGTCCTGCTCGCCATGATTGCCGCGTTCCTCGGCATGCGGCTCTATTCGGTGCTCGGCAAGCGCACGGGGCATGAGCAGGAGCCGGTTTTGCCGCGCCGCGACGAGCGCGCCGCGCCGTCGCCGCTGCGACTGGACGATGGCGATGCGGGATCCGCGCCAGCTGCGAATTCCGCCGACACGGCGGGGCTGGTTTACGAACCTGCCGCCGAAGCCGGCCTCCGCCAGCTACTCGCCGCCGACCGCCATTTCGACGCGGGTCGCTTCATGGAGGGCGCCGAGGCCGCTTATCGCATGATCCTCGAAGCCTATTGGTCGGGCGACCGCGAAGCGCTGCGCGACCTTTGCGACGATGACAGCTACGAAGCCTTTGTCGAGGCGATCGACGCGCGCGAGGCGCGCGGCGAAACGCTCGACAACCGGTTGGTCGGCATCGATTCGGCGAAGATCACCGCGGTCGAGATGGACCGCAAGGAAGCGCGCATCACGGTGCGGTACCAGGCCGACATCAGCGCGATCACCCGCGACGCCGACGGCAAGCTGATCGCCGGATCGATGAGCGACGCGTCGCGCACCGACGATCTGTGGACCTTCCGCCGCGCGCTCGGCAGCAGCGATCCCAACTGGCTGCTCGACGAGATCGAAGCAGCCTGACGGCGATGCCCGCGGTGTGCTCGTCCGGGAGGCGCCGGACGCGGGTTTTCGGATTCTCCTTTTTCGCTGTGCTGCCGCTCCTTTCCGGCTGCGCCTCGGTGATCCCCG
>VFQO010046354.1_pt1 | contig 11272 bp, 23 predicted proteins | sample 3512331 | NCBI WGS metagenome assembly VFQO01 (sample SAMN10412371, study PRJNA504923) | tailings metagenome | isolation source: Replicate 3 from Balatoc abandoned mine | place: Philippines: Itogon, Benguet | collected 2017-08-28 | reverse complement strand
GCCCTCATGCCGCTTGCCACCTCGCGCTCGTGCAGCTGTGCGTCGCCCCTTCACAGCGTCTATGCATGCTTCGATGTCATTTTTCGTTGCCCAAATGCACTAGCAAGTGCGCGCTCCGGGTGGCTTTGCTGGGGGAAGCGGCCTCACTGCTGGGGGACCGTTTAGTGCAGTGAGCGTGCAAACCTGTGTCCAGCTGGCAGCAGCAGTGTGCTGAGCTCCCCGCCCTCCCTGCAAGCGGCCCACCCCGCCGGCAACCCTCTCCCGCCGCCTGCCCGCCTGCCGCAGACCTTGCGCCAATGGCACCGGTGCTGCCCCTGCTCCTGCTGCTACTCCACGCCTTTGGAGCGGCGGCCAACGTGACGTACTGCTGGGGATCCGGCAGCACAGGCCAGCTGGGCGACGGCCAGGGAGGCGGCGCCTATACCCAGCCGGTGCCAACAGCAGTACCAAATGCGCCCGAGTTTGCAGCCGTCAAGGCGGGGCTCAAGCACACCTGCGGGCTGACGGCGGCGGGGCAAGCGTACTGCTGGGTACGTGGGTGGGGGGAGCCTGCGTTGTAGCTTGCTGCATGTTGCGGCAGCAAAGCGTGCGTGGTGGTGCAACTGTCTGTGTCTTCTCATTGGCCAGCATCATCAGCGTACACTGTGCACTGTTGGCCATCCCCTGCAGGGGCAGGCGCTCAATGGCGAACTGGGCGTGGGCGACACGAACAGCACATACCTTGCGGTGCCTACCTCTGTAGCTGGCAACCTGTCCTTCAGCGACATTTCGCTTGGAGAGAAGTTCACCTGTGGCATCGCCGGCAGCAAGGCCTTCTGCTGGGTGAGTGGTGATGGCACATAGCAGCCTGTTCAGCGGTGCAGTAGTGCGCACATGTGCACAAGTGTTTGCAGCCGTACCAGCCCAACCTAGCAAGCCACCCCACCCACCTGTGCACATGCAGGGGAGCGGCGAGTCCGGGCGGCTGGGGAGCGGCAGCAACGCCAGCTCCAGCACTCCTGCTGAAGTCGCAGGCGTCTATAAATTTGCCGTTATAGCCACTGGACAAGCGCACGCCTGCGCATTGACACCGGAGGGGCAGGCATGGTGCTGTGAGTCAGAGGGAGTGAAGTGTTGATCAAGTCGGCGCAAGTGGTGGGGCGCCATTGCTGTGCGAGCTGTGCAGGCGCTGTACAATCTACGCTCGACCTCTGCTCGCCTTTCTGTTGCGCGCAGGGGGTGAAAACTTCTTTGGGCAGCTGGGCAACAACTCTACCAACAGCTCTGCTGTGCCTGTCCGAGTGGCCACAAACCAAACCTTTGCCGCCATATCAGGTGCGTGCCTCCACTCCGTGTTTGCAGCTGTTTGGAGCTGGCTGGGTCTTGCATGCACCGCATTTCCCTTCGTGAACCCGATTTGTCTCCTGCCATCGGTGGCACCAGCTGCTCAATGATTTTATCACGGACTACACGCATGCAACCCTGCTGCAGCGGGCGACGCACACACCTGTGCACTTGTAGCGGTCAGCCGCCGACCCTTCTGCTGGTACGCATACACCCTGTTGGACGTGTTTGCACCAGGAGTTTGGCTGTCGTGGGCAGTGGCAGTGATGGTCTTGGCGAATCAACTTGCGCTCTTTGCAGGGGCAGTAATGTGGACGGCCAGCTTGGAAGCAACGCCACCAACCTTGCCACCGTGCCCATACCGGTGGCAAACAGTTCGTACAGCTCACCCTACAGTTTCGCTTCGCTTTCAACCGGTGCGCTGAATGGGGCGCACGTCCAGCTGCTGGCGGCAGTGCAGTGTGCTGCCGCTGCTCCTGCTTGCTGGCTGTAGGGGGCATGGCGGGCCCGGTGGCCCACCCGGCGACATGCATTCCATCGGCAACAGTGCCCGGTTTGCCAGGTGCCTTCTGCCCAACACGCTGCAGGTGGCATGTTCAGCTGCGGCAATGTCGTGGGCGCCATGTACGAAACGTACTGCTGGTGGGTGTCATTGAGGGGCTCCTGCCGTGCCACCCCGTTGCACAGGGGTGCGCGCAGCTGTGTGTGTTCCCTGCCACGGCTAAGACCCTTTGTCCTACTGTCCTGCTGCAGGGGCGACAACGACCGTGGCCAGCTGGGACCTGTGCCTGACTATGGCTTTACAGACCAGCCCGTCCGGCTGCCTGGCACCCAGCGGTTTGCGTCGATCAGTGCAGGTGTGTGGCCACTTGCGCCTCTACAAAGCAGCGCCTGCCTGGTGCTAGCGGGCGTCAGTGGAGCGGTAAGGTCAGGCCTCTCAGCCCCCACATGCTATCTGCAACCGACCTTGTCCCTGCCTAGTTGCAGGCGGGGCCCATGCCTGTGGCGTGGACACCCTACAAGCGGCATACTGCTGGGGCGATGGGGCAGACGGGCAGCTCGGCACAGGCGCACAGGCCAGGGTTGGCGAATATGCGGATTATAAATCCAACACGCCCCTGCCCGTTGCACAAGAAGGCGGCAGCACCATCCTCTTTTACTCGGTCTCAGCTGGCGGCCAGCACACATGCGGCGTGTCATCAAGAGCTACCCCGGCAGCCTCCCCCGCTCCAGCGTCCAGCCCAGGGGCGGAGGGCAGCGGCGTGCCCGCACCGCCACCCCCACCCTCCTCCTCTTCGTCCTTCCCAGTTGGTGCCGTGGTGGGCGCAGTGGTGGGCGCAGCAGGTGAGCTGGGAGCAACATTGGCCTGTAACATATTGATGGGTCCAAACTGTCGCTTGCACTGTTGGTTTAGCTGCTCAAATCAAGCTGCCGGGTTCCGCTGCGCTTAGCTGGCAGCTGGCGGGCTGCCCTGGTGCCCACTAGTCCGTCCCTGTGCTTCCCTCCTGCCCACCCAGCCGTCGCTGTGCTGGCGTTCCTTGCGTTCCGGCCGCGCAAGGGCTGGCTGCGCCGGCGAGGCACTGCTGCTGCCGAGCAGGGCGGCAAAGGAGACGTGGAGATGTCTCCAGGAGACAAAGTGGTGATGCTGACCCCGCTGCCAACGGGCGTACTGGATTCCTTCCTGCCACCCGAAGTCAAGCTCTCGCAAGCGTTGGCGCTCGCTGCGCCGGACTCAGCTGGCAGCAGTGGCCCCACCAATGCACCAAACAGGTGGGTGGCGCCGCTCCTCAAGCATGCTGGATATCTGTGCAAATGGAATGGATGCATATCTGCCGCGTGACAGCTGCTGCTCCAGCTGCACTTCCCTCTGGCGCATGCCCCTGAGGCATTCGACCGCCAGACCACCCCACACCACCTTGCCACCCTCCATGCGCAGCTCTGGCAACATGCGCGATCCATTACTGCTTTACATTTCCACCTACCTGGCTTCCCAGCCATCCTCCCGGTCGGCGCCTCGAGCGCTGCCCCAGCACCCAGGCAGCGGCAGCGGCGGCAGCGGCGGCGGCGTGAGCAGCAGCAGCGGCGGGGCGGGGCAGGCCCTGTCCCCTGAGGCTAACATGTGGCAGCTGCAGTGGGGCGAGCTGGAAATCGATCAGCAGGTGGGGCGTGGCTCGTTCGGCACCGTGTACCGCGCACGCTGGCATGAGACGCCCGTAGCAGTCAAGGTGCTCGTTGATAGAGGTGCGCTTTTACACGTCCATGCTTTCGCAGTTCTGTGCTTGCACTGGCGCTTCTGAGAATGCTGCAAAGCAAGGGCAGTGCATGGGGTGGCAGGTCGTTTGGCGGGTTGTAGTTGTGCGCCTGCTTGGCGCATGCAGCCCTGCATGCCAATGCGCTCAGCATCTGCTCACCGCCCTTCCGTGGCTGCCACCTCCCTCCTGCTGCTGCAGACGCCAGTCTGGAAAATGCAGGGCTGGAGCTGCCTGATGAGAAGATGAGGGAGCTCGAAGATGAAGCTGCTGTGATGATACGAATGCGGCACCCCAATGTTGTGCAGGTGGGGTGCAGTTGAAAACACGTGGCCTGGGGCATCAGTGCCGCTGTGGCAGGGTGCAGCCACAGAGTTCGGTGTAGCATTGCTGCGTTGCTGCGGCTCAAATAGGTTGGCGCTTGCGTTTTTGTACCTGCCACTGTGTTGCCGCTGCATGTGCTGCTTGACCGACTTGGCCACAAGTGCGCAGCTGATGCTCTCGAGCGCTCGCCCGTCCCTCCCGCAGTTCCTGGGCCTGTGCCAGCTGCCGCCCGCACTAGTCACTGAGTACTGCGCGCGTGGCAGCCTGTACAGCTGCCTGCAAGCCGCCCGGGCCAACTCGGCAGCAGCGGCAGAGCTCACCTGGGCGCGCCGGCTTTCCATGGTGAGAGGGGCATGCGGCCAGGAGGGACTAGAATGATGCTGCGTGCCTGCCATGCTCACCCTGAAATCCGTTGGCTGCAGGTGCATGCATCCTTGCAAGCAAATGCACACTGACCGCCCCTCTTTGTGGCTACTGCCGCAGGCCATTGATGCGGGCACGGGGCTGCTGTACCTACATTCCCGGAACATAGTGCACCGAGACGGTGCGCTGCTGCAAGCCGCTTGTTTCGTAGTGCTGTTGCTGAGGACCTACCTGAGCTGCTAACTATCGGCATTGCTGCCACGCTTGCGTATGGTGCCCAGTTGCGATGCGCTGCCCAGCTGTCGCGTGAATACACCAATCGCAGTCTTTACCCAACCTGCCTAACCTGCAGTGAAGTCGCCCAACTATCTGGTGGCTGATCACTGGGGCGTGAAAGTCAGCGACTTCAACCTTTCGCGGCTGCTGGGAGACACCGGGCCCTCGCTGCTGAGCGCTGGAGGCGTGTCCAACCCGGTGTGGCTGGTGAGTACGTGGGACAGTCGGCTGCTTGTAGTTGCTGCAACTCGAGAGCCAGCTGCCGGCTCCTGCACTGCTGCTGGATAATGCTGGATGTGGCTGCCGGGCTGATTGGTCGCCGCCCACTGAACTTCCCCATGCCTGCCACGCAGGCACCTGAGCTGATGAGTGGCGGCCACGCAACCACCGCCAGCGATGTGTGAGCAAACGATGCTGCTTGTGGTCACAGGCTGTGGCGTTGAGCTGTTGGATGGTGCAGTGCGGGCATTGGCTGCCCCACGTGCTGATGCACCTGCCCTGGACACACAGCTCAGCGCTGCAACCCCCTGACCAACTGACCGCCAACACTGCCCTCCACTGCAGCTTTTCATTTGGCGTGGTGCTGTGGGAGCTGCTGACGTGGCGGCTGCCCTGGGCGGGCAGCGGGCTGTCGCCCTTCCAGGTGGGGCGGGGTCGGCGCTGGGGGTGTTGCAGGCAGGACAATGCGATCTTGCTTGCTGCAGGTGCTGGTTCAATTCTGTCCTGCCTTGCAGCACCACATTGCCCTGCCACCAGCTGCTTACATCGCATCCTGGAAATGCACTCCCTCTCTCCCCAATCCCACCTCCCCAGATCGGCGCCAAGGTGGTGGCGGGTGAGCGGCTGGAGCTGCTGCCCCGGCAGGAGCTGCCTGGACCCGACACAGCTGCATTTGGCGGCCTGGATGCCTACTGTGCACTGATCCAAGAGTGCTGGGCGGCACAGCCGGAGCAGCGGCCGGGCATGGCGCAGGTGGTGCGGCGGCTGCGAGGGCTGCTGGAGCAGCACAGCGGCGCAGCGGCGGCAGGCCAGGCGGCGGGCGGCGGCGGCTGAGCGTGTTGCATGAACTCTTCTAATCCTGTGACAATCACGTCACCCCCGCATTGTCAAGTCGCACCAGTTGTTAGGATTGCAACTGGCATTGGAGTTCAAAGGGTGCAGGATTGAACCTTGAGCAGTGATGGCAAGCAGCCGGCAGCGCCAGTCCTAAGCGGCCGTTCTGTTCCTTGTTGCCAAACAGAAACATGCCTGCGCACTAACGCCCTGCCCTGTGCTCAGCTCAATGCACTGCCCTGTCGATGGCGCAAGACCCCTGGTGGCAAGCCTCGCATCTTACACCGTCTGAGGCACACTTCGTGCAGCTGCTTTCCAGTTCGCATACCTGCCCCGACCCAGCCTCTATGCACAGGGCAGCGACCACTTCGGCTGCTTCGAGGCGCAGCAGGGATGCGTGCTGTAGGCAGCAGGCGCCGGCGCTTCACGCGAGGGCGCAGCGGCGGGAGGACTCCAGCGCGTGCTGCGGCTCGGCGGAGGCGATGTTGCGGGGCCCAGCATGATCTGCGAGTCTTGGCGCACATTCCAGGTGCAGCGCCACACGCGCCAGAGCTCCAGCGAGCGCGACCAGGTGAGCCATGCCGAGCAGAGGGCTTTGGCTCGGGGTTTGTCACATGCAATATGCATTGATGAATAATTGTTGGCTGGCATGGATCTCGAGGGGGCTTTCGGGCCTGCAAGTGCAGCGGCGACGGCGCGCTGAGCGGCGCGCTGAGCGAGGGCGGCAGGCGCAAAGAGCGCCGCCCCGCGGGCTGATCGCTGCAGCTCCCCGCGATGCTGGTGCTTCTGCGGCAGCGGGAGGCCGCGCCGGCCGCCCCGCCCAACTGCAGCCCGGTCACAACCACCGCTCCGCAAGACCGGGCCCTGCTCTTGGCGGCAGGCGCCCTGGGCTACCACTTGCTACTGATCTGCACCAGACCGCTGTTTTCTAGGGTGCGGGACCACCCGCCGGCGTTGTTGAGTGCCGCCGCCCCGGTCGTGGCGCCTGCACCGAGCCGCCTGCCTCTTTTCCAGACGGGCAATGTGCATGCAGCTTTTGTACAGTGTACAGTGAACTGCACATGATAGCAGTCTGTCTCCAATTTCTTATGCAGGGCGGCAGCCGCAGCATCAGCAAGGGCTCGCCTGGCAGGCCCAGCGTGCCGCCAGCACACCGGCCCCTAGCCATCATCGACAAGCATGCCGCTCTCGTGCCGCCATTGGTGCTGCCGGGCTCTGTGCCTGGCAAACACGACCTGATTGCGGCCAGCCCTGGGCGCAGCAGTGCTGCAGGCACCCCACACAGTCGGCGGAGCGAGGGCTCGCGCCGGCAGCAGCAGCAGCAGCAGTGGGCGCAGCAGCGGGCGGCAGAGCGGGAGCAGCTTGTGGCGGCCACCCAGACCATTGCGCAGCTGCAGCAGCAGATGGATGCTGTGTGCCGGTGAGGCTGAATAGGGATAGCGGGCCAGGGGTTGCCATGTCTGGGCCTTGCTTGCCACTCAATCGAATTGCTGTGGATGGCGGCACGCCAACGACTGGCCTTCCGCTGCGCTTGGCCCTGCCTGACGATCCTCACAAACTTCCTGGCATGGCAGGGCAGAGCGGCATTGCGTTCTGTGCATCATTTAATCGTGATGCCTGTCCCAACCCCTGCAGCGAGGCTCGGGTGGAGGTGAAGCGCGCTGTGAACGACGCGGCCAAGGCGCACGAGCTGGCGGCGGGCCTGGAGAACCAGCTTGAGATGGCGGTGCGCCAGGTGGCGGCCCTGCAGGCGCGATCCAAGGTGGGTGAGCAGCAGCTGAAGGTGTGTGGGTGCAGCTGCTGTCCATCAGAAACAGGGGGAGATGGCGGGGCGCCAGGGGACCAAGCTGCAGGTGCGCTCCAAGGTGAGCAGCAGATAAAGTCGACTGTGTGAGCTGCTGGTGATTGCACAGCCCAAGTAAGAAACCCCGAGCGTTTCACAGCCGTTAATTGGGTTGTAACCTGTGTCGCCCCGCAGGCGCTGCTGTCTGAGAAGACGGCGGCGGAGCGCAGCTGCCGGGAGCTGCAGGGCCAGCTGGCGGGTCTGCAGTCCGCTCTAGGTGAGGCATTTGTGGGTTTGTTGACGGATATGGCCCGGCAGATATGCCGAGTGGCAACATGCAGCAGGTTGCATGGCAGGCCTGGCAAGTGCAGTAGCACCCGGGTTGAGCGACGGCACGTATGCCCAATGCCTCCCTTGCCCCAATGCCCCTCTTCCTGCCCACAGCCAGCAACGTGCGGGCGTATCAGCAGCAGGTGGAGGTGCTCCAGTACAAGCTGCAGGTCAGTAATTATGGTTCAAATGGCATCCTGGACTGCTCGTGTCGGCAGCATGTGGACGAGCAGTGCTCATTTGCGCTCTGCAGTGCGTCTACTGCAAAGCACCACTTGGGCCTATGCGGGAGTGCGTGCAGGAAGTGGGCAAGGCGCGGGATGCAACCGACTCCCAGCTGTCCAAGCTGCGCAAGGCAGCAGCAGCACAGCAGCACCGCAAGCATCAGGTGCGTTGGTCGGCGGATGAAGTGCCTGCTGCTCGCTTGGGCTTTCCCTGAAAAAGTGTGTACAGGCTGCAGAAGCTGTGCACTGCAGGCATCAGGATTCGCCGTTGTATCAGTCCGCCAACGCCCAGCCGCAACCCCGCTGCCCGTTTGTATGCCATGCCGCCCTGCAGGGCAGCGCCGCCAACGAGCGGCTCAAGGCCGAAGTGGAGCTGGAAACATATCAAACCAGCTTCGAACATTGAAACTATCCCGCCCTGCAGGGCAGCGCAGCCAACGAGCGGCTCAGGGCTGAGGTGGAGCTGGCTCGGGAGGAGAGCGCTGAGCTGCGGCGGGTGAGACCAGCGGGCACCTGTGTGGTGCAGCGGGGCTGGAATGCGATGTGCAGGAGTCAGCCAGGGTGCTATCAAAAGTGCGCTGCTTCACAGGCGGGTGCCGGCGGAGGTTCCTGGTTCATGGCTGCCTGCTGCGTATGCAACCCTTCTGTGTTGGCCGTGTCTCCTCCTACCAGGCCTGCTTCGAGCTGCAAGAGCAGCTGGAGGCGCAGCGCAGCGCTGTGGCCGAGAGCAACGCGGCGCTGGCGGCAGCGCAGAGCCAGATCCGCCGCCTGGAGGTACGCTGGGAGGCGCCGTGCATTGGAGTTGCTGTGCTGCTGGCTTGTGGGTGCTGCCCAGCTTGGCAGTTACAGCGCTGCTGCTGTGGCAAACAGACAGCACCCATGTGCGCCGAGATAATGCACTGCCCTGCTGGCTGGTATGCACTCCCTCCCTGAGTGCAGGCTGAGGCGCGCGAGGTGATGAGGCGCCAGGGCAGCGGCTGAGGCTCTGCTCAGCCTGCAGCAGTGGCGCTCCATTGCAGGCGCCCTGCTACACCCACCCTCCGATCGGCGGAGCTGTACAACGTACTTCAGTGTGTCTTGATCGAGTGTGCACCGATCCTGTTTGCTGTTTCAGATGCCGTCTGCGTGCGCCTTTGCATGCATGTACATAGCTGCGAGACTGTTTCAAAGTGCCCGTTCACCTTCTCTGCTCTTGCCATAGCCTCCCTGGGCACCCTGCTGCCCTCCTGCTATACAGGCCCACTGCCCACCTAGCTCACACCAGCATGCGCTGCTCACCCACATTTGGGCGGCCGCCCGCCCCCTGCCTGCCACTTCCCCTGCTTGATCCGCTGTGGCTGCATATGAATGATGCTTACAGTGCTTGCCATAATATCAGTAACCTACACCTAGCTGCGCATGGCGCGAATGCTGCGGTCCAGCACCAGCAGCCGTGTCAGCACTGCAAACAGCGCCGGCGCCGCAGGTCCGAGCGCGCCGCCCGCCGCCGCTGCCGCCGCCGCGGGGCCTGCCTCAGCCGGGCCGTCTGCTGCCTCTGCCTCTTCATGCAGCCCCTCTTCAGCCGCCTCCTGGGCGCTGCTGCCCTCGTCTTGAGCGTCCAGATCACGCCGCCGCTTGCCCGAGCGGCTCTCCTCGGCTGCCATGCTGGTTTGAATGTGATCTGCTGCTTGATACACAGTGGACGTGCAGAGAAGGGCAATGCCAGCAGCTGTCTTCAATTCATCCACGCTCATGCGCCGCCGCCGGCCTGAAGCCGCCGCCGCCGTCCTTCCCTTCAGTTCCTGCTTGCCTTAGACCAACAGATGCCCCTCAAGCACCCATGGGGGCGAGCAGCGGGGCAGAAGTGGCGGCCGAGCTGCAGGCCGTCCTGGCCCAGGCGTGTGCGGCACTGGAGGCGCAGGAGCAGGGCAGGCTGCAGGAGGCGGCACAGGTGGGCTTGTGGGTGCTGTGGCCCTGCCAAGGCTGCCGGTGGACCGCACAGTGAGCCGCCACTTCGCCGCCGCTCACTGCCGTCGCCCGTCCCTTGCCCGCAGGCCTTCTTCCTGGCGCGCTCGCGGGTGCACTACACCGCCGAGGCGCTGCTGGCGCCCCTGGCGGCAGAGTCTCCTGGTGATCCAGACATCGCGCTGGCCGCTGCCGCCTGCTTGCAGCTTGCCGACACCTACTCCCAAGCCATCGACTGGCTCACCAAGGGCGGCAGCGCTGCAGCGCACAGAGCGGGCACGCAGCTGAGCGAGGAGGAGGGGACGGGCGGTGGCAGCGAGGACGGCACGCAGCTGTGGGGCGGTGGCGGCGTGGGAGTGGGCGAGCTGCGCGGCGGAGCGGCGGCGCGCGGCGGCGGCGCCGTGCCAGCCGCTGCGCAGGCCTGCCTGAAAGAAGTGCAGGGCAGCTTGGATGAAGTGATTGGGCTGACGGCCATCAAGCAGGCAAGGCTGCTGCTGATCTGGGTGCTGGGTGCAAAGCTTATGCGCGGCGGGCTTGTACAGCGCTGCATGCACCCCACCGGCCCTCCGCCCAGCACCCACAAACCTCCTTGCACCAGAAATTGCTTGCACCCACTACCCGCCTGGCACATGGTCATGCCACATGCTGCACCCACTGCGCTGCCACAGAACATCTGAACATCATACGAATGTGCCCTCGAGCACCCACTTCACACTTGTTCGCTTAATCCACCCAGGAGCTGCGGGAGGCGGTGCTGCTGCCGATGCGCTTCCCGCAGCTGTTCACAGGCATCCGCCGCCCGCAGTGCAACCTGCTCTTCTTCGGCCCGCCTGGCACCGGTGCGTCGATGGCACGGTCCTGCCCGGGATTCCTGTGCTGGCTGCGCAGCTTGGGTTGTGCTGACCAAAGCAACACCCATCCAGTTGCTGATGTGTGTTTGCAATCTGCAGGCAAGACGATGCTTGTAGAGAAGCTGGCGGCGGAGGCGGGCACGCCGCTGCTGTGCCTCTCCCCCTCGGCGGTCCTGTCCAAGTGGGCGGGCGAGTCGGAGAAGTCGGTGAGTGGAAGCGCAGCTGCAGCACCTCTGCACCGCAAGTGGGGATCTGCGTTTGCCGCGCACTGTCGCTTGCACCGCGGCTGTACTGCCACGTGGCTGTCCAGCTTAAGTGTCCCCATGTTTCTTGCGCCAAGGGAGACTGCTGACCCTGCTGCTCAGATTCGAGCCGTGTTTGAGGCGGCGGCGGCCATGAGCCCAGCCATCATCTTCATCGATGAGGTGGACAGCCTGGCGCCCTGCAGGCAGGCCATGCATGGAGCTGCTGTTTCTTCGCAACATGCGGCAGATGGACTGCTGCTGCTGCTGCTGCTGCTGCTGCTGCTGCTGCTGCTGCTGCTGCTGCTGC
>VFQO010002459.1_pt1 | contig 11274 bp, 14 predicted proteins | sample 3512331 | NCBI WGS metagenome assembly VFQO01 (sample SAMN10412371, study PRJNA504923) | tailings metagenome | isolation source: Replicate 3 from Balatoc abandoned mine | place: Philippines: Itogon, Benguet | collected 2017-08-28 | reverse complement strand
GCGGATCATCCCGGCCTTTACCCGCAATTGGCTGCTACAGCAGAAGCGCGGCGAGGGGCTCCCAGTCATGCCAAATCGCTTCGACATGGCCGTGATCGCGGCCACGGCGCTGGCGCTCGCGGCGTGGGCAGCTGCCCCCACCAGCTCTTTGGCAGGAGGGCTGCTACTGCTCGCGGGCGCGCTCCAGCTCGTCCGCCTGGCGCGCTGGGCCGGGCTGAAGGCGCGGCGCTCGCCCCTCGTTTTCATCCTCCATATTTCCTATGCATGGTTGCCGGTCGGCCTGTTGCTGCTCGGTTGGGCGATTCTGCATCCGGCTTTTCCACCGTCGAGCGCGATGCACGCCCTTGGCGCCGGCGCGATGGCGGCGATGACACTGGCGGTGATGACGCGTGCGACGCGAGGGCATACGGGCAGGCCGCTGGAGGCCGATCAGGCAACGGTCGCCATTTATATCCTTGTGCATCTGGGCGCCTTGCTTCGCGTGACAGCGCCGTTCCTGCCGTTTGATTATATGGGCGCCATCGCGCTCGCCGGCGGGCTGTGGGGCGCTGCCTTTTTGCTATTCCTCATCGTCTATGGCCCCATGGCGCTACAACCAGCCCCCAAAGTTCGCGTTTGACATCATCGGAGTCGCCCCGCCAGCATCTTGCGATGCGCCAGCGTCGCAAAACGCTGGAAGTGCGATGCGAGCCAAAGTGGTTGTGGACGGCGAATGCGTCGAGGCGTTTTGCGGGCGCCTACCGAGATCCGCCGCTTACCAAGGCGTATCGTCGACGTTTGCGACCGTGCTTCCGACGTGGAGCCGGATGCTGGCGCGCAGCGATCATCGGTCACGGTAAGTCGGATTGATGCTATCCTTGGTGCAAATCCGCCCGCCGCGCGGTGAATTTGACCGGGGTCAATGTCTCACTCGCCGCGCCGTGTTCACATGCTGGCGGTCATAGGAGAAATGACATGCGTAACGTACTAGTTCACGCCGATGACAGCACCTCTATGAGCGTCCGGATGGAAAGCGCTCTCGCGATCGGCCGAAGGCACAGATCGCACCTTCGCTTCGTGATCAGCTCTCCCTTCCAGCAGTTCGTCACCGTCGATCCCTTCGGCGGCATGTATCTGTCAAGCGAACAGCTGGCCAAGGCACAACTTGCTGATCAGAAGCTCGAACAGCGATTATCAGCGGAACTCGCGCGCGAAGATGTCCCATGGGACGTCGTGATATCGGACGGCGATGCCTTGTCCGCACTATCTTTGGCCGCAACACTGACCGATCTCGTAATCGTCTCGCTGGGAACTGTCGATGGGCCTCGTAACTTGACACCGCCGATGATGGCAGGCGACTTGGCCATGACGGTGCCCGTTCCGGTGCTGGCCATCCCCGTACATAATGGTCCGATTGATCTCGATTCCCCTGTAATCATCGCGTGGAATGGCAGCCCACAGGCAGCGCATGCGTTACGCGCCGCGGTGCCCCTGATCCGCGACGCCCAAAGCATCGTCATGGTGGCGATCGGCCCGGACGAGGGTCCAATAGCGGCCGAGAACGCGCTTATCTATTTGTCTCGTCACGGGCTCCACGCCGAACTTCTCCATGAAGAGCGAGGCACGACGGACAGCGTCGAGGAGACACTCGAACGTGTCGCAAAGTCCATTGAGCCAGGGCTGATCGTCATGGGTGCCTTTGGCCGGCCGCGTCTGCGCGAAACGCTGTTCGGCGGCGTTACCCGCTACCTTCTGGAAGCAGCACCGGCACCGTTGCTGCTGGCGCACTAGGGCTTTGGTCTACTGCTTTTCCCAAACCAGGCGCGCTCCCGTATCGAGACACGGTGTCCGATTGCGCGACCTGCCCAGTGCGACATCGTGCGATTTGCGCGATCATCAGCCCTGCGGAACTTACCGCGCTGGCTAAGATGGGACGAAAGCGAAGGTAGACGCTGCTTTGGGAAGGCGATTGTGCCCCAGTCGTCGCCAATATTCTCGAGGGCGTAGTCAAGCTTATCGTCTCGAACGCTGACGGGCGCGAGCAGATCGTCGGTTTAGTTTTCTTGCCCGATTTCATCGGCCGTCGGTTCGGCAAGGAACGCGCTTACCGTGTCACTGCGATGCGATGACAAATGGTGAGCTATGCTGCGGATCGGCATTGGAGCGGGCCTCTCCCATTTTACGATCTATCTTCTTGAGTTGGCGTAACAAGCCGGTTTTGATCGGGGCCCCGAACGGCGCCTATCGAAACCCCTTTCGTGCGTCAGTTTAAGATTACAAATCAAAGTCATAGCTCTTCGTGAGAGCGGAGTCCCACGCTGACGCTAATCCACACGAGAAAACCAACGCTTTTATATAGATTCCCGTCCGCAGACGCCAATGCCGCCATAATTTGAAAACCCCGGATCGATAAAACTGGGCCGGACAGATTCAGACTTCTCTACACTTGTCACCCCAAACTCACCCGATCGCCCTGGCGCCAGCCCCGGCATTTATTGGCAGGCGGTCCGCATTCTGCTACAAGTGACCAACTTCATGGTCAGGAGCAGATGATGGATGGTATCAACCTCGCCGACGCGAAGGCGCATTTGAGCGAACTGGTCGAGCGCGCGGCCGCCGGTGATACGGTCGAGATTCTGCGCCGCGGCAAACCCGTGGCCCGGCTGACGCCGGCCAATCGTCCGCGCAAGCGTATCAACCTCGATGCGCTGCGCGCGTTGACGGCCTCCATGCCGCTTCAGAAGACGTCGGCGGAAGATTTCGTGCGAGAGATGCGCGATGCTGATCGCTACTGATGCACTATCTCGACACGTCGCTGTTGGTCGCGGCCCTGACCAATGAAGAGCGGACGGGAAAGGTCCAGACGTGGCTTTCCGAACAGGAGCCGGAATCGCTGCTGATCAGCGATTGGGTGATAACGGAGATGTCGTCGGCGCTGTCGATCAAGCTGCGAACAAGGCAGATCGACACACGCCAGCGCGCCGAGGCGCTGGCGTTGTTCCATCGACTTTGCGCCGACAGCTTGACGATTCTGACCGTCGAACCGGCACAGTTCCGGTCTGCCGCCTTGTTCGCCGATCAATATGCACTGGGTATTCGCGCTGGCGATGCGCTCCATCTGGCTGTCGCCGGGGATCGCGGCGCCACACTGTGCACACTCGATCAGCGGCTTGCGGACGCGGGAGCGGCCCTTGGCGTATCCACGCTGATGCTCTGAACCGGGCAACGACCACCACGAAACCGTCTGACACAGAAAACCGAGCGTGAGGATCGGCGTCGAAAGTAGGAACTCCGGAAAATTCGGCAACCACCTAAAAAGTAAACGAAAATGCTTACTACGCCTTTAGGATGATCGGCGCGGCTGGGACCCCCGGACCCTGAATATTATGCTTTTCATTCAATGCTATATTGCGACTACGGAAGGGGGGGCGCTTTCGAAGCCGATCCTCAGATGCCGACAAGCCAGCCGCTCAAGGCTGCTGGTGACATGGCTCGAAGAGGAGACGCTGATCGCCGGGCCGCACGCCGCATGGCAAATCGACCACGCCGTTCGGCGTCAATTTCGGGTTTCCGGACAAGATGTATCCGTCCAGCGAGGCCGAAACAGCGCGGACAGCCCTGCGGTATCAGTTGTCGAGGAACACTTGGACACCCTCTTCGGCGAGTGCTTTGCGGAGGGCGGCATCGGCTTCCCGATCGGAGGCGAAGACGTCACTCCAAACGACCGACGTTCCGCGCGCGTTGATAACCTCCAGCGACCAACCGGGCTCTGTCGCGATGCGAACGATGTTGATGGTCAGCGGCACGCCGTCCTGGATAATGTGCCGGCTAAGGGGCGATTCTATCAGTTCGGGGTGCGGTCCGGATTGCATGGATGCATGCTACTGGAATCCGGCTCTTCCTACAACATCCTCGGTTCCCAATGCTAAGACAGAAGCTCGGGGGGCCGACTGACGCCATCCACCAGATGGAGCGAAAGCGCCTCGTTGGGGCGAATTCATGTCGCGGATATGGACATCGCTCAGCGAGCCCGCCAGCATGGCGGCATGACCGACCAGATCGCCCGGATTCGCATCACGCTCGAAGACATGAAGCCCGCCATCTGGCGCCGTGTCGAACTTCCCGTCACCAACAGCCTCAAGACCCTGCACCTCGCGATCCAGGCAAGCATGCTCTTCGAGAATTACCATCTGTTCCGTTTCGACATCGGCGATGCCGCCTATGGCATCCGCTTCGACGACGATGAATTCATGATCCGCACCCGCGACGCCGCCAACATGCGGATCAGCAAGCTTGCCGAACGCGGCATAACCAGCTTTACCTACACTTATGATTTCGGGGACAACTGGCGTCATCGCATCGAGATCGAGGCGGTCCAGCCCGCAACCCCAGGCGTCGATTTCCCGCGCTTCGTCGATGGTGAACGTCGCGCCCCGCCCGAAGACGTCGGCGGCACCATGGGGTTCGAAGAGTTTCTCGATGCCATGGCCAAACCACGCCATCCCGCCCGCGCATCCATGGTGGAATGGTACGGCGGTGTCTTCGATCCCGCCGATATCAGCCCTGGCGAGATCAACGCACGCATGGCTAAACTCGCCAAGCGACGCGCGCAGGGAAAAGCTGCTCATGCCCACGCCGCATTTCGCGTCGACTGATGGGCCGCGGCTTCCTTACCACGCGTACTGCTATCATCAGTGACGCCGAGATGATAATATGTCGCATGGTCTATGAGCTTGACGATATCAAAGCGCAGAGCGACTGCCACGGTCTGTGGACGCGTTTTCCATGTCTCGTACAAAACGCTGCGGCTGCGACGAACAATCGAATGCCAAGGCTGCGGAGAAACCGTCAGGCCAATTGACGAAACGCCGATTGCGAAGATTCAGGCGCTGATCGACGATGCAGACGCGGCCGCATAGATTCTCGCGATAGGTGGTCAGATCACCAATCGGACCTACGCTGTGCAGTTGTGTTATTCTGCCAATTGTCGAAACAGTCCTGCAATTCGGAAGGGATCGCCGCCTCGAATGCCGCGTCGAGCGGATAATGGGGCATGGCTTCGGCGACAGCATCGAGCAGCGCCAGCCCCTGCTTGCGGTCTTTCGGGCGTTTGAGAGGATTGCGCTTCGCCTGCTGCGACATCCAGAGTTTGTGTAGCGCAAACCATCGAGGGTCCGGTGCGACGATCCGGGCGGGAGACCCGTCGCGGCAGCCGATTACCTGATCGACCGGTCGGCCGAGCAACAGCCATTCCTGCTCTGGCAAAGGTATCGGCCGCGGTTGATCGCGTCCGCTCAGCGTTCCCGCGCGAGACGGGGCCACGAGCAGTTCGACCTCATAGGCCCGGGCGTTCCGCGCCTGGAAATCACGCTCGCTGTTGATCGTGAAGGTCGGGTCGACAGCTTTAAGCATCTGCCAGACAGTCTGTTCGGAAGCTTCTTGTTCCGTGGCGATCCAGGCCAGGTCGAAGTCCTCCGTTTCGTCGGGCAGAAGAATGAAGCCGTTGGCCTCGATCATATAGGCTGCGATGGCGTTGGTGCCGACAACGACAAGGTGCGTGCCAAGGAGATCGCGGCGATCGCACTCGCGAAGGATGGGACCGGCGTCGCTGGAAAGCAGGGGCAGGCGTAGCGCCCGGTAGAGGGCCGCGCTTTCCGCAAGATTAGATTGCAGAATCGAGCCGCGTTCTTTGAGTTCGGTCTTTTTCTCGCGATATGCTTTGAGCTCGGCTTCGCGCGTCGCGTCCATATTTCCGAGGGATTTCCCGTTCCCACTGCGATCGAAAATCTGGTATAAATACTCGTACTTGCCAACGGTTTTACGGCGCAAATCGTAAGGTAAGGCCGTCCGCTCGCGTTCGACAGCGATCCAGGCCTCATATCGTTGCCGGAGGTTGACGAGCAGTCGGGATTGCTCGTCGGTGAAGGCGCGTAGGGTACCCATGAGGATTTATCCCACAATTTTAGAAATTCGTCAAATGTGGGATAAATACATATCCGATAACAAACATTATGTTAATAGCGATACCGCAACTGCCTATGTCAACTGTGTCCAGTGTGGCAGGGAAAGGCTTGCGGTCACGGGGTAATTTCAACAGTGCGACCGTGTCCACTTCGTCCTCCACGACGCCCTGGCACGCTGCGCGTATCGAAATGCCCGGCGGTCGCCGGTCGTGGACGGTATTGGATGATCGGGGCGATATCGTCGAGTGTCTTCGTTATAGGATCGTTCATCTCGAACAAACTCACGCATCACCGAATACCATCCGGGCCTATGTTCGCCACGTTGCCGACTTCGCCAATTTCCTGAGCGCGAACGGCGCTGGTCTTTCGGACGCCACCGTGCCGCTCTACGACAGCCTCCTGGCCTGGCGGCTCGCCCGGCGAAAAGATGCTTTGCCCAGCCCGAAGTTGATCCTGCTGCGAAAGCCTGAGGTCCGCATGCTGGCTCCGGCGACGCGCAACCAGATCCAGCTCGCGATCAAGTCGTTCTATCGGTTCCTCAACGGAACCGACGACTTCGCCATCAACACGGTCGAGGTCGCCAAGTTCCACGACGGTCACCGCCTCTACAGGCCGTTCCTCGAGCGCATCAGCCAGCGCCGGACGACGCGTCGCAAGGACCGCTATCTGTCTGGCGACACCGGCCGGGTCCAGCAGCAGGTGCTCAAAAAGCGGCTGACGCCAACCGAGGTGCTGCGGCTGATCGAGGCCTGCGGCCTCGCTCGGGCTGCGCCGAATGAAGATCGACATTCACGACATCGAGCAGGATCTGCTCGATCGCGCCGCGCGTGGCGGCACCATCGAAATACGGGTGATCGGCACCGGCAAGGATGGCACGCCCGCCTGCGCGACGACGCGGCCGATCGATCGGCGGCTCGCCTAGCAACAGGCCCGGATCCGTGGCGTCCGCAATCGGTCCGCCCGCTTGCGGCGAGAGCTCGTCACGCGTCGCTGTTGATCACGGATCAAAGCCCTTGCTCCCGATCGTCCCCGCAGTCAGTGAGGGGTTCTAACCGCCCGCGGATGGATCGAACGCGCCGAACAATGTCTCGAGTAGTGGACACTCGGGGGTATTCCCATCGGCGCATCGGACGACGGTTCTGGCAAGCACCGCTTCCATCGCCTGGAGATCGGCAATCTTCTCGCGGATGTCCGCCAAATGAACGACGGCGACCTCGCGCGCTTCGGCACAGGGACGTTCGCGGTCTTCGGTCAGTTGCAGCAGCGCGCGTATCTCGTCGAGCGTGAAGCCCAGCTCCCGAGCCCGGCGGACAAAGCCGAGCCGCATGAGATGGCCATGACCATAGAGCCGGTGACCGCCTTCGCTGCGCGCCGGCAAGGGAAGCAGGCCGATCTTCTCATAATATCGGATCGTTTCGATGTTGCACCCCGTGCGCTGCGACATGACGCCGATTGGCAGCCGCGGCGCCGTGTCCTGCAGACTTTTCCGATCCATGCTCGAATACCTCTTGAACCTGTAGGGACTACAGGTCCTATCTAGGGGCTGTATATTGATTCGGAGAATAGAAAATGTCCCAGCCAGAGGCCACTTCCAGACGTGGGACGTGGGTGGCGATCGCTGCGGGAAGCCTGGGCGCGCTCGGCGCGGCATCCTGCTGCATCGTCCCGCTACTACTCTTCACATTGGGCGTCAGCGGCGCATGGATCGGCAACCTGACCGCGCTCGCTGCCTACCAGCCCATCTTCCTGGGCGTGGGCATCGCCTTTCTCGCCGCCGGATTCTGGCGGGTTTACCGTCGGCCGCGCGCGGCCTGCGCCGAGGGTGAATGCGGCACGCCTACCTCCAACCGGCTGGCGAAGACGGCCTTGTGGCTCGCCACCGTGCTGATCGGACTTGCCATCCTCTTCCCCTTTCTCGCCCCTCTATTCCTCGACGTTTGAACAAGGAGATCATGATGAAAAAGCTTGCCCTGATCGCGACCGCTGCGGCGTTGTTCGCATCCGCCCCGGCCTATGCCGCAATCCGGACCACCACCCTCGCCGTCAAGAACATGACGTGCGTCACCTGCGGCCCGATCGTCAAAAAGAGCCTGTCGCGCGTGCCGGGCGTGACCGCGGTCGAAGTCTCGACCGAGGCCCATACCGCGACGGTCACCTATGACGACGCCAAGACGAACACCAAGGCGTTGATCGCGGCGACCACCAACGCCGGCTACCCATCGCAAGTTCGCAAGTGAAAGTCAGATCATGAGTGATTGCTGCAATTCGGTCGGTCACCCTGATGACAAGGCGTACGATCTTGTGGTCGTCGGCGGTGGGTCGGCAGGCTTCTCGGCGGCGATCACCGCAGCCGAACAAGGCGCCCAGGTCGCCGTTATCGGGGCCGGCACCATCGGCGGGACCTGCGTCAATGTTGGTTGCGTTCCTTCCAAGGCGCTCATCCGCGCCGTCGAGAGCATTCACCACGCCAATGCGGCGCCTATGCGGTTCAAGGGCATCGAGGCCCGGGCGGCTATCGCCGATTGGAGCCAAGTGGTCGCCGAAAAGGACAGGCTCGTCGCGGACCTTCGTCAGGCGAAATATGCCGACCTGCTGCCCCTCTACAACAACATCGCCTATCACGAGGGCACGGCGCGCCTTGTCGAAAACGGTGTTGAATCAGGCGGAAAGCTATTCACATCCGAACGGATCGTAATCGCGACTGGCACGCGTCCGGCGATGCCGGCCATCCCGGGCCTTGCGGATGTCGATCCGCTCGACAGCACCGCCGCGCTCGACCTGACCGAGCTGCCCAAATCGATGATCGTCCTCGGTGGCGGCTATGTGGGTGTCGAACTCGCCCAGATGTTTTCCCGCGCCGGTGTCAAGGTAACGCTCGTTTTCCGCAGTCGCCTTCTGCCCGAAATGGAACCCGAGATTGGTGCCGCGCTGACCGACTATCTTTCGAGCGAGGGCATCGCCGTCCATGGGACGCTTGCGTATCAGTCCGTCCGCAAGACGGCGGAAGGGGACGCAGCGCTCACGGTGCTGCGCGACGGGGTTTCCGAAACCATCGTCGCGGAGCGCCTTCTCGTCGCGACGGGTCGCACGCCGAATGTCGAAGATCTTGGCCTCACGGAGGCGGGCGTGGCACAAACGCCCAGCGGCGCCATCCTCGTCGATGATCATATGCGGACCTCGATGCGCGGCGTTTATGCCGCCGGCGACGTGACGGGGCGCGACCAGTTTGTCTACATGGCGGCCTATGGTGCAAAGATCGCTGCGAAAAACGCCCTCAACGGCGACAGTCTGCGCTACGACAATTCGGCCATGCCCGCGGTGGTGTTCAGCGATCCGCAGGTTGCCAGTGTCGGCCTCACCGAAGCGCAGGCCATAGCGGCGGGGCATAAAGCCCGAACCTCGATCCTTCCGCTCGAGAATGTCCCGCGCGCGCTCGCGGCCCGCGACACGCGTGGTCTGATCAAGCTGGTCGCCGATGGCTCCACCCGCAAGTTGCTGGGCGCCCACATCTTGGCGCCCGAAGGGGCGGACAGCATCCAGACCGCTGCGATGGCGATCCGTTGCGGCCTCACGATCGACGATTTGGCAGGGATGATTTTCCCCTATCTGACAACTGTCGAAGGCCTGAAACTCGCGGCGCAGACGTTTGACCGGGACGTGAAGCGATTATCCTGCTGTGCGGGCTAGATTCGCCCGGGCGCGTCGTCGCAGCGCGCGAGAATGAGCCGACCGCGCGATTTCGATCCCGGCAAGGATGCCGGGGACTGGTCCGGGAACTGGCGCACCCTCCTTATGCTGTGGGGCTTTCCAGGATTGGCCATGCTCGGCGCCTTGGGGCTGGACCCGACGCCGCGCGCAGTCGTCTGGACTGTCATGTTGAGCGTGATGGGATTGGCCTGCATCGTTAATTCCCGCAGGTGCGGCCGGACGCATTGCCGGTTCACAGGGCCTTTCCTGATCGTGATGGCCATTCTGGTCATAGGTTTTGCGATCGGGTGGCTGCCCCTCGGCCGATTTGGCTGGCCGATACTCGGCGCTACAAGTTTTGCCGGTTTCTTCGCCTTGTGGTGGGGCAGCGAGCGAATTTGGGGCTTGTTTTTGCCTGAGAGGGACAGCGACGCTCCGGCTGGCCGATAGGATTGGGTAAGGCGGGATAGCTGGCGGGAGGCACGACACAAGGCGTGGGCGAACTCCAAAAGAGCGCTCGATTGGACGCGACTAGCAGACGATCCCGCAGCGGCGGAAGAACCGTCTAGGCCCTCTACAACATTCGATTATTCCCGACGATCGGTTGGAATTCGACGCCGGGTAGCTGTATAGACGGCTGATGGATATTATTTCACGCAGGGCGGCCCTGGCGGCAAAGAATTCGGGCCGATCGGATGGCCGGCAAAGCCGCCACGCCGAGACAGAAGACCAAACGCCGCCGCGCTATGCAGCCATCAAGCAGAGCATTTGCGATGCCGTCCGGGACGGGCATTTGAAGCCGGGAGACCGTGTCCCGTCGGAATCCGAGCTGGTCAAACAATTCGACGTCTCGCGCATGACCGCGAACAGGGCGCTACGCGAGCTTCAGGCCGCCGGCGTTCTCGTCCGGCGAGCCGGCAGCGGCTCGTTTATTGCCGAGCCGAAACCGATCGGCCATATGATCGAGATACGGAACATTGCCGACGAAATTCGCGGACGCGGTCATGACTACCGGGCCCGGGTCGTCCAGAATCTCGAGGAGAAGGCCGGCGCGGAAACCGCCGCGCTACTGGAGGTGCCGGTGGGTACAAAAATCTTCCACTCAATCATCGTCCACCATGAGGCCGAGTTCCCGATCCAGCTTGAGGAGCGCTTCGTGCTGGGCTCCGCTGCGCCCGATTATGGCACGCTCGATTTCACCCAGCTCACGCCGAACGAATATCTGACACGCACCGCGCCGCTCGAGCGGGTGAACCGCACCTGCGCTGAAGCCGGGCCGACCGCAATAGTTGGCGACCTCGTGGCGGCTTTTGAGATAGCCGAACGTCTGACGGTTGGCCGCGATCGCTGCCTTCTCCGTTCGCTAGGCCGTGTTGACAAAAGACTTCAGCCATAGGCGCGTAGCGGCGAGGTTGAGGAAGCTCTCGAACGAGAGCAGGGTTTTGTCATAGCGGGTTGCGATGCGTCGTTGCTGTTTGAGTTTGCCGAACATGCGCTCGACGCGGTTTCGGTCCTTGTAGCGGCGATAGTCGGGATGCTCTGGCACCTTGCGGTTCGAGCGAGGCGGGATGATCGGCAGGATGCCCCGGGTCGACGGCGACGCGCCCATCGTGGCGACGCTCGTCCGCCTTGCCGCTATGGCGCT
>VFQO010002458.1_pt1 | contig 11277 bp, 9 predicted proteins | sample 3512331 | NCBI WGS metagenome assembly VFQO01 (sample SAMN10412371, study PRJNA504923) | tailings metagenome | isolation source: Replicate 3 from Balatoc abandoned mine | place: Philippines: Itogon, Benguet | collected 2017-08-28 | reverse complement strand
GTTCGAGCTTGTCGTACAGTGCGCGGGCGTCGCCGCCGTTCGTGCCCGCGGCATCGCCGATCGCCCAGCCGGTCAATCCTTCGATACAGCCCTCGATCCACCAACCATCGAGCACCGACAGGCTCGGCACGCCATTGAGCGCCGCCTTCATGCCGCTGGTGCCGGAGGCCTCGTACGGGCGCAGCGGCGTGTTGAGCCAGATATCGACGCCGGCCACCAGCGTCTGGGCGATATCCATGTCGTAATCGGGCAGATAGACAACCGGCACGACGCCTTCGAGCGCGTGCGCCTGGGCGTGCAGCCGTTCGATCAGCCGTTTGCCGTTTTCGTCGCGCGGGTGCGCCTTGCCGGCGAGCACGATCTGAAACGGGCGCTGCCGGGCGATCGCCTGCAGCCGCTCGAGGTCGGCGAACAGCAGGTCGGGGCGCTTGTACGCGGTCATGCGCCGGGCAAACCCGAGGATCGGCACCTCCGGATCCAGGACGGCGCCGGTGTGCGCGCGCACCCGCTCGATGAGCATCTGCTTTGCCTGCGTGTGCGCCTCCCAGATGGCGGCATCGGGAATGCAGCAGTCGGCACGCATCAGCTGTTCGGGCTCGTGGCACCAGCTCGGAAGATAATGGTCGTAAAGCGTGCGGAAAGGCGCGCTGGTCCAGGTGAAGGGGTGCACCCCGTTGGTGACGGCATGCACCCGATAGCCGGGGAACATCGTGTTCGAGATTTCGGCGTGGCGCTTGGCCACGCCGTTCACGTATTCGCTCAAGTTGAGCGCAAGCCGCGTCATGTTGAGGCCGTCCTCGCCCGCAAGATGCTTGAGCGTCGCCAGATCGACAAAGCCTTCGCCGGCCGCGGGGCGGCTGCGCCGCGCATCGGCGACGTTCGCCAGGCGCTGCGCGGTCTCGGCATCGACCGCATTGTCGAGCACGCGCTGCACCAGCGCATAGGAAAAACGGTCGTGACCGGCCTCGACCGGGGTGTGGGTGGTGAAGTTGCATAGCGCGCGCACCCGCGGCAGATCGTAGGGCGGCTCGCCCGGGCGCAGGTCCTCGGGCGGGTAAACATAGCGCCGCAGCAGTTCGAGGCCGAGCAGCGCAGAGTGCCCTTCGTTCATATGGTATTGGCGGATCCTGAAACCGAGCGCCTGCAGCAGGCGCACTCCGCCGATGCCGAGCACGATCTCCTGCTTGAACCGGTAGACGTCGTCGCCGCCATAGAGGAAATGGGTGATCTCACGATCGTCATGCCGGTTCTCGTCCAGGTCGGTGTCGAGCAGCAGCACCGGCTGGCGGCCGCCCATGTGGCCTTCGAGCACATACAGCCACGCGCCGATCCACACAGCCCGGCCCTCGATCGACACGGCGATCTTGGCGTCCAGCGGCTGCGCCCATGTCCCCGGTTCCCACATGGCCGCCTGCTCGACCTGCCGCCCCTGCGCATCGATCTGCTGGCGAAAATAGCCGGCGCGGCTCACCAGACTCACCGCCACCAGCGGCAACGCGAGGTCGGCGGCCGAGCGCACGGTGTCGCCGGCCAGCACGCCCAGGCCGCCGGAGTAAGTCGGGATCTCGTTGCGCAGCGCGATCTCCATGGAGAAGTAGGCGACGCGCGCTTCGTGGATGAATTCATCGAGCATGCTCACCTCTCCTTGCGGTGCATTCTTCGCTGCGGCCATGGCGCAACCGCGGCCTCGCGGCCGCGTTCATGTCCTGCCCGGCCGCCCGTGGCGCCGAGCGGGGACGGGGCCGGTTCACGCCACCGCGAAGCCCACCAGCGCAATTTCGTCGCCATCCTTGAGCGGAGCGGATTTCTCGGCGAACTGCTTGTTCACCGTGATATTCAGCTTGGGATTGCCGAGCAGCATTTTTTTCCACATCTCGCCGCGCCGCGACAGCAGGAACAGCAGGCGTTCGACATCGGCGATGTCGGGCGGCAGCGGGATTTCGTCGGCGGCCATGCCGAGGGTGTCGACCAGATCGCCGAAAAACAGGATTTTCACCATGGAGAGCCCCTTATAATTCGCCATGATCGATTCGGCGCATGCAGCGTTCGCGCGGGCCTGCGGAGACCGGCCGGGCTTCGGCATGGCGAATCGATGGACATTGAAAACAGCGGGTTATTGAGACGGCCTCGCTGCGCGGATTGACTCGAACGAGACACCCCCCATACTGCCGTCAACAGCATCGCTGTGCCGTCTCAACCATCGCCAGATTCTACCCCCGTATGCCCGCCCATCTGCTGGAAAACCTCAACCCCGAACAGCGCGCCGCGGTGACGCTGCCGCACGAATCCGCGCTGATCCTCGCGGGCGCCGGCTCGGGCAAGACGCGGGTGCTGACCACCCGCATGGTGTGGCTGATCCAGAGCGGCCAGGTATCGCCGCTGGGCGTGCTGGCGGTGACCTTCACCAACAAGGCGGCGAAGGAGATGCTGACGCGCATCTCGGCGATGCTGCCGATCAATACGCGCGGCATGTGGGCCGGCACCTTTCATGGCCTGGCCAACCGGCTGTTGCGGATCCATTACCGCGAAGCCGGCCTGCCGCAGTCGTTCCAGATCCTCGACAGCTCGGATCAACTGTCGGCGATCAAGCGGCTGATGAAGGCGATGAACGTCGACACCGAGAAATACGAGCCGAAGAAGGTGCAGGGGTTCATCAACGGGCACAAGGAAGCCGGCCGGCGCGCGCGCGATGCCGAGGCGTTCGACGAGTACTCGATGCGCATGGCCGAGCTGTACGAGGCCTACGATGCGCAATGCCAGCGCGAGGGGGTGGCGGACTTCCCCGAGCTGCTGCTGCGTTCCTACGAGTTGCTGTATCGCAACGAGCCGCTGCGCCAGCACTACCAGGACCGCTTCAAGCACATCCTGATCGACGAATTCCAGGACACCAACACGCTGCAGTACCGCTGGCTGAAGCTGTTCGCCGGGCCGCACACCGCGCTGTTCGCGGTGGGCGACGACGACCAGTCGATCTACGCCTTCCGCGGTGCCAACACCGCCAACATGGCCGAGTTCGAGCGCGAGTTCGCGCATGGCAACGTGATCAAGCTGGAGCAGAACTACCGCAGCCACGGCCACATCCTCACCGCCGCCAACACGCTGATTGCGCAGAACGCGCACCGCCTCGGCAAGAACCTGTGGACGGCGGAGGGCGACGGCGAGCCGGTCCGCGTGTTCGAAGCGTATTCCGACCAGGACGAGGCGAGCTTCGTGGTGGACGAGGTGCGCGCGCTCAACCGCGAGGGCATGGCGCTGTCCGACATGGCGCTCTTGTACCGCTCCAACGCGCAGTCGCGGGTGCTGGAGCACGCGCTGTTCTCCGCCAGCGTGCCGTATCGCGTATATGGCGGGCTGCGTTTTTTCGAGCGCCAGGAAATCAAGCACGCACTGGCCTACCTGCGCCTGCTGACCAACCCGGAAGACGATGGCGCATTTCTGCGGGTAGTGAACTTTCCCGCCCGCGGCATCGGCGCGCGCACCCTGGAACAGCTGGCCGACACGGCCGCACGCGCGGGCGCCAGCCTGTGGCAGGCCGCCTGCACGTCCGGCGGCAAGGTGGCCGGGTTCGCCCGGCTGATCGAGGAGATCAAGGCCAGCACGCGCGACCTGCCCTTGCCCGAGGCGATCGACCATGTAATCGAGGCCAGCGGGCTGGCGGACTACTACCGCGCCGACAAGGAAGGCGCCGACCGCCTGGAAAACCTCAACGAACTGATCAACGCGGCGGCGCTGTTTTCCGAGGAATCGGGTGCGGACTCCCTGGACTCCGGCGTAACGCCTGAGGCGTCAGCCACCGCCGAAACCGCCCAGCCCGAGCTGGAGCGTTTTCTCGCCCACGCCGCGCTGGAAGCGGGCGAGCACCAGGCCGGCGCCGGCCACGACGCGCTGCAGCTGATGACAGTGCACGCCGCCAAGGGCCTGGAGTTTCACGCCGTGTTCATCACCGGGCTGGAGGAAGGCCTGTTTCCGCACGAGCAGAGCGCCAACGAGGAAAATGGCCTGGAGGAAGAACGGCGGCTGATGTACGTGGCGATCACCCGCGCGCGGCGCCGCCTGTACCTGTCGCACGCGCAGTCGCGCATGCTGCACGGCCAGGTCCGCTACGGCCTGCCGTCGCGCTTTCTGGATGAACTGCCGGAGCAGGTGTTGCTGCCGCTCAACCGCCGCAGCGAATCCGCCGCTTCCCCGAGCCATCGCGCGCCCGCCCCCATGCCGCGCAGCCAGGGCCAATCCGGCAACGACACCGGCTACAAGGTGGGGCAGAGCGTCGCCCATGCCAAGTTCGGCACCGGCATCATCATCGACTTCGAGGGGCGCGGGCCGGACGCGCGCGTGCAGGTGAAATTCCGCGACGCCGGCACCAAGTGGCTGGCGCTGGCCTACGCCAAGCTGTCGCCCGCGTAGGGCGCGGCATCGTCCGCCCACACCGCGAAAATCGCCTGATACGAGGCATACAGCGAACCGAACAGCACCGGCATCGCCACCAGCAGGCCGAGCAGCATCGGCACCAGCGCGGCAAAAAACAGCAGCAGCCCGAGCGCGAAGCTGTTCACCAGCATCGCCGCCCAGTTCCTCGCCACCGCGCGCAGGCTCACCCCCAGCGCGGTGGCCGGACGCGCGCCGCCGAACAGGATCAGCGCAGGCGCGAACCAGGTGGCCATGATCAGCGGAGCGAACAACGCCAGCCCGACAAGCACCGCAGGCATGGCCTGGTTCAGTATCGCCTGCATTTCCGCTGGCGAAGCCTCTCCCCCCTTGGCGGCAGCCATCACCGCCGCCGGGTCGAAACCCATGCCGAGCATGACCTGGCCGATCAGCAGGGTGCCCAGCAGTTGCACCGCGCCGACGGTCATCAACGGAATCGCCGGCCCCTGAACCCCGGCCAGAAAATTCGGCAGTTCGAGTTCGCGGCCTTCGTCGAGCGCGCGATACGCCGCCATGAAGCCGGCCACCATCAGCGGCGAGGCCAGTTCCGACAGCGACCCGCCGATCACGGGAATCAGGCCGAGCGCCATCACCACGCCGAACAGCACGCCGAACGCGGCGGACAGCAGCAGGGGGTTCTTGCGATACAGGCGAAAGCCCGCGGCCAGCCACAGGAAGCCCTGGCTGGCCGCGACCTTGCGCGGAATGTCTTGATTGGATGCAGTAGTCATGCAGCGGATTTGATTGGTACGGCACGAATCGGCTCGAAAAAGAAACCTTCAAGCCGGGCTGTCATCGATGGGCGCCGCGAACGACCGGGCTCCCGTCAATGGAATAAGCGGTGCGCGGGCAACGGCTCAGAATTCCTTCACCACCCACATCGGCGGGCGCATTCCGGAATCGAGGCTGTCCTGCCGCGCAAACTGGCCGTCCCCCTTCTGGTCGATCAGGAAATACGGCTTGCCGACCCTGGGAATGACTTTCAGCATGTACAGCTTGCCGTTGGCGCGGTATTCGACGACGCGGCCCTGGCTGCTCGGCTTGATCGTCACCGCAGGCGCATCGCCGGGCCCCGGCGCGCCGTCCGGAACCGGCTTCAGTCCGGGCGGACGCTCGGACGGTGCGGCGGCGACGGCAAGGCCGCTCAGCATCAGGGTCAGCAACACAACGGGATAACGCATGGCAGGCTCCAGAAAGCGAATATTGTCAGCTTAGGTCAAAAGGGAAGGGCTACAGATTGAACTGGATTTCGCGCTCGGCCAGCGACGGCATGAAGCCGCGTTTTTCATAGTGGCTGAAGATCGCATCGAGCACCTCTTCCGGCCGGTCGATGATGCGCATCAGTTCAACGTCTTTGGGAGAAATCATGCCCTCTTCGACCAGGCGGTTCTTCACCCATTCGGCCAGTCCGCTCCAGAATTTCGAGCCCACCAGGATGATGGGGATGCCGGCGATTTTTCCGGTTTGCACCAGGGTCAGCGCCTCGAACAACTCGTCCAGCGTGCCGTAGCCGCCCGGCATGACGACGTAGGCCGCGGCGAACTTGACGAACATGACCTTGCGCGCGAAAAAATGCTGGAACGTCTGGCTGATGTCCTGATACATATTGGCGCTTTGTTCGTGCGGCAGCTGGATGTTGAGGCCGACGCTGGGCGACTTGCCGAAATACGCGCCCTTGTTGGCGGCCTCCATGATGCCGGGGCCGCCGCCGGAGACCACCGAGAAGCCCGCATCGGACAGCTTGCGCGCGATGTCTTCGGTGAGCATGTAATACGCATGGTCGGGCGGCGTGCGCGCGCTGCCGAAGATCGAAACCGCCGGGCGGATCGACGCCAGGCGTTCGGTCGCCTCGACGAACTCTGCCATAATCCCCAGCATCCGCCACGACTCGCGCGCCGAATAATTAATCTCGGCGGCGCGCCCCGGGTCGACCGCGACGGGCAATTTATCCAAGTGCATTTTGAGCGCCTCGTGAACGATTTCAGTGTAAGCCAACCCAGAAAAATCCTGCTCCTGGTGGACGGCTCGTCCTATCTGTATCGCGCATTTCATGCGCTGCCCGACCTGCGCAATTCGGCGGGCGAACCGACCAATGCGATCAAGGGCGTGCTGGCGATGCTGCACAAACTGCGGAAGGACTACGCGGCCGATTATATCGCCTGCGTGTTCGACGCGAAGGGCAAGACCTTCCGCGACGCGCTTTATCCTGCCTACAAGGCGCACCGCCCGCCGATGCCGGACGATCTGCGCAGCCAGATCGAGCCGCTGCACGCGGCGATCCGCGCCGAGGGCTGGCCGCTCGTCGTCGTCGACGGCGTCGAGGCCGACGACGTGATCGGCACGCTGGTGCACCACGCCGAGCGCAAGGGGATCCACAGCATCGTCTCCACCGGCGACAAGGACATGGCGCAGCTGGTCGACGACCACGTGACGCTGGTCAACACCATGAGCCAGGAAACGCTCGACGAGGCCGGGGTGGCCGCCAAGTTCGGGGTGCCGCCGGAGCGCATCATCGACTACCTCACGCTGGTGGGCGACGCCGTCGACAACGTCCCCGGCGTCGCCAAATGCGGGCCGAAGACCGCGGTGAAATGGCTGGCCGAATACGGCACGCTCGACAATCTGCTGGCGCATGCCGACGCCATCAAGGGCACGGTCGGCGACAACCTGCGCGCCGCCCGCGACTGGCTGCCGCAGGCGCGCGCGCTGATCACCATCAAGACCGATGTGGCGCTGCCCTTCGAGTTCGACGATCTGGTCCTCGGGCCGCGCGACCGGGACGCGCTGCGCGCGCTGTTCGAGCGCTACGAATTCCGCACCTGGCTGCGCGAGCTCGACGCCGCCGCCACCGGCGCGGCCTCGACGCCCGAGCAGGACTGCAGCGGCGAGCATCGCGCCCGCTACGAAACCATCCTGACCGAGACCCAGCTCGACGCCTGGATCGCCAGGCTGGAAGCCGCGCCAGCGTTTGCACTCGACACCGAAACCACCAGCCTCAACGCGATGCAGGCCGAGCTGGTCGGCATCTCGTTCGCCACGGCCCACGGCGAAGCGGCCTACCTGCCGCTGGCGCATCACTATGCCGGCGCGCCCGCGCAGCTTGACCGGGCTGCCGTTCTGGCCAGGTTGAAGCCGCTGCTGGAAAACCCCGAACCCAGGATCATCGGCCAGCACCTCAAGTACGACCGCCACATTTTCGCCAATTACGGCATCGCGCTCGGCGGCGTGGCGGACGACACGCTGCTGCAGTCCTACGTGCTCGAAGCGCACCAGTCGCACGAGCTCGGCAACCTGGCGACGCGCCATCTGGGGCTGGCGACGCTCAGCTACGACGACGTCACCGGCAAGGGCGCAGCGCGCATCGGCTTCGAACAGGTGGCGATCGAGCGCGCCGGTGAATACGCGGCGGAGGATGCCGACGTCACGCTGCGGGTGCGCGATGCCCTGGCGCCGCAGATCGGCGCCTCCGACACGCTGGCTTTCGTGTACAGGCGCATCGAGCTGCCGGTGGCGCAGATCCTGTTCCGCATGGAACGCGCCGGCGTGCTGCTCGACCGCAACCTGCTCGCGGTGCAGAGCGGCGAGCTTGGCAGGAAGATGCTGGAACTGGAGCAGCGCGCCTACCAGGAAGCCGGGCAGCCGTTCAATCTCGGCTCGCCCAAGCAGATCGGCGACATTCTCTTCACGCAGAAGGGCCTGCCGGTGCTCAAGAAAACCCCCGGCGGCGCACCCTCCACCGACGAGGAAACGCTGGAGCAGCTGGCGCTCGACCACCCGATCGCGCGGGCGATCCTCGACTACCGCGGGCTGGCCAAGCTGAAGTCGACCTACACCGACAAGCTGCCGCAGATGATCGACCCGGCCACCGGACGGGTGCACACCAGCTATTCGCAGGCGACCGCGGTGACCGGGCGGCTGGCGAGCTCCGACCCCAACCTGCAGAACATCCCCGCGCGCACCGCCGAGGGCCGCCGCATCCGCGAGGCCTTCATCGCGCCGCCCGGGCACGTGCTGGTGTCGGCCGACTATTCGCAGATCGAACTGCGCATCATGGCGCACCTGTCCGACGACGCCGGCCTCTTGAAGGCCTTTGCCGAAGACCGCGACATCCACACCGCCACCGCCGCCGAGGTGTTCGGCGTGCCGCTGGCCGACGTGAGCGGCGACCAGCGGCGCATGGCCAAGGTCATCAACTTCGGCCTGATCTACGGCATGTCGGCGTTCGGCCTGGCGTCGCAACTCAACCTCGAACGCGCCGCCGCGCAGGCCTACATCGACCGCTATTTCGCGCGCTACCCCGGGGTGGCCGACTACATGCAGCGCACGCGCGAGGCCGCGCGCCGCCAGGGCTACGTCGAGACCGTGTTCGGACGCCGCCTGTACCTGCCGGAAATCAACGCCAGGAATCCGCAGCGCCGCCAGGGCGCCGAGCGCGCCGCCATCAACGCGCCGATGCAGGGCACCGCCGCCGACCTGATCAAGCTGGCGATGATCGCGGTACAGGACTGGCTCGACCGGGAAAAGCTGGCCAGCCGCCTGCTGCTGCAGGTGCACGACGAACTCATCCTCGAAGTGCCCGAGCGCGAATTCGACCGCGTGCGCGCCGAACTGCCCGCACACATGTGCAACGTCGCCGCGCTCAAGGTGCCGCTGCGCGTCGGCGTCGGCGCGGGCGGCAACTGGGAGGCAGCGCACTGATTGCTGCGCCCATGAAAAAGGGCAACCCGGCCTCGCCGCATTGCCCTATCCGCTTGCCGGGTCCGGCGCCCTATTTTTTCAGGCTGTCGCGGATCTCGCGCAGCAGCACGATGTCCTCCGGCGTGGCGGCGGGAGGGGCAGGCGGCGCTTCCTTCTTCAGCCGGTTGATCTGCTTGACGAGGATGAAGACGATGAAGGCCAGGATGATGAAATTGAGCAGGATGGTCAGGAAGCTGCCGTAGGCGAATACCGGCACCCCGGCTTTCTTCACTTCCACCAGCGTCATCGCCACACCTTCCGGCACGCTCTTCAGCGGCAGGAATAGGTTGGAAAAGTCGAAGCCGCCGAACACCGCGCCGACGATCGGCATGATGAGGTCATTGACGATCGAGTCGACTATCTTGCCGAAGGCCGCGCCGATGATGACGCCGACCGCCAGGTCCATGGCATTGCCCTTGACCGCAAATTCCTTGAATTCCGACATGAAACCCATGTTTTCCCCCTGTTTTTCGATGAAACGCGATCTCATGGATGGTAGCCGCTAAGGCCGCATGCCTCCAGCCCGAAATGTAAATTCTCTCCGGCTTGGTCGGGGCCCGCGACGCGGGTAAAATGCGATCCCTTATGCGTATCGGCAGCCACCACCTCAAGAACCGCCTGATCGTCGCCCCCATGGCCGGGGTGACCGACCGGCCTTTCCGCCAGCTTTGCAAGAAGCTGGGCGCCGGCATGGCCGTGTCCGAGATGGTGACGTCGAACTCGCTCTTGTACGGTTCGGCCAAGACCGCGCGGCGCGCCAACCACGAAGGCGAGGTCGACCCGATCAGCGTGCAGATCGCCGGCGCCGACCCGGCGATGATGGCGGAGGCCGCGCGCCACAACGTCGACCGCGGCGCGCAGATCATCGACATCAACATGGGCTGCCCGGCGAAGAAGGTGTGCAACGTGATGGCGGGCTCCGCCCTGCTGCAGGACGAAGCCCTGGTCGGCCGCATCCTCGACGCGGTGGTGAAGGCTGTCCCCGAGGTGCCGGTGACGCTGAAGATCCGCACCGGCTGGGACCGCGAGCACAAGAATGCGCTGAACATCCTGAAGATCGCCGAGGGCGCCGGGGTGCAAGCGCTGGCGATGCACGGCCGCACCCGCGCCTGCGGTTACAGCGGCGAGGCCGAATACGACACCATCCGCGCGGTGAAGGCGGAAGCGCGCATTCCCGTCATCGCCAACGGCGACATCACCACCCCGGAAAAGGCGAAATACGTCCTCGAATACACCGGCGCGGACGCCGTGATGATCGGTCGCGCCGCGCAGGGCCGCCCCTGGATCTTCCGCGAAATCGCGCATTACCTGGCCAGCGGCGAGCATCTGCCGCAGCCCGAAGTGGCGGAAATCCACGCCGTGCTGCTCGAGCACATCCACGACCTGCATGCGTTCTACGGCGACGTCACCGGGGTGCGCGTGGCACGCAAGCACATATCCTGGTACACCCGTGGACTGGTAGGCAGCAGCGCTTTCCGCCACACCATGAACCAGCTCGATTCGGTGGCCGAGCAGCTCGCCGCGGTCAACGAATACTTTGCCCAGGCAGCGCGCGCCGACAGCCGCCTGCGCTACGAAACCAGCCACGAAAACAATAACACGCAAGACATGCCGCCCGCTTCAAGGCTTGCGGCATAAAGGGGAACTTCAATGATAGAAGAAAACGAAATCGCCGCCTGCATGCGGCGGTCGCTCAATCGCTATTTCAAGGACCTCGACGGCGAGACGCCGAGCGAGATCTACAACATGGTGGTGAGCGCGGTGGAAAAACCCCTGCTGACCTACATCCTCGACCGCGCCGCGGGCAACCAGACGCGTGCGGCCGACATGCTCGGCATCAACCGCAACACCCTGCGCAAGAAAATGCGCGAGCACGGCCTTTCCGACTAACCCTTTCCGCTCCCGCCTCATGAAAATCCAGCGCGCCCTGCTCTCCGTATCGGATAAAACCGGCCTTGTCGATTTCGCCCGCGCCCTCGCCACGGCCGGCGTCGAACTGCTGTCCACCGGCGGCACCGCCAAGGCGCTGCGCGATGCCGGCCTCGCGGTGATCGACGTCAGCGAATACACCGGCTTCCCCGAAATGCTCGATGGCCGCGTCAAGACGCTGCATCC
>VFQO010046352.1_pt1 | contig 11278 bp, 15 predicted proteins | sample 3512331 | NCBI WGS metagenome assembly VFQO01 (sample SAMN10412371, study PRJNA504923) | tailings metagenome | isolation source: Replicate 3 from Balatoc abandoned mine | place: Philippines: Itogon, Benguet | collected 2017-08-28 | reverse complement strand
GCCCTTGCAGACGCCGTTGCAGCCGCAGATTTCCGCATCATCCGGCAAGGCTGCAACGGCCGCCATAGGGTCCAGCGGAGCGCCCCCCTGATAGGCCTGGCCGAAGATCAGCGTCTCGCGCATTTCGGAGATGTCGGTCTGCTTCTTCTTGAGGTCGTTGAACCATGCGCCATCGGCGGTTTCACCGTAAAGCACCGTGCCGATGATCCTGTTGCCCTTCAGCACCAGCCGCTTGTAGACGCCGGCGGAGGCATCGCGCAGCACGATCTCCTCGCGATCGTCGCCATCGGCGAAATCGCCCAGTGAGAAGAGTTCGATGCCCGTCACCTTCAGCTTGGTCGGCGTATCCGAATGTACGAATGCCGCCCCCTGCTCCCCGGCGAGATGCGAAGCCGCGACACGTGCCATCTCGTAGAGCGGTGCGACGAGGCCATAAACCATGCCGCCGACCTCGGCGCATTCGCCGAGCGCCCAGATGCTGCCGTCGGAGGTCTGCATGCCGTGGTCGACGACGATACCGCGGTTGATGGCAAGCCCCGCCTCCCTGGCAAGCCCGACGCTTGGGCGGATGCCGACGGCCATGACGACGAGCGTCGCCGGGATGATGCGGCCATCCTCCAGTTCGATACCCTCGACCTTGCCGTTGCCGATAATGGCCTTGGTGTTGGCCTTGCAAAGGACCTTGATGCCGCGCCGTTCCAGCTCCTTCTGCAGGAGATAGCCGGCGGCCGGATCGAGCTGCCGTTCCATCAGCGTCGGCATGACATGCAGCACGGTGACATCCATACCGCGGCCGACAAGGCCGGCGGCGGCTTCAAGGCCGAGGAGGCCGCCACCGATGACGACGGCCTTTTCGCGCGACTGAGCGGCGAGCAGCATGGCCTGAACGTCGTCGAGGTCGCGGTAGGTGATGACGCCGGGCAATTCCTTGCCTGGCACCGGCAGGATGAAGGGCACGGAGCCAGTGGCGATGACCAGCTTGTCGTAGCTCTCGGTCACACCATGGTCCGACGTCACCGTCTTGGCATCGCGGTCGATGGCGACGATGCGGTGGCCCTTGTAGAGCGTGATGCCGTGCTTGATGTACCAGCCGTCGCCGTGGATGACGATTTCTTCGTATTCCTTCTCGCCCGACAGCACCGGCGACAGCATGATGCGGTCGTAGTTCACGCGCGGTTCGGCGTTGAAGATGGTGATCTGGTAACGATCGGGTGCGGCTTCGAGCAGATGCTCCAGCATGCGCCCGGGGGCCATGCCGTTGCCGATGATGACGAGTTTCTCTGTCATGGTTCCTGGCCCTGGTTATTCGGCTGGGGAGACGGCGGCCTGTTCGGCCAGCGCACGGGCCTGCTCCATGCGCAGGATGGCGACGTGCATCCAGGCTAAGCAGGCGGCGACGATGACGAACAAAAGCATGAAGCAGCTCGACCAGACATCGGTCAGGTCGTTGAGCGCACCGAAGGCGATGGGCAGGAAGAAGCCGCCAAGACCACCGATCATGCCGACAAGGCCGCCGACAGCGCCGACATTGCCGGGATAGTAGACCGGGATGTGCTTGTAGACCGCGGCCTTGCCGACAGCCATGAAGAAGCCGAGCACGAAGGTTATGGCGACGAAGGCGACCCAGCCGATCTCGAAATGGAAAGAGACCGGCCCGCTGATGCCCCGCACAATGAAATCGGCTGCCGGCAAAGCCAGAACCGCGCAGCACACGGCCGAGACGGCGAAGGTCCAGTAGAGCACCATGCGCGCGCCGATCTTGTCCGACAGCACGCCGCCATAGGCGCGGAAGATCGACCCCGGGATGGAATAGGCAGCACCCATCATGCCGGCGGTGGCGATATCGAAGCCGTAGACGCCGATCAGGTAACGCGGCAGCCAGAGCGCCAGCGCGACGAAGCCGCCGAAGACGAAGAAATAATAGAGCCCGAAGCGCCAGACGCGGACGTCCTTCAACGGCTGGAATTCGGAGAGGAAGCTGCGCGGCTGGCCGGCGCCGGTGATCCGGCGCTGGCGGATCACCGGATCATCCTCGGTCGTGAACCAGAAGAAGCACGCCATGAAGCCGAGCACGCATGCCCAGATGATCGCGACGTCCCGCCAGCCAAGCGCCAGCATGACGAAGGGCGCCAGGAACTTCGTGACCGCAGCGCCGACATTGCCGACGCCGAAGATGCCAAGCGCAGTACCCTGCTTTTCAGCAGGGAAGAAGCGCGAAACATAAGCAACGCCGACGGCGAAGGAACCACCTGCCAGACCGACGCCAAGTGCGGCAACCAGCATCTGCGGGTACGTCTGCGCGAAAGCCAGCAGGAAGGTGGCGAGCGCAGCCGCCAGCATGGTGGCGGTATAGACCAGGCGGCCGCCGAAACGATCGGTCCATACGCCAAGTACGATCCGGACAAGCGAGCCGGAAAGGATCGGCGTGCCGACAAGCAGGCCGAATTCGGTTTCGGAAAGGCCGAGTTCCTGCTTGATGCGGATGCCGATGATCGAAAAGATCGTCCACACCGCAAAGCAGACCGTGAACGCCAGCGTGGATAGGGTCAGTGCATGCGTGGCCGCCGGATCCCGGCCCTGTCGAGAAGATGCGCTCATTGTTCGCTCCGTATTCGGCAAGCGCCGCTGTGCGGTTGAAAACAAAAAGGCTGCCGAACAGGTCGCCTCGCGTCCGTACATCCGGGATCGCGTGGTGACCTGAACGGCAGCCTTGCCTGGTGCGCCCGTCATTGGACGCAGAATTCGTGGCCCAGCCCTGGACCTCGACAGTTACGAAGCAGGAAGCGTGCCAGTTTTGACTGGCGGATTTTTATGCAACAAAATCAATACGCATTCGCGATCCAGCGCAAATAGACATCGTTCGGCGCTGGCAAAACTTCCGCCAGACGGCATATCGCGATGCACAAAAATGATGCAGCGCGAAAGACTGCCTACGCTTTCAACCCGGCAGCAAATTGGCTCCGGATGTAGTCTTCGACGTGATCAGGATCGAACACGGCCCCGTCGAAGAAGCCATCCGGCCCGAGCGCCAGGCTGGCGCCGGCGGAACCGACCGGCGTTTCCGCGACCAGCGCGCCTTCGACCTTGGCGTTGGCTCCCGGCAGCGCCACTCCGAGATCACGCAGGGCCTGCCGGTAGAGATCAGGACGATAGGTCTCGCGCGCGATCGCTTCGTTGGCCGGGGTGGCCTCTATCTGCTTCCAACGAACCATCTGACTGTAGAACCAGAGCGCATGGCTCTTCCACGGGAAGGTCGCGGCCTTGGCGTGCGGCACGAAGAAATCCGGCGTTGCCACCTCGCCGCCGTCGCCGGTCTGGATCAGCCCGGTGAGTGCCGGCTTCAGCCATTCGGCAGAGCAGTCGACAAAGCCAGGCTTGGCGATCAGTTGCGCCAGCTCGTCATGGTTGCCGCTGTCACCACACCATTCGGCGGCACGATAAAGCGCTCGCAGCAGCGCCAACAGCGCCTCGGGCTGGTCCTCGGCCCACTCGGCCGCGACACCCAGCACCTTTTCCGGGCTGGAGCGCCAGATGCCGGCCTTGGTGGTAACGATGCGACCTACACCCTGCGCCACCGCGGCGGTGTTCCAAGGCTCACCGACGCAATAGCCGTCAATGCGTCTGGCGCCGAGCGCATCGGCCATGAAGGACGGCGGCACGATGACGATCTCGATATCGCGCTCGGGATCGACGCCGCAGGCGGCGAGCCAGTAGCGCAGCTCGTAGTTGTGGCCGGAGTGTGGGTGCACGACGCCGAAGCGCAGTGGCGGCGCAGCGGTGGCTTTTCGGCGCGCGACGACCGCCGCCAGCGCCACCCCGGTGGAATATGGATCCAGATCCCGCGACGCCCCTTGCGCAAGCATCTCCTGCCACAGCACGGGCGAGACGGTGACCGCATTGCCGCCGAGCCCCAGCGCCATCGGCGCGATGGTGCGTGCGGCGAGCGGCGTCAGGCCGAGATTGCAGGCGATCGGCATCGGCGCCAGCATATGCGCGACATGGAAGTGGCCGACAGCCAGGCGGTCGCGGATGCTCGCCCAGGAATTCTCCCGGGTCAGATGAAGGTCGACGTCTTCGCTGGCCGCAAAGCCCAGTTCGCGCGAGACAACCAGCACGGCGCTGTCGAGCAGCGGCAGGAAGCCAGCGGAGATCTGGTGGGCCCGGCTCATTGATCGTCTCCTGCGCCCAGCAGGCCCGCAGCGGTGACAAGGCTCTGCGCCACGTCGCCAATCTTGCGGTTCTGGTTCATCGCGGTCTTGCGCAGCAGCGCATAGGCTTCCTGCTCGGAGAGGCCACGCGATTTCATCAGAATGCCCTTGGCGCGTTCGACCGTCTTGCGGCTTTGCAGCTCGCTGCGCGCTTCCTCCAGTTCGCGCTCCATGCGCGAAAATGCGTTGAAGCGGCTGATGGCCATGTCGAGGATCGGCTTGACCCGCTCCTTCTTCAGGCCATCGACGACATAGGCCGAGACACCGGCATCAACCGCGGCCTCGATCGAAGCGGTGTCGGAGCGGTCGACGAACATGGCAATGGGCCGCTTCACGGCGCGCGACAGCTGGAACATGTTCTCCAGCATGTCGCGGTTGGGATTCTCGATATCGATGACGATGACGTCCGGTTGAAGTGCCGCGATGCGCGCTGCGATGCCGGTGACGTCGTCGACAAGCGTGACCTCGGCATGGCCGGCCTCGCGCAGCCCGGCCTCGATGATCGCCGCGCGGATGCGGTTCTCATCGATGACAAGGATACGGAGTGCACTGGCGAGCATGCGCCACTCTCGCCGCGCATTTGCTGCAATGCAACAAAAAATGAACCCGATGTTCGAGAGCACCGGACCGTCGCGCTTTGCGCCGGTGTCGACCTCGCCGGCAAAATATGATCGATGGGAAGGTGGGAGGGCTGTCGTGGAGGATGGATGATGTTTCGATCGTTGCTGTTGGCTGTTGCGCTCACGTCGGGCGCTCTTTCAATCCCGGAGACGGCGCTGGCCGGCCAGACCGCGCAGACGTCGAAGGCCACCATCCAAGCCGACCTCGGCTACCTGCTCTACATGCCGTCGGACTATGACACCTCCGGCAAGACATACCCGCTCGTCGTCTGGCTGCATGGCGGCGACCAGGGCGGCAGCGACATCGAGAAGGTCCGGCGGAGCGGACTGCCGAAGCTGATCGAGGGCGGCAGGGAGTTTCCGTTCCTCGTCTTCTCGCCGCAGAACCCCAGCGAAGAACTGCTTTATCCGATCGAGAAGGTGGAAGCCGCGCTCGCGGAGGTCATCGACAGCCACCGCGTCGATCGCAGCCGGATCTACGTCATCGGCTACAGCCGCGGCGCTTTCGGCGCCTGGGCGCTTGCCGAGCAGTTTCCGCAGCGGTTCGCTGCCGTGGTCCCGATCGCCGGCGGCGGCAACCGCCACTATCTCAGCAGGACGAACGAAAAAGCCGCCTTCTGGGCCTTTCACGGCACGGATGACGACGTCATTCCGCTGTCCGACTCGGTCGTGCTGTATGAGCGGCTCAAGGCTCTCAAGCGCAATGTGCGGCTGAGCGTGCTCGAAGGCGTCGATCATTCCGCCGTGGAGGCGGCTGCACTGAACGACGGCAAGCTCTGGAACTGGCTTCTGGACCAGCATCTCTAGAGTGTCTGCGCCGGGCACGAAGAGCAAACCCGAAAGACTGCGACGCGCATTGGCGCGCCGCAAACAACAAGCCCCATACCCGCGAGGGGATGGGGCAACGGCAATACCGTCTGAGCGGGCTGGTTTATGCGGCCTGGCCCTGCGGACGCGGCACGAGACCGGCGCCCTGCTCGCAGACCTCGATGTGCTTGGCGAGCGCCTGGTTCGACAGCACCGCGCTGATCGTGGTGATGTCGCGGCCCTGATAGCGTGGCATCTGCTGGAGTTCCTTCAGCCGTTCCAGAAGTGAAATGCGGGTCATGGTCTAGCTCCTTTTGCTGATGGTATTCGGCTCGGCACCGCAGCAACGGCTGCCGTTGCACCCGCCGCTACCGCGCCGACGTTCTCTGACCCCCATCCCCTGAAATGCGTACCGAGGCAGCCTGATGCCCGCCGCGATCTTTCTGACGTGCTCTTTGCGTTTCCGTGAAAGACGGAAACACCCGGGTCAGGCAGCCTTCTTCCTGCCCGCTGCCTTGCCCGCGTTGAACGGGATCTCGACGTCGACGGCGAGCGTCGAGACCTGATCGCCGCGCTCCATCTTCACGCTGACCTTGTCCTGGTCGATCTGCATGTGCCTGGAGATGACGCGCAGGATCTCGTCCTTGAGCTTGGCGACGAGGTCGGCGCCGCCGGCGCTGGCGCGCTCATGGGCGAGCAGCACCTGCAGGCGCTCGCGCGCTGCCGGAGCCGACTGCGTTTTGGAAAAAAACCGGAACAGGTTCATGCCGCTTTCCTCCCGAAGAGCTTGCCGAAGAAGCCGCGCTTCTCGCCCGGGATGGTGACCGGCAGGGCCTCGCCGCGCAGCCTGCGCACCGCGTCGAAATAGGCCCGCGACGGCGCGCTGTTCTCGTCGGCCAGCGTGACCGGCGAACCGAGGTTGGAAGCGCGCAGCACGTCCATGCTTTCGGGAATGATGCCGAGCAGCGGGATCGACAGGATCTCCAGCACGTCGTCGACCTTCAGCATGTCGCCGCGCTCGGCGCGGTTGGAATCGTAGCGTGTCAGCAGAAGGTGCTTTTCCATGCGCTCGCCGCTTTCGGCTTTGAGCGTCTTGGAATCGAGCAGGCCGATGATGCGGTCGGAATCGCGTACCGAGGAGACTTCCGGATTGGTGACGACGATGGCGATGTCGGCATGGCGCATGGCAAGGGTAGCGCCGCGTTCGATGCCGGCCGGGCTGTCGCAGATGACCCAGTCGAAGGCTTTCTTCAAGGACGCGATAACCTTCTCGACGCCCTCCGGCGTAAGATTGTCCTTGTCGCGCGTCTGCGAGGCCGGCAGCAGGTAGAGTGTCTCCACGCGCTTGTCGCGGATCAGCGCCTGGGTGAGCTTGGCTTCGCCCTGGATGACGTTGACGAGGTCGTAGACGACGCGCCGTTCCGCGCCCATGACGAGATCGAGATTTCGCAGACCGACGTCGAAATCGACGACGACGACCTTGTCGCCGTTCTGCGCCAGAGCGGCGCCCAGCGCGGCCGAGGACGTGGTCTTGCCCACGCCGCCCTTGCCCGATGTCACCACGATAACCTTGCCCATTGACCTCTCCTTTATGGACCTTCGTCGGGTCAGCTTAAAATACCAGTTTTGAGCGCATGGCCTTCCAGCCACACCTGCACTGCCCGCCCCCGCAGATCCGGCTCCATGTCCTCCGCCGTGAGGTAGAAGCCGTCGATCGCCATCATTTCCGCCTCCAGCTTGCGGCAGAAGATGCGCGCCGAACCGTTGCCGGTGGTGCCGGCGAGTGCACGCCCCCGCAGCGTCCCGTAGACGTGGATCGAGCCGCCGGCGACGACTTCCGCGCCCGATGCGACCGAACCGATGATGGTGACATCGCCTTCGGGAAAGAAGATGGACTGGCCGGAGCGAACCGGTTCGGTGACGACCAGCGAGCCGGTGACCTGAACCGATGGGCCTGCCACAGCGATCGTTTCCACGGCCGGCGGTGCCTGCGCCTCGACCGATTCGCCGGCCTCGGCTGATTCGTCTTCGGTTGCCGCATCGAAATCCGAGGCCGGGCGGCCGTCGTTCATGGCCGGCGGCATGTCCGGGCCGAGCAGCGAATGCCGTGCGCCTTCAAGGCCCATGACCCGGACATTGCGCTGGCTCAGTTCGTCGACCAGCGTGCGCAGTTCCGCCTTTTTGATGTCGAGGCCGGAGATGTCGAGCACCACCGGCCGCCGCAGGAAGAAGCCGGCGGAGCGGGCAGCAAGATCGTCGAGCCCGGCCAGCCAGTCCTCGAAAGGCAATTCCGGGGCAAGCGACAGGGCAAGGAAGGAGCGCCCCTTGAGGCGGATGGGCCGGGGTTTGGTTAACACGATGGTGATCTTGGTTAATTTTCAGTTTCCAAGGTGTAGGAGCGAAATGGTTAACAAAAGGTTAACGCGATACCCGGCGGCGCGGTTTGAAGCGGTCAATCGGATGGTCGGCTGGGTATCGACCGGCAGGCCGGAATGCCTGCGCCGGGCTCTCGCGACATGGCCGGTACGCGGGCCGTCGGCCCCGTGCTGCGTGGCGGCGGTTGACACGTGCACACCCGCCGGATGCTGATGATGAAAAGGCCGATGGGCAAGCCATGCGCAGATATTTCGCCGATACCGTCGCGCAGGTCGTGTTTTCGACGATCGTCGGCGCGTTCGTTGAAATCTTCGTGGCGGGGCTGACACCCTGGCAGAGCGCCGGCGTGCGGCTGGCTGCAATACCGGTCATCCTGTTCATTGGCCGTCCCTACGGCATCTACCGCGACTGGCTGTTCGGCCTGACAGACGGCAATTCGAACCTGATGAAGGCCACTGCCGTCGACACATTCGCCAATGTCAGTTTCCAGATACCGATCTACTGCGTGCTTCTTGCCATCAACGGCGCAACCGTCTCGCAGATCGTATCGGCTGCAGGCAGCATCGTGGTCATTTCCGCACTCTCCGGCAGGCCCTACGGCCTGTTCCTCGAATGGTGCCGGAAACTGTTCCGGATTTCCGCCGAGCGGGAGAAAGACAGACCGCCGCCCTGATCATCGTGCGCGGGACGGTCTGTTCTCGACATGCAACGCCGCGCGTTTCCGGCGTTCGCAAGACTCTGCTTGACATTTTTGTTCTCTTTTTGTTCACTGTCTTTCTCGAAGCCGCAGGAGGCTGGAATGTGGACTCTCACGATCAGGATGGATGGCGCGACGAAGGAAGAACTCCGGAACGCGTCGAAAGCAGCGGAAGCCGTCTTCATTAGCGAAAAGATACATCCGCTGGATGGACTGGCAGGACATTCCCTGCTGGAAGACTGGGACGAGCGTGGCTGCCATGACGACGACCCTGACTATACGGATGAGGATGCGAGGAATGCCAACATATGGATCGGCGCGGAAGAAGCCGCGATCCTTGCCCTGAGCAAGGGCCGTTCCTTTTTTGAGGTCTCGCGCATCTTCGAAATGACGGTCGTCGAGATCAACACGCCAGCCAGCGCGCTGCCCGTTGCAGCCAACAGCGAAATCGACTTGCTCACACGCAAAGCCGCCTGAGGCGTTTCCGTCTTTCTCAAAAACACGAAAACGCTCTTTTTCAACGCAATTCCGGACGCAAAACCGCTGCGCGGTTTGCTGGAATTGCTCGGATTTCAATGCAATTCCGGACGCAAACCGCTGCACGGTTTTGCTGGAATTGCTCAGATTGGAACATGACCATGGCCGAGCCGGCAGAAGTACGGAACGATGATGCACGCCTGGAAATCGACAAGGCAGCAGATGCGCTTATCGCGGCTTCGGACGGTGATGCGCGTTCCGCCGTTGTCGCCCTGCTGATTGCAAACAAACTGCAGGAGCATGAATTGCATCTCACCCGCCTGGCCGTGTCATCCGGCTACGCGCGCCAGCAGCGCTTGAAACGCACCGCGGAAGAAACCTCCCAGACTTAGGATCTGACGGAAAGCCCTTCTGATCGGTTGCGAGGCGATGGCCGGCGTCCTCATCACCGGAAGGCCTTCCCGAATGACTGGCGAGCGACAGCAAGCAGATTGCGACGACAGCGTCAGATGCCCTGGCGCGGTGCCGGCTTCGGCGATCTGACGAACCGTTGCGTTTCGCTCCGCACCTGTGCCGCACGCAGCAGCAACGCGTAGTGCTTGCTGAATTCGGTATGCAGCCCTTCGCCGCGGGCAGCGGCATGGCTGTTGATCGCCAGAAGAAACGGTACCATTTGCAGCCTCCTTGACTGGAGGCAACAATCGCAAGAGTCCACCGGGCGCCCCACCCGTTTCATGGCAACTTTTGGCTGAAGAGAGGTCCGCGAAGGTTCAAGAATCCGAGCAAGAAACGGGTGGCCGTTTGGCCTGCCACGCTGCTGAACTGGAGCCTGCAACGAGCAGGAGCATGCAATGGAAACCCCGACGATCGAACAAGCCGGACTGCAGCGACGCAGGTTTCTTGCCCTTCGACGCAAGGAACGCGAAGAGCAGCGGCTCAATCTTCTGAATGCCTGCCTCTCGGACTTTGAGCGAGCAGCCCGAATCCGCCAATGGGCTGATTGGGTATCCCCGACGGTCCAGGACGAACCGGAAATCGCTCGCCTGGTCGAGTGGGCCAAAGGGAATGCCGCCCAGCTCGAGGCGAAGTCGTCAGCCGCGATGAGCCGGATGGGACTCAAGGAGATCTTTCCGGATGTGGACGACCTGCACGATCCGCTTGGCGACCCCGCGCCGAAACATCCCTGGGGCCTTTAGAGCGCTTCCGTCTTTTCACGGAAACGCTATAGGCTTTTGTTTTTGCTGCATTTTTGTAACGCCAAGCGGTTCCACCTGGCTACAAAAATGCTTTGGTGCAAAACCCGCCCCGGCAAGCCGGGGCGGAGGTTGCTTCAATTGTTCTCAGGGCTGGTCTCGGCCTCATAGCAGAGCCAGACGATCCTCCAGATCAGGACCAGTGTCGGAACTGCCAGGATGCCGGCCAGGACGAGCTGAGGCAGAAGCGGCAGGTCCAGCAAGGCTGCGACCACCCAATGGATGACGCCGACCGAGATAAGGAGTTTGGCGGACAGCAGCAGCGTCGCGGCCGCAACGCCGAACAGCGAATACGGGGTGAGGATACGGTTCATTCGAAATGCCCGTGCTAGCGCAACTGCCCAAGAGCAGCGCGCATGAAAATCGGAAATGTGAGGATGCCCCTGGGGCTTAGGCTACCGCCGCCGGTGGGTCGCGAGCCTGCGGGCGCTCGGGCTTCTGCCCGCCGATGTCGCGCGAGGGCAATTGCTCGACACGGGAAGACAGCGCAGGCGCTTCCGGTGCATTCGGGCCGCGCAGGATCGCATCGAAGGCCGATGCATGGAACTTCGCACGGATCGAGCGCGCGCTCTCCAGTGCGAGCGCCGGTGCCTTGTTCGGCAGGCCGAGCTTCAGGTCCGGCTGGGCAACAGAGACCCGCGGCAGGCCGTCGGAGACGATGGCTGCTCCCGGCTGTCCGTACTGCCAGAAGAACAGGACGAGAAGGACGCAGAGAAATCTCTGCGCCAGGCTCTGTGTCCTGTGCCGGGTTGCGTTCATCGAAACATCGCTACGGCATCGCGGCTCAACAGGCAAGGCAAGCAGCCAGATCCGGTCGCCAACAGCGTACGCCTTAGCTCA
>VFQO010046351.1_pt1 | contig 11280 bp, 6 predicted proteins | sample 3512331 | NCBI WGS metagenome assembly VFQO01 (sample SAMN10412371, study PRJNA504923) | tailings metagenome | isolation source: Replicate 3 from Balatoc abandoned mine | place: Philippines: Itogon, Benguet | collected 2017-08-28 | reverse complement strand
TTTGATTCCGCAAAATCCGTTTCTTTTTGACTAGTCTTTGGCAACTGTATTTTGGGGGATAGTGTATCTTTTTTGATGACAGGCACCGCTTTTACAACAGTATCTGTTTCTACAATCATAGGCGGCGATATTACTTCTTTGGGTTTTGGCCTATTAATCAACCAATAACCAAGCCCGCCTAGCAGTATTACCCCAATTCCCCCAAAAACGAGCCAATTCCATGACAATTTTTTGGGAAGCGGCAAGGGTTTTGGTTGCTTTACCGCTTCAGGTTCAACAACCTTGGAAGCGGAAACAGGCTCTTCGGGGGCAATAAAAATCTCAGTTTGGTCGCCTATAGAAGAAGGAGTAAGGGGAGTGGATAAGGGGGGTGAGGATAAACGCCGCTTATCCAAGATACGCAATACTTCTTCTGCGTCTTTGATACGTTTTTCAGGGTCAGCTACCAAACACCGCAGGATAATGCTTTTGTAAGGCTCGGGAAGGGTATTAATATCGGCAGGTAACCTATTTTCCAAAATCAAACTTCGCAACTTATTAGAAATATCCCACTCCCCTTTTACTCCTTCTACCCTGAAAGGTAAACGCCCCGTGAGCATTTTATACGTAATTACCCCAAACGCCCATAAATCAGTATTAGGCCGGATTGCGGCATTATCTAGCAATTGTTCGGGAGCAACATAATTGGGCGTGTGGGCAATCTGAGAATTGTTGGAGACATAACTCATATCGGGATCGATAAGGCGACTCAGTCCAAAATCCGTAATAATAGGCACCCAATTCCCCTTTATATCTCTATCCATGAGGACGTTAGCTGCTTTGAAATCGCGGTGAATAATCGGCACTTGGTGCAAATGCGCCAATCCTTTCAGCATTCCTTTCAAGATATGTTTACGTTCGGTCTCATTGAGCTGGTATTTTCGCAATACATCGTCGAGATTTCCTTCCGCGTAAAATTTCATGATAGCATAATCAAAAACGCCCGCCCGATCTGAAATTCGATAGACATTTTCATAACGCATGATGTTGGGATGAATATCTATCTCGTGGGCTAGCTTGACTTCTCTCTCCAAATCAAATTTCTGATAAACCCCTACTTCACTTCGCTTAACAGCGATGTACCTTTTGCGAACCTTATCGTACACTTTATGAACACTGCTAAAGCCCCCTCTCCCCAGCAAACTTCCTGATACAGAAGGATTAAACTCAAAACGATTATAAAATTCTTCAGCGGTCATAAGTAGGGTTTCTGCTTAAAATTTAACTTTTACTCCTGCCGACGCTACTCCCCAGGGGTTCATTTCTAGATGCAGTCCGACGCGATTGCTGCCTTTTTGCAATAAAGAAGGAATCGTAAAAAAAGCATCTGCTACCACAATCACAATACCGCTCACTAGCATTACTTTGGAAAGAGTTTGTTGGGTTTTTGCTTTTTTAAAATCGGCATTGGATTGCTCCATCGACGCCGAAAGTCGTCGTTGAAGTTCGGTATCAGCGCCAATCGTTATGTCTTCTTTATGGTTCCAGTTACGCACTTTGTAAAGATCATATGATTCGATGCTTTTGGTTTTCATCAATGTACTCCAATAATAAAGCCCCCCGCCTGCCGCAAGTCCTCCGCCCAGTAGCAGCAATGCCCCGCCGTTGAGGTGCTTTCGGTCTTTTTTAACCACGGGCTTAGGCGCACGCTTGGTAGTATCGCGCAAGGCCACCGTCAGAGGTTCTCCTAAAGCTAGCAGGACTTTGATTTCAATTTCTTCGTTTATCCTGAGGCTATCGGCCACCACATCCCACACGATTTTTCGATCAGAACCAGGCTTTATACCTCGTCCTATCGCCCCACTCAACGCCCTTGGAATAATATTGCCAGATTTTTTTCCTGCCACCGATACATATACCGAATCAGACGCTCTGATACCAAATACATCATATTTGATTTCAACAACTTTGGATTTGGGGGCGATTCCAAAACGTACTTTGCTGATACGCGGCTGTGCCATCACGGTCGTCGAAACCCAAAACAACCCTATACAAAAGAGTAACCATTTGTTCATATCAATTGACGGTTATGGTGGTTTCTTTGGTGGTTTGCATCAAGCATCGGTTGGTCATTACGACAGTAATTTTTTGTTCGCCGCGTTTGTCAAACTGATAAGATACACGTTGAGCCGCAAAAGTTTTTCCGTCGATGTCCCACACTACTCTGATGGCTTCTGTTTCGGTGGTATTGCTTATATCTTTTAGTTCAAAATCCCAGCGTAAACTTTCTCCTTTTGCCGCCACAATTTCGCCCGTGGGTGCCTGCTTGCAACGTTCTTCTTGGAAATCCACTTTTTGGAATGTATCGCACCCCACAAGTGCCAACATCCCTCCCCAAATAATTGACTTATATCCACTTATATATTTCATAAAAAAGCGCAACACTTAATGCGTAAACGTTGAAAAAAAACACAGTTCGGCAAAGTGAATGCAAATACGAGAAATCCCTAAAAACAAAAAATACGTCAAATGACGTATTTTTTGGCCTTTTCTTTTTCTCTAATCTTGTATCATAAAATACACACTCGACTTTACTCATTTACTCGCTTTGAACTTTATAGTTATGAAGAAAACGTTTACGAGGAAACTTCTATTAGTTAATCTATTATTTTCTCTAATCATATTATTAAAAAGCTATCAGGCACTTGCGGGAGAGTATAGGGGGAGTGCACCTTCGTTTGGTTTTACTATCAGGTATTTGAATTGCGAAGACAACATAACTATTTCTAATATTACTGTCAAATTTACTAGCAGAAGTGCCGCAGAATTTTCCTCTACTATTAACGGTCTTGGTACCCCTTTTACCTATTCAGGTACAACCTCTATTAATGGCAGCAGTGCTACTTTTTCACAATCAAACACGTCTGTGTATTGCGATAATCCTTCGCGAACAGGTTCCTTTCAAGCTATCTTAAGCAACATTAATTTTACGGGAGCAAACCGAATTACTTGCACTCTTTCAGTAAGAATGACCGGGGTTTATATAGGAAGTGGCTCAACCACTGTTACCTTAGATTTTGCTGGTTCATTACCTCGAATTATTTTATCTAACGTAGCTGGCTGTGCAGGCAATGTAGTTACCATTGATGTTTCAGGAGATAGCCCTCGTGATGCCATTGTGAAAGCACGTGGAAGTCAAATTGGAACATTACCCATCAATAATTCTTTTAGTTTTAACTACTCACTCACACCCGTATCTTACGTTCTTCCCAATGTTGATAATCAAGGAATTGCAATCGATATAGAAACTCCTTATGGCAATTCAGGTGGAACCATATGGGTAGGTACTCCCCTACCTTCCAACATGACGGTTACGGCCAATAAGGTACTTCCGCTTTGCAATGTCGAACCTCTTACTTTGAGTATCAACAATCCCGCCAATTCAACCGTCAGTTGGCCTGATGGAGGTGCTACTATAAGTAATCCCACTACGAAAGAATACCGAGCAGTTGTTCAAAAAATGGTAAATGGATATAGTGTCTGTCCAAGTGTCACCAAAAGCATTAACGTTGAAGTTTTCACCTTCAATCCTATCATAAACCAACCTACCCAAACGGCCAAATGCCAAGGAGAAGTCATAGACCTTACTGTAAATCCTAATGGCTCAGGCTCATTTAGCTATGCTTGGACAAAATCAGACGGCACGCCCGTTGGGAATTCTCAAACCATCCAAGCCCGCGACCCCGGACAATACCGAGTAGAGGTGAAGCCCTCGGTCAATTGCCCCTCTAAGCAAACTTCTACCTCTTTCAGTCTTCATTTTGAAACTCCCATTGCCGACGGAGAAATCCAAAGCTCCAATGCCAACAATATCATTTGTGGCGCGCCCGATGCTTCTACTATTGTACTTACGGCTGCCCAAGACAATGTAAATTATCAATGGGAAGGGCCGGGCGTAAGCAGTCCTAACAGCAAGAGCATCACCGTAGGGCAAGGAGGGCGATATGTGGTCAACATGAACCGCAATGGGCTTTGTTTCAGGCAAAAAGCCATTGACATACGAGATAACAATTACGACCAAAACATCGCTTCTGTACCCGACGCCTATTGTGCCGACTCACCTCTTACCCTACGCGCCAATACGGATGATGGCGGGCGCTTCGATTATGTATGGAAACGCGACGGTAATAATATAGGCGGCAACTCTCCCTCGCTCACCCTCACTCCTAACGAAACCGGTGCTTGGACTTTTACGGTCGAAATCCAATCGAAGGGTACGGGATGCTCGCCCAAAACCTCCCAACCTAAGCGCATAACATCGCATGAACCTATCAAAGATGATGGCATTTTGCTGCCCTCCAACAAAACCAAACCTATCATTTGTGGAGCCCCCCAAGAACCTTCTATCGTACTCACCGCCGTTCAAGACAATGTGAGCTACAACTGGGAAGGCCCCGGTATAAGCAATGCCACCAACAAAACCTTAACCATAAGTCAGCCCGGACGATATGCGGTATCGATGCATCGGGGAGCTTGCTTCAGGCAAAAAGAAATCAATATTGAATTAAATGCTTACGATCAAAATATTGCCTCGGCTCCCGAAGCATTTTGTTCAGATGCCCCCATTACACTCACCGCCAACTCCAACGACCCAGATAGGTTTGACTATAAATGGAAACGCGACAACACCGACATTGGAACCAACGCACCCACCCTCTCTTTGCCCAATGAACTTGGTACCTTTAAATATAAGGTAGAAATCACCGCCAAAGGAACGGGCTGCCAAGCAAAGATTTCATCTGAAGTAGCGATAAGAGTGGACCGAGCTATTACGGGTCAAAAAATAACGCTGCCCCCCAATAAGACCCGCGCCATCATCTGCGGAACACCCGAAACTTCCATTGACCTTACGGCCATTAGTGACTCACCCACCAACGACATCACCTACCAATGGCAAGGGCCGGGGGCTACGGCAGTGGAGGCCGTTGCTAAGGCAAGTCAGGCAGGAGATTATAAAGTCATCTTCAATCGGGGGGTGTGCCGCAAAGAAGCCGCTGTAAAAGTCGAATCTGGATTTTTTGTACCCAATATCTCTGCCACAGGCACAGTCATTAGTACGCCTACCGATATTCGGATTTGTAGAGGTGAATCTTCTATCATCACAGCCGCCATCGAAGGCACTCCTATCCCCAACAATACCGATAACTTTACTTACAAATGGTTTGGGGGAGGAGAAAGCAATACTGAACTTACCAATCAAAAAGAAAATACCCTTCAGGTCACTACACCGGGGGTTTATAGACTAGAAGTCACCCTTACAGGAAGTGGTTGTGCGGAGAAAAAAACGGCACAGAGCATCAAAATCGCCGTTGACCCTCCTTTCAAAAATGTTAAAATTACGCCCAACCCCGCCATTATTTGCAACAAAGCCACGGGCTTGGAAATCGCCGTCCTGAGCGACAGCAGCGCCGGAACTACCTACCAATGGAGTGGCGGTGGCAAGGCCAACAACGACCCCTCTAAGTATATTGTAACCAATGAAGGTACTTATAGCGTCAATTTGACACGGGGCGCGTGTTATGCGCAGGCGAGCGTTAGCCCACGAGAAGAAGAACTAAAAGTGAATGTCACGCCTCCTAATACCTCTAAGCCGATTATTGTCTGTAGTGGTGAAAACGGCATTCCGATGGTACTCCAAGCCACCTCCAATTTAAGTACGGCGGTCATTACTTGGAAACGCGACGGTAGCGACGCCCCCGGCACCAACTCAGGTAATAGCTATACTCCCTCCCAAACAGGAAGGTATTTTGCCACGGCCAACTTCAACAATATTTGCCTAGCTACTTCGCCCGATACTATCGCAATCGAAGCCTTGAGCAATTTTGCCGTCAACATCACCCCTACCAATCCACCGGCCTTGTGCGACGACCGCCCTATCCTGCTTACCGCCCAACTTTCCGAGCCTCGTTATACAGGGCTTTATAAATATGAATGGAAACAAGATACCCGCACCGTCAAAATGGATGAAGGTTTAAAAGCCAATACCCTAACTACGGGCAAAGTTGTAAACTACGACGGCAACACCCTCGTGTTAGGAAATGAATCAAGCTATATCGTATCTATCCTCAAAGACGGCTGCAAGGCCACTTCTCCCACCAACAAACTCACCCTCAAACCTGCTCGCTCAAGCATTGCGGTCTTAGACTACAACACCCTCGAAGCTTCCGAAAGCAGCGACGGAAAATATGAATGGTATTATAAAGCTGGCAGTATTAGTTCTTTGGCAGATTCTACAGGCTATACACTCGAAACAGGGACTACGAGCCGTATCTTTTTGGGTGCCAAGCCAGGAGCATACATGGTGCGTGCCAATCGAAATGGCTGTGGTACCAAATACTCATTTGCGTATCATGTGGATGTCACTACGGCGGCCTCACCTATGCTCAACGATGATTGGAAGGTGTACCCCAACCCTATAAGTACGGCCTTAACCATCGAAAATAAGGCGCATACTACCTCAGCTACCATTGAACTATGGAGTGAAAATGGCCAACAACTTGAGCGTTTTAGTCAGCAACAAGCCCGCGAAAGTTATCAGGTGGGTCATCTTCCTGTGGGGGTCTATTATCTAAAAATCAAGGACGGGAAACAAACAGTTACCAAAAAAATTGTAAAACAATGAAACGACTTTAGCTCTATGCACCCCTTATTCGGATGTTAGAATCATAGAAAAATAATGAAACTTTTTTACAAAATAGTAACCCTAATCTGGTGTTTTAGTAGCTCGGCTATCGGCCAAGAGCAACTAAAAACATTGGTTGCTACCAGCGGTTGGAAGCATATCAACACTTTGCCTTTATTTGAAACCAAGTCTGAGACTCCGCCTGCTGTTGTCAGCAAAAAAAACGATACAAACGACAAGGCGACCAAGCCTGAAAAAAAAGCAAAAAAAGCGAATACCGAAAAAAATCCCCCTCCACAAGTAGCCGCAGCGGATGTAAAAAACGAACCAACATCAACCCCGCCTCCTGCGGAAACATCGACCGATATACCCTCTGCTAAAGAGAGTATTTCCTCAAAAAAATCGTCCAAAAAACAAAAAAACCGTGATTCAAAAGAGTTGGCAAGTACAGACACTAAGCAGCCTCCACAGCCCGTCAAAAATGAAAATGTAGCTCCTCCTAAGAAAAAAGCCCCAGAACCCAAACCTAAAGTCAGCAATATTGTCACTGAAAACACCCTTGCTTTTCAGGCGGTGGAGGGAGTAAAGACCGAACTTCAGGTGCCTACTGCGGTAGAAACCATGTACTTCACAAAACAAAACCGATACACCAATAAAGAAAAGGCTTATTTTGTGAGGAAGGGAAGTTTTGACCCCATTACGAAGCAACCCAAAGGGCTGGTGGAAGATTATTATAGCAATACCAACAAGCTCAAATTTAGGGGTCAGTATGAACGCTATAACAACGATGACGAAACCCGTAACACCAAGTACGACGGGCGATGTGAGTTTTATGAAGAAGACGGTGCCAAAAGCATTCGTATATACAGTAAGGGACGAATAGAGGCCGAATATAAATTTAATAAAGAAGGGCAGCAGATTGCGGAAGCAATGTACCTCTTTGACGAGAAACGAAAAAACTTCAAAGAATTTATTTTTGACAACAATGGCAAGCAAATAGGCTCATTAGTAGGAGGTTACAATTCAGACTTAGGACAAGAGAAAGCTCTTCGCCAAATTTTTCAGGACAACAAGCTTCGGTCTTCTGTCGAATACATAGCGGGATGCCCCAATCATCAAGGGGATTTTATGACCGAAAACGACCACAAATACAAAGCTGTATTTCAAGATTTTGTCTGTAATCCCGAATACAGCAAACTATGGAAGTTTTCAAATAGCAGCTATTTTACTACCACTCATTCTAGAGACAATCAGCAATATACCATCCGCAGTACCCCCGGACAACAAGGGCAGGTAGGCTTTTTGCATACTCCTATAACGCACGATTTTTATAAAAAAAACTTTGAAATAGAAGCCATTTTTGAGTTGTCTAATGCCCGGCCTATGTCAGAAGTAGGCATTGTATGGCAATACACCGACCCTAAAACGTATGCCTATTTTAAAGTAAACACAAAAAATAAAACCTTCGAAATCAACGACATTACCGACAATACCCCCGACAATTTGATGATGGGCGTAAAGCCTCAACTGCCCGAACAAACAAGCACCTCCCTCAAATTAACTTTGAAAAAAGTAGCAGACAATGAGTTCATCTATTTGGTCAACGACCAAGCACTTCCTTTTGCCAAAGTAAAGTTTCCACAGTTTGAAAAAGAATCCAAAACTTGGAACATTGGCTTTTACTTTAAGGCTTATGCCCCCAACGAATCTCTTACACTAAAATATCTAGAAATCAAATTATTATAACCAACCTCAAAGCCCGATGACTCCTTTATTACTCATGCCTGTTTTCCAAACTTGCACTCGGCTATTCTCAAAAATTGTGCTTTCTGTTGCACTCACATCTACCCTCTTGGTAGGGTGCGCCCCCAAAACCTTTCAAATCACCTCTGAAGGCGAAGATTTTGACGCCCTTACCAAAATAAGCGACTCCGAAAAGCCTTGTCTATATCCCTATGGAGGGGATTTGGGCGAAAATCTCGTGTTTGTCTCGCGTGAAGACGACGGTTCTTACAATCTCTACATGAAAGAAAAAGTGCTTCCAAAAGCAGTAGTACAAAAAACCAGCGGTAAAAACGTAAACTTAGCCCCCGCTTTTTGTAATGCCAACAACCGCATCGTGTTTCAATACTTCGATAAAACCAACTTCGACATTTATTATATCGAAGCAGGAAAAGGAAAAGCTATCACGCAAGTAACCAATACCGACGAAAACGAATACAACCCTTCTTGGTCGCCCGATGGCAACCTGATTATTTTTGAGAAAGGCGCCACCCCTCGCACTTACGCTTCGGCTACCTCTAAGGGATATGAAGGCGTAGCAGTCAAAAAAAATCAGATTTGGATCAAAGACCTCAAAACCAAAGAACTAAAAATGATTGGAGAAGGAAGCTTCCCCAAAATATCTCCCGATGGAAAAAACATCACTTTTGTAAAATACGATTTAGATAAAAACAAATCAAAAGAAATGGGAACCCTCTGGATTATGTCTATCGAAGGAGATTCTCCACGCCAGATTACGGATGTCAGTCTTGGCTATGCTACTAACCCCAATTGGAGTCCTGATGGTAAAAACCTTATTTTTCAATTAACCAAAAAAAATAAAATCGACGCCGACATTTATGTAATAGATGTAAATGGAGAAAATCTACGCCAATATACCGTCAACAAATCCAATGATTTTGCGCCCTATTGGTCTATCGACGACTTCATTTATTTTAGTTCAGACCGTGGTGCCAAAGCCTCAAAATATCAAATTTGGCGCTTCAAAATAAAAAAATAACCCACTGAAAATACCCCAAAATGTATCATGAAATTTTTACAACAAATAAGCATCGGGCTTCTCCTCATTATAAGTCTCTGGACTGAAAGCTCAGCTCAGGAATACATCTATTTCAACACCGGCTCTAAAACCATTGGAAAGTTGGTTTCGGCCAATGAAGAGAAAATAGGTATGCTCTTGGAAGGAACCAAATCTTGGAATACAGGACGCGATAAAGTAGCCGTGGCGTTCAATCAAATAGGGGGTTATTTAGTGATTGAAGACTTGGCCACCGATGAAACGCAGGCAGCAGCGCAAATCAATGCTTTTTATAGTGAAGAAAAGAAAGAATTCGTAAATGATATTTTGCTCAAAGCGGCCCCTTTTGAAATCATTGCTTGTACGATTCAAAGCGAAAAAGATGCGATCAATTATCTTACTTTAGAAGGGAAATCCGCTTCTATCAGTAAAGACGATTTATTGGGTATTATTAGAAAAGACGGAAGTCATCAATTGGAATCAGAAGCTCCTGAGGTATTTCTGAATTTGAGGACTAATTATGCCAAAATTCAGCAATTACGAACTCAAAAAAAAGCACCTTCTATCACTCCCAAACCCGCCCCTACCCCTCCACCTGTTGTTCCTACTCAGCCTATTGCCGAGGTTGTCGAACCCAAATCACCCCAAAAACTGACCCCCGAAGAACAGAAACTTTATAAAGCCAAGTCCGTTGACAAAGTAAAAGAATTGAATCGTTTGCTGAATCAAATTGTGGATAAAACCCGAAGCCAATCAGAAAAAAATGAAGCTATCAGAGAAGCTTTAAGAATATTTGTACCTGGTTCTAAAATGCAGGTGAGCTCAGTAAAAGACCCTACGCAGCGTATTTCTCGTAGTGTAGAAGAGTATTTGGTAAGGCTTAGTAAATTGAATTATCCCAAAATTGAAATAACAATGGCCAACTTAGCCGTAGTGGAAGATTTTGAAGCCGACGATAAAGGAAATCACTGGGGTATAGTGACGGGTGAGCAAATTTTTGATGCGGGAGTTTTTAGGGATATTACCAAAAAGAATTATAAAATAAAACTACAACCTTACAAAAAAGCAGAAAAAGAAAATGAACGAAATTACCAAATTTTGATTGGTGATGTAAACGTAGTGGTCGATTAATAAACTAAAAATCTATGAGTCGAGTAGTACTAATTTTAAGTATGATTCTACATTTTTCCTCGCATACATTGGGACAATGTATTACATTAAAAGGAACAATTGTGGATGCCTCTTCCAAAAAACCATTATTAGTACGATTTTCGGTCAGAACAAGCGACAATCGCAAAGCCATAGGCAATAGCTCTGAGGAGGGAACTTTTATCATTCAATTACCCTGTTCAGCAACTTCACTAATCGTAGAAAAAAGTGGATTTAGAAAGCTTGAGTTGCCAATCTCTGGAAATAACAAAATGGCTACTTATTTTCTCAATTTAGAACTTTATGCGGTCGATAAGCAAGCGAGCGACAAACCTTACTTTCAATCTGAACAAAGCCAACTTGTTTTAGAAAATGCTGGCGCCCGCTCTCATGGCACTGCCACCCGCTACTTCAAGTTGATGGATGTACAAACTAAAAAAAATATAAAAGGGGAAATTTGTTTGCTTTATACTAAAGTAGCCAATCAAAAATGCTTCACTTATCTACCTTCTTCAAAAGGGGAAAAAGTAATATTTGACCAAGAAGATATTATTGCGGTCGTTGTCAATGCTCAAGGGTATCAAACTTACACCGGAAATCTGATTGTTGACAAGTTAGACAACAAAAGTAATGTATATGAAATTGCATTGAGTAAAATGCAAACTTTTGT
>VFQO010046350.1_pt1 | contig 11284 bp, 16 predicted proteins | sample 3512331 | NCBI WGS metagenome assembly VFQO01 (sample SAMN10412371, study PRJNA504923) | tailings metagenome | isolation source: Replicate 3 from Balatoc abandoned mine | place: Philippines: Itogon, Benguet | collected 2017-08-28 | reverse complement strand
CTCAAGGCGCATGCATGTCCGTAGCCGACCGTCACACTGCTGAAGTCTTTCGAGCCGGCTGGGTCGACCGCTGTTAACCAGTCGGTCCCTACACCACGGCGGGTATGGCGTGGAGGGATGACATGCGGGCATGCTGTGCAGCACGAAGCAGCACAGCCGTCCGAAATGGTTCCCCATCCAGCTTGCAGCAGCACGCACCCCAGCACTGGACTGTATGGTCCACTTTCAAGGCGCAGCTGTTCTGAGTCCCAGCAGCGACCTGGAGAACGCTCGACAGCCCAGCAGGCACGCACTGTCCGTAGGAACAATCGCCTGCAGCAAGCACGCAAGGCAGCAAGTCAAAGTCTCTTGCAGAAGGAATGATGCGAGTATGTGACCCATAGTCCGGTATGCAGCCCCAAGGGCCAGGCACACAGATCCTCATGCCAGTCGCAGCAACCCTGTAGTGCGCATTGCATCGATATCCAATTGCAGCACAGGTTGCAGCCCACGCACCCCAGCAGGTGACCGTGCCATCGCCCTTCAATGCACAGGAGTATCTAAAACCTGCCGCCACCTGAACGACGCCAGATAGCCCAGCTGGCACGCCACATACATTCCATATGTCCAAATTATAAGAAGCTGCACGTCAGGTTTATCGCAGCGTAGTTTGGACAAACTGCAATGCCAGCTGACAACTGCCCAAGCATGGTAAATTGCCAGGCGTCTGCTGGTAGCCCGCACCCCAACAGCGGATGGTGCCATCGTCCATCAGGGCGACAGTAGGGTGGCCTCCTTTACTGAGAGCTTTCACGCCCCACAGAGTAGGGGGCACATACGAGCCCTCTCCTGGGAGGACCAAGAGGGTAGCAGCGTGGAGCAGGTCGGCGGGTGCGTCTGGCAGTGTAGCATGATGTTCTCACCTGGCCAAGTCACGATGAGAAGGCAGTGCTAGCTGCGGACATACATCCACGTGCGTCAGCCCTCTCGCCGCCAACTCGGTCGCCCCGACACGCAGCGCGGCGCTTACCCCAGCAAATGGCATCTGGCGGTACACAGCTCGGCATTGCCAGTGCCGCATCATCTTCCACCCTGTGGTGTACATTGAGGAGAGCGCAGCATGCGCAGGTATGCATCACTAGACCGAAAGAAAGAAGAAAGAAATGGTACGCCATGGGCGTGGATTGAGGGGGCCGGCTGGGTATTAAGGCCAGGGGGCACCAGCCAGCCACCGTGCATCACTAGACCTCCCTTCATTCCTGCTCGAAGTTGCACCAGCCGAGGCAACAACAGCACTGCCTATTGACCTACCATTCTGAGCAGCCGGCAGCGTTGCACCACTGGGCTTTGAGGTGCCAGGTCTTGCCGCACAGGGCGTTGGCAGGTATGGACGGCGTGCCCTCCTTGAAGGTGAATGTCTGCAGATGGTTGAAAAGTCGGCACGACTGGTGCGCGAGCCCCCATGCTCCCATTTAAGGGCATGATCACTGATTAATCAAGCCGGTACAGTATGTGAAAGGTGGCGCTGTTGCGGTGCTGTTAAAGACCGCGCAGCCCCGCTTTGCACAAACACACCTGGCCGCTGCTAGACAGGGGCAGCACGTTGCTGGGCAGGCCGTCCTGCTCCAATCTTACGCCGTATGAAGCGCCGTAAGCTGCGAAACAAGCAGGCAAGAGTGTGCAAGCGTGCAAGCAAGGGCTGCAAGCTATGCATTCGCAGTCCAAATCACTGGCATGCTGCGCAGCACCCCGGCATGGCAAAGCACCACTCCACAGTCAGCCCGGGCAGGTCCGGGCAATCAAGCAGCAGCTGCAATCAACTTCGCACTTGTGCCGCCAGTGTCACCAGCAGGCTGCAGCGCCACTATAATGCGGTGGTACGGTCCCTCTGCACTGCTGCTGCTTTTGATTGCGTCGCCGCCTGGCGGTGTGGGCGGGCGAGCACACACCTTGGGGCTGTTGGCAGCGCTTGGCACACACCTGCGCAAGAGGGCAGCACCGAGTGCAGGTGGTTTGCATGCACAGCTGCGACAACTGCTTCAATCAGCAGCTGCACACATGCTTGGATTTGAGCTAAGTCTGTCTGAGCTGCACGGCGTAGCCGGCTTGGCTCAAGCGGCCCAGTAAACAGAGTCTGTTCACTTGAGATTGGGTGTGGCATCAGTGCCTGCGCAGCACGGCAGAGCATCTGAGCATGCTTCAGCAAGCTCCGCACAGCAAGCTGACAGCGCCAGATTCCGGGTGGCATCCACCCTGGGTGTGAAGGTGGAGGAAGCGAGGGCCATGTGATCCACGATGTTGTTGTAACTTGGGTCAGAAGGTGCTGTTTCGTGCTGCAGGGCGCACTCGTCAGTGTGGCCTCACTGGGGCTCTGTTGGAGCGGGCTGCCGCTCACCACGGGGAGCAGCCGGCTGCATTGCACCACTGCCCGCTTGCCCGCCACGTCTTGCCGCACAGGCTCTTTGCCGCGATGCCGCCAGAACCCTCCACAAAGGCGAACGATTGCTGCAGGAGGAAGGAGGGACCCACAAGACTTGGTGTGCCGCAGGGACTAAGGTAGCAGTAACTTACAGCTGGTGTGGGCAGCTGAGCTGAGTACGTGCTGCCCAGCAGCTGGCATTGATGACTGATCAGTGTACGGGAGCGGGCAGGGAGCGCTAGGTGCAGGGCTGCCGAGTGGGCAAAATTGCAGGACTTTCCGTACCTTGGTGTTGCCCAGAGACTGTAGGGTACGGGTTGTGCCGACCTCCAGCAGCCGGGCGTTGTAGCTCTGCTTGCTAGCTGTGAACACGTGTGCACAGGGCGGGGAGCAAGCATGATCGCTGACGTGCAACTGCCAGTGGCAGGAGGCCCTCAGCAGGGGCATACAAGCTGTGTTTGGCAGCGCTGCAGGGCAGTGCTGGCCATTCCCTGCTGGCCATTCCCTGCTGGCCAGTGCACCTGCTGCTCAGCGGGTCCTGTGTGTGCTCACTGCAACCGCACAATCTACGTGCAGCCATTATATCAGCAGCTCACTGGTGCCTCCATTGGCGCTGGCACCCAGCAGCTGAAGGTCGACTTGCACAGACCACACGTTTGCATGTGCTGCTGCTGAGACCTTGAGGTTGGTGCCTGTCGGAGCTGGTGGCCGGGCGCAGACCGTAGCAGCGTTTGGCTCTGGAGCACTCAGCACACACCTGTGGCAGCAGGCAGCAGCAAGGTGTGGCGTTTGTGGCATCCCAGCTAGACCAGGTTTGCTGCGAATGCATCCCAATGTGGGCGACATGCCATGCTGGCACACACGCTCAGCTGAGCGGGCTGCCTGTTAGTGCAAGTTAGCGTTCATCAGCCATGCTGCGCCCACAGGCACAAGGCTCACTTGGTGGGTGGTGTGGCGGCGCAGCAGGGGGTGTCGGCCGTTGAGCACTGCTTGCCCAAGTCGGCACAGCACGGCGACATGGCCAGTGTCTGGTCATCTTCCAGCCTGGCACAGGGGGCAAAGATGCTGATAGCAGTGAGCCCTGCGCTCGGCTCGCTGCTTGAGCCAATGCATCAGGGCATGCAGCAAAGTTGTCAGAGCTAGTTCACACATGTACTCACCATCCAGAGCAGCCGACGGTGTTGCACCACTGTGCGGCGGCACGCCACGTCTTGCCACACAGGCCCTTGACTGCCACTCCAGCTGTCTTCCCCTCAATGAATGCAAAGGACCTCTGCACCAAGGAATGCATACGCAGCAGCGCAGCGTGAGCGCTAGCGAGCCCAGCTGGTGGGGCAGGTGGGGCAGGTGAAAGGGCGGCAGTGATTCTTGCACAGCACACCTGATTCGCTCGAGGCAGCTCAATGGCCTCCCTGGTTCCAGAACTGATCTTGGTCAAGCGAACCATGTAGCCAGTTTGGGCAGCTGCATTCTCAGGTTATTGTCAGGAGTGAGGGACGCACGGCGGAAGGCGCACGGTGTGCCGTCCAGATTGACATGCGAGCTTGCATGAATGGCACGCTGCGAAAGCCAGCTGCAGCCACACTGTACCGGGAGCCACTTACTGGTGCCACCATTGTCGCTGGCGGGCAGCAGCTTGACAACTATGTATTGTGTGTCGCCTGACTTGCCAGCCACAGCAGTGATGGCTGTTGAGGGGCCGCTCACAGGCGCCGTCGGCGGTTGGGCGCACACCAAAGCAGAGGTGAGGCTGTCGGTGCGGTGGACGCACCTGTGGGGGTTAACAGAACCCTGGGGTTTGCATGTGCACGAGCACGCAGCACACAGCATCATTGTGTGCCGCGCCAGCAGCCAAAAACCGCCGCGAAATGTCCACACTCCGCTGCTTGGCTCACTTGACAACTCCAGCGGCCGTGCAACACGGGAGGCTGGCTGAGCAGGTGGCGCCGGGGTCAGCGCAGCAAGGCTCCATTTCAACTGGCTGGGCGGCATCCACCCTGCTGGAGGGCAAGGAGACAAGTGCACAGTTATGGGTCTGCATCAAGGTAGCACATTTCTCACATGCCTCCCGTTGCCCTGCCGCACCAGTCGGAGCAGCCGGCTGCATTGCACCACTGGCCGCTGACCCTCCACTTCTTGCCGCACAGCCCTTTGGCGGGCACTGAGGCTGCCCCCTCCTTGAAGCTGAGCACCCTCTGCAGACAGAGCAGATGCAGCACTGGGTAGGCGGCAGCTGTGTTCAGACCCACAGCCAGGCAATGGCTGCATGTGAAATGCCACAGCGCTGTGCTAGCACAGAGGGGCCAGCACCGTACAGCCGTTGCCCGCTGCGCACCTGGATGCTGCTGGCCAGAGTAAGGGCCTGTCCGCCGCCGCCTATGGGCGCGAGCCGTGCATTGTAAATGAGACCGGCCGCTGCGGTGCATGGCGGCGTGCACAGGAGCGGCTCGGTGAGGGATCCAGGCTGTGGCGGCATGCTGGTAAAGCACTCCACCATACCACACTGTGTGTGATTCAATGCACCACTGCAGCGCCGCCTCAAGCACACGGCCCGGCTCACTGCTGCCTCCATTGTCGCTGGCAAGTGGTAGGGTGACTGCAACGCTCTGAGCGTCTCCAACAGCCCCTTTGATTGCAGAGATGAGCCGGCTCGCTGGCGGCGTGGGACGCCGAGCGCAGACCTTGGCAGTGTTGGGGGCAGGGGAGCTCAGCACGCACCTGTGCAGAGGGAGAGGAGCGGCGGGGTGATCGGTTTGGAGGCCGCATCAGCTGGCAAAGTGCGGGATGAAGCTTAATTCCGTACTTCTTACAAGCACTAAAGACACAAATGGGCACTCACTTTAGGCTCAAAGCTGCCGCAGCATCGGTGCAGCACCGCACTCCGGAAATGGGATTGCAGCTGGCGCCCTTGACTTTGCACAGGCTGCGGTCGGGCAGGCACAGACGGGGAGCTGTTGAGCAGATGGGAGTGTAGCTAGCAAGCCTGGCAGGCAAGCATGCAATCAGTGGACGAATCGGCGCTGCCAGATCTAGAAGCAGCGTGGTATTGCAGGGCCGCAGATGGCACATTTCACGTGGGCGCATCACACGTGGGTAATACCGCACGTGGGGTTACACCCCACGTGCCGGTGTGACCGCACACAGCTGCCCCTGCCGCTTACGGGTACAACTGCCAGGCGAGCTGGGCGGTGACTGGGGTGACGAGCAGGGCTCGGCCCGCCTTGGAGGCCGAGGTGGCAGCGGGTGGTTTGAAGAAGAAGGCAACAGTGGGCGCCACATTGCAAGCCGTGTTGGCCGCACCCTGCAATGCGGGTGGATGTCTCTATGCGCAGGTACGCTCAGCGTGCAGAGCGGCCAATGTGCCGCCACGACCTGCATGCAAGAGCTGTGCGGCTAAGCTTCCCAGCTTGACCAGCGCCGACTGCACAGCCTTGCTGCTTGCTGGTCCGCCGCTCACCAGGTAGCATGTCGCACAGCGCGCCAGGCTGCGCCGACTCTGCAGTAAAACAGGCGGTGCAGCGGCAGCGTGGGGCAGCTGAGCACCCAACAAGAGGCAGCGCCTGCAAGCGGCTGGCGGCAAGGACGCGCAGTTAGCGCAACCACAAGCCAACAAACGCCGCATGCTGGTCTGCCCACCGGTGAGTAGAGGTAAAACTGGGTGGTGCCTTGCACCCGCTCAGCAGCGAAGAGTGCTGCGGAAGTGACGGCCGTGCTCATGTCGACACTGCAAGGCCGGGGAAGTAGTATAGATGCGACAGTGAGCAGCAGGCACCCTGGTTGCAGGGCTGCTTGTGACGTATATTGTCAGACGCGGCACGCACAGTTCATTCAGCTGCCATCGCAAGCACAGGCGTGCCTGGAGGTGGGGCACTGGATAGTGGCGGCCAGGTAGGGTGGGCAGCTGCTGCTGGCCACACTCTGCACACAGATGGCGGCAGGGCGGCAGAGATGCACAGCCGTTGGCGCAGCATGCAATTGCCTTGAGGCAGCAGTGCCGTGATCCTGATCTGCACAGCAGCACCGCCCACCTTGAGAGTGAAAGCCACTGCAGAGGAGCCGTCTGCCTTGACCAGTGCCGCACCGGCGCTGGTGGGCAGAGAGTCCACTGTCCACCACACAGCGGGGTCTTGCGGGTCACCGGTGCTGAGGTGGACGCGCTCGGCTGGGCTGAAGCCGCCGGTGCGGCCGGAGGGTGGGCCCAGCCTGCAGGCAGCAGGAGCATGAGCGCAACAGAATCAAAGGAGGACAGGGACCATGTAGGCAGCAGGCAAGTGGGAGACACACAAATGGAGGACCCGGCAGTAGACTGGTTCTCTGGGCTGTCGAGCTCACGGGCACTGGGGCGAAGCGAGGAAGCCTGCGGGGCAGCGGGCGGGAGGCAGCAGCGTCTGTTTTTTCGATTGATTACTATGCAGGCCGCCAGCTGGCTGTGGGGCTGGCTCTCTCTCCCTTTCGCTCACTCTGATCGGGGCAGTTGGAGCGGCCCACCAGCTGGATGCGGTAGCGCACCCCGGCCGTGGGCAGGGTGGTTGGAGCGGTAGAGACGTCAGGGCTGAGGGCGCCGCCGCCTTCGATGGCGGCGGCTCCTGTGCAGCAGAAGATCGGCAGCGCAAGGACAGGTGTTGGTTGGAAGCTTAGCAAGTGGCGAGCGCCCGCCCTGCTGTTCGCTAAAGCCTGGGCCTGCATGTAAGCCACAGCGGCAGCAGCTGCCTGCCGACCGGCGCCGCCATGCCGGTCAGGGTGCGTGGGCGGAAACTGGCCAACCGCTGGGCAGTGATGCACACAGAACCAGTATACGTACTCAAGCAAGGGGTGCCAGCCCTACTCATGACAGCCTAGCTTTTGTCCTCCCAGCTAGCTGCAGTGGTACTTGCTGCCCTTGCTGCCGCACCACGCCGGCGCCGCCACTGACGCGGGGGAGTGCAGCGGCGGCCGGCCCCGTTGCTCACCCGCCAGCAAGGCGATCAACAGGAGCCGGTTGGCGTCCAGGGCCATGTCTCAGGGACGCCGCACGAGGGGGGCGTTTAGTCAGCGAGCTGGAGAGGCGGCGGATGGGCGTGAGCTGCAGCTCGATACGCTGTGGTTGAGGTACGAAGCCTTGGGCGGAGGCGGCGCGCTGGTTACCGTATGGTGTTGGGGCTGGGCGCGCGGCAGAGTTTTCGCAGTAGGCCGTCGGTGGTGGCTGCAGTGGGCCAAAAAGTCATGGCGTGTTCTCTTCATGTTAAAACAGGCGGGTGATGGCGCACAGGCGGGCTTTGGCATGACCGCCGTGGCGCCGGCGCCAGCGCCGATGGCATGCACTGCAAGTCATCTATATCAGCCGCAGCCTGCCTGCTGTGGCTGCTGTTGCTACTGCACTCCCACCTGCACCCATAGAAGACAACCAAACAAACCAGCTGTGCGTCCGCGCCGCAAATGCATGCAACATTTTACACTGGTGCATCGTCACATGAAGCGCCGCACACCTGCCATGTTTGACAATGCTGCGCACGGCATGCCGTCCATAGTTAAAAAGCTCCAGAAGAACTATTAAATTGGCTGGCGGTGGCGCCGCGCGCGCGCCTCAGCCGCCGCCCACCCGCTGTCGCCGTCGGCCTGCTCAAACGCCGCCGCTGTACGCGCCTCACGCTCGCGCTTGCGCTGCGCTGGCATGGCACGCTGCAGCTGCTGCAGCAGGCGCCGGGCCTCCTGCTGCAGCGCTGCGTCTGGGAGGGAGGACGGGTCGGGTGGTGGCGGGCGCACCGCCGCGGACCGGAAGGGTCCGGCTGCTGCCGCTGCCGCCGCCTTTGTTGAACCCTTGCTACGCTTGTGCTGCGTGCCACCTGGCGCAAGCTCAGCAGCATTGTCCAGCTGGAGGCGCCACAGTGGCAGCAGCGCCTCTAGCAGCGGGCGCAGCTTGGCGGGCTGGTCTGCCGCTGCTGCTTGGAAGTCGTCGGCGCTGAATGTTTCTAGATCGCCGGCAGGGGAGCCTAGGTATAGCTCAGGCTGTAGCGGCAGCCAGCGGGCTGCAACCTCTGTGCACACCTGCATCGTCGCAAGTGCAAGAAACGTAGAGCAGGGGGTCAGGAGGAGCGGACTGACGAAAGCCTGCTGTTGTTCCATCGCACAGCTGCAGAACAAGCTATGAACTGCAGCGTTAGCGGCAGCGCCACAACCAGAACTGCGCAGCGCCATCACCACGCCAGAACTGCAAGCAAACAGGGCTGCGCCTTGTCCAGCGGAGCTCGCCTCGACAATGGCGTCAACCCCCGCCCGTAGGCCATGCAGAGCCCATGCCAGTAGTGGCCTCCGGACCTCCAGAATGTGGAGCGCCAGAGTGTGGCGGTAGAACAACTGTGGGTTGAGAAGGGGTGGGTGATTGTACGAAAGGAAGTGGGTATGGCATTCCGGACGGCCAGAAGAAGGAAGGCGAGACCATATGGCAGGGCAGGCTGGCAGACGGCATCCCCTGCCCACCAAACAGTGCTCACCCGAAGGAGCCGCAGCCCTTCCGCCAGTGCCAGCAGCGGCACAGCAGCAATTGGCCCACACCACTGTGCAGCAAGGAACCCACCTGAAGCCGCTGCAGCTCCGCATGGTACTGCCGCCCTTCTGCCAGTGCCAGCAGCGGTGCAAACGTCTCAGGGCCGGGCATAACGCAGTTCAGCGCGGCGAGGCACTCGCGCAGCAGTGCTGGGGCGTCAAGGAGGTCGGCCAGCCTGCGGGAGGTGTGAGGCAGCCATTTGGTAAGGCGAAGATGGGTGCCGAGCCGCAAAAGTGCTGCATCAGCGGGCAGGGAAATCTGGCACGTTTGCAAGCCTGCACGGCGGATGGAACATCAGCGGCATTTCGCTGCAATGCTGCGTCCCATGCCCAGGCACAGCCGCGAATTGCACTGACTCAACCTGACCACACCAGCACTGGCTTCTGTGTCCCTGAACAACCCACCTGGCCACGTCCAGCAGCAGGGTGGACTCGAGCAGCCCTGAATGGGTGCGTCCCGCCAGGCAGCTCACCAGCTGCTGCAGTGCCGCGTGCTCCTGGGGAGCAACACCCGCCAGGGGCAGCACAGCCGCCTGCTGCTGCTGGTCGGGCTGGTCTTGCTGCTGCTGCTGCGGTGGGCTGCAGGGCGCCTGGCCATCTTCCCCAAGCACCTCTAGAAGCCGGCACAGCTCGCCGCACTGCGCCGCCGCCGACAGTGGGCAAGGGATGGGCGGCAGCGACGGGTCTGCTGCTATGCGCAGCAGCACGGTACGATCGCCGCCCACATAGCTGCTGCTGCTGCTGGCTGTGCGGTCACCGCCGCTGCCCAGTGCTGCGACGCCTGCATCTGCAGCTGCGCTGGCTGCCTCCGCTGCGCCTGCTGCCCCCGCTGCGCCTGCTACGGTGCCTGTTGTGCCTGCTGCACCTGCTGCCAGCGCTCGCACCACCTGTGAATGCCGCAGGTCGTACGGCAGACCCTCAGGGGCTGTTATTTCTCCCAGCCGCGGCGGCTGCGGCAGGTCCCAGCTCCGCCACACCGCCACCATGCTGTCTGCAGGCCAGGGGACGAAAACAGGCAGGGCGACATGGGCCTGGTAATCGGAGCTCAGGTGCGGACCCCGTGCTTGAGCAGCAAACTGTCCAGTGAAGAGCAGCTGGAGAGGCGCAGCCTGCAGCCGGACAGCCACAGTCTTCCATAAACCGGGCACTGCCGCAGCATTAGCAGCAGCACAGCATGGTTGGCTGCAAAACAATGCGATACCAAGGCAAGCGACTGCTTTTCAGATCGTGCAGATCAAACTGAACTGCACAGCGGCTTTGCTCAAGTCTGCCCACCTGTGCCATCCACAGCCAGCGCCACCGCCTGCCGCCGCTGCCGGGCAAGGGCAGCTGTGGCCTCCGCTGAGCCACCTGCCGCCATGTCAGCTGCCGGAGCGGCCTGCATGGCGGCATGCCCAGCAGCCGCGGCTGCCTGCGCTGCAGCGCCACGTGTGTCTGTGTGTATTGGTGCAGCAAAGAAGTCGCTGCACACCACGCTGGGACTGGCAGCATCTTGCATCCACCAGGGCTCTTTGGCGGCTGCCTGCTGCTGCGCCGCGGCCCTGCTGCTGCCTGCACTGCCGCTGCTGCCGCCGCTGCCCCAGCTTGGTGTGCTGCTCAGCTCAGACAGCAGCGGGCGCTGCAGCCCGATCCAGCGCTTCTGTTCTGGTTCGAAAACTAGCAGCAGCGGCTCAGCAGCAGTCGCACTGGGCTGCGCTCTGTCCTGCTGCACCTGCTGTGCCTGCTGCCCGTGCTGCAGCTGCGCACCACTCGCCTGCGCCTGCTGTGGCTGCGCACTGGCATGCTGTGCCTGCTGCCCCTGCTGCGGCTGCAGCACCAGCACAATGCGCCCTGCCTGCAGGGGTGAGAGGGCAAGGGCACACCTCAGACAGGGCTGGCCACAGCTGCGCAACAGCACACGCAAGGCACAGTGTTCCCAGGCACACTTAGTACAGCACCAGGCCAAACCGTATGCTGAAAGCTGGCAAACGGCACCGCACAGCTCAGCACACAGCGCAGCGCGCACCTGGTTAGGTGCTGCCGCGATGCTGAAGCCGGCCACTGCTGCAGGCAGCTCGAAGCCGGCTCCCGCCACCTGCCGCCAGGCGCTGCCCGCCACTGGCTCAGGCTCCTCACTGCCTCTGCCCCTGCCTCGGAACAGAAAAGACGAGCGCTGCATTTCGTAGGGATCCGTGGCCCACAGCTGCAGCTGGCGGCCCTCCGGCCCGCCGCGCGACACGCACAGCAGCTGCATGACATAGGAGGGCAAAAGTGCAGCGGCACGAATCAGGGACGATTTCTTGCGCAGTACTGCATGGCAATAATTTTCGCACAGCAGATAACCTTGCACGGTGGAGCAACTCTGCTGTAGATCTCTCATGCCCC
>VFQO010002457.1_pt1 | contig 11285 bp, 5 predicted proteins | sample 3512331 | NCBI WGS metagenome assembly VFQO01 (sample SAMN10412371, study PRJNA504923) | tailings metagenome | isolation source: Replicate 3 from Balatoc abandoned mine | place: Philippines: Itogon, Benguet | collected 2017-08-28 | reverse complement strand
CGCAACCTGTTCCCGCCCGAAGGCGCGCTGCGGCTGCGCGGCATCCTCGGCACGCGCGAGGCGCTCGCCAGCATCGGCGTGCGGCGCAACAATTTCCGCGGGCGCGATCAGGTGCTGACCGCCGATATCTTTGCCAGCGACATCCAGACCCTTGCAGTGGACTCGCGCACGCTGGGTCTGCGCGGCACCTTCGAGAAGGTCTCCAACATCCTGTTCCAGAAGCCGGTCAGCTGGCAGGTGGGCGGCGAGCTGCTCTACACCGACGAACGCAACCGGCTGGCCCGCGGCTCCAGCATTCCCCTGCCGCGCCAGACCTACTGGATCGGCGGACTATTCGGGAACATCACGCTCGACGGGAGCGACGATCTGCTCGATCCCGACAGCGGCTACCGCGCCACCTTCTCGCTCGCCCCCGAAGTCTCGCGGTCCGAAGGGCAGGACAGTGCCTATGTCCGGGCGCTGGCCGAGGGCAGCTATTACAAGTCGGTCGGATCGACCGTGATCGCCGGGCGGCTCAGGGCGGCGACCATCCAGGGCGCGAACCGGGCGGACATCGCGCCTTCGCGGCGGCTCTATGCCGGCGGCGGCGGATCGGTGCGCGGCTACGGCTTCCAGGGCGTCGGCCCGCGCAATGATCGCGGCGAGGCAGTGGGTGGGGCATCGCTGGTGGAATTCTCGCTCGAAGCGCGGATCGAAACCCCGCTGATGGGCGGCGCGATCGAAGTGGTGCCGTTCGTCGATGCGGGCACAGTGGGGCTCGATTCGGTGCCCGATTTCCGATTCATCCAGGCGGGCGCGGGCGTGGGCATCCGCTACAAGACCAGCTTCGGCCCGATCCGCGTCGATGTCGCCACCCCGCTCAACCCGACCGAGTTCGATAGCCCGGTGGTGGTCTATGTCAGCCTGGGGCAGGCGTTCTGATGGACGCGGCCGAGGACATGGTGCCCGCTGCGGCCGAGGACAGCCCGCCTGTGCGGCGCAGACGCATCTGGGCCAAGCGGCTCGGCTGGGCGCTGGCGCTGCTGCTCGCGCCGCTGGTGCTGGCGACCGCGTTCTTCGGCTCGCCGATCGGCAAGCGTTTCATCGCCGACCAGATCGCGGCTGTCGCGCCGGCATCGGGCCTGCGCTTCACGGTCGGGCGGATCGAGGGCGATATCTATCGCACCGCCACCTTGCGCGATGTGCGGGTGAGCGATCCGCAAGGCGTGTTCCTCACCATTCCCGAAGTCGAACTCGACTGGCGGCCCTTGAGCTGGCTGTGGAGCGGGCTCGACATCCGCGAGGTGACGGCACGGCGCGGGCGGCTGGCGCGGCTGCCCGAACTGCTGCCCGCCGATCCCGATGCGCCGCTGCTGCCCGATTTCGATATCCGGGTCGATCGGCTGGCGCTGGAAGGATGGGTAATCGCCGAGGGCGTGGCGACGCCGCAAGCCGAGCGTCTCGATGCGCTCGCCAAGGTCGATATCCGCGAAGGGCGCGCGCTGGTCGATGCCAAGGCCGAGCTGGGCCGGCGCGACCGGATCGCGGTGTTGCTCGATGCCGAGCCCGATGGCGACCGTTTCGATCTGGAAGCGGACTACGTCGCGCCCGCTGGCGGCGTGCTGGCGGGGCTGGCGGGGTTCGCCAATGGCTATGACGCGCGGGTTGTCGGCGATGGCACCTGGGCCCGCTGGCGCGGCACGGCGCTGGCGCGGCGGCTGCCTGAGGATGGCACGAAGGCGGGCGGCCAGCCGGTGGTGGCGGCGCTGCGGATCAGCAATGATGCGGGCAAGATCGGTGTGATCGGGCGGGTGCGGCCGCAAATGGCAGGCGAGGGTGTGCTGGCCCGCGCGGTGGGCGAAAGGATCGCGCTGGCGGCGAGTTTCACGCTCGATGACAGCATCCTCGAAGGCCGCGCCGCCGTGATCTCCCGTGCGCTCGACCTGCGGGGCGCGGGTGTGGTCGATCTCGCCGACAACCGCATCGAAGGCGCACGCACCAGCGCGGTCCTGCGCGATCCCGATCTGCTGGGCGAAGGCTGGCGGTTCGAGGATACGCGCCTTGCCGCCGATCTTGAGGGGCGTTTCCGCGACCTCGCCATCGATCACCGCCTCACTGTCGGGCGGTTGCTGGCGAGCGGGGTGGAGGCCGAGGGGCTGGTGCAGGAAGGCCTCGCGCGCTTCGACGGCAAGGCGCTCAAGGTGCCGATGGCGCTGACGGCGGAACGGATCACCACCGGCAACCCTCAAGCCGATCCGCGGCTGGTGAAGGGCCGGGTGACGGGCGATCTGGTCTATGATGTCCAGCGGCAGCGGCTGTCCGCCGATGCGGCGAAGGTGGTGTTCCCGGGGCTTGATGCGACGCTTGCACTGCGCGGCGACATTCCGGGCGGAGCCTATGCGCTGGCCGGTCCGGTGACGGCGCGCGGCCTCAAGGTCGAGGGCGCGGGCGAAGTCACCGCCAATGCCAAGATCCTCGTCAAGTTCGGCCCCGCCTTGCCGTGGAGTCTGCGCGCCAATCTCGCGGGCGTGCTGTCGAAGATCAGCAATGACACCATCGTCACCCTCGCGGGTGAACAGATCCGGTTCAAGGGGGCGCTCGGCATCGGCGCGGGCCAGCCGCTGGTGCTGCGCGATGTGACCATCGCCAGCGCGCGGCTTGATGCCCGGCTCGACAGCAAGGTGGTGCCCGGCAGCGGGGGCGCGCGCACGATGCTGGCCGGAAGCGGGCGGCAGGCGCAATATGGCCCCTTCAGCTTCGATGCCGAACTGGCCGCCGATGGCCCGCGCGGGGTGCTGGTGCTGGCCGATCCCTATCCCGCCGCAGGGCTGGAGAACGTGCGCATCGCGCTCGCCCCGTCCACCGAGGGCTTCGCGCTCGATGTGTCGGGAGGATCGCTGCTGGGGCCGTTCGAGGGGGTGCTCGGCCTTGTCCTGCCCGAGAGCGGCCCGACCCGGATCGCGATCGAGCGGCTCGACATCTACCGCACCAATGTCACTGGCGGTCTTGTGCTGGGCGAGGTGGGGGTTTCGGGCGATCTCGCGCTTGCGGGCGGCGGGCTCAACGGGACGCTCGCTTTCCGGCCGCAGGGCGAGGGGGCGATGGGCTTCGCCGTCGATCTCACCGCGCGCGATGCGGCCTTCGCCGGCCGGGTGCCGATCAGCATCGACCGCGCCAGCATCGCCGCGCGCGGGCGCTATGCCAAGGGCGAGACCCGTATCGATGCCGATATCAGCGGGACCGGACTTGAATATGGCGGGCTCTACCTCGCCAACTTTGCGGCGAAGGCCGATATCGTCAACGGCCGGGGCAAGGTCACCGGCGGAGTCGCGGGCGAGCGGGCGGACCGATTTGCGCTCAACTTCGACGCCGATGTCGCGCCGGATCGCATCGCCGCTGTCGCCCGCGGGCAGTATGGCGGCGAGCCGATCACCATGCCGCGCCGTGCGGTGTTGACCGCCGAGGAGGACGGAGGCTGGCGGCTGGCGCAGACCCAGATCGGCTTCTCGCGCGGCTATGCGCTGTTCGAGGGCGTGCTGGGCGGCGGCGAGACCGCGCTCGAGATCAAGCTCGCGCGCATGCCCTTGCGGCTGCTCGATCTGGCCGGAGCGGAACTCGGCCTTGGCGGGCGCCTGTCGGGGGTGATCGACTATCGCCAGACCGGCGATACTGCTCCGGCGGCGCGGGCGCGGGTCAAGATCGACAACTTCAGCCGTTCCGGGCTGGTGCTGTCGTCCAAGCCGGTCGGCGTGCTCGGGGTGATCGACCTTGACGGCGAGCGCCTGACCGCCGCGGGCCGCCTGACCGAGGGCGGGGCGCGGCTCGGCGACATTGCCGTGCGGATCACCGCCTTCCCGCCCGAGCGCGACCTCGCCCAGCGGCTGCTCAAGGGACGGCTCGACGGGCGGCTGATGTTCGACGGTGCGGCCGAGACCCTGTGGCGGCTGGCGGCGGTCGAGGCGTTCGACCTCACCGGCCCGGTGCGCCTCGCCGCGCGCGCCACCGGCACGCTCGCCGATCCGCGCATCACCGGCACGCTGGCGACCGACGACCTCAAGGTCACCAGCGCGCTCACCGGCACCCGCATTGATGCGGTGCGCGCGCGCGGGCGGTTTGCCGGATCGCGGCTTGAACTCATCCGCTTTGCCGGCGCCACGCCGGGCGGCGGCACGGTGAACGGCAGCGGCATCGTCGATCTGGCCGGCATGAGCGCGACGCGCGGCCCCGGGCTCGATCTGCGTGCGGCGGTGAAGGGCGCGCGGCTGCTCGATGCCAATGGCCTCGAAGCGACCATCACCGGCCCCTTGCGGATCGTCTCCAACGGGCGCGGCGGGACGATTGCCGGGCGGGTGAAGATCGACCGCGCACGCTGGGAGCTGGGCACAGCGGCCGAGGACGTTGCCCTGCCCCAGATCGCCACCCGCGAGATCAACACGGCCGATGGCCGCAACCGCGAGCAGGTGTCCGCGCGCGATGTCGCCTGGCGCTATCTCGTCAATGCCTCGGCCCCGGGCCGCGTGCAGGTGGAGGGCATGGGGCTGGAGAGCGAATGGGGCGTCGACATCGCGCTGCGGGGCACGGTCGACGATCCGCGCATCGGCGGCACCGCGCGGCTGGTGCGGGGTGACTACACCTTTGCGGGCAACCGTTTCGAACTGACCCGCGGGCGCATCCTGTTCGACGAGAACGAGGCGATCGATCCGCGGCTCGACATCCTCGCCGAAACCGCGCGCAACGGCACCAATGTCGATATCGCGATCACCGGCAACGCCCAGTCACCGGCCATCGCCTTCTCGTCGGACCCGGCGCTGCCCGAGGAGGAAATTCTTGCCCGGCTGCTGTTCGGCGGCTCGGTCACCTCGCTTTCGGCGACCGATGCCTTGCAACTGGCCGCCGCGATCGCCTCGCTGCAAGGCGGGGGCGGCGGGCTCGATCCGATCGGCGATCTGCGCCGCACCATCGGGCTCGATCAGCTGCGCATCGTCAGCGCCGACCCGCTGATCGGGCGCGAGACCGGGGTGGCGCTGGGCAAGAACATCAGCCGCCGCATCTATGTCGAGATCGTCACCGACGGGCAGGGCTATAGCGCCACCCAGCTGGAATATCGCATCACCAGCTGGCTGGCACTGCTCGGCACGGTGTCGACCATCGGGCGCGATTCCGTGCTGGTCGAAGTTTCGCGGGATTATTGAGGAAGGGCGGGCTCGAGCCCTCAGTCAAGATGCCGCCAAGGGCGGCGATAGCCGCCGCAAGCGCGACTGCGCGCCCGCAGCGCCAAAGGCGCGAGGATTTCGCACGCCGGACGGCGTGCGGATCAGGAAAGATACAATTCCGCTTCCGCCTCGCGGCGGCGGACCAGCCCCTTGAGCACCTTGCCCCCGGCGCGGTTCCAGCGGGCGAATTCGCGCGCGGCGCAGGCGATGTCGCCCTCGCGGTGCTTGCGCGTCAGCGTCGCGCGGGCGATCGCGCCGGTGTTGTAGTGGAAGCTGACGAGCGCATCGAACTGCGCCTGCGTGGTGGGTGCATCGCCGAGTGCGGCGGCGACGTCGGCAGCATAGCGGGCGAGATCGTCGGCAAGGCGCGCATCGCACTGGGCCTGCGTCCATACCGTGTCCGGCCCGATCCTGCCGCCGTGGACATGATCGCGGCCCGTCGCGCCCCAGCCGATGGTCCACGGCGCAGCGCCGGTGCCGGGATCGGGATAGGCCTCGACCAGTCCGTCGAGCCGCAGCCGCGCGCAGCCCTCGAACCGCTTGATCAACGCGGTCCCCGCCGGGCCGATGGCGCGCGGGGTGGCAAGGAGCTTCGATACAGCAGGCGGGATGGATGCGGGAGCAGGAGCGGGTGGCGGGGCAGGGTAGGCCGGGGCGCGGCCGGCGCTCTGGCCGAGCAAGCGGCGGACAAAGGCGATCAGCGGAGAAGCGGAATTGTGCAGCATGACAGGGCACCTCGTGACAACAGCGGAACACAGCGAGGCGCGAGGATTAGGCACAAATCCGCGGCGTAGGAAAACGGGAAGTTCTACACCTGACAAGAGCTCTTGACTGACAAGAGTTCTTTACAGTAAAGAGTTCTTTACAGTAAAGAGTTCTTGTCAGGTGCGAATCGCTGAGCGGCAGGTCCGCACAGGGGTTCGGTGGCCTGGAGCGGCAATTTCTCACGGCATTTCGGCAAGGTCACAATCTTTGGAAAACCGCGTGAAGCATTATCGCGAGGCAGAAGGCTGGAGCCAGGGCGAACTAGCGCGGCGGCTCGGCGTGTCGCGCCAGACGATCAACGCCGTGGAGACCGACAAGTATGATCCCTCGCTGCCGCTGGCGCTGCGCATGGCGCGGTTGTTCGGCGTAGGCGTGCCGGAACTGTTCATCGATCACTGGGAGCCCGAAGCATGACGAGCGAAGACGAAACGCCTGCCACCCCGCGCTGGGTGCGCAAGCTGCTGATCCCGGCATCGATCGGTGCCGTCGCCGGTTTCGCCGCCAGCGCCGGAATGATGCGCTACATCGACAGCGCTGCCGTGGGCGGGCTGAACCTCTCGGCCACGATCGCCGCGCTGGTGGGGGTGCTCTATGCGGTGATCGGCTTCGGGATCGCGTTCGGCACGGCCAGCCCGTCGCTGGGTGCGCGGTTCCTCAATGTCGAGGATGCCGATGAATTGCGCGAACAGAAGCAGGTGCTGAGCCTGTCGGGCGCGGCGATGGTGCTGTGGGGCGCGGCCTTGCTGGCGCTGGCGCTGGCCGCCCCCGATGGCCCCGTGCCGCAGGCTGCGGCGCTGGCAATCGGTGCGGGCGGGCTGCTGCTCGGAACCGTGCTCTCGGTGCTGGTCTATCGTGCGTCGGACGAGCTGATGCTGGCTGTCAATCTTGAGGCCGGGGCGCTCAGCTATGGGCTGGTGCTGCTGGTGGTGGGCGGATGGGCGATGCTGGCGCATCTGGGCTATCTTGCCGCGCCGGCGCCGCTTGATCTGCTCAGCCTGTTCTATGTGCTGGTGCTGCTGGCGAGCTTCATCGCCGTCGGGCGGCGCGGGATGCTGCAGATCCGCTGAATTCCATGAAAAAGGGGCGCCCGCCAGCCGCGAGCGCCCCCCTTTGTCTGCCCTGTGCGGCCGATCAGAAGCGATAGGTGGCCGTGGCGCGGAACACCTGTGCCTCGGCGCTGTCGCGGCCCACGGTGGTGTCGAAGCCGACGCCCATCTGGAACGGCCCGTCGCCAACCGTGGCCGACACCCCGAGTTCGACCCAGGTGTGATCGGCGGTATCGAGCACGAAGCCCGCATTGGGGCCGGTGCCGCCGACGAAGTTGGCACCCAGCAATTGCGGGCCGTCCTCGAATTCCCACACCAGCTGCGCGCCCGCGTTGATCTGCACCATCTTCGCCTGCTTCTCGTAATCGAAGCCGAAGCGCGCCTGCGTGCTGGTGAAGCTCTCGCGGTCGATCGCCAGCGCGGTCAGCCCGCCGGTCTCGCGCACCGTGCCGAGATCGACGCTGGCATAGCGCGCCTCGATCCCCGGCGAGATCGTGCCGATCCCGGTGTCGAGATCATAGGACAGCCCGAGCGCGCCCGAAACCAGCAGATCGTCCGACTTCGAGGTGAGGTTCTGGCTTGCACCGAGGAACTGCACCGTACGGGTGGTGTCGAAGCCCATGCTGCCCATCGCGAACTGGCCGTCGAGCACCGGGCCATTGTCGAACTTGTGCCGCATGTAGAGCGAGACGGCATAGGTGTTGCTGTCCACTTCCTGGCCCAGCGGCACCTCGGCCTCGAGGTGGTTGAAGTAGCCCGCAAGGCCCAGCATGGTGTTCTCGCCCGGGTAGAACTCGATCCCGCCCGACACGAACAGGCCTTCGATCCCGGTGTCCTGGGTGAAGCCTGGCAGCGAGTCCACGTCGCCGCGCACGAAGCCGCCGGCGAGGAACAGCGCCACGTCTTCGGGCAGGTTGGCCTCGCGCATTTCGGTGTCTTCCGCACCGCTCTGGAGTGCCATCGCGCCCATGCCCAAGGGCTGGCCGACCGGCGAAAGTCCGGCCTGCATCACATTGAGCGGGGCACCCTTGACGGCGATGGTCCCGCCCGCCTTGGCGCGATCGGCCTCGCGCAGGCGGCCGTCGTTGAAGTTCTGCAGCAGGTTGACCGATTGCGCCGCGATCGAGCGCACCGCCTGTTCATTGACCGGCGCGAGAGCCGTGAAGGTCGAGCGGATCGCATCGGCGCTGGCGAAGTCGAGCCCGTAGAGCCCGGCCAGCGCGGCATTGGCACGGTTCTGGTCGAACAGCTGGGCATAGGCCGCCTGCGACGCATCATCGGCGTCGATCACGCTGGCGTAGCTCGCCGCCTCGATCTCCATCAGCACGGCGTTCGCCTCGTAGCGGAACGACTGGCTGAGGATCGCCGAGATGGTGGTCTCCTGGAACGCGCCGGTCACCCCGCCGTCAGCAGTGAGGATGGTGTATTCGCGCCCGTTGCCGTTGACCTGCTGGGTGATCCCCGAGCCAAGCCCGACAACCCCGCCGACATTGGCGATGCCGGTCACCGCGATCCGGTCGGACGCGCCATCGGCGGTGATGTCAGCGAGGAAAGTCGTGCCCGAGGCCATCACCAGATTGCCGTCGATCGTCAGCGTGCCGGTGGTGCCCATGGTGCCGGGCGAGAACACCCCGGTGATGCTGGTCACGAACGGCGCGGTGACCGTGCCGGTGCCTTCGAGCATCCCGGCAAACAGCGTGTAGTCGCCGCCCGAGGCCAGTTCGCCCGCAAGATTCACCCGCCCGCCGAACTGGTTGACGTCGATCAGCGAGGTCAGGCTGCCCGCCGCAGCGATGTTCAGCCCGGCACTGCCGCGGATCGTCAGCCGGTCGATGGTGACATCGCTGCCTAGCGTCGTGGTGCCGGTCTGGCTGAGGGTGACGTCGAAATAGCGCGGACCGACGTCGGCGGCCGGATCGGTGCTGACGACGGGATCGATGTTGTCCGGCACGAAACCGGTCGCGCCCGGCAGGCCGTTGGCCAGCGTCGGTGCGGGCAGGGTGTCGCCTTCGGCGCTTGCTGGCGCTGCGGCCGCAGCAGGGGCAGCGCCGCCCGCCTGCGCACCGGCAGCAAAGCTGGTCTCGCCGCCGGTGATCGCAGCGATATCGACAGCGCCGCGATAGGATTCGGTCGCGGTCGCGGTCGGGGTCGGCGAGGTGTCCTCGAATTCCCCGGTGGCGACATCGACGCAGCCGTCACCCGGCTCCTCGAACTCGACGCAGACTGCGCCGAAATCGCCTCCGGTGCCATTGAGACCAAGCTCGGGCGTGGTCGGCAGGCCGTTCACCACATTGCCGCTGGCGTCGATCACCCGGTACATCGGGTCGAGCAGCGTGACCCAGTGGTTGGGGTCTTCCCAGTTGCCGTTCCCGGCCCGCGCCCCGACGTAGCGGTATGGGTTGGTGGCGACGATGTACTGCCAGTAGAGCGACAGCGGCTGGTAGAAGCTGGTGGTGCCGAGCGAGCTGAACGGCTGCGGTCCGAAAAAGCGCGAACCGCCCGACAGCACGCCGATCACCAGATCCTCGTCCGACAGCGTGTTGTTCGCTGCATCGAGGATCAGCGGACCACCCGAATCCCCCCCTGCGGTGGTGCCTTCATTGGGCAGGGCGTCGTCGCGGTGGACGTTGATGTCGAACACCGCGTCGCGATCCTGCGAGTCGAAATCGAGGTGATAGAGGTTCTGCGGCAGGCCGCCGGTGGTGCCGAACAGCACCGCGTTGCGATCGTCGAGCGACATGAACCCGCCGAGCATGTTCTCGGCCGCGCGGCGGCGGAAGTCGACTCCGCCGACGGCGCCCTGAAGCGCGTTGCCGGTGCCGCCATAGCCGGCGATGTTCACGTGATAGCCGGTGCCCCTCACTGGATCGATGCTCTCGGGCGCGGGCAGGGTCGAGAACAGCAGCGCCCAGGTCGGGATGCCGGCTGCGGGCGTATCGAGGCTGGCAAGCGCGATGTCGGCTTCGATGAAACCGAGCGCCTGCGGGTTCTGGAGCGAGCGCGAATCGTAGAAAATGCGGTTGATGTTGAACACCGCCAGATCGGGATTGCTGGCGAAGTTGTTGGCGAACCAGTTCTGGAAGCCGGGCAGGGCGTTGACGTTGAACGAGAACGCGGCCGGGATGTTGTCGGCGTTGTAATCGGTTTCCGGACGATCATTGACGCAGTGTGCCGCGAACAGCACGGTGCGCGGGTTGATCAGCGTGCCGGTGCACACGAAACCGTCGGCGCGGAAGAACATGCCGACGCCGCGAAATTCGTCATCGGTATCGATGATATCGACCGAAGTCGTGTCCTCGTTCGGCACCACAGCCAGTGCCGGTGCAGCCGTGGCGGCAGCGGCCAGTGCGAGCATGGCGGAACCGGCCAGCAGGCCGCGGCGGGGAGACTGGGGAAACTGCATGGTGACCCTTTCGCGATTGTCGGACGCAGCGCCCGACGAAAACGGAAAGGTTACGCTGTAACGTCCCGCGTCGTGAAAACAATTCGAAAAAAAGCAATAGTTTGATGCATGTGCATGCGGCTCAACGCAGCGCGAGAAAGGCGGTGTAGCCGGCGTAGAGCGCCACCAGCAACGCGCCCTCGATCCGCGCCAGGCGCCAGCCGCTGCGCAGCTGCACGATCAGCAGCGCTGTCACCCCCAGCATCACCCAGATGTCGAAGGCGGCGATCTCGGCTGGCACTTCGATCGGGTGGATCAACGCGGTGAGGCCGAGGATGCCGCACAGGTTGTAGATGTTCGAGCCGACGATATTGCCCAGCGCCACGTCCTCGTGCTTGCGGATCACCGCGATGATGCAGGCGATCAGCTCGGGCAGGGAGGTGCCGACCGCGACCACGGTAAGGCCGATCACGCTCTGCGAAACCCCCGCCGCGCTCGCCAGCACGATCGCGCCATCGACCAGCCAGCCGGCGCCGAAAATCGCCGCTGCCAGCCCCGCGACGATTAGTCCGGCAAGCACCACCGGGCCGGTGTCGGGCGGCACCGGGCGATCTTCTGCCTCATGCTCGTGGCGCACCGCCTCGGCATCGTGGGATGCGCTTTCCGACTTGTAGGCCCACCACACATAGCCGGTCAGCGCCGCCAGCAGGACGACCCCCGGCAGCGGCCCGATCACCCCCAGCAGCACCGCGCCGGTCGCCAGCAGCGCCGAACCGCCAAGCGCGATCGAATCCCGTTGGAACGATGCCGGGTTAACCGACAGCGGCAGGATCATCGCCGAAAGCCCGAGGATGAACAGGATGTTGGCGATGTTCGAGCCGACCACATTGCCGATCGCGA
>VFQO010046349.1_pt1 | contig 11291 bp, 21 predicted proteins | sample 3512331 | NCBI WGS metagenome assembly VFQO01 (sample SAMN10412371, study PRJNA504923) | tailings metagenome | isolation source: Replicate 3 from Balatoc abandoned mine | place: Philippines: Itogon, Benguet | collected 2017-08-28 | reverse complement strand
TCGCATCTGGCTGTTTGGCTGCATCCACCTGACGGGAAATGGGCTCAATGCCACACCTTGTTGCTAATGTGACAATGCAGAGGAGCTGAGGGGGGCGCAGGCGGCACTGGCCGCCCGTGGCGAGGAGCTGGCTGCCGCCACCGCTGAGCTGGAGGCGACCCGCGGCAAGCTGGCGGATGCAACTGCCGCCATGCAGGATGCGCATGAGCAGCTGTCGGAGCTGCAGGTGGGGAGCGGAAGGAGGCAGGGGCAATCACGTGTTTGGCCAACCGTTGAGATGCAACAGGGAGCATGCATGCACAGCAGGGCAGGCAGCTGGCGCGTGCATGGTGAGGCATGCCCCGCCGCCTCCTCTCATCCCACGTCCACCCCAACCCCTCCCACACCGCGCACTTCAGGAGCGCCTCGCGGCTGCGGAGGCGCAGCAGGCTGAGCTGGAGTACGACATGAGCGACAAGTCGGCCAGCCTGCGGGAAGCCACGGAGCAGCTGTCGGAGCTCAAGCGCCAGCTGGCCGAGTCGCGGGAGGCTGCCGAGGCAGCTACTGCCAAGGCAGAGGCGGCGGCTGCGGAGCTGGAGCAGTCGCATGCGCGGGCTATGGGGCTGGCTACCTCTCTGGCTGAGCTGGAGGGAGAGCTGGAGGGGCGCAGGGAGGAGGCAGCTGCCCAGGAGGGGGCGCTGGCTGCTGCGCGCGCTGAGGCGGAGGCGCAGCGTGCGGAGGCGGAGGCGGCTCGCCAGACGCTTGCAGCGGTGCAGCAAGGCACGCTGCTGGAGAAGGAGCAGCAGGTGTGTAGATGTTGTGGTATTGTTAGCCGGCATGAATGCGGCGGAGCATGCCTCACATAGGACAATCTGGCGACCGGCCAGCTCCTCTGCATCTGCAGCTGATGTTGGCTGCCTTCAGTGTGCCTACCCTCCACCTGCCTTCCCTCCCTCCTGCCTCCTCCTGCCTTCCACCTACCCTCCTTCCACCCACCTCCCCCTGAAGATCATCCTGGGCCGCGCCGAGCTCGCGGAGCTGCGCACCCAGCTGGCGGAGCAGGAGGAGGCGGCTTTCAAGCTGCGCTCCCAGCTGGAGGCTCGGGATGCAGAGCTGCGGGAGGCCAAGGCAGCCATGGCCGCTGAGGTGGCTGAAGCGGCGCAGCAGGTGGGCAGCGGTAGGGCAAGCGATGTGGCGGCATGTGATGCATGCTGGGAAGTAAGCATGGTCGTTTTTGTTGCAACTGCATGCCCTTGCTCGTTTACCATGTGCAGTCGGCAATGCTGTTTCTCGACATTCCCCCCTCCAATCCCTGGATCCGCTGAGCTGCAGGTGCAGCAGCTGCTGGCTGCCAACGGGCGGGTGGATGCTTTGGAGGCCGAGCTGGCGGGCGTGCGGGGCCAGCTGGAGGCAGTGCAGCGCGAGGCTGAGGAGGCTCACCAGCTGCAGGTGCGGGTGGCTGCTGCTGCAATGTGTATTGGGTGCCCTGAAGCCCTCTGGTATGGTTTGCCACAGCATTGCAGCAGCGCCTTACATGGAACCACAGCTTCATGCTCACATGTGGAGTGCCATCTGCCACTGCCTACCTGCTGCTGCAGCCGGGCGCGGTTGCCGAGGCGGTGGCTGCTGCACGGGCAGACGCCCGCCGCGAGCTGGACCGGCTGGAGCAGCTGCTTGAGCAGGTGGGTGGTAGGCAGGGCAGCTCAGGGAAGCGTGCAAGGTACCCAGCACCGTCTGGTGATGCGTGCTGTGTGCCATGCTGTCCTGCTGTTGCCATGCAGTGTGTACCACAGTGGCGTGCTGTCAACCCATCCAGTTCCTTCCCCCACTCTGGTTGCCCTGCTGCAGAAGGATGCCGAGGTGCGTGCTTTGCGGCAGGAGCTGGATGAGGTCCAGGCCGAGGTGGCGGAGGCAGCCACGCTGACCACAGCACACGCGCAGGAGCAGATCCACCAGCTGATTGCGGAGCGCGAGGCGTGGATCGAGGAGGTGACAGCGCAGCGTGCAGAGGCCACGGGTGCGCTGCGGGCTTGCGAGCGGGGCTGCTCTGGGTGGCTGTTCAGCAATGAACCTGCATGCAGGTAATGCCCGGCATCCAACCGATTCGCAGTCTGCAAAAGTTCGTTGCCCGTCCTTCTGTGCAGCTGCGCTGGAGGCGTCCCGTGCGCTCGAGCGGCAGTATGCTGAGGTGGCGGAGCAGCGGCAGGCGCTGTCCACCGCCTTCGAGGCGGAGAAGGTGGGCGGGGGAGCTGAGTGTTGGCGTAGCAGTGGGTAACAGATGCTGCAGCAGAGTGGCCGATTTGGCTAGAAATGTGCAATGTGCACCAATTTCTGAGCCCATTGTGCGACGTCAACAGCAACACCCGCCTGCTGCGCCACGTGGCCTGTGCCTGCAGGAGCGGAGCGCCAAGCTGGAGGACGAGCTGACGCACCTGACGGGCCAGCAGAACCTGAACCAGCGCATCCAGGTGTGGCTGCTGTTTCTTGAGGCCAGGGGCCCTGAGGCCGGCATTGGCTAGTAGGGCAGGGAGATGGGAGCTGGGCGGGGCGGGCCTGCCTTGCAGTGCAAACGGCCAGCTGACTGCATCGCTGGGCGGCCCGCCTGGCCGCCTGCCCCAGCACGCCCGACTGCACGTGACCTCTCAAATCTTGGGTATATTGCTTCTCCTGCCACTGCCGCAGTACCACAAGAAGATCAAGGATGAGAACGGCGCTCTGCGGGAGGAGCTGGGCCGCCTGCGTATCGAGGCGCACCGCACGCAGGTGGGGTCAAGCTGGGGAGTTCAGTGGGTGGGATGGTGCAGCCATTGTTCCAGGTGTCCAACCCCCATTAGTTGAGCCCAGGACCCAGCATGCACAGCCAGCACATGCACGCCGTTCTGCGAATGCCCACGCCCTGTGCCTTCCGCCACCTCTCTTCCCCAGGTGCGCTACGAGCGGGTGCAGCAGGAGCTGCTGCGGCTCAAGGCAGCGGCGGGCCAGGAGGCGCACCTGCCCGACTTTGATGCCGAGGAGGTGAGGAGGCACCACAGCTGGCAATTGTATCTCTGCGTCCCTGCTGGCTGGCGGGCTGCGGAGCTCAGCCCGCCGCTGCGTGCATCCTGACGGCAAGTGAGGGCAAATATCGCAACAAACGTGCTGCCAACTGCTGCTCGCAGGCGCTGCGCGAGGCGCTGGCCGCCACTGAGGCCCGCAAGGCGCAGGTGGGCGGGGGAGGATGCAGGACTTCTGGCAGTTGCTGCGGCCTTAATGTGTGTCGCCACATCGCACACCGCCTGATCCTCTCTGCCTGCCTCCAAACCATGCTCCACAGCTGGAGGCCGACCTTTTGGAGCTGAGCCAGGCCATGGTTGCGCTGGCAGGCGGCAGCAGCGCCGCCGCCGCCGCCTCTGCAGCTGCTGGGCCCGCTGAGAGCGGCGTGATTGGCAGCGCAGATGACATAGTGCTGGAGCTGGGCACGCCGCGGCCGGGGGCGGGAGGCTTTGCGGGCGGCAGCGGTTCGGCGGGCAACGCTAGCGAGGTACGGTGGCATGCACTGTGGTGTGGGTTTGTTGAGCTGGGTTTGTTGGCCTGGCGTGTGGTGACTTGCGGTGCATTGGGCGTCTTGTTGGGCCGTCCATGTTGGGCGGACCATGTCTCTCACTGTCTCCATCCGCTTGCCTTGCAACTCGCAGGCCTCTGCTGCAGCACGGCGCGCACTGGCCGACCTGTCGGCGCAGCAGGCAGCAGCAGCGCGCAGCCTGGAGGACCAGCGACAGCAAATCCACCTGCTGCGGGAGAGCCGCAAGCTGGCGCGGATGCGGCGCGCCTCGGCGGTGCCTGCACCGCAGTGATGGGGTGAGCAGCTGTTCAATCCGCAGCCTGTGATGGCAGCTGGCGCTGACCCTGTATGACTGACCGTTGGCTGGCAGCTGGGACATGCTGCGCTGGTCTTGTAAACAGCACCAACCATTCTGCGGCAGGCACCAGGTGTCCTGAAAGTTGATGGCTTGACACTTGGTTTGGATGGCAGAGTCGATAGGGGCTCAAGCCAAACCGAACAACTGTTGCTCATGCATTCGAGTCATGGCTCTGGCGTCAGGATGGGTCATTTGAACAGGATGCAGCACAAAAATATGCTTTCGCTTCCTCTCATGCCAGCAGCAGGTAGGCGAGCAGGGCCAGGGCCGCCATAACAGCTTTCAGCTCGCCACGGCTGGCACCAGATGTGTTGGCCGGAGGCGGAGCTGTTGGGGCCGAGTAGTTGTAGACCCAGCCGGGAATTGTGGGGCGGGTGATGTTGAAGAGGCGAGGCACGTAGCCAATTATCGTCGTATTGTCTTCGGGGTTGAGCCACGTGTCGCACCTGCAGGTGGGTAGGGCAGAGATGGCAGCCATGAAGCGGCAGCTCGGCCCATCAGCCACACCTGCTTCAAACAGTGCGTTGGCCAGCTGCATTAGGGCAATTATTAACCCCCCCCCCCCAAGGCTCCCAGCACTGCCCGGTCAACCAGCCCCTCACGTGTGGTCGTTCCAGCTGAGGTCCAGGAAGTCCCAGGCGGGGCGGTCCTGCAGCAGCGCCGTGCTGCCATTGATCCTGCGGCAAGCAAGACCGTGGCCGCCTGGTGTCCCATCGATCAATGCATGACATCAGAAGACGGTGCATCATAATTAACATGCGAGTCTCCCTGTGAAAGCAGCGACGGACCGGCCTCAAAACACCCTCTCACCCCGGCTTAGGCAACGCATGCGTCAGTGCCTACCAGATGCTTGCAGGAACTCGTTTGTACCAGCTCAGCGGCGCAGCACTTGGTACAATATCCATGCGATAGACATACCTGCGGTGGTGGGACAGAGCTGGATTAGATCACACGCAGGCAGGATAGGCGGGGGTGCAGCAGCGGCTGGGGCGGCGGCATCAACCGTCGGCATTGCTGCAACCCCCCTTCAGTCCCGCCACAAGTGACGCACTTGTAGGCGCGGCCCACCGCCGCTTGAAACAGGGTGCGGAACTCCGAGTTGCCAGGAATAGGCCCGCCCTGCTTGTATGAAAGCCAAAGGGAGGGCTGTGCAGTTGCTGCTGAGGTGGAATGCCCGCTCTGAAGGCAGCTCAGTTTGAACACTGAATAGAGGTGAAGCAATGAGCATGCTCCTCAAATTACCTCCAACACGTGTGCCCATCTGATCCCCACCTGATTGGCCACCGTAATGTCTGCGCCCGGCCACAGGATGGCCGCCCACACGCCGCACAGCTCGCTGAGCGCACCCCCCAGGCTGAAGCCGGAGCATGTGACTCGCCGGGGCACCGCGCCCCCTGACAGCTGCTGGAAGGATTTCAAGAGGTCGGCCTGGTCGCTGCTGGGGGAGATGGCCAGGGATTCGAACTGGTTGAGGAAGCCGGTGTGCACTTGGACGTCCCCGGTGAGCTGCACGGGGGCCGGAGGCAGATGGGGGAGAGGATGTGGGAGTTTGGAATGGAGGAGGGATGGACTGAACGTTTCAACACAAGGTGCAGCTCAGCGCCTTCACACACGGGCGCCGCTGGGCAAGCATGCCGCACGCACCCTCACAACCCTCACAAACCGCATTACGAAAGCGAACGTCTCGTGCCCCTTCAAACCCCCGCATCGAGGTCAAGCTGTCTTCCCGCCGCTTGGCCTTCTCATCATGCGGCATCAAATCTTCGATGGAGCTGACGAATCCGGTGACCTGAGCATGGGGCCACAGCAGGCGCAGCAGGGCAAGGCTCTGAGCTCTGAGTCAGCAGGGGCTGTGCATGGCGCTGGAGCAGGAGCAGCTTCGCGCACACTTCACATGTGCCGCAATGTTGCAATAGATTGCATATCAGTGACAGCTCGCCAGTGCCTCGCAGTTTCGCCACAGCCCGCTCATCTCACCTGGATGCCGGCAGCATCTGTCACCCAGTCTCGCTGCTCTTCAGTGTACCTGCCCACAAATTTGTGTGCAGGTGTTTAAACACATGGGTGAGCACAACTCATGCGTACCAGACCGAAGCAACGTGTCAGAAACCAGTTGGGCAGCTTGGGCAAGCCGGGCGCCATCGCCCACCATGCTGACAGCGCGTGCTTGCCAACCTGTCCCCTGCCTACTTGAAGCCAACTTGGCTTCAACCCGCACCGCGCACGGTGCGCGGTGCGGGTTGCGTTATCCCATGCGACGATGGCATCCGCTCCGGAACGCTTGTCGAAGACGTCCTACATGGGTGCGGTTAGGGTGGAACGAGGAGGCGTGAGCAGCAGTGCAGCACTCCTGGCTTACCTCTAAACACCTCGAAGCACAGCCAGCGGGCGAAACTTGCACAGCAGTGAGCAGCTGCACGGCACAGACTCATGTGGGTCAACCAGGCACAGCCGCAGTAGGTGCACCAAGCGTGCATGCAAGTTCAGTCTCACCACATGGGGCAGGTCCACCAGCAGTGAGTCGCTGCGGAAGGCCAGGCAGGAGCCCTTGAGCAGGCCGCGGGTCTGCAGTGCGGGAAGTGGCGAGAGAGGAGCAGCTGGGGGGTGGCCGAGATACAGATGGCGGCTGGACCATGCCACCCTGCCGCCATCCCACCCTACCGGGTCTGAAGTGAGCCTGCTGTCCAGCCACATGCTGCATTGAATGCATTCTTCTGTCCCGCACTTGCAAGCTGTGCATTTACCTTGCAGAACATGACTGGGCAGCCGCTGGGTTCCGGCAGCAGCCCCTCAGGTGGCTGTTCTCCCACCAGGGCCGCATAAATCTCATCAAAGCCCCGCTTCCCCGGCTCTTCCAGATTCGCTGGTGCCATGGGCGGCAGGCCCGGTACCCGCACTGCTTCCGGCAAGCTCTGCTTTGTGATCAGCGGATTCACCGCGGCAGCGGCGGCCTGGGTGCCGGGAGCCACTGGGATGGGCGCCACAAAGGGCCAGCGGTAGCGCAGCGTGACCAGCTGCTCAAAGGCCCATGAGAACTGCGGATTGAGCCCCTCCTGTGTAACATGAACAGCGGGGGTTGGCAGGGTTGGTTTGATGGGCCATTATGACAGCGCTTTGTCTCTGGGTTGTGCAGTGACTTGCTGCTGCTGTGCTGCCGCTGCAAAGGCAGACAGGCGAGAGCCTGCCCAGCCAGTTTTCATCATACATGCCGCGCAAAACCACACCACAGCTGCATCCGATCACCCATGGCGTGGCAAACGTGATGACATCCACGTTGGCTTTGGGGTACTGCAGGGCCGCCCAGGGGCCGCATAGAGTGGCCAGTCCGCCGCCTGTGGTGCCCTCTCCCACGCACACCACACGCAGCACCTCCTGCCCACCCATCAGGCTGTCAATGGCCTGGGCACGCAAGATGGTGGGCGGGATGGGCGGGGAGGGGTTGGTTGTGTGCCCGAGCTGCAAGGGATCGCTGCGGCACAGTAGTGCCAGAAGCATGGTGCATTGCGCAGGCAGATCAGTAAGCAACACAGTCGCAGCAGCGCACCTCAGCCAGCATTCCGCCCCCTGGGGCCGTGCCGTTGCCGAGCGGCGCCCAGGCATCCAGAAGGGCGGTGGGCGCCTTGGCGGTGTACACAAACCGCCGGAGGAAAGGCACCTCAGACGTCTGAGTGGACCATGCGTCTGCGTGTGGGAGCATGGTGTGGTGATAGGGTACTAAACCTGGTGCGGTCCAGGTGCCGAAGGTGTGCAGGAAGCGGGCATGAGGCTGCTCGTTGTGGCAAGTGCCGCTACGCACACCGCAGTTACGCTGCTGCATCTGGCTGCCTCATTGCGCCCTGCAATCGCGGCACAGCAGCACCCACCTGGCATCACAATGTCGTTGCTTGAGAAGGCCAGCACCACCTCGGCTGGCAGCGCTTGCACCATCGTGAGCTGCAAGCAAGTAGGAGGAACGGAACTTGCAGCCATCACGCCGGCTCATCTTGGTCGCCTGATTGTTCACAACAGCTGGGAATGTAGCCAGCCATTGTGGAAGGCCTGGCACCATACTTACCTTGGTGTTTGCAGGGCCGCCCAGATCGATCACGTCCCATGCCACCCCCGCCGCGTCCAGCGCAGAGGCATTGGCCCTCAGAAACTGCAGGGCGTAGGCCGTTCGCAGCACCACCGTGTCTGCAAAGAGGCGTTGCAGAAATGGCAGGTGAGCGGGACAGCCAGAGGCATTTTGAAGGGGGCAACTGCAGGAAGGGGTAACTGCGGGCCCGCGAGGCCGTACCGTCGCCGAGCTGCCGCCGCTGACAGCAGAGGCCGCACCGGACCCGCCGCACTCACTGTAGCTGAACACGGGACGTGTGAGGTCCGTTTCGGGCTCGTCATCGCCCCAGCCGAAGAGCGCCGAGGCGGCGGGCAGTCGGGCGACGGCAACGAGGAGCAGCACCGCCAAGACTCCATATCGCCGCCTCATAGTGCCGTCCGACATGATGAAGAGGACGGCCGGGCCACAGAGGGCTAGGCGGGGCGCACAGCAACCCTTGCGGCAGCGAAGCGCGCGCTGTGCCTCCACGCAGCCGCCAATGTCAATTTACTTCCTTCGGCTGTGGGTAGCACCCAGCCGGCTCCTGCTCTGCCTCCGCAAGTGCCTCATTGAACACTAGCATTACAAAATCATGTCCCATCCATACTTCTTCAGGCGGCAAGGAACACAACAAGCTGCACAGCACGTGCAGTGCAGCAGTGCAGCACCACGTGCCGCCGCCGCCACGCTCAGGCTCTGCGCCCTCCTGCCTTTCGCTTCAGCAGCTGCTTTGCCTGAGCGGCTGCCTTCCGCCGCTCGTTGGCTGGTTGCACGGCTCAGGCTGCCTGCTGCCGGCGTTGAAGCAAAGCATCGTTGCCTCACGACGGCTCCTTGCGCCGGTCATGGCTGGTCGAAACGCTTGCGCTGCTCATGCTGCCAGCCGTACGAGAGTTCCTTGATCTCCTCACAGCGGCTCCTTGTCGATGGTCTCGAACGAGAAGGGCGTGAACTGGTAGCCGTCGCCGTGGTAGAACTTGTTGTTGAACTCCACCTGTGGCAAGTGCGGGGCAGGTGCGTGCAGAGTTGGTCGCAGCGAGCGAATCGACTCGCGATGTGCAAAGAGGCAGATAGACAGACTAGTCGACCCACTGCGCAGCGCAGCACCCGGCTGCAACCACATGCAAGAGCAAGTGCACCCAGTGCAGGCACAGCGCATGAGGAAGGCAGAGAGCGATTGACCACAGCACAAAGTGGAACACACAAGCAGAGCATGGAGGCCCTAGCCGCAGGAGCACTCACCCAGTGCAGGCGCAGCGCGTGCAGGAAGGCAGAGAGGGACTCCATGACCATCAGCACGCCCAGCGTGGCGCAGAAGAAGACGAAGAAGGCTGCGGGGGAGTGGGGGCAGGGTGCTTGTTCGGTAGTTGCACAGTAGCCGCGCGCACGTGCACTCCCTGCCGCAGCAGGATGCCGGCCAAACAGCAATGCGGCACAGCAATGCGGCGCAGCTCACGCATGCCCACCAACCGGCACATGCACCCCCTGTCCTCCCCTGCCGCCTTTCTTACCGATGAAGATGGCGATGGGGGAGCCTCCGCCCCGGATCGAGCCCATGAGCAGGCGGTCGTAGAACACGGCCGACAGCTGCGGCAGAAGGAATGAGGACAGGAACAGCAGAGCGGTTAGAAGAACTGTTGCATGAGCACGGCCGGCAGTGAAACCGCAACCTGTCACTGCTTGTGAATGCGTCAGCCGGGCCTTAAGGATGGATGCCTCGGATGCAAACGGATGGATGCCCTGAGATGCAAACTAATGGAAGTCTCGGATGCACAACAGCCAGGCCCGCCTCTCACCTGGGAGTGCGCCAGGGACAGGGCCCACAGGCGCAGGTAGGAGGCGGTGTTGGAGATGGCGCCGAGCACAAACTCAATGGTGTGAATCATCTGCGGAGAAGACAAGGCACTGTTGGTGAGACTGCAGCAGGCGGTGCACGCGCATAGCAGAGCGCCTGGGGCGGCACCACCTCTAACAGCCTTCCTGGGTGGGATGGCTTCAACTGCCAGCCACCCACCTGGTGCACCATGACTTCGCCAAACTCAAACTCCTCTCCATGGCCGCCATGCCCATGGCCCCCCGCTTGCGCGCCGCTGGTCTGAGCGGGCGCCCGCGTGTGGCCCGCGGCTTCGCCCGCACCCATGCTCTCCTCGTCTGCAGCAGAGGGCAGGTTGAGGCATGCATGTTGAGCAAAATGTGCAGAGGGTGGGTCCAGTGAGGGGCACATTCCAGCCATCCCAGCAAGCCCCATTCGCTGTGCTGGGCACACCCCAAGTGCGCTACCGGCTTGACTTGCATCCGACTGGGCCCACCCACCCGAGTAGCGCTGGTAGCGGAAGGCGTTGTCCTCGGCGCTGAGCAGGCCGTAGGAGGCGGCCGACTGCAGCACAGGAGGGCAGGGCAGTTTGGAGTGGCAAAGTGTTAGGTTGCATGGCAGAGAGGGCAAGAAGGAAAGCGTTGTCCTCGGCGCTGAGCAGGCCGTAGGAGGCGGCCGACTGCGGCACAGGAGGGCAGGGCAGTTTGGAGTGGCAAAGTGTTAGGTTGTGCGGCGCAACGGCGGTGCGGAGAGCAGCACAGGGACAACTGCACGCCAAGCAGTTGCATTTGGAGCCAGACCCCAGCTTGCATTGCACACCCCCTGCCACACATCAGCAGCAACAGCCACTGCACGGCAGCCCTCGCCTACCTGCGCCAGGCGCGCCTCGTGCCGCTTCTTCAGGATGAGCGGCTTGGGAAGCAGCATCCAGGGCACTGCCACGAAGCAGGCCAGCAGCAGGAAGACCTGCGGGTGGGGAGGAGGGCCAAGTGGGCAGGTGCATGAGAGGGTGAGGTGACCAAGTGCATGAGCTGCAGCCGGGCGGGAGCTTGCAAAACGAGCGAGCAGGCAGGGAGCTTGCCCAACAGCTGCCGCGCACGTGCAATAGCTAGCACTCACTCAGGGCAGGCCGGCAGCATACACCACCCTCAGTGCTGCACACGGCGCCCCACCTGCAGTCCAGCCTGCCCACGGAACATCTGGTTTTCGGGGCACTTGCCGCCGCAGTCCACGTCTCCGGGCTGTGGGGAGGTTGGGGGGATGGGGCCGATTAGCACAGCGGTGAAGACGGGCGATGGCGGAGGTCCTCAGTGCTGCGCAGGCAAGCGCTGTGCTATTTCATCGTTCCTCAGCGGCCCAGCGCTTACAGCCACACCCATGTAGATGGGGGGGCGACATCTAGGCACACACTGCTCCCATCCAAGACCAGCTGCTCCAGCGCTCACCGCCAGGAACATGCAGACGAGTGCGACATATATAGCTTGGCAATGTTTGGTATCTACCATAACTGGGTATCCTGCCCACACGC
>VFQO010046346.1_pt1 | contig 11295 bp, 13 predicted proteins | sample 3512331 | NCBI WGS metagenome assembly VFQO01 (sample SAMN10412371, study PRJNA504923) | tailings metagenome | isolation source: Replicate 3 from Balatoc abandoned mine | place: Philippines: Itogon, Benguet | collected 2017-08-28 | reverse complement strand
CCGTGCGACATGTGCTGAACAGGCCCCCATACCCTGCACTGTCTAGGTGCCCAGCCATGAAGACTATGCGCAGAGCGTCTGCGCCCTCTGTGGTGGTGAAGAGTGTAGGACCAAGCAGGGAAACCTCGTCGGGCTCTGCTGCACTTGCCATGGCTAAGACCTGCATTTAATCAAAGCAAAGGCACACGAGTAGTCATGGCTATGTAAACCAGAGCTAAAGCGCCTGACTGTGGTAAGGCAAGAAGGGTGGGCTTTAGTAGTGATGCCTTAAGTCTGAAAGGCCAGCCATGTCCTTGCTTGCATAAGATATGCAACGCACACGCCGCACCCTCCGAAGACACCATAACACACAAGCTTTCGTGTTTCAAGAGCACCCAAGCGCTCACCTGGATGGTCCCAAGCCCTAGAGACCGCGTTGGACCACACGCGTCTGGTCTGCAAGGGCTGCAATCTGTCTCTGAGGGCACTACCTGCAAGGACGAACACGCATAGGCGGACACGTGGAGGTGGCAGAGCGACAGGACGCGCGTCGTGGGCTGGGGGGCGCCAGGTGGGCTGCGCGAGGTGCTCTGCTCACCACGTTCCGGCCTGCGCTTGCGATTGGTCCTTAGGCCCTGCACTACTCGGAATTGCTGATATAATGTGGTACCTGCGAAGGTGGGCACGCGCGTGTGGGTCCGCGATGCTGTGCGCGCTGCAACCCTCCCGCTGTCTCAGACGCACGACGGGTGCTGCACCTGGCTGCAATGGCATCACTGTAGCTGCAGTGGGCACAGGAGGGGTGCATGGCCTGCACCAGAGGCAGTGCGCGGAAGGGTGCAGGGCGGGGCCTACCTTGCGGGGTCCTCTGCTTTCTGCACCTGAGACGGGAAGGCTAGCTGCTAGGTGCTTGCACTCTGTGCTACACTGTAGCGTGTCCAGAGCATGAGGGAGAGGGCACAGAGGGGCTCAGGCAACTGGGCTTCTCTGATCTACGGTTGTGCCTGCCGTTATCCTGGTATCGTTACCTTTGGCTAGCATATTCTGCAAGTCGCCCAGCAAAGCTTACGAGCTACACCTGGCTAGAGCTATCCGGACAGGCTATACACTATGGTGTGGGAGACAATTTGGGACGTCTCAACGACTGAAGGGAGATTACAACTGACACACAAAAGCCTGTCCAATGTCCTATACACACTTGCCCACCGTACGCGTGCTACGTTCGGAAGCATAAGAAATGCGTCAAGCTACACAGGCTACAGAAGGCAGAATAGCATGCTACAAAGGGAACAGCTGAACAGCTGGCAAAAGTAGTTGGCGACGAGCGTCAACTGAGCCCTGAAGCCCTCAAGAAAGCGCACGACGGCAAGGAGCAAAGTAAGTCCTCCCTGAGTAAGGCAGACACACCAAAAGCAATCTTGCTGACCCTGTCCTTGTATCTCATATACCAACGGTAATTTCTCATGTCCGAGTTATCTCCTTGTCCACAATCAAAAAGTCAGTCGCCATGTACGAAAATATGTTGTCCTGTGTCGGAGCCGTGCCCCGCACTTCTGCTCTTCCGTGCTGGGAGGCCAGTGGCCATCACAAGCTCGTCTCTTCTGCCAAGTGGTATGTTTGGTGATCACGCACACCAACTGTACGCAACTGCACCCCTCCTGACGCTGGTTCTCTTGACCCATAAACTGGTCGCCTACATAGCACAGCTCACGATTGAATTGCGTTGCTGTGATGTGTGACCATCGTCGATGTGTGGAATCCAGGGTTAAGTCGGTACTGGCGGTTGTACTCAGGAGCCAGAAACAAAGGCCGTTAGACTGACCTGCGTACACACATTACGAACATAACAGAAACAAAAATTGGCGTACAGCGAACACACGTGGGATTGGGAAGGAGAGACTGTACATAGGCATGGGCACACAACTTGTGCACACAGCATACCCCGGAAACCAGGCAGCTCTGGCTATGCATCCCATCTCGTGCTGTATCGCATAAGGCTGTATGCGAGGAGAAAACGCAAACATGTTGGTGTCTCTTGCTCACACTATTTATGATCACACACACAGGCACACACACACACATACACATGCACGCACACACACACACACACACACACACCTACCTGCAACTATAGATGGTAGTCAACACCAATGTACTCATCGTCATATAGACCAGCATCCCACTCGTAATCTGGATCGACATGGTGATCCGCGCACAGGGACGACACAACACACGTCTGCTATGCATGCACTGTGCGCACTTGTATGCTCGTAACTGCTTGTGCGCTCGGCAGCATGCACTGTGCGCACTCCCACCTTGAACACTCATGGCCAACCAGAGCTTCTGTGCTATGCTGAACACAATGAGTGAGACAGTGAGTAACACAGTGACACAACTTCTACTACTAGGAACAGACAACTAGGAACAGACAAGCATGACTCCTCTATAGAGGCAGTGCAGCCCTCTGCACGCAAAGGACTGTTAAGGACAAGGCAGCATGACAGCATGACAGCATATCAGGACAAGCAGGGTAAGTCTACTAATGAGTACAGTGTGAAAGATCCCACACGCCCCCAAGAGTGATGTTTGAGATACGCTTACATGGGCGTCAGTAAGAGCGCTAAGTAGAGGCATGTACGCTCCCGAGTCCACAGCATCAAGGGGCGAACGGGCGAAACGAAAGAAGCGGACAAACACAGAGCGCAAGAATGAACAGAGAACAGAATTGCGCCCAGTCAAGCTGGGTCGAGAAAGGATGATGTGCTGCCTCCTCCTTGAGCCACACCCACGTCCACTTGCCACCCCATGTCCCCGTGAGTGTGCCCGTGAGCGCACATAGTGCATAAGTGGGCTACAGTGCTGACATATCTGGGCCACTGTGCTCACAATGGCATGAGTTCACTGTCATGTACAGTGAGTGCGCATAGCCTTCGCTTACCTTCGTCGTCGTCGCTTGGTATGCCATATGGGTACGCCTGCCAGCGCAGGTGGCCCACTTTCGCACACAGTTGGTTGATTTCTTGAATCATGTTATAGACCTCCCAGGCACTGTATCTGTACCGGACCGTCACCACAGCGCCTGGGGCCTTGCAGGCGATCAGCTGCTTGAGTGTGGCCCGCAGGGCGTCCCGCTGCGCGTACCGCAGCAGGCTGTGGTGCAGGTGTATCTCTATGTGTGTAAGGTCAAAGCACCAGTGCTTTAGACGCTCGGCGACGTGCTCTGGGAGGCCCTGTGCACACACCCACACACACACAGAGGCGCACACACGCAGTGGTACACATGCACACACACACACATGAGGTCAGGGCGCTACAGTTGGCCCACTGAATGTGAGTGAGGATACACATACACACACGAAGCCAGAGCACGTATGGATATTTGGACTGTGAAAACGAAGTGACCTTGGATGGATGTGTGCGTGTTGGGGCGAGGGGTGCAAACGTCAATTGCTACATGCTCCTGACTGTCCATGCATGTGCGTGGTAAGGTAAGAAGGAGTAAAGAAGGTAAGTAAGGAGCAAGCGCATGTAAACATCGTGTGTACATGGCGGTGGGTGTATATCATTTCTCAATTCCAGGGGCACCTTCTTAGGCTTAGGCGCTGCGTACGTTGGTGCGTGTGTGTGTGTGCGTGTGTGTGTGTGTGTTTGTTTGTGTGTGTGTGTGTGTGTGCGTGTGTGTCGCACCTTCTTATCGTCGATGTACAGAAACAGGCGCTTGACTGGGAGCTTCTGCTCGGCGAACTTGACTTCAAAATCCTGCGCACACACACACACACACACACACACACACACACACACACACACACACACAAACACATGCCCAGAGGGGCCAGAAAGTCTGAAAGCGTAAGGAGGTATGCATGCATGCAAATGGGGCAAAGTGTACGGGGTGCAGGACATATGTGAGAGAGTGCGTGCATGTATGGGGGTCTGCAGAGCGAACGCTTGTGGGTGCATTAACAAACATCAAGCTCAGACCTACTTATCGTCTGTGTACAATTGTATGTGTATTTGTGTGTGTGCGTGTGTGTAAGTTGAGCTCAGACCTACCTCAAAAATGTCTAAGTACCGTAACAGCTTCCAGCTCGCGTCAGCCCACGAACAGTGTGTGGCCGGACACGTGATGCGTACACGCTCCCTCTTCGCACCCTCAGGCCCAGCCACCTCTACTGGCCTGGGCAACAGCGCCAGCACCTCCAACGCCTGCATGTGCTCATCCGGCGCCCCAACCTCCCCGCTGAAAAACGACTTCCCAACCACCAACTCCCTCACCCGCCACTCCCTGTCCCTGTGCTGCTCCGACCACACACACAGACGCTTTGTCTCAATGCGTGCGAGGTTAGGACACAAGTCCAGCACTGCGCCCACCAGTGCGTCTGACAGCTCTGTAACCACTAACTGATCCAAACCGAGTAACGGCCCAGGACTGTTTCTCAGCATGGCTGCAACGTCCCAAGCCCTGCTATGCACACGGTAACACAGCGCGGTCAGCTGTGGCAGGATGGCCGCCACGCTGTCATGGAAGCTGGCATCGCCTTTGCGTACAGTCACGCTGAGATGCTTCAGGCTGGGCAGCTGGCTGGGCGGTGGTAACACACACGCACACTCTGACAGGTCCAGGGTGGTGAGACTGCTGAGCCCTGGTGCTGCACGCTGCAGGAGTGTTGCGATGTGTGGTGACTGATTGTAATAGTCGCTTAGCAATGCCAGCTCAGTGATGCACTCCCCGTACTCGAGTATCAAGCTGACTAAGCTGTCTGCTGTGGTCACTGCTGTGGTTGTGTCGGTTTTTGTCTCAGCTATGTCGTGCAAGGATAGCTGGTCCCACAGCACACACTCCCACACTGCAAAATGTACAGCCAGTGCTGTGCTCTGCTTACCCCGTGTTATCAGTGCTTGCTTGACTGTCTTCAGCTGCGTGTCCCAAGCGTGGGTGTGTGATGGGTTGTTGGGACGCTGTAGCTGTAGGGACACATGCGGAGCGGTGGTGAGGACCCAATCTCTGCCCGCACGACACGTCCTGAGCAGGCCTCCGTACTTGATCCCCTGTGCGTGACCCGTCATGAAGACTATGCGCAGAGCGTCTGCGCCATCTGCCGTGCCGAAGAGGCCAGGGCCAAGAAGGCCTGACTCTGGGTGTGTAGCTTCTGTTGTCTTGTTATCCATGGTGAACCTGCGCATCATAGCAGGCAGCAGAGAGGTAGCTTTGAGAAAGGCGCTCGCATGCAACAGAGGCGATCAAGAGCTGACAGACATGTGGCAGTCTGTCTTTTTCACAAGACTAAGCCATATTGACTAAGCCAGCGTCAGCGGTGCACTGTCTTGTGGCAGGATACCAACATGGACGCTCTGTTCTGTGCTCACCTGCTTGGCTAGGTATGCACGGCTCTTCCTACTCTCTATGCGTGCCCTTGCTGCATGCATGTACGCTGCACGACTCCAAGGTTGGTGCCGAGCAAAAGGTCAAGTGCTGGGCCTGCACGCATACACACGCACGGACAGCGTGTCCCTTCCAAGCCACTGCGTGGCTCTCGTGCGCGCGGACGTGCGCGTACGGCTGGACCTGCAAGCTGACTGAGATGCCAAGGCTGTCCTGCGCGCGTGCTGTCTGTCTCTGTGGCGGAGCACGTCCTGTGTGCGTGGGCTGGGTGTCCGCGGGACAGCGCCCACCTTGTGAGCTCCACGCTGCTTGCTGCTGGCCAACTGCGCTGCGCCCGACACGAGACGGTGTGCTTTGCCTGCACGAGGACAGGGCGGGGGCACAGAGAGTAGGTCGGTCCAACGCTGTGCGCCCTCGAAGGACCTGCGCCTTGTGAGTGGGCGCGCGTTGGCTTCCAGGACACCGCAGCTGGCGTGAATCCAGGGCGGGCACTGCCATCACACTGTTCAAGGGATGCATGCTCTTGTCCTGGTCACAGGCGAGCTGCTTGGGCTGTACCAGCGGTGCAGTGCGGAGGGTCGCGCGGATTATTGGCCTACCTGCGGGGTCCTCTGCTCTCTGCTCCTGGGACGGGAAGGCTGGCGGCTAGGTGCGTGTGTTCTGTAAAGTACTGTAGCGTGTGCAGCGCTTGGCGAAGAGGGCACAGAGGAACTAAGGGAACTGGGGTTCTCTGATCTACGGTTGTGCCTGCCGTTATCCTGGTATCGTTACCTGGGGCTATCATATGCGACACACTACGGTTGGCTGTAGCGTACAAGCCTGCACCTAGACTGACATGCTCTTTACTACCTGTAGCACTGTAAAGCTTAGACATGAAGCATCACTGTACCGTAATCCCTGGGCTCTGCCATACTGCACGTATTGTAGCGCAGTGCACTATGACACCATTTGCTCACCTTTGCACTTAACAGGACGAGACTGTTTGACAAATCTGCCGAAGCTGCTCTGTAGCAAGATTGAGACAGGGCACGCAACAACTGGCGTAATACAAGCAGGTTGAAGATACGCTTGCATGGACAAGGTCAGCAAGAACACTAAACGGACCTAAATACTAGCACTACCATTGCATCAAGGGGCCCGCGGGCAAACTGAGCAAGACAGCAAACTTGGCAGATTGGGAACGGGGAACAAACGGGGTCGGACAGAAGACGGAGAGAGCACACAGTGAACAACAGTAACAAACGAAGCTGGAGCGCAAACAAAGGCACTGGCACAACCTAAAGCAACCACAAACTGAGCGCTTGAAAAAACCCTACAGGTAATTTGCGAGCATTCTGTATGTCCGCATGCAGGCCTGCCGCATGCTCACTCTTTTGCATATACATGTATCGTCAACTGGCTTGTAGCTCGCAGTCAGTCGCTTGCACCCGAAGGGTGGCTTTGTGGCTTCTAAAGGTTGAGTGTGGGTTGAGATGTATGACACGAGAAGATACTCTTGTAGACTCTGTGGGTGGGGGACAACGCACGGTGGGTGCGTTGCATGGTGCAACTGGTAACTCAGCCTGCGGGTCACAAGACCATAGCAATCATCAGTCTTCCAGACGCACATACAATCTCTCATCGCGCACATTGGCTCACAGAGAGAGACAGAAGGGCAAGGATGGGTCTGGGAGCGATTCTATGGCTTGCACACACACACACACACACACGCACACACACACAACACACACACACACACACAAGTAACTAATGAGCAGGGGTGCGTGTACAACGCCCTGCCAATGGCGCTAAGAAGTGACCCTTGGCCGGTCCGAACCACAGCACACAAGAGCAGGACGTGGCACATGGCGCACCTTTTCCATCAGCAGCGGTCCATCAGTCGTCGTCCAAGAGCGCAGCGAGGAGTGATTCGTCATCGCTGTCTGCATGCCAACGTACGCTGTCTGCATAATGACGACCAGGGAACATGCCCAAGTCCTCTCGGACGATACGCCACTCTGCACCACAAGTTATAAGACACAGGTGCTTGCTTGGTGTCAACATCTGCAAGCTTGTATGTCTGCAGAGATGCTCTCGCATGTGTGTGTGGCCACAGGTGCTCTACATGCGCACATGTGTGTGTGTGGGAGGGAGAGGGCGCGCGTGTGTGTGTGTCTGTCTGCGTGTGCGTGTCTGCGTGTGTGTGTGTGTGTGTGCGTGTGTGTGTGTGTGTCTGTGCGCGTGCTGACTCTTTCAATGCAAGCGTGTGTCCCCGCCGCAACCCTGCTCTAACTTAAACTTCAATTCTGAGCTTGACTGCGTCTGTGTGTTTGGGTCTGTGTGTGTGTCTCATGTATGTGTGTGTGTGTGTGTGTGTGTGTGCGTACATGTGTGTGTGTGTGTGTATGTGTGTGTGTGCGTGCGCGTGTGCGTGCGCGCGTGTGTGCTCACCGGAGGCAGGGTCATAAGGGTTCGGACAGATGTTGAGGTGTTTCAGTGTTGTCACAGCCTCAGCCACCGCACTGGCTGTGTCATGCCCGTCTCTGTAACGCACCCTCACCACTGCACCTGGGGCGTCCATGTCGCCGAGCTGGTCAAGTGTGCGACGCAGCGCAGCGTGGTAGTCTTCTGCCTCAAACGTACAACTGAAATGCATTTTGATCTCCTTGAGTCCAGCGAAGGACCAGTCGCCGAGGCGCTCGACTACGGCTGCTGGCAGACCCTGTAGACACACACGCACACACACACACACACATACACACACACGCTTATGGAGAGTAGCTGCGTCAGCTTGTATTCGTTCGCCGCTCATGCCAACCCTGTTTCTCTCACAAACACACACACACACACATACACAAACACACACGCATACACGCATACACGCATGTCGCTGGAACAGTGGGTCTAGGTGAAGAAAGGGTCACGGAGTGTGGCCATGCAGGGCACGTGTGAGTGCGCGAAGCAGGCGCTTACCTCGCTATCTTCGATGGTCAGTGTTTGTGTTGCTGCGTTGCCCACACATGAAGAGGCTCTGCTGATGCGCACCCTTGGCCGCTCTGCGGCCCCGGCAGCGGCCAGCCGCGGCAAGCGTGCGAGCTTCAACATCCCGTCTACACCACCCCACCCAACCACCAGCTCCCTTACACCCCATTCCCTATCCTTGTGCTCGTCTGACTGGATGCTCAAGTGCTCTGCCTCGATGCGTGTGAGACTGGGGCAGCGATCTAGAACTGTACCGAGCATACCATCATCCAACTCAAATACTACCAGCTCTGTAAGGCCAGGTAACGGCCTAAAAGCAGAACGTGAGCAAGACGTTGGCCAGAAGCCCCCATCGATCCTGACTTGCGTGGTGGCGGGAGTCTGGTGGGTGACAACAAAATGTGGTCACATGCGGCAGCATGTTAACCACACTAAACAGAAATGCAGCTTCACCCTCAGGCTGCTCCGTGAGGCTGGGTAGCTGGCCGGAAAGCACCATGGGAGTAACAACTTCCATGAAGGCGGAATGCCCCTCCAACGTGCTGATGGTCAGCTGGCGTAGGCTGGGTAGCTGGCTGGGCGGCGGCAGCACGTACGCACAGTCTGCCAGTGTGAGGCTAACCAGGCTGCTGAGCCCTGGTGCTGTAGCAGTGTGGTGTGGTTGAGAGGCTGCTCGTACTGATCGCTGCGAAATGCTAGCTCGCTGAAGTACTGACCTGACTCTAGCAGGAAGCTGATTAAGCTGTCTGCTGCTTGCTGTGACGTGGCATACTCTTGTGGGTCCTCGAACTCAAATAGCTGATCCCACGTCGGGCCTTCGTAGTGATTAAACTTAACAGTGAGTTTGTTGCCTACCTTATTACGTGTGAGCAGGGCTCGGCAAGCTGAGGCCAACTGGTCGTCCCATATGCTGCTTCTGGTCTGGTCGGCTGACCGCTGCAGGTGCACTGAGAGCCGTTCAGCGGTGGTGAGGACCCAATCTCTGCCTGGACGACACGTCCTGAACAGGCCTTCATACACTGCCCTGTCCCTGTGCCCCGTCATGAAGACTATGCGCAGAGCGTCTGCTGCTGAGCCAGTGAAGAGCGAGAGGCCCAGAAGAGAGCTGTTAGTGTTGTCTGAATCTGGAGCCATGGTACCTGCGCGTACACACACGACTGCTGTATTGATACCATGTCCTGATTCTGAGAAGATGGCTATAATTGACATGTTCGTGATAGTAGGCCCATGGCGTGCCAAGGAGCGGGGAGGACCGCGTGCCAAGGACCGCTTGCTTTCAGTTGCTCGTCTGCAAGGTGCGCGCGACAGGAGTGAGAAAGGATGCGCGATTGAGAGGGACATGGCTGGGAGCGCTTGCTTACCTTCTGTGTGTGAGCTGCACGGCGCCAAGGGTTAAGCTGAGCAAAAGGTCCAGCCAGTGGGCCTGCACGGACTCACAAGCACAAACAGCGTGTCCCTTCCAAGCCAGTGCGTAGCTCTCGTGCGCGCGGACGGCTCGACCTGGAAGCTGACTGAGATGCCAAGGCTGTCCTGCGCGCGTGCTGTCTGTCTCTGTGGCGGAGCACGTCCTGTGTGCGTGGGCTGGGTGTAAAGGGACAGCGCTCACCTTGTGAGCTCCGCGCTGCTTGCTGCTGGCCAACTGCGCTGCGCCCGACACAGACGGTGTGCTTCGCCTGCACGAGGGCAGGGCGCGGGCACAGAATGCGGGTTGCTCCAGGGCTGACGGCCTTCGAAGGACCTGCGACTTGTCACTTGTCGCGCCTTGGCTGCCAGGGCAACGCAGCTGTCTTGAACCCAGGCGGGCACTGTCACCACACTGTGCAGACATGGCTGCGCTAACACAGGTGCCAGCGGAGCTGCTTAGGCCGCACCTGAGGTGGTGTGCGGAGGGGCTGTGCGGAGGGGCGTGCTGAGGGATCCACCTTGCGGGGTCCTCTGCTCTCTGCTCCTGAGACGGGAGGGCTAGCAGCTAGGTGTTTGTGTCCTGTGCTGCACTCTAGCGTGTGCTGTGCTACGCAAAGAGGGCACAGAAGGGCTTCGGCAACTGGGGTTCTACGGTGCCTGCCGTTATCCTGGCATCGTTACCTGAGGGCTATCATATGCACTGAGCTGCGCTTGACTGTAGCGTCCTAAGCCCTGCACCTTGACAAACAGATTGCCTACAAGCTGTAGCCCTGTCAAGCTTGGACACTAAGCATCATTGTACCGTACCACGCGTTAAAGGCTATACTGTACGTGTCATATTGCAGGCCCATGCTCTGCCGCGCTGCGCATCACACTGTGGCCCCTGTGCACAAAACTGCTGTTTACATAAACTGCAAAAGCACGTGCCGGAGCTATTCTGAGCAGGGGAGAGACAGTACACGCAAAACACGCGCAGCAACCAAGCGGGACCAGGCACATATGGACACAAAAAACGCACACACACAAGTCATGCGGCCTAGGTGTTCTGCCATCTGAGCCTACAACAACTGGCACAAGTATCACTGTACCGTAACGCGTGTGCACTGCCATAGTGTAGGCCCCTGTACTGCATGTCACACACCAGGTGGGCATAGAACTGCCTTACATACCCCATGGAATGTGGCGAGGCTAATCAGCTAAACAAAGAAAAGAAGTAGACGCAAACAACGCGAGCAACAAAGCGGACTTCAAAAGATTTGAGCACGAAGGATACACACACAGAAGTACTGCTACCTAAGTCCCTCGCACCTCGCACAGACAAAGCACCAATCATGGAAAACATGTACCAACTGCTGTGCCCACCAATCTAGGAGTGCCTGCCCTATGCCCACTTTGTACTTCGGGTCGCAAAAGTGCAACGTGGCTTGCACCGCCGTGCCACACATACACCTGTCCTACGCCTACGCACAACGCATTGGCCTGTCGCGCCCCAAAGCACAGAGGCAGGCACGTCCATCGCCCAAACTCTGTATCTGCATCTAGTGTCTCCACTGCCCCTGTGTGCGGGT
>VFQO010046344.1_pt1 | contig 11297 bp, 8 predicted proteins | sample 3512331 | NCBI WGS metagenome assembly VFQO01 (sample SAMN10412371, study PRJNA504923) | tailings metagenome | isolation source: Replicate 3 from Balatoc abandoned mine | place: Philippines: Itogon, Benguet | collected 2017-08-28 | reverse complement strand
CTCTTCATTCGTACCTCAAGCAGACAACAGGATCCTGACGGGCTGCGCGCCAGGCGGGGAGAATGCCGAACACCAGACCAACCGTAATGGACACACCAAAGGCCACGATGACCGACATGGCCGAGACGATGGTCTTGATGTCGGCGAATCGCTCGATGGCGAAACTCAGTCCGCCACCCACCAGAATGCCGGCAATGCCGCCGGCCAGACTGATGAGGATGGCCTCGGCCAGGAACTGCGCGAGTATCTCACGCTGCGTGGCGCCGAGGGCACGACGCACGCCGATCTCGCGGATGCGCTCCAGCACCGAGGCCAGCATGATGTTCATGATGCCGATGCCGCCCACAATGAGCGAAATGGAGGCGATGGCGCCGAGCACGAGATTGAAGATCGTGCGCGTGCGCTGCTCCTGACGCAGTAGCTCCTCGGGCACGGAGATCTCGAAATCCACCACGCTGTTGTGGCGACGCTCCAGCATGCGGCGCAGCACCTCGGCGGTACTCGTCACCGCCTCCGCTTCGCGCACCCGCACAATGAGCCGGTCGAGCTGGTGATAGTTGCGGCGCTCAGCCTGGCGATCGGCATCCTCCTGCGAACCGCCAGCCGCAACGAACACCACCTCGCCGTCGCGCGCCGCCTGCTCGATGTCCCGCGCGCTCAGCCGCGCGCGGTCGCGGTAACGCAGCAGCATGGTGGACATGGGCACGTACACATCGAGATTGGCGTCGCGGATGCCCAGACGCTGCGCCGTCTGCTCGCTCAGCGTACGGTCAGCCAGCACACCCACCACCGTGAGCCAGTTCTCGCCCACCTTGATGCGGCGGCCAATGGGGTCCTCGGTGGTGAAGAAGCGCGCCTTCACGCCGGCGCCAATGATGGCCACCGGGCGCGCGCCGGCAATCTGCGAAGGGGTGAACAAATGCCCGGACGCCAAGTCGAGATTGAGCAGCGAGAAGTAGGCCGTGTCCACCCCCACCAGCTTGCCACTCCGCCGGCGGCCTTCACGCGTGATGAGGGTGTTGAGCACGATCTCGCCCGACGTGTGCTCCACCTCGGGGATAATGCGCTTCACACTTTCGCCATCGCGTGCCGTGAGGCCCGGCGTCCAGCGCCGTGGCTGCTTTTCGCCGGCCGCCTGCGCCGCTTCTTCCTTCTGCTCGACGATGGGCTTGACGATGATGTTGTTGCTGCCGAGCAGGCGCATCTGCTCGAGAATTTCCTGCTCGGCGCCGCGTCCGATGGCCAGCATGGCAATGACCGATGCCACGCCAAAGAGAATGCCGAGCGAGGTGAGTCCGGCGCGCAGGGCGTTGTGCGACAGCGCTTCCACACCGGCGCGCAACGCAAACATTGCGATGGCGCTGAACTCGCGCCATCGCCCTCCAGTCGTGCCGGTCATGTCAGGGTGCTCCGACCTTCTTGGCGCCCACGGCCGTATCGCCACCCGGCACCGGCTTGGCCGACGGCGGCAGCGCCACCAGCGACAGCTTGAGGCCATCGGCCGGCGCAGACAGCAGCACACGATCTGCTGCGGTGAGGCCCGCAGTGATTACCACCTCGTCGTCGTTCATGGCCCCGGTCAGGACTTCCTGTCGCACCGTGCTCGTTCCGCTGCGCTTGTACACGAAGGTCGTGTTGCTGTCACTGTGCACGGCCTCCAGTGGCACATAGAGCGCATTCTTGACGGTCTGTGTGAGCACGGCATTGGATGTCGTCATGCCGGGGCGCAATGTCGTGTCCGGTTTGGCAATGTTGACATGCACTTCGAACACTTTCGCGTCGGCATTGGGCCGCTGCTCCCCCACGTTGGCCACCTGACTGATCACGCCTTCCAGCACCTTGCTCGGATCGGCATCGAGCGAAATGCGGACCGGCTGGTTGACCGACACCTTGCGCACGTCGATTTCGTTGAGATAGGTCACCGACTCCATCTGCGTGAGATCGGGCAGCGTGGCCACGGTCGGCTCCCACGGTGTCACCTGCGAGCCGGCCGTCTTCTTGCGGCCGTTCCATTCCTTCACGTAGATGACCATGCCATCGGAGGGCGCCCTGATGGTGAAGCCCTCCATGACCGTCTGGATGGTGGTCATGCGATTGCGCTGCCGATCGAGATCGGAGCCCACCTCGCGCATTTTCGCCGCCGCCTGTTCCTGCTTGGTCTTGTAGTCGGTGGTGGCCTTGGCCAGCGCGCGCGTGGCTTTCTCCAGGTCAATTTCGGCCTGACGCTTCACACTGGGCGCCTCGAACTGCGCCTGGTCCTTGGCAATGCGCTTCTCTTCGAGCTGGAGTTGCATGTTGCGCAGATCTTCCCGCGCCTGCGACAGAGTGAGCGTGGTGTCGAGCTGCGCCTGTGTGTGCTGCGCCTCGGCTTTCTGCAGCGCCAGCATGACTTCCTGCATTTTGGTGGCGAGCGGCGACCGGTCGAGATCGGCCACCACATCGCCCGCCTTCACCACCGTGCCTTCCGGAACGATGGTCTGGATTTTGAGTTGGTACGCTTCAGCCTGCTGGGTATTGGGCGGCAGGGTGATCTGCACGAACTTGCGCGCCCGCAGTTCGCCGGCGGTGGTCACCACCACGGTAAAGTCACCCTGCTTGACGGGCACAACGGAGGCGACAGCGGCGGCACCGTCGCCGTCACGCGCATAGAGAATGGCAGAAGCGCCAACGAGCAGTACACCAACCGTGAGGGCGACACGCCCCCGTGATGCGAAGAACTGACGCATGGGCAGGACATTTGGAGGGAGAGGGGAGCAATGGCATCGCCAATTTGCAGCCGCCTTGAATCTGGCGGAGCAACCCGGCGCGCCGGTTCAACAACTTTTCATCCACTGTTAACCGGATCATCATGCGAAGGGACACATCGTCCCGGCTATCCGGCCAGCAGCCCCGCAGTGGGACGAAACGTCCCACCGTGTTACTGAGACACCGCAGGACCCGCCGAGGTTGCGCGGCCCCTCCGGTCAGGCGTGAGCGTACGTCCCGGAGATCGTGCTGAAGGCCTCGCGCACATCGATGCTGAAGTGCGTGCCGCCCAAGCTGCACTGGCACTCCACATCCAGATCGATGGTGCCAGCCGTCTCGATGTCCACATTGACGATGGCGCAGTACGCATAGCCATCGCGACGGATCGCGCGCCTGTTCGATATGTCGCCGAGATCCGGCGCCTGGGCGGCGAACTTACTGAACATGTCACTGGTTGGGTGCGGGGGACGACAGGCGGTTCACTGCGGACCACCCGTGGTTGACAGGAATGTATCGCGCCAAGCGCCGCTTGGTGCGCCGTGACGCCGTCGCGACGTGACCATGGGCGTGGTGTGACCGGAGCGGCCGATCCTTTCCGCTCCCCCAACTCCCAAGGTGACAGCTTGTCCCGCCGATTCACTTTCCGCGCCGCGGTGCTTGCGGCGCTTGCCGCTCTGGCCAGTTGCGCGCCCGACGCTCCACTCTCCGCCCCCGACGACCTGCGCGCGGCCCGCAATGTGGTCGCCCCCAGCTCGTTGGTCGGCACCATCTTCATCAACGAAGTCGAATCCAATCAGGGTACACCCGGCGACTGGATTGAACTGTACAACGCCGGGTCTGAAGCGGTGGACTTGAGCGGGTTCTACATTCGCGACGACAACAATGCCCGTACGGACCGCCTCCCGGCCGGTTCCGTCATTCCGGCCGGTGGTTTTCTTGTGCTCGATGAAGGCAATCAGTTTGCGTTTGGCCTCGGAGCGGCGGATCAGGCGCGACTCTTTGCGCCGGATGGCGTGACCCTCATCGACCAGTACAGCTGGTCGGCGCACGCCGCGACGACCTATGCGCGCTGCCCGGATGGTTCACCCAACTGGGCCACGGCCACGCTGTCCACCAAGGGCGCCGCCAACGACTGCAGCGTACGGGTGGTGATCAATGAGATCGAGTCAAACGGCGACCCCGTGGGCGACTGGATCGAGCTGTACAACCCGTCGCTGGCACCGGTTGATGTGGGCGGCTTTGTGCTCAGCGACAACAACGACGCCCAGCGCTATGTGATTCCCGCGGGCACGCTCATTCCCGCGCAGGGACACCTGGTGTTCCTCGAAAGCACCTTCGGCTTTGGCCTCGGTGGCGCCGATGCGGTCCGCCTGTTCCGACCCGACGGGGTGACCCTGGCCGACAGCTACAGCTGGACTGCGCACGCGGCGACGACCTACGGCCGCTGCCCCGATGGCACGGGCGCCTTTGTCACCACGCAGGCCAGCACCCGCGGCAGCACGAACAACTGCGGCGCGCCCACTGCCAGCGTGAAGATCAATGAGGTGGAGAGCAACGGCGATCCGGTCGGTGACTGGGTGGAGCTCTTCAACACGTCGGCGCAGCCGGTTGATCTCTCCGGCTACGTGTTCCGCGACGATGACAACACGCGCGGCTACACGCTGCCTGCGGGTACGGTGATTCCGGCCAACGGCTATCTCGTGTTGTTGGAGAGCCAGTTCGGCTTTGGCCTCGGTGCGGCAGATCAGGCGCGCCTGTTTGCGCCAGGTGGCGTGACGCTGGTGGACAGCTACGCCTGGTCAACGCATGCACCACTCACCTACGGCCGTTGCCCTGATGGCACGGGCGCCTTCTCCGCCACCACGGTGTCCACGCGCGGTGCGGCCAACGTGTGCGGTACCCCGCTGTCGTTTCTCGCGTGGCCCGGCGGCTCCACGGTCAGCACCGTGGACGCCGCCAATACCTTCGGCAGCAACATGAGTGGTCTGTCCTTCCAGAGTGTGTCTGGAGTGCCGACCGGTGTGGTGTGGGCCGTCAAGAATGGGCCGGGCACACTGTACCGCCTCACCAACGTGAATGGCGTGTGGACACCGCGCGCTTCACGCCTGTGGAGCAACGGCAAGGCGCTGCGTTATCCCGATGGCACGGGCGACGTCGATGCCGAAGGGGTGGTGGCGCGCGGTTCGGCCATCTACGTGTCGGCCGAGCGCAACAACAGCGTCAGCAACGTGAGCCGCCTCAGCATCCTGCGATACGATGTGTCGGTGGAGAACGGCGCCACGCTCATTGCCACTCACGAGTGGAATCTGACGGCGGCGCTGCCGGCCGTGGGTGCGAATCTCGGACTGGAGGGCATCACCTTCGTACCCGACGCCTACCTCACGGCTCGTGGCTTCCTGGACGAGAGCAAGGGCCGCGCCTACACGCCGGCTGACTATCCGAATCACCAGGGTGGCCTCTTCCTCGTGGCTGTGGAAGGCACCGGCATGGTGCATGAGTTTGCACTCGATCATGTGAACGGCGGATTCACCCGCGTCGCCTCGTTTGCCGGTGGCTACCCGGGCGCCATGGACCTCACGTTCGATGACGAGCTGGGTCAGTTGTGGGTGATCTGCGACGACACCTGTCAGGGGCGTAGCGCCGTGCATCGCATCGATACGCAGGCCGGATCGGTCACGCGCGGTCAGTTCGTGCTGCGTGAGCGCTTCGAGCGCCCAACAGGCATGCCCAACACCAACAACGAAGGCTTCACCTTCGCGCCACTGTCAGCTTGCGTGAACGGTGTTCGCCCTGCACTGTGGGCGGATGACAATCAGCTCTCCGGGTTCGCGCTGCGTCAGGGCACCGTGACCTGCTCCCCATTCTGAGCAAACAACACACCATGACCATTCTCTCACGTTTCCGGAGTCTGACGATGTGGCTCACCTTCCGTCGCGCCGTGTCGATGGCGACTGCCGTTGTCGTTACCGCTGCTGCACTGCCGTCTGCGGCCTCGGCACAGACCATCTTTACCGATTTTGCCAGCTTCCTTGGTGCGGTGGGGCCCTACGGCATCGACACCTTTGATGACCTCGATCAGGAAGTCGAGGGTCCGGTGGCCCGGCTTGCCGGTGGGTACGGCTACGCGGCAGCAGCGGCAGCGGCGCCCCTCAATCTGTTCTTCTCGCTCGAAGCCACACCCGGCAGCAGCGATCTGTGGCTGTCCGAAGAAACCGCTGGTACCGGCATCCTGTTCAGCGGATTCGGCGGCTCCGTCCGTGGCATTGGCGGGTTCTTCTTCGGTACCGACTTTGGCGGCACGGCTGTAAATGCCCCCGTCCATCTGCGCGCAGAGGACGTGCAGGGCAAGGTCTATCAGACTACGCTGAATCAGGCGTCGCCCACGGCCTTCTTTGGCCTGCTGTTCGAGCACCAGTTGGCGACGCTGTTCGTGAGCATGAGCAGTCCCGATCTGGTGTTCGCCACCGCCAACGATCTGGTATTGGCGGAGGGTGCAACGCGTGTGCCGGAGCCGGCGAGTGTGTGGTTGCTGGCGCCTGGTGCAGCCGTGCTGCTCATTCGTGCAACGCAGCGTCGGCGCAGCAAGGCGACGGACTGAAGCCAATCCGGCGACGCACAACGGGCCGCTCATCATGACGATGAGCGGCCCGTTGTCTATCTCCAGCCTGCCGCGCCGCGTGCTGCACTCACGCCAGGGTTGCCGTGCGCCGCCGCATGTTGCGAAGGATGGGCAGCACACTCACCACCGCAAGAATGAACGCGGTACCCACCTGCACCACCGACCAGCGCGGCGGCAGATCCACGGCAAGACCGAAGAAGATCAGGCAGAGCGCCAGGCTGTTGGAAATGGCGCCGGGTTGGTACGCGGGAGGCACATCACCCAGACGACGCGTGCGCAGAAACAGCACCACCGACCAGATGAGAAAGCCGAGCGAGAGGCCGACGCCCAACCAACCGATTTTTTCCAGCATGTCCGGATGGGCGGGGGAATTGGAGCGGCCGCTCCCGCGTCGGACGGGGCCGTGAGCACCGTGGTGTGCACTTCATGAAATATAGTGCGCGCCTGTGCCTCCGTCAGGGTGGCGGAAACCCTATGCCGGGGGTGGCCGAAAGGCCGCCACGGCCACCTCACGCGGCCGCTCGACGGCATCGGTGATACGCAGGCGAAGGGCCGTCACGGTGACGGGCGCCAGCGGCTCCGCTCGTCGGTAGCCAATGGTCGTGCCAGCCACGAGTGTCTGCCAGGTCGCTGCTGTTTGTCCCTCGAGCACAAAGGCCGCCACGCGCTGCCCGTGCACGATGTCCTCCCGCAGGTCCAGCGCGCCGATTTCCATCGGGCGTGGCAGGCTCAGGGTGAGCGTGGCGGTGCGGTCGCTCAACACCTCCCAGCGGCGGCGTGCCTGACGTGTGACGTCCTGCGCAAAGGTGGCATCGAGGCGCTCGCGCATCTGGCGCAGGTTGGCCACGTCGGTGTCGTGGAAACGCCCCGACGTGGTGGGCGGCACGTTGAGCAGGAGTTTGCTGTTGCGCCCCACGCTGGTAAACCAGAGCTGCGCGAGATTCTCCGCCGTGCGCACCTTCGTGTCTTCGGCAGGATGCCAGAACCAGCCGGGGCGGATGCTCACATCGGTTTCGCCGGGACGCCACACCGTGCCATCGCGGTCACCCTGCTGCAGCGAGCGCATGACCTCCTCGCCCTCGAGCCCGGGCACCGGCACGATCTCCGGACGTACCGTACTCCAGTTGGTCTCGCCGGCCACACCGCGCTCATTGCCAATCCAGCGCACATCGGGTCCGGCGTCGGAGAACATGACCGCGTTGGGCTGCAGGCGGCGCACCAGCGACCAGGTGGCCGGCCAGTCATACTGCTGCCGCTTGCCATTGGGCCCCTCGCCGTTGGCGCCGTCGAACCACACCTCGTGAATGTTGCCGTATCGCGTGAGCAGCTCGGTGAGCTGGGCACGATACACGTCGTTGTAGCGCGGCGAATCGCCATAGGCCGGATGATTGCGGTCCCAGGGCGAGAGATAGAGACCGGGGCGCAGGCCATCGGCGCGGCAGGCGTTGACGAACTCCCGCACCAGATCACCCTGACCGTTGCGAAAGGGACTGGCCGCGACCGAGTGCGTGGTGGTGGCGGTGGGCCACAGACAGAAGCCGTCGTGATGCTTGGCCGTGAGAATGAGCGCCTTGGCTCCGCAGGCTTTGGCCGCGCGTGTCCACTCCCGGCAGTCCAGCGCGGTGGGATTGAAGATGGACGGATCCTCGCGTCCGTCACCCCACTCGCGATTGGTGAAGGTGTTGACACCGAAGTGGCAGAACAGCGCAAGCTCGTCGCGCTGCCAGTCGAGTTGCGCGCGGGTGGGACGGGGACGACGTGCCGGTTGTGCGTACCGGCTTGGCTCATGCCACAAACCCGAGCGCAGCGTGGGCAGCAACGCGGGCATGAGAGCCATCGCGGCTGTCCGCTGCAGGAACACGCGGCGATTGGTGATGGTGTCCGCCCGCTCGACTGGTGGTAGGTTCACCGACTCCTCCAGAGTCGCATGTCTACTGACGACGCGCCGATCATGAGTTGACTCGAATCGAAGGATTCGGCCCATTGCAGGTCGCGGTTCAGGAAGGTGAAATCGCGTTCGTACATTTTGAACTCCACCCAGCGCGATTCTCCGGGCTGCAGAAAGACCCGCGAGACACTCTTGAGGGAAATGACGGGCTGCGCGATAGGCGCGCGCTGAGCGCGCACGTACAGCTGCACGACCTCGTGTCCGGCGCGCGCGCCGGTGTTGGTGACACGCACACGAATCTGAATTGGCGGCGGTGCATTGGCTGGAGCGCCAAAGGAGCTGGCCGAGAGGATGCTCAGGGAATCCATCGAGAACGTGGTGTACGACAACCCATGCCCAAACGGAAACAGCGGCGCCCCACTGCCATCGAGGTAATCGTCGCCACGCCCGGTGGGTTTGTGGTCATAGGTCAGCGGCAACTGCCCCTCGCGCTGCGGAAACGAGATGGGCAGTCGACCGGAAGGATTCACATCACCGAACAGCACGTCGCTCAACGCATTACCGCCCTCCTCACCGGGATACCAGGCCATCAGTACGGCGTCCACACTGTCGAGCCACGGCATGGTGACGGCGCTTCCCCCCACGATCACCACAACCGTCGGCACACCCGTCGCGGCCACCGCCGCAATGAGTCGCTCCTGCGCGCCCGGCAACGCCAACACCGAGCGATCACGGAACTCGCCTTCCTCGATGCCGGCCACGACCACCGCCACCTCGCTGGCACGCGCCGCCTTCACGGCCTCGGCAATCTGCCGCTCCACCGGCTGGGGCGTGCCCACTTCCCAGAGCAACTTGAGCTTGATGTTGCCGCGCCGCTCGTGAAACTCCATGCGTAGCGCATGCGACCCTTCGCGCAGCGCAACGGGTGCGCGCCACACACCAGCGCTGCGCTTGTCCCAGCGATCGATCACCAGCACTTCATCCACCCAGATCCGCACACCGTCCGCTCCCTCGATGGCGAGCGAGCGTGTGCCACCCTTGGGCACCGTGAGGGTGCCCGTCCATCGTGCGCTGTAATGGTCGTAGGGCAAGCCCGCACCTGGTGACGACAGCGTCCAAGTGAAGTCGATTGCGGGGTCGATGCGCGTGAGTGTGGGCGCCCCACGCAGGTCGGCGTTGTCCCAATACTCCGCATGGAGTCCGGGGCCCTTGTCGTGCGAGAGTGCGCTGGCTGGCACGGGCGCCAGCGACGTGACGCTGCGACCTGGGCCTGGTGCGTAGCGCAGTTGAACACCGGGACGCGCAGACAGAGCCGCGCGCAGACTGACCGGCGCCAGACCCGGCCCACTGTAGCCGCCCAGGCGCACGGAATCAGCGTCAGGTCCGATGAGTGCCACACGGCGCGTGCTGGCAGCGAAAGGCAGCACGGGCGCTGCAGTGCCGCCCTGACGGGTGCGCTGCGGTGTGTTGTGCAGCAGCACGATGGACGCAGCCGCCGCCTCACGCGCCAATGCCCGGTGCGTCGCATGTCCGTTCCAGTAGGCCGCGCTGTCCGGCACAATACGCGTGTCGTCAAACAGGCCCAGGGCAAACTTCACGCGCAGTACGCGGGCCACGGCACTGTCGATGACCGAATACGGCAACATGCCCTGCTCGATGGCGCGCCAGTACGGACGCATTTGCTCGTACGTGCTCTGAAACACCACATCAAGCCCGGACGTCCACGCGTGCACCGCCGCGTCTGGCGTGTTGCGTTCGGTGCGATGCAGCACCACGGCGCCGCCCGTGGCCGCCGCATCGGAAATGACAAAGCCCGGGAATTTCCACTGATCCCGCAGCACGGTCGTCAACAGAAAGCGACTCTGGGTGGCTGGGTCGCCGTCCACGCTGTTGTACGCCGTCATCACACTGCGCGCGCCGGCGTCGCGTATGGCGGAGAGAAATGGCGGGAAGTGGCGTTCGGTGAGCTCGCGCAGACTCACATCCACCGGATAGCTGTCACGCCCGCCGGCTCCCACGTTGGCCACGAAATGCTTGGGCGTCGCCACGATGCCGGCCTGCTCGAAGGCGCGGACATGCGCGCGGCCCATGGCCGACACCAGCCATGGGTCTTCACCGAATGTTTCCTCGGTGCGGCCCCAGCGCACATCCGTGGCGATGTTGACCACCGGCGACAGCACCATGCGAATGCCGCGACTCCGCGTTTCGCGGGCCGCCGCTTCGTGCACACGCGCCACGAGTGCCGTGTCGAACGTCGCGGCGAGACCAATGGCCTGCGGAAAGGCCGTTGCCCCTTCACGCATGAGCCCATGCAGCGCCTCGTCAAAGAACAGCGCAGGAATGCCCAGTCGTGTGCGATGGCGAAACCATTGCTGCATGCTGTCGAGATGCGCCGCGTGCGCACGGGCCGCCTGCTGCGCTGGTACCGCAGGACGCACACTCACCTGCAGACCGAAGCTGCCTGCGCTGTAGTCATGCGCCGGATTGTCCAGATTGCCGGGGGTCATGTACAGCTGATGGAACTTCTCCAGTGGCCCCATGCGCGCCAGCAGGTCCTGCACCCGCGCATCGACGCTACGCGTGGTGTCGAGGTAGGGTGCCCCCCGCAGGTAGGTGGCGGCTTGCGCGGACGCCGACGCGGCCGGCATCAGCTGTCCTGACAGTACCAGGGCCACCAGACAGCGCAGAGTACAACGCGGCATTGCGGTCCTCTTCCGAGGGTGGGACGAATTGCGTTTCCACGGCAACATGCTCGAATCTGGCAGCCGGATAAGCACAGCGCAGCATCCGTGCACTACATTCTCCCCACCCCAGTTCCCACCTACCGCGCCGGAGTCCCCATGCTCAAAAAGATCCTGCTCGGCGTTGCCATCCTGCTGGCCGCCGTCCTCGTCATTGCCGCCTTCCAGCCCGACGAGTTCTCGCTGGAACGTCGCACCACCATCAATGCCGCTCCGGATTCGGTGTTTGCCCACATCAACGACTTCCACCGCTGGGATGCGTGGTCGCCGTGGGCGAAACTCGATCCCAACATGACCACCACCT
>VFQO010046343.1_pt1 | contig 11298 bp, 13 predicted proteins | sample 3512331 | NCBI WGS metagenome assembly VFQO01 (sample SAMN10412371, study PRJNA504923) | tailings metagenome | isolation source: Replicate 3 from Balatoc abandoned mine | place: Philippines: Itogon, Benguet | collected 2017-08-28 | reverse complement strand
ATCTCGACCCGCGCGGCGTCGAGTTCGGCGGCTTGCTCTTCTATGACGGCATCGGCGGCGGCAACTACAACGCCTGGGGCGGCACCCTCAAAATCCGCTTCGGGTTCTGACATCCTCCTCCCTCCAACAACGGCAAAGGGCGCGGTCCATCACCGCGCCCTTCGTCTTTCCGGCATCCAGATCACCTGATACTGGACATAATTCCTATATACGGTCCGGCCGTACACAGGTCAAGAGGGAAATAGGATTATTTTCTATTCTGCCTGCCATAGAGCGCCGGGCGCTAATCGGCTAGGATTTTGGGGTCGCCATACCGGAGCCGCGCCTTGCGAACCTTCCTCAAATGGCTGAGCGCCCTCGTGCTCGGCGTCGCCATTGGGCTTGGCTCCCTCTGGTACATGGTCTTCAAGGCCAAGCCGCCGTCCTATGCGGTCGCCGGCATCTGGCGCACCAATCTCGACGCCGGCTCCGCCGCCAACGACGCCTATTCCCGCCTCCAGATCGCCGTCACCTCGATTCTCGCCCTGAATCGCTCCGAAACCATCTATTTCGAAGCCCGCGCCGACGCCGAGGGCGAGCCGCTCACAGCCGCCTGCACCTACACGCTCAACGGACCCGCGCCCGACGCCCGCTGGTGGTCGGTCACCGCCTACGGCCCCGACGACATGCTGATCCAGTCGCAAAGCCAGCGTTATTCGGCCAGCGCCGCCTCCGTCGAAACCAGGGCTGACGGCACCATCGATATCGCCCTCACGCCCGACGGTTCCGGCCCCAACGGCATCGCGACGGGCAATGGCGGTTTCGTCCTGCTCCTCCGCCTCTACAACCCGTCAGAGGCCGTCGCCGCCGCGCCCGATGCCGCCAAACTCTTCACGATCACCAAGGGGAGCTGCAGCGCATGAGCTTCGTCCGCTGGCTGATCGCCGTCGTCATCATCGCCGCGCTCGCCCACGGCGCCGCGCTCTATTTCGGCCCATCGCTCATCATGGGCGTCGCCATGGGCAAGGCCTCCTCGGCCATCGGCGTCAACACGATGGGCTACCCGCCCCGCCCGAACGCCGACAACGATACGATCGTGCGCTCCTCACCCGACCTGCTCTACAATATCTGCGTTTATGACGTTTCCGAGAAACCGCTGCTCCTCACCGCCGAAGTGCCGCCCGGCACCTACTGGTCGGCCGCGTTTTACGACCTCAACACCAACAACTACCGCGTCATCAACGACCGCCAGGCGACGACCGGCGGCATCCGCGTGCTGCTTGTGAAAGCCGGCACGCCCTCAGCCGAAACACCGGCCGGCGCCGAGACCATCACGACGCCGACCGAACGTGGCCTCATTCTCATCCGCACGCTCATCAACGACGAAGCCAATTTCGCCGCCATCAACGCCGCCCGCAAACAGGCGACTTGCCGCCCGCTCTGAAAGAACCAGCCATGCGCCTCCTCCTCACTGCCGCCCTCGCTCTCGGCCTCGCCGCGCCCGCCATGGCGCTCGACAAGGTCCGCTTCGTCACCGACTGGAAGGCCCAGGGCGAGCATGGCGGCTTCTATCAGGCCAAGGCCAAGGGCTATTACGAGGAAGAAGGCCTCGACGTCGAAATCATCCAGGGCGGCCCATCAGTGAACGTGCCGCTGCTGCTGGGCAGCGAGCAGGCCGAATTCGGCATCGGCTCCAACTCGTTCATTCCGCTGAACATGGTGGCGGAGGACGTTCCCGCCGTCGCCGTCGCCGCGATCTTCCAGAAAGACCCCCAGGTCCTCATCACCCACCCGCGCGACGACGTGAAATCCATCGCCGACATGAAGGGCAAGCCCATCATGATCTCCGATGCCGCCGCCGGCGCCTACTGGATCTGGCTGAAGGCGACCTTCGGCTTCGACGACACCCAGATCCGCAAATACACCTACAATCTCGCGCCCTTCCTCACGGACGAGAGCGCCATCCAGCAGGGCTACATCACGTCCGAACCCTTCCAGATCGAAAAGGAGGGTGGCTTCAAGCCGCAGCTCTTCCTGCTCGCCGACGAGGCCTATCCCTCCTACGCCAACCTCATCCTCGCGACCGACAAGATCGCGATGGAGCGCCCGCTCCTCGTCGCCAAATTCGTGCGCGCCTCGATCCGCGGCTGGGCCGACTACCTCTCCGGCGATCCCGCCCCCGGCAACGCGCTCATCAAGGCGGACAACCCCGAGATGAGCGACGAGATCCTCGCCAACGCCATCGCCAAGATGAACGAATACAAGCTGGTCGGCGACAAGCCCGGCGAGATGACCGACGCGCGCTGGCAGGACTTCTTCGACGTGATGTCGAAGAACGGCGTCTACAAGCAAGACCTCGACTGGAAGCGCGCCTTCACGACGGTGTTTTTGCAATAGCTTTCCGGCGGCGCGCCACGCCCGTCAGGGCTGGCGCATTTTTGTCATCAGCAGCCGCACCTGCTGTCGCATCTGCCGAGCGTCCTCAACGGGCGTGGCGAGGCGGACAAGCCCGCCATAAGTTATGCGAACCGTTCCAGCAATGGGATCATCGACTGCACAGTAGAGATGAGGGCCAGACTTGAAACACTTCAGTGCGAATGGAACGCCAGTTTCGTGATCGGCATGCGCGTCTATCCATAGATAGTTGTGACCATCGAACTGAAAGCCGGAGACATCTGACGGCTGGCTCGATACATCAAACTGACGCTTCAACACCTCCAGGTCGCCGCCAAAGCCCGTGCGGTAGCGAGCGCTGTCGTAGAGCGTAAGCGATTGGGGAAGTCCGCCTGTTCCCGATTGCAATTTTCCGGCGCAAACCTGTTCGGGCCACGCAGCGCGTCGGCAGAGCTCTGCAAAACGCGGACTTCTGACGTGACGTGCACTCTCGCTAAGCCGGATGAACACCGCATTTACTGCGGCCGGCGTATGTCCGTTGTCGAATGCGTCGCAAAATTCTCTGAGCGAGGCGTTGCCATAAAAGCCGACGTGGTTTCGGAGCGGGTCTCCCCTGCCCGGCCGGCCATCGCCAAGGCTTGCCGAGACAATCGCGAGTCCCGGCACGACGAACTGCTGTCCTGCCACGTCGAATGTCACGGTGTTGAAATTGCAATCGCTCGAAGGTGGCCGGTTGTTCCATGCATGCACTGCGCAGGGAGCGAAGACGGTAGTCGGCACGAGGATCATCCCGATCGCGACGGCGATCATCCGCCGGCCAATCGTGACGCCTCTGGAACGCAGGTAGATCGTCACGGCGCTCGTAAGAACACCGCACCCCGCGCCGATCGCCGCCAACAAAAACAATGCATGGCCAAGCGAGTCCGCAAGACTTTTCTCGGGCTGATAAAGTCCGTAGCCGATAAATGCGAACAGACAGATCGCTATGGTCGATAGCGACCGCCATCCCTGGGCGCATAACGACAGCAGGAAAGGGATAACGCCGAAGAGAATAACGTAGCCAGTCACGGAACGTACCTTCCTACGCCCCCGGTTGAACAATACGCAGCGCAGGCTACACAGGCTGTAGCTCATCGCACAAAAGGCCAAGGATTCCCTTCTCTTGATATTCCAGCCCGTGAGAGCGTAACAGCACTGTGCCCCGCCTTACGCTCAGCCATCTGTCACGCTCGTTCGCCAACGGCACGCATGCGCTGGGCGATCTGACCGCGAACATCGAAAGCGGCGCGTTCGTGTCACTGGTCGGCCCCTCCGGCTGCGGCAAGTCCACCGCGCTCCGCCTCATCGCCGGGCTCGATACGCCATCGTCTGGCACGGTCGCCTGGGATGGCGGCCACCCGGAGATCGGCTTCGTCTTCCAGGAGCCGACGCTGATGGCGTGGGCCAGCGCCGGCCGCAACGCCGCGCTCCCGCTCGAACTGGAAGGCGTGCCGAAAGCACAGGCCTTCGCCCGCGCCACCACTGCCCTCGCCAATGTCGGCCTCGCGGGTTTCGAGAAATCCTTGCCGCGCGAACTCTCCGGCGGCATGAAGATGCGGGTCTCCATCGCCCGCGCCTTGGTGGCGCAGCCCGAAGCGCTGCTGATGGACGAACCCTTCGCGGCGCTGGATGAATTCACCCGCGCGAAAATCAACGACGACCTCCTCACCCTCTGGCAGGATCAGGGCTTCACCGCCCTCTTCGTCACCCACTCCGTGTTCGAGAGCGTCTATCTCTCCCAGCGCATCCTCGTCCTCTCCGGACGCCCCGGCCGGCTCGTCGCCGATATCGCCAACCCCGCGCCCTATCCGCGCGGCGAGGCCTATCGCACCAGCCCCGAATTCAACGATGTCGCGCGCCAGGTGCTCGCTGCATTGAAGGCAGCGCACGGATGATCGACCGCGCGCTCCGCATCGTTCTACCGCTTTTGCTATTCGCCGGGCTCATCTGGTTCTGGGAATGGGCCGTCGGTTACTGGCAGATCAAGAAGTTCGTCCTTCCCGCGCCCTCCGCCATCTGGCAATCGCTTGTCGAGGACGACGGCACGCTCTACACCGCCGCCCTCTCAACGCTCCGCACCACGGCCATCGCCTTCGCGCTCGCCGTCGTCAGCGGGCTCTCGCTCGCCGCGCTCTTCGCCTCGTCGAAACTCGCCGAGGCGATGCTCGCGCCCTACACGATCATCCTGCAGGTCACGCCGGTCGTCGCCATCGCGCCGCTGGTGCTGGTGTGGGTCAAGCTCGACAATGCCTGGCTGGCGGTCCTCATCCTCGCCTGGATCGTCGCCTTCTTCCCCGTCCTCGCCAATGCGACGGCGGGCCTGAAGGCCACCGATCCGAACCTTCGCGATCTCTTCCGCCTCTATGGCGCCTCGCGCTGGCAGACCTTCCGCCGCCTGCTCCTGCCCTCGGCGTTGCCCTACATCCTCGCGGGACTCAAGACCGCCGGCGGCCTCGCGCTCATCGGCGCGGTGGTGGCGGAGTTCGCCGCCGCCTCAGGCGCCTCCGGCGGCCTCGCCTGGCGCATCCTGGAATCCGGCAACCGTCTTCAGGTCTCCAAGATGTTCGCCGCCCTCATCCTGCTCGCGCTGATGGGCATCGCGATCTACCTGATCCTCTCCTTCATCGAATGGCTGCTGCTCCGCCGCTGGCACGGCGAGCGCCCGCGATGACCGAGGCGCGCGTCAAATCCGGTCTGTGGGTCGCCGCCTATGTCCGCCGCTGCCACGCCGCGAACTGCCCGGCCTTCGTCACCCGCAAGGGCGACCCTGACGCCGGCGCGATCCTCATCGTCATCGACCGCCTCGACCGCACCAGCCGCCTCTACGGCCGCGCCCGAGACGGTCAGGGCGCGCTCGTCTTCGCCCCCCTCACCGACTGGGCCGACGCCCTCACGGTGCAGGCCGCCGTCGACAAACAGGTCAAATTCGACAGCGATCTCTGGCTCATCGCCGTGGAAAGCCGCACAGGCGAAGCGTTTCTGGACGAGTATTGACCTCGCCGCCCGCCACCCGCATATCCGCCCCATGAAAGCGTTCGCAGCCATCCGTTTGTAGCTGGGTCAGACCACCGTCTGCTCCCACCCGCACGCCTGCCCGCCTTCCGAAAGATCCCAAAATGTCCGAGACCACCGCGCGCGAAGCCGCCAAGCGCCGCACCTTCGCGATTATTTCCCACCCTGACGCCGGCAAGACGACGCTCACCGAGCATCTCCTGCTGAAGGGCGGCGCCATCCATCTCGCCGGCGAGGTCAAGGCCAAGGGCGAGCGCCGCCGCGCGCGGTCCGACTGGATGAAGATCGAGCAGGAACGCGGCATCTCCGTCACCACTGCCGTGATGACGTTCCAGTATGAAGGCAACACCTTCAACCTGCTCGATACGCCCGGCCACGAAGACTTCTCGGAAGACACCTACCGCACGCTCACGGCCGCCGATTCCGCCGTCATGGTCATCGACGCCGCCAAGGGCATCGAGGCGCAGACGCTGAAGCTGTTCGAGGTCTGCCGCCTGCGCGACATTCCCATCGTCACCTTCGTCAACAAGATGGACCGCGAAGCCCGCGATCCGATGGAGACGCTGGATGAGATCGCCGACAAGCTGCAGCTTGAGGTGACGCCGCTGATGTGGCCGGTCGGCATGGGCCAGAATTTCCGCGGCGTCGCGCATCTGGAAACCGACAGCTTCCTGCCCTTCGCCAAGCAGGGCGAGCATGGCGCGCCGGTGCCGCTCACCGGCAATTCGCTCAGCCAGCTTCTCTCCTCTGAGGAGATGGCCAAGATGAACGAAGACCTCGACTTCGTCCGCGGCGTCTGCACGCCGTTCAGCCTCGAAAGCTATCGCGAGGGCCACCAGACGCCGGTCTTCTTCGGCTCGGCGCTGAAGGACTTCTCCGTCGAGCAGGTGCTCCGCGCCATCGGCGCCTACGCGCCGCCGCCCAAGGCGCTGAAAGCCGACAAGCGCATGGTCGAGCCGGAGGAAGACAAGGTCTCGGGCTTCGTCTTCAAGGTCCAGGCGAACATGGACCCCAACCACCGCGACCGCGTCGCCTTCATGCGCATGGTCTCGGGCCATTTCAAACGCGGCATGAAGCTGAAGCCCTCCGGCTCCGGCAAGGTCATGTCGGTCCACAACCCCGTGCTCTTCTTCGCGTCGGATCGCGAGATCGTCGATGAAGCCTGGCCCGGCGACGTGATGGGCATTCCCAATCACGGCACGCTGCGCGTCGGCGATACGCTGACCGAAGGCGAGGATCTCGTCTTCACCGGCATCCCGAACTTCGCGCCGGAAATCATCCGCCGCGTGCGCCTCGCCGATCCGCTGAAGGCCAAGCACCTGCAACGCGCGCTGGAAAGCCTCGCCGAAGAAGGCGTCACCCAGGTCTTCAAGCCGCAGCTCGGCTCGCAATGGTTCGTCGGCGTCGTCGGTCAGCTTCAGCTCGACGTTCTCGCCCAGCGCATCAAGCAGGAATACGGCCTCGACGTCGCGTTCGAAGCCGGCCTCTTCGAAACCGCGCGCTGGGTGAAGGCGGACGATCCCGCCGACCTGCAGAAATTCATGGACGCCCACAAGGGCAACATGGCCGAAGACCGCGACGGCGCGCCCGTCTTCCTTGCCAAATCTGTCTGGGAACTGAACTACTCGGCGGGCAAATATCCGGCGGTCAAATTCACCGCTACCAAGGAGCGGGGATAAGATGATTGGGGCAGCCGGGCGAAGCATCCTCCTCGGCGCGGCCCTGGTCCTCGCCGCTCACGCCGAAACCGGCCTCTCGTTGGAAGAAGCCGAGGCCTTCGCGCAGAAGGCCTGGAACGGCTACGCCGACGCCTTTGTCGAAGAGACCGCGACCGAACTCGAAGACGAAGCCATCGAGGCCGCCGGCCAGATCCTCCGCTTCAAGACCGTCCAGTTCACCGACCATGTCGGCACGCCTTGCACCGCGCCCTGCGCCTCGGAAACCGGCGAGGCCCAGCCGCTCTTCATCTCCCTGCATGGCGGCGGGGGCACGGCGGCGGAAGTGAACGACCAGCAGTGGCAGAACCAGATCGCGCTGGCGAAAACCTACAAACCCGAAAGCGGCATCTACCTCGCCCCGCGCGCGCCCACCGATGAATGGGATTGCTGGCACGGCGCGGGTGTCGATCCGCTCCTGGAACGCCTGATCCGCGCTTTCGTCGCCTCCGGCACCGTGGATCCAGACCGCGTCTATCTCATGGGCTATTCCGCCGGCGGCGATGGCGTCTATGCCCTCAGCCCCCGCATGGCCGATCGTTTCGCCGCCGCTTCGATGATGGCCGGCCACCCCAACGGCATCTCGATGCGCCCTCTGCGCAATCTCCCCTTCTCCATCCAGGTCGGCGAGCTCGACACGGCGTACGACCGCGCCAATGTCGCCGCAGAGTACGGCGCGAAGCTCGACGCGTTGCAGAAGGACGATCCCGAAGGCTACGCGCACTTCACCGAAATCCACGCCGGCAAGGGCCACTGGATGGACGGCGACGACGCCAAGGCCGTGCCGTGGATGGAAGGCTTTGTCCGTAACGCCGAACCCGACCGTATCGTCTGGGAGCCGAAGGGCCCCGCTCATCGGCATTTCTACTGGCTCGCCATTCCCGAGGACCAGGGCGGCTCCAACAACGAAATCGTCGCCACCCGCGACGGCCAGACGATCACCCTCTCCGGCACCCCGGGCACCACCGTGCTGGTGCGCCTCAACGACAATCTCGCCGATCTCGATCAGCCCGTCCGCGTCGTGACCGACGACGGCGACGTCCTGTTCGAAGGCATCGCACCCCGCACGCCCGAGACCATCGAAACCTCCATCGCCGAATTCGGCGACTATGCGATGATCTACAGCGCCGAGATCGACGTGACCCTTCCTTAAGCGCCGAGCTTCGCTTCCAGCGCCGCGCGATCGGGAAGGAACCAGATGTCCCGCCCGGCATTCGCCTCGCGCACCCAGTCGGCGACCGATTTACGCGCCGCCACTTCGGCGCTCACATCGCCGATGATCGCGAGCTTCATGCGATAATTGACAATCTTCTGCGTCAGCGCCCCGGCAAGGCCCGTCTTCAGCTCGAAGAAAGCGCCTGTCAGGCGTGATACCGGCACCGCGAGCAGGCTCGCGCCCTGCCCCATCGCCTCGCCGATCAGGTCCATGCCGTCGCGCTCGCTGGCGATGGCCGCGCCTTCACCGACAAACAACACAGTGGTTCCGTTCAGATCGGCCGTCTCCATGCCGCGCCTCCTCGCATCATGCTAGGATGATGCGGCAATCACCCGCATCCTGTCATGCCCATGCAGCTCCGCCGCGCCACTCCTGCCGACATCCCGTTCCTGATGCAGGCCGAGCGCGGCCCCGGCTACGACAGGCTCGTCGGCCAGTCCGGCGCCGAAAGCCATGCCGCCTTCATCGCTGATCCCGCCAACGCCGTGCTTGTCGCGTCGCGCGAAGGCGTCGCTGGCGGCTTCGTCATCCTCTCGGGCCTCGCCGATCGCCATAACGGCGTCTGCCTCAAGCGCGTCGTCTCGGCCACGACCGATGGCGGATTCGGCACCGCCATGGTGCGCGCGGCGCTCGACTGGATATTCGCGCAGACGCCGGCCCCGCGCGCCTGGCTCGATACGCTGCGCCACAACGCCCGCGCCGCACATGTCTATCGGAAAATCGGCTTCGTCGAGGAAGGCGTCTTCCGCGAGGCCTATGAAATGCCCGATGGCACCCGCGCCGACCGCATCGTCTTCTCGATGCTCCGGCGCGAATGGCTCAGTGCGTGACGGGCGGCAGATAGTCCCTCAACAACACGAAGCGATATCCCTTCGCCTTCAGTCCCTCCACAATGGCGGGCAGCGCCTCTGCGGTGTGCACGCCATTGCCGTTGATGTGGAAGATCAGGACGTCGCCCGGCTTCGTCGCGCTCAGCGCATAGCTCTCCAGCCTCTTCGCTGAGATGTTTTTGTCCGGATCTCCGGACGGCCAGCGCCAATGGACGATCGTGTAGCCCAGCGCCTCCACCGCCGCGATCGTGCGCGCGTCGGCATTGCCGCCGGGAAAGCGAAAATACTTCGTCGCGCGGCCGGTGTGCAGGCCGATCTCCAGCTGCGCGAACAGAACCTGCTTCATCACCTCCAGCGTGGACAGCTTGCGCATGTCGGCAGGGTGGCTCCAACTATGGTTCTCGATCTCCACGAAGGGCAACGCCCCCAGCTTCGCGGCGTCCTCGGGGTTGTCGCGCGCGAAGCGCCCACCCATGAAAACTGTGAACGGCACCTCATTGGCGATCAGCCAGTCTGCGACGCCGTGATCCAGATGCGTCACCTTCCCCGCCTCGCAGGCATCCAGCGTCAGCGCCACGACCTTCTCGTCCGTCGGCAGGCGGGTGACGATCTCGGCCTGCGCGCCCCATGGCGCACCGAGCGCGATCGCCGCGAGAACAAGGCGCAAAGGTGACATCATGGATGGCGGCGGAATTTATCCTGGACGCGGCAATCTACTCGCCTGCCGCCCGCGCCAAAAGGGCTTCCGCGAATTCAGGCGTCGGTGCGAAGGCGCGCGCCTGCCAGTCCGGCACCAGACGGTCAATGACCAGAAACAGCGCCAATCCCTCATCCTGCGACCAGTGCTTGCCGCCCCGCCGCACTGCCGCCAGCAGGGCGTCCCGACTCATATCGGGCCGAACCCGCTCAAACCAGGCATAGGCTATCCACTGACCAAGGCCCTCCATGGTCAGGAAGATATCGTCATAGGCCGCCCACACCTCATCCTCGTCGGTGAAATGGGCGGCGCGGCGCGCGCGCATCAGACGCAGCGCCTCGGCCGCTCCAGCCCGGGCGGCTTCGTCATCAACCGCTGCGGCGGCTGCGAACAAGGCGTCGCGCTCCCCTTCGAAGGCCGCGACATAGGCAGCGTCGTCCTTCCAGCGTGCCTGCAGGCTGTCGTCGCTCAGATCGTCCGGAGGATCTAAAGCCTTGAGCAGCGGCTCGACGAAGGGGAACTGCCGCGTGTGCATGATCTCATGCAGCATCACGCCATCCATCAGCTCCGTCAGGCCAAGTTCGCTGTTCACGCCGGCCGCCAGCCACACGGACGGCAATGTCATCACGAAGAAGCCCGGCGCATCTGCGGACGCCGGTGCGGCGAACGAGACCGGCCCGACCGGCACGTCGCCGCCGCCGGGAAGGCTGATCGCGCCTTCATGCGGTTCGGCGTGCCAGTCGACCGCGCCGTCCGCGCCGGGCGTCCCCTCATAGCGGCAGGCACCATCCGCCGTCACGATCAGCGGCAACGGCGCCGCGTCCAGCTTCAGTAATTCGTGCTCGGCCACGCGCCAGGCTTTCAAGGCCGCCTCGACCCAGGCCTTATCATCGGGCGCCATGGCGCAATCGGCGCGCACCGGCAGGGCCAGATACGCGGCAAGCGACAGCGTCGTAAGGAGCTTTTTCATGGCGCCCGTCTAACGGGCCGAACGACGCCAGACTGTAGGCGCCGTCACGCCGCGCGCGTTTATGCCGCCTGCGCGTCGCCCGTGGAATTACGAACGCGCCAGAAACGCATCACGCGCTGCGCGGCTTCCACCGGCACTTTGTCGTAGAGCTCCAGCAGCTCATAGGCGGCCGAAAGCGAGCGCGTCTCGTCGGCGCGGCTCAGCGCCAGGGTCGAGAAGGTCTGGCGGTCGAAGCGGCAGGCGCGCGCCGCGATGGCCAGCGCCTCCGGGTTCGGATCACCGAGCACGCGCTTGGCGGTCGTCAGATCGAGGCCCGCGAGCTTTGCGAACACGATGGTCACTTCCGTCGCCCGCTTCTGCTTGGCGAGGTTCACCAGCATGCCCTCGGTCACGGGGCCGGATTTCGCGAGCTGCGCCATGAAGGCGTCAGCCTTCGCCTGTTCCGG
>VFQO010046342.1_pt1 | contig 11298 bp, 20 predicted proteins | sample 3512331 | NCBI WGS metagenome assembly VFQO01 (sample SAMN10412371, study PRJNA504923) | tailings metagenome | isolation source: Replicate 3 from Balatoc abandoned mine | place: Philippines: Itogon, Benguet | collected 2017-08-28 | reverse complement strand
GCCCAGACAGGGCGCATCACCCTCTCAAAGGCGCCACCTCACCTCCCTGCCGCCGCGGCATGCCGGCGTCGGCCGCCTCGGAAACTGGCTATCCAAGACAACGTGTCACCGGCAGCAGGTCCGCACCAAGCAACTGGCCCAAGAAGGGAGGCTTACACACTGATTGTTGCATGGGCTGGAAGTGAACATGGCGGCGGCACTGCGGCAGCGCGCCTGAAAATACAGGGCACTCGCGGTGAGGGGAGGGGGAGGTGGTGGCACAAACACTCAACTGGGGGGATGCAGCAGCGAGCAGAGAGGTACGTGTGATGCAAATTACGCGTCTTTGTGTGTGGCTGGAGCGGGCTACGGCAGGGAAAGACAGCTGCCTGGTGCACCAGGGGGGATGCTACAAAAAGGCGGAGAGGGGACAGACAGAGCGCTGCTTTATACGGGGCACAGCGCTGGAGCGATGTGGTACACGCACATGCAGTTGCATGCGAACTGCAGTGAGGGAGGATGGTAGAACCGGCAGCCGGCTCTTGGCCATGTGGGCGAGGAGCTGGAGCTTGCAGCGCCGGTGTGGGCCGCTGCCATGTTGCAGGGCGGGCTCGCTCAGGCAGCACTGATGATGGCCGTGCTGCGGCCAGCAGCGATTGCAGGGCGGGCTAGCTGAAGCTGGCTCAGGCGGCGGGCGCGAAGCCCACACGCTCGTTGCCATAGTCGAACACTGCAGGCAAGGGTGGGTGAGAAAATGCAAGCATGGGGTTGGAAGATGCTCGCAACACAGGCGGCACACATGGCAGCTCAGGTGACTGGGCAGCAGCCGCAGCAGCAGCGCACCCCGCCTGTTGAGCATGCGTCCCAGCCTGTTTGCACTTCATCAGCGCACCAAACAGCCCCATTGTGAATCGACCCACCGGTGTAGTAGGACCCAATGAATCCGGGATCCACGACCGACGCAGCGGCTAGTACAATGTCCCCAAAATCACTGCTTTCAAACCGCTTTAAACCTGCCTGTGTGGTAGGGCCCAATGAACATGTCCCCCAGGATCCACAGCGGGCCCAGCGGGGGCGGCACGTCCAGGCCCATGAACCCGCTCACGCACTGCGCCTCGCCCATGCCCGTGTCAATCTGCAGAGATGAGCATTCTTTGTCAATCAGTTATTAAGAGGGTGCAGCATGAACCCGCACACGCACTGCGCCCCGCCCATGCCCATGCTGCGGGTGCAAATAAAACTGTGAGCAGCCATGCCGGCAGCCGCATAAGTTATACAGACTTGCACATGCACCTAACGTGCGCAGCTCTCACCTTGAGCACGTACTGGTCGGGGCGCAGCACAAAGGGCTTGCCCGCGATGTTGAAGGTGATGGTGGGCATGGTGTGCAGCTTGGTGCAGTCCACCACTGCAGCGGAGGACATGTGGGCAGCATTTGGTGGCCATTTTTGGGGGCGGCAGCACACAGGCGAGCAGGTGCCACACGCGGCACACGGGCTGGAACTGTATTGGATCCAGGCAGCCTGTGCGCTGCAAATGATGCCAAATCACAGCACCACCAGCCAAGCGCTGAACTTTGGGCAGCCAAGCTGCAGCATGCACGATGCAGCATGCACGCACACATCCAACCGGCACGCGCGCCCCACCTGCTTCGCCGCCAGAGCCAAAGGCAAAGGTCTCGCAGGCGCGGTCCAGGTTTTGCATGATCTGCAAACAAATGAGCACATCACAGTGCAAGCATGTCAGGCAGCGCAGGCATGCCAGCCAGATGTGATGGCCCCGCAGCTGTTCTGCACGGCCGGCTGTGGCGGCAGCGCACGCTCAGGCAGACAGGACACATATTTACCCCCCCAAGCAGGCTGCACATGGCCACCCGCACCTGTGCCATGGTCTCGTTGGAGGCCAGGGCAATCTTGACGTACTGCACCACGTACTGGCACATCTGGCAGCCATCATTGGCCGCCCCGTCGTTGCTGCCGCCCGCCTTGCGCCCGCCCTGCTGCGCCTGCTGGCCCTGCTGGGCCTGCTGTGTCGCCTCTTGCTCAGCAGCTGACTGGACGCCGTCCACCACCAGGGGAGCCTCCTGGCCAGCAGTGGTTGAGCTGCCGTACATCTTGAGCAGGCGGCGGTACTGAGCACTGTTGGACAGCACGCGCGCGTCGGCGCCGTTGCCTGCGCCGTGGCATGCAGGGAAGGGCAGCGGTGCGAACATTTGAGGCCTATCTAGCAGCGCAGGCAAGCAGGCAGTGCCACGCTATGCATGGATCACTGCTGGCGCTGCAGAATGTGATAAACTGGCACCTGGCCAGCCCTATCCAGCAGGCCAGGTGCAAGTGGAAGCGGAGGTCTGCGAACCAAAGAGGCTCACCGCTGGCGCCGCAGAGGCCGATGGCCTGGCAGATGGCCAGGGGCGGCATGTTGTTGATCAGCTTGATGATCTGTGGAAGGAGGAGGCAGCGGTGCAGTGATGACCGTTATGGAGCATTGCAAGTTGTGTAACTTGGCAGGTGATTGATCAGCTTGATGACCTGTGGGGGACAGGTGGAGTTCTGGCAGGGATAGTGAGTTGCGGGGGCACTGGCTGCTTGAGCTCATTTCGCTCAACATTTGCCTGAGCCCGCAGGCAGTTTGGCTGTGGCTGTGCAGTGAACAGAGGTCCGTGCTCTCCCTCTGCTGCTCGCAATGCACCAAGTCACACTGTGACAAGCCACAACTCGCCTCAGGAAGGTATTGGTGCACCATCGCCTTGCACTGCTGCACCAGCACCGGCTCCGCACCAATGGCCTGCGTTGGTGCGTGTGGCGAGAACAGCGGCAGTTCGATTTGCTCTGTGGGCCGGCCATCAACGCCGAACAGCAACAGCCCGGCACGGTAGGGGGAGAACAAGGGGAGCAACACCTGCGAACCATAAAGAGATGCAACACTGCCGACCCACCGTGTTGATTTCGTCAATCACTTCGGGCGGGCCCACCAGCAGGGAGGTGCCGGTGTCGGCAATGGCCTGCAAGGCATGAATCGGACGTGTGTGAGATGCCAGCAGAGAGCGGGAGGGATTTGAGGTAGCTGCAGGGTGTCGCGGTGCCGGCAATGGCATCAAACAATCGATGCAATACGGGCAGGTCAAACGATGTTGCGTGGATTTGCAAGCACCCTGCAATGCCGTCCAGCATCACACCAGTGCACAGCATGCACAGCATGCACAGCACATCGCGCACCTGGCAGCCGCCGGAGCAGAAGGTGCCGCTGCCCTGGATTTCCATGCTGTCCATCTTGAACTGCCAGAAGCCGCGGCGGCTGACCGGCACCCTGCGGTGTAGAAGGGAGGGCACAAGCGGGTTGGGCGTGAGATGCCAGTCGGGTCGGAAAGCGCACCTCGCTGCCACAGCCTGCATGCCTTGCATGGCGCGGCCTATGCATGGGAGGAGATGTTCCCAGTATATTCTCCACCCCCACCTCCGTGTGTGTGTGTTAGCTCCTCACCAGGTGTGCTCGCCCTTGAAGTGGGCTGGGTCCACGCCTCCCAGCACCAGCTCGCCGCCAATGTCGCTCTCGTCCTGCATGTGTCTCAGGCCATTGCCGGGTGGGCGTATGCAGGGCAGTGCGAGGCAGCTGCAAACTGCGCGGGCACGCGGTGACACCACACTCGAACAGCAAGTGAACAACACACAGTCGGTGCCCACCTTGCGGTTGAGCCATAAGAAAACACTGGCTCGGGCGGCAGGCGGTAGACTGCCATACAACCCACCGACTGCCTGAAACACGCGCACAGCACAGCACACCTTGCGGTTGAGCCAGAAGGAGAACACCCGCTCGGGCAGCAGGCCAAAGATTGAAACAGACAAATTGCCACTGAGGGCACAGCCCATACCTTGCGGTTGAGCCAGAAGGAGAAGACGGGCTCGGGCAGCAGGCCCTGGGCCAGCATGTTCTGGAAGGGCGGCTGCACCTTGCCCACCGAGATCTCGGGGAAGCCCATGCCCTGCATTGGATATTACTAGTTGCAAGGGTGCAAAGCGTGATTAGTGACGAACCTGAGCAATGTGAACACAGGAGGGCGTGGCTGACAGGGACAGCGCCATCAAGCGGCAATCGCGGACAGGGCAGGCCAACCTTGGCATGTCATGCACAGCTCACCAGGATGCCGTCGAAGCGGGCGGCGATGAAGGACAGGGACGGCTCCATCACCGCCTCGGCGAAAATCTGGCCCTGCACCTTGAGGTCTCCCATGGTGAGCGTGTCCTGCGGGGTGAGGCGGGCATTGCACATGCTCGGTTGGTGCCACGTTGCAGCAAGCCGTGCAATGCAGCTGCCGCAAGCGCTGGGCCCGACTGCTTCCAGTTGCACGTTGCAGGCGTGCCGCACAGCAGCAGGCAAGTGGGAAACAGATACATGCAGCCAGCAGTCACCTTTGACAGGAAGCCGGACAGGCGGCCGGAGGCATAATGGCAACAAACGCCCTGCTGTTGACACTGAACCCCACAAAGCGCTAGCCAGGGTTGCCTTGCCTTTGAGGAAGCCGGACAGGCGGCCAGAGCAGTATTAGATATCAACACTCAAAGCACAACAATAAATTGAATTACAGCATACTAAATCAAAGTACCTTTGACAGGAAGCCGGACAGGCGGCCGGAGCCGTACTGGATGTCAAAGTCGCGGCCGTCCTCACGATAGGTGCTCGACTTCTCGGCGTAGTACTTACTGCAGTGATCAATGGAAGGAACAAAGCGCAGTGAGCAAGCTAGGTGCCAGCAGTGCAAAACACGGGGGCCTTTGCGGTGCATGCTCGACTTTTCGGCGTAGTACTTACTGCAAGGCACAAGCAGATTGCAGATCGGCGAGCCATGTTTAGATTGCAGTGCAGTCGCCAGCATGCAGTGCATATATGCAGCGCATATGCAGATGCTTGGTTGCGCACAAAACCACCGCGGCAACAAGGCACAGCTCATTAGAAAGCACGCACAAACCGCGCCTGTGCAGGCAGCAGGGGGTGGACAAGCAGGGGCACTACACAACCCAGAACAGCAGCAAGGGAAACACTACCCAGGAATATAACAGTCACCTGTGCAGGTAGCAGGGGATGGAGAAGTAGGAGCACTTGGACGAGGGGACCCACAGGTTGGAAGAGCCGGTGTCAAAGATGACCTGCAATAAAGCGGAGTACAGGAGTGTAGGGATGTGGATCTGTAGTGATGAGGGGGTGTGAGAAGAGCCACAGGTTGGAGGAGCCGGTGTCAAAGATGATCTGCAAATCAGTTGGGATGCAGGAAAACGCAACACTTGGAGTGTTGTTTGTGTTGCCACTTCCAGGCTCCAGGAACTAGTGCATTTAGCACGTCCCAGCCGCAGCCCCATCAACTTCCACAGCAGCAGCACCCGGCCAGCTGAACAAAAGCGACGGTGCAGCACTGCAGCACTGCACCTGGAACTTTTGGGGCGGGCTGCCCAGGCCGATCTCTCCATAATATTGCGCATCCATGAAGTTGGTGCTGCAGCAGCCCGCGGAACATTGATTCAGAGCCGTGAGAAGAAGAAAGTGTGGCACTGTGGGCATGGCAGCCACAGCTGTTCAGACGGCCAGCAGCTGCACGTCAGCAGCGAGCAGGCCCTCTGCCCAAGTCTGCTGCATTTCTCCAGCGACTCCTCAACCGACTCATGAACACTCACATGGGGATGTCGGTTCCCTGGTTGGCCTCTCCATCCACTCGCTGCTGCGTGAGCAGCGCCGTGCGGTTGGCGTGGTGGCGGCGGTGCACGGCAGGCACGAGCGGCAGCTTGCGGAGCGACAGGCGCAGGGGAGCGGCCGTGGCGACGGCAGCAGCCGCCAGCAGCGCCAGCGCGATCAGCCGCATCGCGGCAGAGGGCAGAGGCAGGGAAGCGCGACAGGCGAGGGCTTTGTCCGAGTCTGCAGTGCTCGGGCCAGTCCCGGAGGGATCAAGAGCGCTGCTGCAGGCTGATGAGGTGAACGGCAGTCGCGATAGGGCGCGGGGAGGCGGCTTTCCCCTTGGGCGGGAACCAGGGCCTTGCTGGCGCGCATGAGGCCACCCGCCAAGGCCGATCGCACTGATCAGCGGCACGTCATCAAAACCACTGTCGTTTTAGACTGCCAGGGACGGCTGCAAGCGGCAGTAGGGCTCTCTGCACCATGGGCTACCACAGCCAGTGCGCTGCAGGCGCTGCCGCACCGGCCGCCAGCTTTGCAGGTGCGTGCTGATGACAATGCGCGCTGCGTTTGACCGAGCCAACTGCTCGCACCTCACCGCCGCCGCCGCTCCGCCGCCGCCGCCTGCAGGCCCGCGCCTGCGGCCAGAGGTGCGGCGCCGGTGGACGCCTATTGCAGCCACCGGCAGCAGCAGCAGCTCGGATGCCACATGTCGGGTGCCTGCCCAGCTGCAGCAGGAGCGTGGCAGCTCCCAGCTGGCCCGCCGCCAGTTGCTGTCTCTGGCCCTGCTGCCGCCTGCGGCCGCCGCGCTGCTGAGCGCCGCCGGGCCTGCTGCCGCCGAGGAGGGCGCAACAGCTGCGGCTGCCCCGGCTGCAGCACCCAGCAGCTTCACTTACACAGATGATGAAGACAAGTTCAGCATCACGGTGCCGGCGGGTTGGGAGCAGGGCGCCGGCGCGATTGGGGACGCCGGCACCCTCACCTCCCAGCAAGCCCGCTTCTCCAATGCGGCGGGGTGAGGCTTGTCTTGGTGGTTTGCGTGATGTCACGTTTGCGCAGCTTGCCGCTGCAACGGGCGTCCCTGGCCTTGCTAGCCCTCCCCGCGACAGCCGCAGTGCTTACCCCGCTTGCCTCTGCCCCGCCGTTCACCCTGCAGGCTACGCAAGGTGGTGGCGTTTGTGCCGCCTGGCAAGCCGGAGGTCAGCGTTGCCATTACCATCCAGTACATTGCCCCTGACTTCACAGCACTGGGCAGCTTTGGCTCCGCCACCGACTTTGCCACGGTGGGTGTGGGCGTGATGTGTGCCGCTGTGCTTGGCTGCAGCCGGTCTGGGCTCTCCAGTAGTGCTGCTTAGAGGACTGATTTGCTGCAGCTGGATGCATGGCAGCCTGCAGGTGTGCCCCAGTCAGGCTCCTGTGACACGGTGTGCTGTGCTCAATGCCTGCAGGGGGTTGTGAACAAGATGGACAACTCGTACATTCTGAAGCTGCCGGAGTGGCGGCGCGCGCGGGAGGGCCCTGTGCAGGTGCGGGGCAGGCTGCCCGGTTAGGTGCCTTCAACTGTAGGCGTGTGCGTGTGTGTCCCACATGTGCTTCACATCTTGGCAGCTGGCTTCGCTCAGGCACAACCCACATTGTTTGGCAGCGAGCGACAGCGTTTCCTCCCTGCTTTGTGCTGGTGCAGGTTGCCAAGCTGCTGGACGCGCGGGAGGTGCAGCGTGGAGCCAAGCAGTATGGTGCGCTCGGGGACTGGCTCCTGCTGTTGCTTGGGTGTATAGAAATGCTGCCACATGCACGCTCGTGTGCTCAGGTCGACGAATGCCATTCAAACTCAACGCAACTTTTCAACACACCATGTGTGCAGTGTTCTCCTACTCGCTGGCCAAGGAGGGCGAGGCGGAGCGCACCGTGTTCCAGAGCGTGGCGCTGGGCAACACGGGGCGGTGAGTCCGAGGGGATGCTCCTGCCCTTTAGCTGCTTGCTCCATGCCTTGGAGACGTGTTTACCGGCGCTGGGCAACACGGGGCGGTGAGTCTGATGCGGCATGATCGCCTTCTAGCTGTTGAGTTCTGTGCCTTTGGGAAGGCTGTGCCAGTACTGTGCAACACGGGGCGGTGAGCCAGGGGCAGTGAGGGGGTTGCGGATGATGCACAGCTGCTCACCCTCCATGCCATCTGCACCGCTTTGCTTGGCTGATCCCCACACGCCCTCTGCCCTGCCTGCCCTGATCTCGCAGGTACAACAAGCTGTTCACGCTCAACGCCACCTGTACCGCCGCCGACCTGGAGCAGTACGGTCCCGTGCTGAAGGGCATCGTCGACAGCTTCCGGCCGCCGGCCCCGCTGGCGATCTGAGCGGGCAACGCAGCAAAGCAGCTCCTGCTGCAAGATGATCGAGCAGTGCAGAGCAGCACAGCTGTGCCGCCGCTGCCTGCGGCAGTCCACTCAAACGTGCTGATACCGGCGTGGCTTGCCAACCAAACACAGCCACTGTCGGCGACGCTTATTACAACCACAGGGAAGGGGCTGCCGTGGCCCGCAGTGAGTATTTGACCAATCCGCAAAATTGCGATTTCTTGATTTCTGGTTTCGGAAAACTCAGGTGCACTGGCAATCATGTTATTGTGTAAACGTATGAGCGCGAAGAATCGCGATGGGGACAGGGGAATCTCAAAGTGACGGTACCATGCTGCCTGTTGGGCGGCCCCGCTTCTGCAGGGTGCCATGCTTGCTGCTGCTGGGGATGCTACTGCTGGTGCTGACTGTTTGCTTGGTTGATGGGCGCATGCTACGATGAACAGTGCGTGCTGACTGTGCTGCCCTGCTTGATGCTGCATTGCTTGGTGCTACACTGCTCCTCAAGGCTGCTTGGCACGCACAGCGGCTATCAGGCCGCTGCCGCGGCGCTCCAGAGCTGCCAGCAGAATGCCCGTGCCCTTGGTGGCAGGCGGGCGGCTGGCCTGGGGCCGGGCAGAGGGGTTGCCATGGCCGTGCCCGTTCTCGCTGCCGGCGGGCTGCTTGCCGGCAGGCGCAGCACGGGCCGGGGCGGAGGAGCTGCCGGCAGCCTCCAGCTTGAGGCCGGCGCCAAAGAACTCGGGCAGGCTGCAGTTGAGGGATGGGGCAGCTGGTTGAGGGACAGCAGGTGCACGATGTCACATGCAACAGGAGCCCACTTGCAAGGCAGGGGCATCCACGCAACAAAAGGCCAGCAGACAAGGCAGACAACAAGGCAGACCTCAGGCACTGTTCAGCTCACTCACCTGCCAGTGTCGGCGGCATCGTCAGCCCCAAAGGTGGCTGCCTCGGCCAGCAGCCGGTCGGCATCTGCCTCCTCCTCGTCCTGCTCTGAGGCAGAAGCGCTGCCATGGCTCCCTGCCTGCTGCAGCCTGTCCAGGCTGGCACTGCTGCCACGGCTGTGGGCGCTGCCGCAGCGCATGCCCTGCGCTGCCATGGCCGGGGCAGGCTGGCTGGCTGGGCCCTCGCCGGCCTCTGGCCCGGGAGCTGGCTCCTCATGTGACGGGTGCTGCCCGGCGTAAAAGGCTGCCATCAGGGCATCGTGGCGGGCGGGGTCAGAGGCGGCACGCACCAAGCTGCGCGCCGCGGCGCGGCTGGGCAGCAGGCGGCTGCTGCGCTGCAAGCCCAGCACCTGTGGTGGGGAGTAGGGAGGTGGCATGGGAGCATGATGCGACGTGAGTGAATGAGACATCAACCGAACCACTTGAAAACCTCAGACATGTTCGCAGTTGGGCAGCCAAAGCAAACAGCTGCATCTGTTGGCCACAGCCCTTGTCAGCCACACACAGACACCAACCTCGTGCTGGGAGAGGGGCGGGCGCGACTGGTAGTCGCCAGTCACGTTGGAGCGCTCGGCGCTGCTGGGGGAGCCGCCTGCAAGGCGAAAAGGGAAGGTAGGATGAGGATGGACACAGCGTCAGCATGTGCAATGCGTCTTGGGCTTGCAATGTGGTGGCGTGGGCGGCAGTTCGCGGCGTGACCTCGTGCAATGCAATGCAGCTGCTGGTCATTGGCAGGACGCCAGTGCTCACCAGGGAAGGTGGACACCGCCAGCGCCTGAGCGCTGCTCATCCAGCTGGCGGCGGCGTTGTGGGGCAAGTGGAAGGCGGCGGCAACGGCGGCCGCCTCCTGGCTGAGGTCCTGCAGGGAGGAGGAAAGGGAGGCAAGGGAGCACCTGAGTGATGTGCGAGCAGTAAGAGGGTGGGTCGATCCTCAGCAAGCGCGGCGTTGCTATCGCACAGTCACTGCATTCAGACGATGCCATTGGCAGTCATGTCGTGCCCACAGCCCCGTCCACTCACCAGGCCCTGCACGCCGCGGCGGCGCCAGCGGATCTCATCCTCATCCGCCAGCATGGCACGCAGGTGCGCCACCGCCAGGCGCAGCTCGTCGCCGGAGCGCCCGCCCGCCTCGTGCCCCTGCCAGTGGTCGGCAAACTGCAGGCACCAGGCGGTGGCCGCCACCTGGTAGCGGGGATGGTGGGGTAGAATGGCAAAAGGCAGCACAGCAATCAACCGCCTGTTGCAAAGTGCGCAGGCATGCGCTCGTTGACTGCTGGCATGTGAACGCAGCATCAGCATGATAGACCATCGGCAGCACAGCCGTCCTAGCAATGTGCTGCACTGCGCCACAGAAAATATCCCGTTGTGCACCTCGTGCCGGAACATGCGGCGGCCGTGGAAGGCCAGCTTGCTGTGCAGCTCCAGCAGCTCGGCCTCGGCGGCGGCGGGCAGTGCCCCGGAGCCGGATCCCAGCAGCGGGTTGGTGTTGGATATGTGGTCGGCGGGGATGGGGCTGGACACGTCCTGCAGGCAGGCGGCAGAATGATTGCCAGGTCTATGGTCTGACACTCACATTGAAAATGTTGTATGGAACTGGATGCAAAACTGTAGGTTGGTCCCAGCAGCAGCAGGCGGAGACACACACGTCAGCCCTGCCAAAAATGGAGCCATCTGCTTAGCGCAGCCTGGCTCACGTGCAGCACCAGCATGAGCCGCTGGGACTCGGGCTTGATATACGTCGACTGCACCTGGCGCAGCTTGTATGCCTGCGGGGGCGAGGCAGCGCTTGAATGACGAACCATTTCAGCCCCAAGCTGGGCAGGGCTGTCAAAGTTACGCGGCCTGGCATTGTGCATGCAGGCATCTGCCCCGATGCCCTGCAACGCACAACTCCTGCACACTGGCTCCTTCCTGCACCAGCGCCTGGCTTCAACTGTACCCCTCACCTTGTCAATGAGCACTCGCACCACCGCGCCCTCCAGCACCGAGGGCGCCGCCTCGTGGCCGCCCACAGCTGTCTGCTTCAGCAGCAGCTCCACCGGCGCCAGGCGGCGCATGAGCGAGCGCGTCACAAACACCGTGCTGCAGCAGGGGAGGGCGGGTGTTGGCAGTTGATGGCTAAGGAGAGGGTTGATCAAGTACATCACAAACAGCTGCGAGCAGGGGTGCGTGCCCGCGTGCGGATGATGCAGTCGAGCAGATCATTTGGTGCCAAACCCACTTGAGGTTGTCAGGCGACACGGCGGCGTACACCTCCCGCGGGTCGGGCTCAAACTCACCCTCGTCTGCTGCGGGCGAGGGATCAGAGAAGGGCAGATTATGACGGCAGCTACGAGATTGGCCATTGAACAACCAACACTTTGCTT
>VFQO010046341.1_pt1 | contig 11301 bp, 9 predicted proteins | sample 3512331 | NCBI WGS metagenome assembly VFQO01 (sample SAMN10412371, study PRJNA504923) | tailings metagenome | isolation source: Replicate 3 from Balatoc abandoned mine | place: Philippines: Itogon, Benguet | collected 2017-08-28 | reverse complement strand
TCATCCGCGACAAGGCCGACCGTGCACAGGCTTTCCGGCCGGAGGGCAGCGACGTGATCGTGGCTGCGGCCCGCCGCCTGTCGGCTGAGCTCGGCATATTCCTTCATGTCGGCTCCACCGGCATCCTGCGTGATGACGGCAAGATAGCCAACCGCGCCTTCCTCTTCGCGCCCGATGGTTCGCTGGTCACGCGCTACGACAAGATCCACATGTTCGACGTCGATCTCGACAATGGCGAGAGCTGGCGCGAATCAGCAACTTACGAGCCCGGCCGACAGACGGTGGTGGCGCGGGTCGGTGACGGCATCCCGCTCGGCATGGCCGTCTGCTACGATTTGCGGTTTCCGCAGCTGTTTCGCGCGCAGGCGATGGCAGGGGCGTCGGTTCTCACCGTGCCGGCCGCCTTCACGCGCCAGACTGGCGAAGCGCACTGGCACATCCTCATCCGCGCACGCGCGATCGAGAATGGCGCCTTCGTGATTGCGGCTGCGCAGGGCGGCAAGCACGAAGACGGCCGCGAGACCTATGGCCATTCGCTGATCGTCGATCCATGGGGCAAGATCATCGCCGAAGCCGACCATGACGAGCCCGGCATCATTGTCGCGGAGATCGATCCGGCAGCGAGCGTTGCGGCTCGCCAGAAGGTGCCGAACCTGAAGAATGCGCGCGAGTTCAGCGTCGCAACCGGCGAGGACGCAGCCGCTTGATCCGTTTTTCCCTGATCTGTGATGCCACGCATGAGTTCGAGGCGTGGTTCCGCTCCAGCGACGACTACGACGCGCAGGCTAAGCGCGGGCTCGTCTCCTGCCCGGTCTGCCACTCGCAGAAGGTGGGCAAGGCGCTGATGGCGCCGGCGGTGTCCACCGGGCGCAAGAGGGAGACGATGGCGCTGGCTGCCGATGCCGAGCAGAAGCGCATCGCGGCCGCCATGATCGAGCTTGCCCGCAAGATGCGCGAGAACGCGGACTATGTCGGCGACAAATTCGCCGAGGAAGCGCGAAAGATACATTTCGGCGAGACCGAGCAGCGCGGCATCTATGGCGAGGCGACGTTCGAAGAGGTGAATGCGCTGGTCGACGAGGGCGTCGACCTCCTGCCGCTGCCACCGCTGCCGGAAGACCGCAACTAGCCCCACCGACAGCCTTTCCAATTCTTTCCGGGATCACGGGCAGCCATGCACCGCCTGCAATCTTCGCCCGTCGCCCTGCTTCTCGTCACGGGGCTGCTGCTCGGCATGACGCTGCCCTTCGGGCGGATCGCTACCGATGCCGGCGTATCGCCGATGATATGGTCGTTCATCATCTCGGCTGGCGCCGGCGGGGTGCTGGCGGTAACGCTTCTGGCGAGCGGCGGCTGGTCGCGGCCGACGGGCGCCAAGCTGCGCTATCTCGCGCTGACGGCGCTGATCTCCTACACCATCCCGAACCTCCTGATGTTCACGGTCATCCCGCAGGTCGGGGCCGGCTACACGGGCGTGATGTTCACGCTGTCGCCGATCTTCACGCTTCTCTTCTCGCTGATCACCGGCATCAGGCGCCCCAACCTTCTCGGCATGGCCGGCATCGGCGTTGGCTTCGTCGGCGCGGTGCTGGTCGCGGTGACGCGCGGCGAGGCGGGCGCGCCGGCGGACCTGTTCTGGATCGCGCTGGCGCTGGCGATCCCTGTTTTCCTTGCCATGGGCAACATCTACCGGACGTGGGGATGGCCGGATGGGGCCGGCGCGACGGAGCTTGCGGCAGGCAGCCATCTGGCCTCGGCCGCGATCCTGCTGGTGCTGATTCTTGCGACCGGCAGCCTCGGCGGGTTCGCCGCGCTGGCGACCGTGCCGTTGACGACCATCCTGCAGATGGCGTCGTCGGCGGCGATGTTCTTCTTCTTTTTCCGCCTGCAGGCTGTCGGTGGGCCGGTCTATCTCAGCCAAATGGGCTATGTGGCGGCCGCCTTCGGGCTCGTCGTCGGAACGCTGTTCCTCGGCGAACGCTATCTGGTGCTCACTTGGGTCGGAGCCGGCGTGCTGGCGGTCGGCGTGGTGCTGGCGTCGCTGGCGCAGTCGCGCCGCTGATGCTTCAGGCGGCGGGCTTTTCGGCAAGCACCATGTAGTTGACGTCGAGATCCTTGGAGCGCTGCCAGCGATCGGCGAGCGGGTTGTAGGAGACGCCCGAGCGGTCGGTGATGACCATGCCGGAGGCCGACAGCGCCTTTTCCAGCTCTTCGGGGCGCACCAGCTTGCCGTACTGGTGCGTGCCGCGCGGCAGCCAGCGCAGCACGTATTCCGCGCCGATGATGGCAAGGCCGAGCGCCTTGACGGTACGGTTGATCGTGGCGACGAACATGATGCCGGACGGCTTCACCATCGCCGCGCAGCGCGACAGGTAGAAGTCGACGTCGGAGACGTGCTCGACCACTTCCATGTTGAGTATGACGTCGAACATCTCACCCTGGTCGGCGAGTTCCTCGGCGGTGCCGGCGCGATAATCGATCTTCACGCCGCTTTCGGCGGCATGGAGCCTGGCGACCTCGATGTTGGTCGCGGACGCATCGACACCGACGACCGTTGCGCCGAGACGCGCCATCGGTTCGAAGAGGAGGCCGCCACCGCAGCCGATGTCGAGGATGCGCAGGCCGTCAAAGGGCTTGGCAGCGCGCGGATCGCGGCCGAAACGGGCGGTGACCTGATCGCGGATGTAGGCGAGGCGAACCGGGTTGAATTTGTGCAGCGGACGGAATTTCCCGTTCGGGTTCCACCATTCGGCAGCAAGGGCCGAGAAGCGCTCGACTTCGGCTGTGTCGATCGTCGTCCTCTGCGCGTCGGCCATGTGGTTCTTCTCCGTTGTCGAGGGCATGAAGTCGGGCGGCGCGGCGTCGATGTCAAGGCTCGCGCGGCAGGATGCGCCCATCCATCCGCATGCCCCTTGCGGCGCAAGCGCTTCCATGGCTTCGATGGGCTCCTCACGTTCATCTGGAGCCGTTGATGTCGATCGAGCACTGGCTGGCCTTCGTCGCGGCTTCGGCCGTTCTGCTCGCCATTCCCGGTCCGACGATCCTGCTCGTCATTTCCTATGCGCTCGGGCATGGGCGCAAGGTCGCGGGCGCGAGCGTTGCGGGCGTAGCGCTCGGCGATTTTACGGCGATGACCGCATCCATACTGGGTCTCGGCGCGCTGCTTGCGGCCTCCGCCACGCTCTTCACCGTGCTGAAATGGGTCGGCGCGGCCTATCTCGTCTATCTCGGTATCAAGCTCTGGCGGGCGCCGGTCGGGGCGGCTGGAGCGCAGACGGAGACGACGGCGGCGCGTCCGGGTCGCATCTTCCTGCACACCTATGTGGTCACTGCGCTCAACCCAAAAAGCATTGTCTTCTTCGTCGCGTTCCTGCCGCAGTTTCTCGATCTCTCGAAGCCGGTCCTACTGCAGATGGTGATCTTCGAGACGACGTTCCTCGTGCTGGCGACGCTCAATGCGGCGATCTATGCGCTGGCGGCATCGGCTGCGCGCTCGGCTGTCGGTCGCGCGGAAGTGCAGCGTGTCGTCAACCGGGTGGGCGGCGGGCTTCTCATCGGGGCGGGGCTGTTTGCCGTCACCTGGCGCAAGGCGGCCGGCTGAACAGGGCGCTCGCTTGCGAAGGCGAGCGGACTTCGCTATTGCAGCCACGGTTTCGGCGCCCCCAAGCGGGGCGCTTTCCTTTGCGGGCACATCATCGCCCTTAACCAGCGGTCCAGGGACAAGCCTTCGCCATGGCGCGTATCGTGATGAAGTTCGGCGGAACGTCGGTCGCCGACATTGCCCGCATCCGAAACGTCGCCCGGCATGTGAAGCGCGAGGTCGATGCTGGCCACGAGGTCGCAGTCGTCGTGTCGGCGATGGCCGGCAAGACGAACGAGCTCGTTGGCTGGGTGCAGGAAGCCTCGCGCGCCGGCGGGCAGACGCTGAACCTCTATGACGCGCGCGAGTATGACGCCGTGGTCGCCTCGGGCGAGCAGGTGACGTCCGGCCTTCTGGCGCTTGTCCTGCAAGCCATGGGCGTCAATGCGCGCTCCTGGCAAGGCTGGCAGATCCCGATCAAGACCGACAACGCGCATGGTGCTGCGCGCATCGCCGACATCGACGGCTCGTTCCTGATCAAGCGCTTCGGTGAGGGGCAAGTTGCCGTCATCGCCGGCTTCCAGGGCATGAGCCCTGACAATCGCATCGCGACGCTCGGCCGCGGCGGATCGGACACGAGTGCGGTTGCCATAGCAGCCGCCGTCAAGGCCGACCGCTGCGACATCTATACGGATGTCGACGGCGTCTACACGACCGATCCGCGCATGGTGCCGAAGGCACAGCGTCTGGCGCGCGTCTCCTTTGAGGAGATGCTCGAGATGGCATCGCTGGGGGCCAAGGTGCTGCAGGTGCGCTCGGTCGAGCTTGCCATGGTGCACAAGGTGCGCACCTTCGTGCGCTCATCCTTCGAGGACCCGGATGCGCCCGGCATGGGCGACTTCGACAATCCGCCCGGAACGCTCATTTGCGACGAGGACGAAATCGTGGAACAGCAGGTCGTAACCGGTATCGCCTATGCGCGCGACGAAGCGCAGATTTCGCTCCGGCGCGTGGCCGACCGGCCGGGCGTGGCCGGCGGCATCTTCGGCCCTCTGGCCGAGGCCAACATCAATGTCGACATGATCGTCCAGAACATTTCCGAGGACGGGTCGCGCACCGACATGACCTTCACCGTGCCGTCGGGCGATCTCGACAAGGCGCTCGCCGTGCTCAACCGCGAGCGCGAGCAGATCGGCTTCGACGTCGTCCAGCACGACCAGGGCATGGCGAAGATCTCGGTCATCGGCATCGGCATGCGCAGCCATGCGGGCGTCGCGGCGACCGCGTTCAAGGCGCTGGCCGCCAAGGGCGTGAACATCCGCGCCATCACCACGTCGGAGATCAAGATCTCGATCCTGATCGACGGCGCCTACACCGAACTTGCCGTTCGGACTTTGCATTCCGTCTACGGGCTGGATAAGCAGTAGACTGAAGGAACTGGACGACCCCGCAGCACGGCGAAGGGACCCGCGCAGCGCGGGCGGGGCGTCGGACACGAGGCCTCATGCGAGATACGGCCGGCGGACCGCGCATATTATTGAGACGCCTCCGCGAGCTCATGGCGGAAGCGCTGGAGCCGCAGGAGCGGCTCGACCGTATCGCGCGCGAAATCGCCCAGAACATGGTCGCCGAAGTGTGCTCGCTCTACGTGCTGCGCGCCGATTCGGTCCTCGAACTCTATGCCACCGAAGGCCTAAACCCTGGCTCAGTCCACTCCGCGCAGCTGCGGCTGGGCGAGGGTCTGGTCGGCACGATTGCCGCCAGCGCACGGCCCCTCAATCTGTCGGACGCGCAGAACCATCCGGCCTTCGCCTACCTCCCGGAAACGGGCGAAGAAATCTATCACTCCTTCCTCGGCGTGCCGGTGCTGCGCGCCGGCCGGACGCTCGGCGTGCTCGTCGTCCAGAACCGGACCATGCGCCAGTACCGCGACGAGGAGATGGAGGCGCTCGAGACGATCGCCATGGTGATCGCCGAGATGATCGCCACCGGCGATCTCGGCCGGCTGTCGCGGCCCGGGCTTGAACTCGACCTGACGCGTCCGGTCACGTTCCGCGGGCTTGCCTTCAATGACGGAATCGGGCTCGGCCACGTCGTGCTTCACGAGCCGCGCATCGTCGTCACCAACCTCTTCAACGAGGACAGCGATGAGGAACTCGCGCGGCTCGAAAAGTCGCTCGGCTCTCTGCGGCTTTCGATCGACGACATGCTGTCGCGCCGCGACGTCGCCTTCGACGGCGAGCATCGCGAGGTGCTCGAAGCCTACCGGATGTTCGCCAATGATCGCGGCTGGGTGCGCCGGCTCGAAGAGGCGATCCGGAATGGCCTGACGGCGGAGGCCGCGGTAGAGAAGGTTCAGAGCGACATGCGCGCGCGCATGCTGCACATGACCGACCCCTATCTGCGCGAGCGGATGAGCGATTTCGACGATCTCGCGAACCGTCTTTTGCGCCAGCTGATGGGGCGTGGGCCGGAAATGCTGGCGCGCACGTTGCCGCGCGACGCGATCATTGCGGCCCGCTCGATGGGCGCGGCCGAGCTCCTCGACTATCCGCGCGACCGGCTGCGCGGCCTCGTGCTGGAAGAAGGCGCGATCACGAGCCATGTCGTCATCGTGGCGCGCGCGATGGGCATTCCCGTCGTCGGCCAGATGAAGGGCGCGGTCTCGATGGCCGAGAACGGCGATGCCGCGATCATCGACGGCGAGGATGGCACCCTGCATCTGCGGCCGCAGTCGGACGTCGAGGCGGCCTATGCCGAGAAGGTTCGGTTCCGGGCCCGCCGGCAGGAGCTTTATCGCGAGCTTCGCAATCAGCCATCGACCAGCAAGGACGGGCAGAAGGTCGATCTTCTGATGAATGCAGGGCTTGCGGTCGACCTGCCGCAGCTTGCCGAATCGGGCGCTGCCGGCATCGGGCTCTTCCGCACCGAACTGCAGTTCATGGTGGCGGCGACTTTCCCGCGCGCCGAGGCGCAGGAGCGGCTCTACCGCGATGTGCTGGAGGCTGCCGGGCCATTGCCGGTCACCTTCCGCACGATCGACATCGGCGGCGACAAGGTGCTGCCCTATTTCAAGGGCGCCGGTATCGAGGAAAACCCGGCGCTCGGCTGGCGCGCGATCCGGCTGACGCTCGATCGTCCGGCGCTCTTGCGCACGCAGGTGCGCGCGCTCCTGAAGGCGGCTGCGGGCCGCGAACTGCGCGTCATGCTGCCGATGGTGACCGAGCTCTCCGAGATCGCGCAGGCGCGCGAGATCATCGACCGCGAGGTGCGCCATCTCGCACGGTTCGCGCACCACCTGCCGACGCGTCTGCAGCTTGGCGCGATGATCGAGGTGCCGTCGCTCCTCTGGCAGCTCGACGAGCTGATGCAGGCCGTCGATTTCGTGTCGATCGGCTCGAACGATCTGTTCCAGTTCGTGTTTGCCACCGATCGCGGCAACACCCGGCTTGCGGATCGTTTCGATCCGCTGAGCGTACCGTTCCTGCGACTTCTCAAGCAGATCGCGGATGCGGGGCAACGCAACGAGACGCGCGTGACGCTGTGCGGCGAGCTCGCCAGCCGGCCGATCTCGGCGATGGCGCTGATCGGCGTGGGCTTGAGGTCCATCTCCATGTCTCCGGCGGCGATCGGCCCGGTAAAAGCGATGCTGCGCGAGGTCGATCTTTCCTCCCTGACCACGATGATGGACGACATCCTCGCAGGCCATGACGGGCGTCGCTCGATCCGCGAGACGCTCACCGACTTCGCCACGCGGCACGACATTCCGCTCTAGAGCCGTTTCGCTTTTCTCCGAATCGCGCAACGGCTCCGATACTTTGACTTTGCCGCGTTTCCGGACGGTGAACCGGTACCCACTTCACCTGGAAACGCTCTAGACGGACATTACAGACATGGAACTGCCACGCGACCGCATGGACCAGATGGTCAAGCGCTTCGAGATGATCGAGGCGCAGATGGCGGCCGGCCCCGATCCGGAAAAATACGTGAAGCTCGCCGGCGAGTATTCCGAGCTGCAGGACATGGTCGCCGCCATCCGCGCGCTCGATGCCGCCGAGGCCGAGCGCAAGGACCTTGCGGCCATGGTTGCCGACAAGTCGCTCGACGCAGAGATGCGCGATCTCGCCGAGCTGGAACTGCCGGCGGTCGAGGAGCGGCTGGAAGAGCTTCGCCAGTCGATGCAGGTGCTGCTCCTGCCTAAGGATGCGGCCGACGAGAAGAACGCGATCCTCGAAATCCGCGCCGGCACGGGCGGCGACGAGGCGGCCCTCTTTGCCGGCGATCTCTTCCGCATGTACGAGCGCTATGCGGCCTCGCGCGGCTGGAAGGTAGAGGTCGTCTCGGCCAGCGAGGGCGAGGCGGGCGGCTACAAGGAAATCATCGCGACCGTGTCCGGCAAGGGCGTGTTCGCGCATCTTAAGTTCGAGTCCGGTGTCCACCGGGTGCAGCGCGTGCCGGCAACGGAAGCGGGCGGGCGGATCCACACTTCCGCGGCCACGGTGGCTGTGCTGCCCGAGGCCGAAGAGGTCGATGTCGACATCCGCTCCGAAGACATCCGCATCGACACGATGCGTGCGTCGGGCGCGGGCGGGCAGCACGTCAACACGACCGATTCCGCCGTGCGCATCACGCATTTGCCGACCGGCATCATGGTCGTGTCGGCGGAGAAGTCGCAGCACCAGAACCGCGCCAAGGCGATGCAGATCCTGCGCTCGCGGCTTTACGAAATGGAGCGTGAGCGCGCTGCGAGCGAGCGGTCGGCCTCGCGCAAGAGCCAGGTCGGCTCGGGCGATCGCTCGGAACGCATCCGCACGTACAATTTTCCGCAAGGCCGACTGACGGACCATCGCATCAACCTGACGCTCTACAAGCTCGACCGGGTGATGGAGGGCGAGATCGACGAGGTGATCGATGCGCTGATCGCTGATCGCCAGTCGCAGCTGCTCGCCGAAATGGGCACGGATGGCTGAGGCCACGCTTGCCTCGACGCTCGCTGCCGCCCGAAGAAGGCTGGAAGCAGCGGGCCTGGGGGAGGCGGCGCTCGCGGCGCGCATGCTTGTGGAGCACATGACAGGGACGAGCCGCAGCGATGCGCTGCTGCAGCCCGACCTGATCGTGACGGACGCGCAGGCCGCGGCGATCGATGAAGCGCTTGCGCAGCGGATCGCGGGACGGCCCGTCCATCGCATCATCGGCCATCGCGATTTCCACGGCGTGCGGCTGACGCTTTCGCCGGCGACGCTCGACCCGCGGCCGGACACCGAGGCGCTGGTCGACATGGCGCTGGAGATGCTGGCGGAGTTACCGCGGCCACGCCTGCTTGATCTCGGCACCGGAACGGGCGCGATCGCGCTGGCGATCCTCGCCGCGCGTCCCGACGCGACGGCAGTGGCGGTGGATATTTCCGCTGAGGCGGTGGCGACGGCAAGCCGCAACGCTGAAGCGAACGGAGTCGCCGACCGCTTTACCGGGATCGTCTCGGACTGGTTTGCGGCGGTCGAAGGCCGCTTCGACGCCATCCTGTCAAACCCGCCTTACATCGCAAGCCCGGAGATTGGAACGCTTTCAGCCGACGTTCGCGAGTATGATCCGATGCTGGCGCTCGATGGCGGCCATGACGGGCTCGACGCCTATCGCAGGATCGCCAGAGGCGCTGCAGCGCACCTTCTGCCCGGCGGGTTCGTCGGCGTCGAGATCGGCTACGATCAGGCGCTCAGCGTGCCGCAGGTCTTTTTGGCGGAGGGGCTTGCCGAAGCCGGTGGACGTGCCGATCTATCGGGTATCCGCCGTGCGCTGGCCTTCAAAGCCGGCTAAGCGCTGCGGAAGCCTCGGAAAAAGGGCTTGGCATTGCTGCGGAATGCAGCTAGGGTCCAGCCACCGGATCGGACAAGGCAGTCAGTGCAGTCAACGATTCGGTTCCCGATGGACAGGCTGCCCTATCGCGAGAGCGACGTCCAAGCTTTGCGCGTGAATGTGTCCGGGGCCAGGGACGAACCCTACAAGCAGGGACCTATGTGGCGTAGCGCGAAGAAGCGACTCAACGCCTGCACCGGAGCGACGCTGCCGGCCTTCGAGCCACAGCGGAACCGCTCGCTATCTTGACAGCAGAAGAGATACGAATGAGGCCACAGCAGAACAGGCGCATGCGCGGACGCGGCAACAACAATAATAACAACAACAATAATAACAATAATAACAATAACCGCCGAGGCCCCAACCCGCTTACCCGAAGCTACGAAAGCAACGGACCGGACGTTAAAATCCGCGGCACAGCCCAGCAGATCGCCGAGAAGTATACGACGCTCGCGCGCGATGCGCAGAGCTCTGGCGACCGTGTGATGGCCGAGAACTACCTGCAGCACGCCGAGCATTACAATCGCATTATCGCGACGGCGCTTGCGCAGATGCCCAGCCAGACGGACCAGCAGCAGCCGCGCGAGCGCAACGACGACGACGATGATTTCGACGGCGACGACCGCGAGATGCAGGGCGGCCAGGACGGCAATTTCCAGCGAAATGACGGCAACGGCCAGCGCAACGATGGCCATCAGCAGCGTAATGACACCAACCAGCAGCGCGGCAACGGCCCTCGCGGCTCCGGCCCTCAGCCGGTGATCGAAGGGACGCCGGCTGAAGTTGCGCTGCGCCAGACCAACGATGGCGAGCGCCCGCGGTCGGAGAAGCCAGAGCGTCGCGAGGCTCCCGTTGCCAAGGTCGAGGCCGACGAGGCTGCAGTCGAGGCGTCGCCCGTTGCCTCAGCCGAAGGCGAGGATGGCGAACAGACCCGTCGTCCGCGCAGACCGCGTCGCCCACGGCGCACTGCCGACGACCAGGCTGCTGCCGATGCAGCCCAGGCCGCACCGGAGCCGGCTGACGGCTGATCCGGCCCATTTTTAATGAGAATTCGAGGCGGCGGGGGCGACCCTGCCGCCTTTTTCGTTTCGATGCCTGTCTTTTGCGGTCGCCGTGCTGCCTCAATCTTGAGCGCCGCTTGGCGACATCCCATATCCTGTCTCAACAATGGACCTGCCGAGGATCGGGGGTCCGTCGCCACAAGCGTTCCGGACGCCTCCATGGGTCCGGACCGGACGGGAGACACGGGACATGAACATCGAAAAATACTCGGAGCGCGTGCGCGGCTTCATACAGTCCGCGCAGACGATGGCGCTCTCGCGCAACCACCAGCAATTCACGCCGGAGCACCTGCTCAAGGTTCTCGTCGACGACGAGGAAGGTTTTGCCAACTCGCTGATCGAGCGGGCAGGGGGCAGGCCACGCGACGTCAAGCTGGGCGTCGAAACGGCGCTGGAAGCGTTGCCGAAGGTGGAGGGCGGGAACGGCCAGCTCTATCTCGCCCAGCCACTCGCCAAGGTGTTCGCAACCGCCGAAGAGATCGCCAAAAAGGCCGGCGACAGCTTCGTCACGGTCGAGCGCCTGTTGACGGCGCTGGCGATGGAGAAATCCGCAAAAAGCGCCGACATCCTCGCCAAGGCCGGCGTCACGCCCGTCGCGCTCAACCGCGTGATCGAGGATGTGCGCAAGGGCCGGACCGCCGACAGCGCATCGGCCGAACAGGCTTATGACGCCTTGAAGAAGTACGCACGAGACCTCACAGCCGACGCTCGTGCCGGCAAGCTCGACCCGGTCATCGGCCGCGATGACGAGATTCGCCGCACCATGCAGGTGCTCTCGCGGCGCACCAAGAACAACCCCGTGCTCAT
>VFQO010046340.1_pt1 | contig 11302 bp, 9 predicted proteins | sample 3512331 | NCBI WGS metagenome assembly VFQO01 (sample SAMN10412371, study PRJNA504923) | tailings metagenome | isolation source: Replicate 3 from Balatoc abandoned mine | place: Philippines: Itogon, Benguet | collected 2017-08-28 | reverse complement strand
CTACACGCGCCACTTCCGCAACGCGTCCGCCAGCGCCGCAGAAAGCGTGCGCTTCGGCCTGAAGCTCGTGCCCTTCTCGCTGCTGATCTCGGTTCCGATCGCGATCTTCCTCTATTTCGTCGCCGACTATATTCCGTATCTCATCGGCCACGATTTCGACGGCACGCCGGAGATCATCCAGCTCCTAGCGCTCTATCCGCTGCTCATGGGCCTTTCGGGCATCGGCGCCGATATTCTGCGGGCGGTCGGCAAGCAGAAGCTGCGCATCACGCTCCTCATTATCACCGCGCTCGTCATGGTGCCGGCGATCTGGGCCGGTGCGGTGCTCGGTGGCCTGCTCGGCGCTGGCCTCGCCCGCCTCATCGTGCAGATTTCGCTCGTCGGCGCGACCTGGCTGTTCCTGGCGCGCGACAAGACCGTCTAGGGCGCATTACACGCGATCTTAAACTTTGCCGGGCAGAACGGAACGGCTGCGCGCCTGCAAAATTGGCCGCCGCATTCAAAATATGACAGCGCCTTTTACGCGGCGCTAGGGCGGACTGGGGACGGAACACGACATGTCGGGAGACGCCAAGAACGGCGCGTTCATTGCTGCGGACATCGGGGCAAAAGCCCATGAGGCCGCCTATCCCGTGGCCTTTTCCGGCATCATGGGCCTCTTCAAGCCCGTCTCCGACACCATGCCTGCACGCGATCTCGCGGTCCTCTTCCTCGCACCTTGGGGTATCGACGAACTCTGCACCCGCAAGTTCTTCCGCATCACCGCCGAAACACTCGCCGATATCGGCATCGCCAGCCTGCGCCTCGACTATCCCGGCACTGCCAATGCGCTCGATGCGCCCGACGCCGTCATCGACATCGCTAGCTGGACGGATGCCGCGCTCGCGGGGGCAGATGCCCTGCGCACCCTTTCCGGCGCCGCCAATGTGGTCCTGCTCGGCTTCGGTCTCGGCGCCGCGATCGCGCTGAAAGCAAGCGACCGCGTCGAGAACCTGGCCGGTCTCGCCCTCCTCGCGCCCGTCGTCTCGGGACGGCGTTATCTGCGTGAACTCTCCGTCTGGTCGGCCGTCGTCGATGAAGGCGTGGGCGTTGCGCCGCATATGCGCGACACCGCGCCCGGCACGATTGCGGGCCTGTCGATGCCTCAGGGCATTGTCACGACGCTCGCGACCCTGACCCCCGACGCCTTTGCCGACAACCGCGCCGAACACGTCTTCTTCGCCGCAAGGCCGGACAACACATCGGACCGTCAGTTGCGCGACCGCCTGGCGGACGGCGCGACGACGGTGCGCGATTTCGTCTTTCGCGGCTATGACAAGCTGGTCTCCAACCCGCTCGGCCAAGAAATCCCGGCCGACTTCCTCGAAGCCCTGCCCGATTGGCTGAAGGGGCTTGCCCCATATCAGACGGCGATAAATCCGCCAGCGCCCCCATCCGGCCCAGCCGTCGTCACCGCCGGTGACGTGCGCGAAACCGCACTGCGCTTCGGCCCCGGCAAACGGCTCGTCGGCACGCTGACCGAACCCGCGACGGGCGGCAGCGAGGCCACGGTCGTGCTGCTTACCACCGGCTACGACCATCCGGGCGGGTGGGCGCGCTCCGGCGTCGATCTTGCCCGGCAGCTTGCGGCAAAGGGCGTCGCGTCGTTTCGTTTCGACAGCGCCGGCGTCGGCGACAGCCCGCCGGTGCCGGGCCGCCGCGAAGAGGTTCTCTACGACGAGACGCAGGTCGACGACATGGCCGCGGCGCGAGAATTCCTCGACGGTATGGGCAGGCGCGGCCCGGCACTGCTTTTCGGGCGGTGCAGCGGGGCCTATGTCGCTTTCCGCGCCGCCGCCGCGGACGAGCGCTGGGCGGGCTGCATCGTCGTCAACCCCTATGCCTTCCGCTGGCTGAAGCCACCAAGCGCGGAAGTCGTCAACAGCGCACCCCGTGCGCTTGCCGACTACTCCCAGAAGGCGCTCAAGCTCGACACGATCCGCCGGCTCTTTTCCGGCGACATCGACATGAGCGCCGCCGCGCGCAATATCGGCCAGCGCGTTACCCAGCGCCTGTCCAAGCGGCTTGCGCCACTGCTCGGGCCGCTGCTTGCAACCGAGCGCCTCGAACGTGCCGTGCATGCCGATTTCCGCGCGCTTTCGCAGCGGCCGGGCCGGACCTGCCTCGTCTACAGCGTCGACGATCCGGGGCTCGACAATCTCTATGTGCATTTCGGCAATCAGGTGGAAGGGCTTGCCGCCTATCCGAATGTTTCCCTGCATATCCTGCCGGATACCGACCACAACGTGACCCCGCGCGTCAGCCGCCAACAGCTTTTCGACATCGTAGAGCAGGCCGCGACGTCGCTTTCGCGCGAGCGCTGAGCAAGGCTACTCGCGACATGCGAACTGTTTACCTTGTTTGGCATCAGAGGCCGCCCGCACCCGGCGCAAGAGCCCCCGTTTAGGCTTTCTGAAGGAGTCCGGCCTAGAGACTTGGCCCAAAGAACGGGATTGCAACGCTGGATATGCTCAAGCTTCGCGCCATAGGCCAGGATGGACTGGACGCCGCCTCGGAACTTCTCACGAAGGGCTTTCCGTCGCGCTCGCTCGCCTTCTGGCAGCACGGTTTGAAGCGGCTTTTCGACCATGGCAGCGAGACCGGCGCGGGCTCGATCGGCAACCTTCTCATGGCGGACGAAACGCCCATCGGCATCCTCCTGACCATCGCCCGGCGCGACGGCGAGACCGGGCAGAAGATCGTCAACCTTTCGAGCTGGTATGTCGAGGAAAGCCACCGCTGGTATGCGCCGCGCATGCTGCTGGCCGCCATGGCCGACAGCAGGGCGATCTACACCGACCTCACCCCCTCGAAGGCCGCGGTCGAGCTGAACAACCGTCTCGGCTTCCGCACCTTCGACTACGATCTCCTGCTGTTTCCCCTCCCCTGGCTGGCGATTGCCGGCCGCCGGCAGGGCAGGCTCGTCACCCTCGACGCCGTACCGCCGGGCGCCATTTCGGAAACCCTGCTGCGGGATCTGCGCAACCACCACGCGCTGGGCTGCATCGTCACGGTGATCGAGGCCGGCGGGCGCTACCATCCCGTCGTCTTCGACGTCATCCGCAAGAAGCGCATTCCGATCGCGCGGGTGGTCTATGCCGAAAGCGCCGATCTTGTTGCCGATAACCTCGCGATCCTGGCGCGCCTGCTCATCCGGCACGGCGTACCGCTGCTCTGCCTGCAGATGCCGGCCGGCCGGCGCGTTCCCTTTGCCTATCGCTGGCAGAGCGGGCTTCGCTACCAGGTGAAGGGGGAATGGGACGACCGGAGCATCAACGAACTCTACTCCGAACGCGTGCTCTTGAAAGTCTAGCCGCGACCGGAATTCACGAAGAGGAAAAGCCATGCTGCACAATGCGACTGCCGCCTCCACCCCGGATATCGAGGCCGAAATCTACGGCTATCTCGACAAGCGGTTCCCGGCGCTCGCCCCGGTGGCGCCGGACACGGCGCTGCTCGACGGCGCGATCGATTCGCTCGGCTTTCTCGAACTGATCATGTTCCTGGGTGAGCGCTTCAACCTCTCCATGGAAGACGACAATTTCGACTTCCAGGAACTGGCGACACCCGCCAGTCTCGTCAACTTCGTTTCGCGGACCCGGATGTGAGCAAAAGCCCTATCCTTCTCCATCACCTGCTCGCGCCGCATGCGCAAAGCGACAGGCCTGCGCTGATCGACGGCGAGCGGGAACTCGACTACCGCGGCATGAACGAACGCGTCGAGCGCTTCGCTGCTGCGCTTGCCCAGGCGGGTCTGGAGCGCGGCGACCGCGCCGCGATCTTCCTGCCGCGCGGCATCGAGGAATGCGTCGCCATTTTCGCCGTCAGCCGGGCGATGGGCGTTTTCGTGCCGATCAATGCCCTGCTGCGCGGCCAGCAGATCAGCCATATCGTCGCCGATTGCGCCGCGAAGATTGTAATCACCAACCGCACGCTGGCGCCCATGGTCGCCGAATGCCTGCAAGGCGTCGCGGAAGCCCGCATCCTCCTCGTCGAGGACATGGCTGAGGCGGATGCCGCCGGCAGCCCGCGCGACGTCAATATCGGCGAGGACCTCGTCGCGATCCTCTACACCTCCGGCTCCACCGGCCGCCCGAAGGGCGTGATGCTTTCGCACCGCAACCTTCTCGCCGGCGCCCGCATCGTGCGCACCTATCTCGGCATCACGTCGGACGAGCGCATCCTGTCCGTCCTGCCGCTCAGCTTTGACTATGGCCTGAACCAGCTCCTGACATCGGTCGAGCAGGGCGCGCTGACGGTCATCCTGACCTTCCGCTTCGGCGACGACATCGTGAAGGCGCTGCGTGAGCACCGCATCACCGCACTTGCCGGCGTGCCGACGATCTGGGCGATCCTAACCAAGGCCTCGCCGCTGCTGCCGAAGACCGACCTGCCGCATCTGCGCTACATCACCAATTCCGGCGGCGCCGTGCCCTCGCAGACTGTCGCGAACCTGCGCCGGATGCTGCCGCACACCAACGTCTTCCTGATGTATGGCCTGACGGAGGCCTTCCGCTCCACCTATCTCCCCCCGGAGGAACTCGACCGGCGGCCGACCTCCATCGGCAAGGCCATTCCGGAATGCGAGATCTTCATCGTGAAGGAGGATGGAACGCGGGCAAAAGCCGGCGAGCCCGGCATCCTCGTGCATCGCGGGCCGACGGTTTCGCTCGGCTACTGGAACCGCCCGGAAGACACCGCGCGTGTGCTCAAGCAGAACCCTTTCCGCACCAAAGACCAGGGCGGCGACATCGTCTGCTATTCCGGCGATCTCGCCGTCGAGGACGAGGACGGCTTCTTCTCGTTCATCGGCCGCAACGACGCGATGATCAAGTCCTCCGGCTACCGCATCAGCCCCTCGGAAGTCGAGGAGGTCATCATGGCCACCGGCCGGTTCCGCCAGGTCGCCGTTATCGGCCTGCCGGATGATTTCGCCGGGCAGAAGGTCCATGCGGTCGCGGTCGCGCTCGAACCGGACACTGCGATCGCGCCGGTCCTACAGGCGGTTGCCAGCACGCTGGCGGCCTACATGGTGCCGCGCGACCTCGAACTGGTGGAAAACCTGCCGATCACGCCGAATGGCAAGGTCGATTATCGACAGCTCGTCAGGGAGCGGACAGACAATGGCTGACAACGTCCAGAAGCCCGCAAACCACGGCTACGAGCTTGCCAAAGGCCTCTTCGAGATCAAGGGCGACGACCTCGTCCTCGGCGGCCTGCCGGTGCGCACGATCGTCGCGGAAGTCGGTTCGCCGGCCTATCTCTACGACGGCCAGTTGATGCGCCATGCCTATCGCCGGCTTGCCGATGCGCTCACGGGCTTCGCCTCCATCTATTATTCGGCAAAAGCCAATCCGGCCGAGGCGGTCATCCGGCTCTTCCTTGAAGAGGGCGCCGGCATCGAGATCGCCTCGCTTGGCGAATATCGCGCGGCGATTGCCGCCGGCGCGGCGCCGGAGCATATCCTCTTCGCGGGACCGGGTAAGCGCCGCGCGGAGCTGGAAGCGGTGATCGAAGGCGGCATCGGCGAAATCCACATCGAGGGTATCGACGAGATCGAGCGGCTGCGTTCGATCGGCAAACCGGTGCAGGCTTCCATCCGCATCAATCCCGTCCCTACCGTGCAGGCCGGCGCCATGCGCATGGGCGGCAAGGCGACCGCCTTCGGTTTCGACGAAGAGGATCTCGACGCCGCGATTGCCGCCGTCGCATCCGCCGACAATATCGAGCTCGTCGGCATCCACGTCTATGGCGGCACGCAGATCCTCGATGCGGAAGCGCTGCTCGGACAGTGGCGCCACGCCATCGCGCTAGCAGCCCGCGTGGCACGCACCACCGGCAAGCCGCTGAAGACGATCGATCTCGGCGGCGGCCTCGGCATACCCTACTATGCCGGCGACAAGCCGCTCGACCTCGACGCCGTGGCCGCCGCTGTGCCCGAGCTGACGGCGCTCCTCAAATCGGAGCCGCTGATTGCCGGCGCGCGCGCCATCGTCGAGCCGGGCCGGTTCCTCGTCGGCGAGGCCGGCCTCTATGTCAGCGAGATCAATGCGGTCAAGCAATCCCGCGGCACACGCTTCCTCGTCATGGAAGGCGGCATGAACCACCACCTCGCCGCCTCCGGCAATCTCGGCCAGGTCATCAAGCGCAACTATCCAGTCGTCGCTCCCGCCCGCATGACGGCGCCGTCCGACGCGCCGGCCACGCTCGTTGGCCCGCTCTGCACGCCGCTCGATACGCTCGCCCGCGATGCGGGACTGCCCGACCTCAAGGCCGGCGATCTCGTGGCGGTGCTGCAATCGGGCGCATACGGGCTCACGGCAAGCCCGATCAATTTCCTCTCCCATCCGCATCCGGCCGAAGCCCTTGTGGAAAATGGACGCATCGAAGCAATCAACCGGTGATATCCGCCCGTCCGGTGGACGTTGTGCCGAACCGCTAGGAGACGTGACATGATAATGAGGAATTATCGACGTTTTAAGAGGATGCTCACCGAGGACTTCCTTGTCTACCTGCGGGCTCCGGACAAGAAATCCCTGCCGCGGCAGGTCAGCGAGATCTACCAGCTCTACAAGCTGTACGGCTACCTGCCCTACCAATACCTGAAACACGGCCTCTACCAGCGGCGATACGGCAAGGAAATCTACCGCTATTTTCCGACCGAACTGCTGCACATCGCACGCGACACCGCCAATGCCGCCGCCGATGTCACCATTGTCGAAGACAAGCTGCTCTTCGAGGAAAAGATCCGCGCGGCGAACCTCCGGACCACCAACACCCTCTTCCGGCTGCGCGACCGCGCCATCGCCGACATGGCCGGCAAGCCCTTCGCCTATGCAGACTTCGTCGCCGCGGTCGATGCCATGAACCTGCCCGACGGCATCATCGTCAAGCCGCTCACGGGCGGCTCCGGCAGCGCCGTATTCAAGCTTCGCGCTATCGGCGGCCGCCTGCTGCATAAGGACGAACCGCTCGACGAGGCGCAGTTCAACCACCTCATCTTCACCACGAACAACGGCTTCTACTGGACGGACTTCATCGTCCAGGAAACGATCAGCCAGCATCCGGAAGTCGCCCGGTTCAACCCGACCTCGGTCAACACGATCCGCATCGACACATTCGTCGATGCGGCAGGCACCGTGCATTTCAACACGGCCGCCCTCAAGGTCGGCATGCCCGGCAGCATCATCGACAATTCCGGCATCGGCGGCTACATGATCGCCATCGATATCGAAACCGGCCGGCTTCTGACGGGCGCCAAGCGCGAGCCGAAATTCGGCGGCCAGTACTACGACGTCCGCTCCGCCTTCAGCATCGATCCGGCGACATTCGTCATGCCGTTCTGGCCGGAGGTGCGCGAGACGGCACGGCTTGCCGCCCAGACGGTCGCACCGTTCCGGTCGCTCGGATGGGACATCGCCATCACGCCTGCCGGCCCCCTCATCGTCGAAGCCAACGCGGACTATGGCATAGAAGTCCTGCAGGAACTCTCGGGCGGCTATGTCGACAAGGCGCTCGGCCGGTCCTATCTCGACCGGCATCCGGCGCGGAAGGAACGCATTCTCGAAGCCTTGCAGTAATTCGCGGCTTACGTACGGAAAATCGATAGCGCGGGATTCAGATATTCTTTAAATGCTTGCGGGAGAATTTGGGGACGTCTTGAACAGCATGCCGGGGGGCGAGACATGGTATTGAAGTTGATATTGGCCACGATGGTCGGTGCGGCGGTTCGGGCGCGCTATGCCGAACCGGCACCCGCGAAGGCGATTATCGCCAATGCGCCCGACGACCTCGAAATGGAACCCTGCCCGATCGAGCCGTCCTGGATCATCGCGGGCAAGCCAGAAGCACGCCGCTCCCTCCATTCGCGTTCGGCGGATGACCAGGCGACGACGGCGATCTGGGATTGCACGGCCGGCACCTTCCACTGGTATTTTGGCTGGGATGAAACGGTCGTCATCCTGGAAGGCGAAGTCCGGGTCACCGGCGAAGACGGCGCGGAGCGCCTGCTGAAAGTCGGCGATATCGCCTATTTCCCGGCAGGTTCGTCAGCGGTCTGGCATATCGACGATTACGTCCGCAAGATTGCTTTCGGCCGCCGCGAATTCCCCGGCGCCGTCAACATGGCGCTGAAGTTGCGCGACAAATTCAGACGATAGGGCGTTCATCGAACGCCCCCGCTCAGAGGTTTGCATGGTCAATATTACGGTCGCCGGCATCGGTTATGTCGGCCTTTCCAACGCCGTGCTTCTCGCGCAGCATAATGACGTTATCGCTTATGACATCAGCGAGCAGCGCGTCGCCCGGGTGAATGCGCGCCACTCGCCCATCGTCGATACGGAAATCGAGCACTACCTCAGCACCAAGCCCTTGCGGCTGAAGGCAACGATGGACAAGGCGGAAGCCTTTGCCGACGCCGAATTCGTCGTGGTGGCCACGCCGACAAACTACGATCCCGAAAGCAACTATTTCGATACACGCAGTATCGAGGCCGTGATCGACGACGTACGGCGCGTCAACCGGGATGCCACGATCATCATCAAGTCGACCGTGCCGGTCGGCTATACCCAGTCGCTGCGCGACGCACGCGATGACGACCGGATCGTCTTCTCTCCGGAATTCCTGCGCGAAGGCAAGGCGCTCTACGACAACCTGCATCCTTCACGCATCATCATTGGCGCGGATACGCCGGAGGCCCATCGCTTCGCGGACCTGCTTCGGCAAGGGGCGGTGAAGACGGATATTCCGGTGCTCGCGACCGGCTCAGGCGAAGCGGAGGCGATCAAGCTCTTCGCCAACACCTATCTCGCCATGCGCGTCGCCTATTTCAACGAGCTCGATTCCTACGCCATTACCCACGGTATCGATACGCGCCAGATCATCGAGGGTGTCGGGCTCGATCCGCGCATCGGCAAACACTACAACAACCCGTCCTTCGGCTATGGCGGTTACTGCCTGCCGAAGGATACCAAGCAGCTTCTCGCCAATTTCAGCGAAGTCCCCCAAAACCTGATCCGGGCGATTGTCGATGCCAATACGACGCGTAAGGATTTCCTGGCCGGCGATATCGCCGCGCGCAATCCGGATGTGGTGGGGGTCTATCGCCTCGCGATGAAGAAGGATTCGGACAATTTCCGCGAATCCTCAATCCAGGGCATCATGAAGCGCATCAAGGCAAAGGGCATTCCGGTCATCATCTATGAGCCGGACTTTGACGGAGAGACGTTCTTCCGCTCGGAAATCGTGCGTAATCTCGCAGAGTTCAAGCGCCGCGCCGACCTCATCATCGCCAATCGCGTTTCGGACGATCTCGACGACGTGCGCGGAAAGATCTACACGCGCGATATTTTCGGAGCTGACTGACCGGCAGCGTTTCCGCCGGCCAAAGTGTGCCGAAAGGCTTTTATCGCTTGGTTGCGATGAAGATCGTCTCGCCGGGCAAAAGGCCATACTGGCCGACATAGGGTTCCTGGGCCACGAATTCTTCCAGGTCGAAGCCGGCCGCCATCACGCGGTCCCGGAAGTCGCGGCCGTAATAGCGCACATGGTCCGACTGCCCGAAGTGAAGGAGCCGTTCCGCCGGATCGGTGATCGATGGATTTTCATAGGTGGTCGGCCAGCCCTCGACGAGCGGAACCGTCAGCAGCGCCACGCCGCCCGTCACCAGGATTCGGTGCAGCTCGGCGAGCGCCTTGGTGTCGTCGACATGCTCCATGACATGGTTGCAGATTACCAGCTCGATGCTGTCGGCCGGCAGGTCGATGGCTTCGATATTCATTTCCCGGTCGCCGCGGTTCGGGTCGATGTCGGCGCCGATATAGGAGGCGGCTACCGTCTCGATACCCTTGCGAAGCGTCGGCTCGGGCGCGAAATGCAGGATTGCCTTGCCCTTCGTCAGGTCGGGCCGATCGTTCAGGAGAAGCGTGAACTGCCGGTGGCGCTCAAGCGAGCCGCAGGTTGGGCACATCGCATTGAGACGCGGCGGGTAACCCGCGAGGCGAAACTTCTGGCTGTTTCCGCAGCAGGCGCAGGTAAAGACGCGGGAATCACTCTGCATGAGCAACTCCTTTACGGCCTTTGCATCCTGCAACCAGGGAAACGCAGCCCTTATCTTACGGCTGAAATAGGACACAACGATACACCTTTTAAAGTAAGTTAGAACATGCCCTTGGTCATCTACACTATTCTCCGAATAATGAAAACTCTCCAAAGATTACATTTCGGTAATCCAGAAATAGAACTGATCTGTACCTTTTCTGGATTCACTTTGTTTCAAATGCCGAAAAGAAAATCGGCAGAATTTCCGTCTGCTAATCGTTCATTAATCTTTACCGGAATCGGGCGGCCGATGCCATAGCTGGCACAGACCGTTACAATCTATGGTTAAAATCACTTAACATATGCATGACAAAAGCCAACGAAGAGAGGTGGCCGGGAGCCACCTCTCTTCGTTCGACCGCAACCCGAGGAGATGGGCTGCGGCGGGACTAGTGGTCGATCGCAGCCCAGAGATCCCGCACCATCCCGCGCAGCAGCAAGGCCTCCGCCCATCTGTCCGTCGTGTCGTTGCCGTCCCGTCCGGTGATCGCATAGGGCTTGGGGCCGAGTTCGCAGATGAAGACCAGTTCGGCATCGTCGGCGGCACGCGATCGCCACGCACAAAAACCGTAGTTCCACCATTGCAGGAAGAGATCGACCCAGGGGCGATGGTGCGGAAAGGTGATCTCGATCTGCACCTGTTCACGCGAAGCGACGCGGCCGTGGAAGGCTTTTGCATTGCGCAGGATGCGCTGAATCAGCGCGTGGTTTTCAGCGTCGACCGGAAAGGCGAACTCCCGACCGACGAGGAAATGTGAGAGGTCGGCGAGGAGCGGCAGGTCTGGACGGCGCTCCAGCAGGTCGAGTGTGAAGAAGAGATCCGTGGTCATGCGATCGCGATGCGTCTCGATGAAGACGGGAATGCCCGCATCCTCGGCAAGCCGCATCCAGCCATCGAGCAGCGGCAGGCAATCCTCGATACGGCGCAGCCGCACATCGGGTTGCAGGTTGATATGGCTGACCGGGAATTCGGTCGCCAGTTCGAGCGGCAAGCGCAGGTCGTCGATGGTGCGCGGGAAACAGACGCCTTCGATCTTCAGCCCGGTGCCGCGCAGGGTTTCGTCGAGACCCGCTACGTCCCGGCGATTGGTATAATGCGCGCTGACGCCATCGAACCCCGCCGCCGCAATCATCGCGATGTTTTCCGCGAGGCTGCGCTCCTGGC